>Ga0207639_10002037_pt1 | contig 13619 bp, 15 predicted proteins | sample KBSCornC32_FD_184299 | JGI IMG/M metagenome (GOLD analysis project Ga0207639, IMG submission 184299) | Corn rhizosphere microbial communities from Kellogg Biological Station, Michigan, USA - KBS Corn C3-2 (SPAdes) (version 2) | ecosystem: Host-associated > Plants > Roots > Rhizosphere > Soil ...
TACATCGAGATGGTCATGGTAGAACTCCGAGTTGAAAGTTAGTGGCATGTACGAAGCGGTTCGACAATGTTCTGTTCGAAGCGGCTGTTGTGAAAAGTCAGGGCAGGATGCCCGTTCTGGTGTTGCTGAAGTGAAGAGATCGCAGTCGTACCGACTTTTCGTTGCGCAGCGATCAGGGACGATCGCACAAATCAGCCCGGTCCTCGCAGGATTCGCGCCGGCAACGTCAAAATCGCGCGCAACAGATCGAACACGCCGTCGACCGCGATGCCGAGCAGGCGGAACGGCAACGCGATCAGCCACACCAGCGGCCACAGCACCAGCGCGAGCAGTGCCAGCGGCCAGCAGAAAATCAGCAGCAGCAACCACAACAGGAAAGTCATCACTGCGGCATCCTCAAAGGTGCGTGCATGAGACGCTCACATGGGGCCGTGGCGGATCAAGCTCAAGTCGTTTTCGGTTCCGCAGGCGGAACATGCTGCGGCATGTCGCGGGTCGCGCGCACCGTCAGGGCCAATGCCGCCAGCGCCAGCACCCCCGCCAGCACGTAGGCGACGCCGGGCAGGTGCGGCGTCGGCGCATGATTGCTGATGAACAGCGCGAACAGGTTGGCGAACAGCGCGGGACCGAAGATGCCGGCGAGGCTTTGCAGGCTGCTAAGGGCGCCCTGCAACCGGCCTTGCTCGGCCGGGTCGACCTGGTGCGTGATCAGCGATTGCGCGGGCGGCCCCGCCAAGCCGCCGAGGCACAGGAACGGAATGCCCGACAGGAAGATCCACGCTTCCGGCGCGAAGCCGAACACGAAATAGCCGGTCGCCACGAACACGAGCCCCGCAAGGATCATCCGGCGTTCGCCCAGCTTCGGCATCAGCCGCCGCACCAGCAGTGCCTGCACCACGCCAGTGAACACACCGACCAGCGCCAGCGTGTAGCCGACCGTCTGCGGGCCCCAGCCGTAGCGGAAGTCGGTGTACAGCACGTAGGTGGAGTTGATCGAGAACTGCGCCAGTGCGAGCAGAAAAAATACCGCCGCCAGCGCCAGCACCTGCGGATAGCGCTTCAGCAGCAGCACCGAACCGAGCGGATTGGCGTGGCGCCAGTCGAATTTCGGCGCGCGGCGTTCCTTCGGCAGCGATTCCGGCAGCACGAAGAAGCCATAGCAAAAGTTGACGAGACACAGCACCGCGGCCGCCCAGAATGGCAGGCGAATCCACAGATGTCCGAGGAAGCCGCCCAGCGCCGGCCCGACGATGAAACCGATCGCGAAGGCGCCGCCCAACATCCCGAACGCGGCCGCGCGTTTTTCGCGCGGGGTGATGTCGGCGATGTAGGCATTCGCGGTGGAAAAACTCGCCGCGCACACGCCCGACACCGCTCGCCCGACGAACAGCAACCAAAGGAACGGCGCCAGCGCCATCACGATGAAATCGACGCCGAGTCCGAAGCTCGAAATCAGGATCACCGTGCGTCGCCCGAAGCGATCCGACAAAGCGCCCTGGATCGGCGAGCACACGAACTGCATCAGCATGAACAGTGTGCTGAAGCCGCTCGACCATACCGCCGCCTTGGCGATGCTGCCGCCGATCAACTCGACGATCAGGTGCGGCAGCACCGGAATGATGATCCCGAATGCCAGCATGTCGATCGTCACCGTGACGAAAATGAAAATCACGGCCGCGCGGCGGCGCGGATGTTCGAGATGCTGGGGTTCGGTCATGCGGCGTGATGCACGCGGGCGGGCAGCAGACAAGTTTAACGCGATGCGGTTCCGGGCACGGGGTCCAGAATGAGCAGCGCGTATTCGCCGGCTTGCAACGGCGCCGACCCCCTGTGGTCCTTCCGGACGCGCAACGCGATCCGGAATCGGTTTCGGCCAAGCAGTACCAACGGGAGTGTGTACCGATTGACTCGCGCCGTCCATGGCGCTCGCGCTGCGCGTCGCCTCCGACGTTCGCGTTTGCCGTCCCGCAAACGCAGTCGGGTTCTGTCCGCAAACGGCGCGGACAGCCCCGGAATGACGAGCAAGAGGCCCTAGTGGCCGCCGTCGATGTCGATGAAGTTCAGGAACTCGGCGCGGGTGCGCGCGTCTTCGCGGAACAGGCCCAGCATCTGGCTGGTGATCATCGATACGCCGCGCTTGTGTACGCCGCGCGTGGTCATGCACTGGTGGGTCGCGTCGATCACCACCCCGACACCGCGTGGCTGCAACACTTCGCTGATGCAGGTCGCGATTTGCGCGGTGAGTTTTTCCTGCACCTGAAAGCGGTGGGCGAAGGCGTCCACCACGCGCGCGATCTTGGAGATGCCGACGACTTTTCCATCCGGCAGGTAGCCGACGTGCGCGCGTCCGATGATTGGCGCCAGATGGTGTTCGCAGAACGACTCGAACTGGATGCCGCGCAACACGATCATTTCATCGTAGCCCGCGACTTCCTCGAACGTGCGCGCGAGGTATTCCTGCGGATCTTCGTGATAGCCCGAGAACCATTCCTCGTAGGCACTGACGACGCGCTTGGGCGTGTCGAGCAGGCCTTCGCGGGTCGGTTCGTCGCCGGCCCAGCGCAGCAGCGTGCGCACTGCGTCCATGGCCTGCTCGCGCGTGACTTCCGGGGTGGTCGGCCGGGCGGCGGCGCATTGCGAGGGTTTGCGGGGTTCGGTCATCGATCTGCCTCGTCGGATATCGAACGCCGCAGTGTAGCGTCATCGGCGCGACGCATCAGGGTCCGCTGTGTCAAGGTTGGTCCGGGTCGGTCTTCGCCGGTTCCGGCGAATCGTCGTCATCGAAGTCCTGCAGCGCCGCATCCTGGAGCAGCGATTGCACTTCCGCCGCCGGCAGCGATTCGACGTCGCGCAGCGCGCGGCCGATCGTGCGGGTCTTGCGGCCGGCCTCGCCGATGCTCTTGCTGACGGTGTTCAACTGCTTTTCGGCTTTTTCCAGGATCCCGCCGAACTTGCCGAATTCGGTCTTGACCTCGCCGAGCAGTCGCCACACTTCGCTGCTGCGCTGTTCGATCGCGAGCGTCCGGAATCCCATCTGCAGTGCATTGAGGATCGCGGTCAGCGTGGTCGGCCCCGCCACCGTCACCCGGTGCTCGCGCTGCAGCACTTCGAACAATCCGGGGCGCCGGATCACCTCGGCGTACAGGCCTTCGGCCGGCAGGAACAGGATCGCGAAATCCGTGGTGTGCGGCGGCGCGACGTACTTGCTGCGGATCATTTTCGCCTCGTCGCGCACACGCCGCTCCAGCGCCTGCGCGGCGGCGGCGGCGGCTTCCGCATCGGCGCGCTCCTGCGCGTCCAGCAGCCGCTGGTAATCCTCGATCGGAAACTTGCAGTCGATGGGCAGCCAGACCGGCGCACCGTCGTCTTGCCCGGGCAGGCGGATCGCATATTCCACGCGCTCGCCGGAGTGCGGGACCACGGCGACATTGGAGGCGTACTGGTCGGCGGTCAGGATTTGTTCCAGTAGCGCACCCAGTTGCACTTCGCCGAAGGTGCCGCGGGTCTTGACGTTGGAGAGTACACGTTTCAGGTCGCCGACGCCGATCGCCAGCGTCTGCATTTCGCCCAAGCCTCGCTGTACGGCTTCCAGTTGTTTGGCGATCACGCCGAACGATTGGCCGAGCCGCGTTTCCAGCGTCTTCTGCAATTTCTCGTCCACCACTTCGCGCATCTTGTCGAGCTGCGTGGCGTTGTCGGTTTGCAGCGACTTCAGTTGCGCGTCGAGCGTACCGCGCACTTCAGTGAGACGTTTTTCGTTGTCGGCGGTGAGGGCTTTCAGCGACGCCTGCAATTGCTCACTGAAACGCTGCAGTGACGCCTGACTCTCCGCGCGCGCGGTGCGGGCATCCTCGATCAACTGGTTGCGCAAGGCTTCGCCGCCACGGTCGGTGCGCTCGATCAGTTGCGCCAACCGCGTCGAGAATTCCTCGATGCGCTGGCGCTGTTGCGTGCTGACGGTGTCCAGTTGCGTTTGCACGTGGACACGGAACTGTTCGAACGACTGCGCGAGTTCCGCGCGCCCGGCGCGCTGCTCTTCGCGCAGCACGCGTTCGACGCGTTCGCTGTCGCCGCGCAAGGCATCGAGTTTTTCGCGCAGACCAGTGTCGCCGCGCGGGCGAAACAACAAGAACGCCAGCATTCCGATCGCGACGATTACGAGTGCGACAAGCACGTAGAGCAGGGTCGATTCCATGGGGCGATTGTAGGAGCGGGATGCCGCTGAAGTTAGGCTCGCGGCGTCGCAGGATGCGAGATAGCGCTACTTCCGAAGCGCAAAGGCGCCGCCCGGCACCACCGCCATCGTGAGCCGCGCGATGCAGGTCAATTCGCCGGTTTCGTTCTCGATCCGGATCTCCCACACCTGAGTGCTGCGGCCGATGTGGGTCGGTCGCGCGGTGCCGGTCACCGTGCCCCCACGCACCGCACGCAGGTGGTTCGCGTTGATGTCGAGGCCGACCGTGGCCCGGCCTTCCTCGCAGCACAACATCGCGGCGGTCGAGCCGAGTGTTTCGGCCAGCGCGACCGAGGCACCGCCGTGCAGGATGCCGTAGGGTTGCCGGGTGCGGTCGTCCACCGGCATCGTGCCGGTGAGGAAATCATCGCCGATTTCGGTGACGCGGATGCCGAGTGCCTGCATCAGGGTGCGCGCGCTCCAGGCGTTCACGGTGTCGAGATCGGCGTGTTGTTTCCAGATCGCCATGGCTACCGCGCGGGCGAAGACTGTTCACCCGGCAGGCGCGGCATCCCGTGTTCATCACGCTCCTCGAGCGTGACGTGCGCGGTGTCGATGCCGGCCTCGATCGGACCCGGCGCGATGGCTTCGCCCTGCTCACACTTCCATGCGTTGGCGTAGCAGCGGATGGCATCCTCGGCGTCACCCGAGGCGGACTGGATATCGCCGAGGGCCGCCCAGCTTGCGGCGGTGGGTTTCAGTGTCAGCGCACGCACCAGGTAATCGCGCGCATCGCGCGGATCCGCGGCGCGCATCGACAGCACGCCGAGGGTACGCAGCAAGGCATCGTCGCCGGCGTGCGTTTCCAGCCAGCGTTGCGCCACGCGCAGACGTGCGGCGGCTTCGCTGGGCGGCGTGGCGTCGCCATAGGCGGCGACAAGTTCTGGGTTCCACTCGCGCTTCAGGGCTTCCTCGATGGCATCGAGCGCGTCGTGCGAAACGTTCAGCGTGAAGCCGCGACGGGCGTACGCGGCGAGCAGGACGGGCATCTGTCGCTGCTGGCGGGTGGCGCGCTTCCACAGTTCCTGCAGGGCCGCGGCATTGGCCGCCTTGCGCAACAGCGCGCCCAATACTTCATCGACCAGTTCGGCGAAGCCCGCGGTGCCCAACATGTCGGACTTGCGCAGCGGTTCCAGCGCCGCACGCGCTTTTTCCGGCTGGTCCAGGCTGAGCGCCGCCAGCGCATATTCGTGCCAGCCGGCCGGCGGCAGCTTGCCGGCCTCGGCGCCGGGCGCGAGCAATTGCAGGGCTTCGTCCGCGCGACCGCTTTCGCGCAGGATGCGCGCACGCAGGATGCGCGCGGCGTCGGGGGAATGCTGTGCGGCTTCGTCCAGCGCTTCCAGCGCGCGCTGGGTGTCGCCGTGACGGTGCGCGGCAGCAGCGGCCGACAGCAGCGCAGGCGCACGCAAACTGGAATATTGCGCGGCGCGCTGCAAGGTGCGGTTGGCTTCCACGTGGCGGCCTTCGGCCATCGCCACCAGCCCGTCACGCAGGCGTTCCTGACTGAGGCGTCGATGCCGTCGCGACAACGCGCCGAACGGCCAGCGCAGCAGCCACCACGCGATGCCGATCGCGATCCACGCGGCCACCAGGATCGCCGCGGCACCGACCACCGTGGCCTCGATGCGCCAGCCACGGAAGCGGATCAACACATAGCCGGGATCGGACGCCAGCCACACGAACGCTATCGCAGCCAGCACGATGATGATGATCGCGAGAGCCAGCCAGCGCTTGCCTTTCATGGCTTGACTCCGCTGCTGGCTGCGGACGCGGGCGTCGCCGGCACGGCCGGCGTCTGGCTGGCGCGCAGGCTTTGCAGTTGCGCCAGCGCGCCGCCGAGTTGCGGCGCCGGACCCGACGCGCGCTGCGCCAGCAGGTTCGCGATCTGCGCGCGTACGTCCTTCACATCTGCATCTTGCGGGTCGTACTGCGCGGCCAGCAAGGCATCCGCGCGCTGCAGCGCGTCGCGGTAATCGGTTTCATCGAACGCCAGCAGCGCTTCCTGCGCCTGCGCGAGATCCAGCGCCAGCGCTTGCGGCGCGAGCCGCGGATCAGCGAGCGGTGCCGCAGTGTCGTTGTCGTGACTCACCCTGACGATGCCGCTGAAAGCGTGCCCGACGCGCGACCAGAAGCCCGGCTTGGCGGTGGACGCTGCGGATGCGGGGCCGCCGCTCGCCAGCGTCAGCGTCGGCGATTTGCTGCGCAGGCGCGACAAGGTATCCAGCGCCGCCTGGCGCGAAGGCGGCGCGGCAGCGGCCAAGGCATCGCGCTCGGTGGTGGCGCTGGCGCGCACCGGCGCGTAAGCCGGGTTCTGCACCTGCGCCAATACCTCGATCGCTTGCGAATAGGCTTTCAATGCGCTGACGCTGTCATGGAACAGGTCGTAGCGCTGCTGGCCGGTGCGAAGCAGCATTTCGGCGTCGTTGAGCAGCAGGGTATCGCGACCAGACTGCTGCTGCCCATTCAAGTTGGTGAAGGCGGTTTCGAGATTCGCGACGCGGCGGCCGAGGCCTTGCGTGGTGGTGCGGAGATCATCGACGCCGGTTTCCAGGGTTCCGATGCGGTGGTTGCCCGCTTGCGCCTGCTGGTTGCCGGCCGCGAGTTGGCTTTGCAGGGCGACAATGGTGGCCGTATCCTGCTTGCGTGCGGCTTCCTCCGAATGCGTGAAACGCTGCAGCCGCCAGATGCTCCACGCTGCCACGGCCAGCGCCATGATCGCGACGATCACCGCGAGCGCGGCGAGGCCGGGAATGCGTCCGCGCGGCCTGCGCGATTTGGGTTCGATGGTGGTTTCTTCGGCGGGGTCTTCGATCATGGACGCATGCTAGCAGCGCCCGGCGCGGCATCGTCGTTGAGGGCCGCGAGCATCGCATCGGCTTGCGCCGAGGCGGCGCGCAGCACGCGTGCGAAGCCTGCCTCGCGTGCCGCGGTGGCGAGGCGCGCGCTGCTGACGACCGCGCTGCCGGCGCACAGTGCGTGGCGTGCGTCTTCGGGCAACGCGGCGAGGATGTTGGCGAGCGCTTCCGCGCTGGACAGCAAAACGTACAGCGGCTTGCGCGTGTTTCGCTGCAAGGCTTCGGCGTGACGGCGATCGAGCCGCGCCGGCAGGCGTTGATAGACGTGCGCGCGCACCACCATCGCGCCGCGCGCCGCGAGTTCGCGATCCAGCAAGCCGCGCCCACCGGCCGCGCCGATGAGGCCGACGCGCAATCCGCGGGCGTGCTGCAGCAGCGGAAGCGCCAGGATCCCTTCGCTGTCTTCGCGTGCGGGCGCTTCGGAACGCGCGAAGCCCGCGTGTCGCAGGGCGCGCTGCGTACCCGCGCCGGGTGCCAGCACGTGCGTGCTCGTTCGGGGCAGGCCGAGCGCTCGTGCAAAACGTACCGCTGCGGGACTGGTGAAGATCGCGGCATCGCACGCCAGCGCGGTGCGCAACGCCTTGCGTGCGGCAGTCACGTCGGGCACGGGGCGAAGACTGGCGCCCGGCAACAACAGTGGCGTTCCGCCGAGTCCGCGGATGCGCCGCGCCCATGCCGTGCCCGTTCCCGCGGGACGGGTGATCGCGACGCGGATGCCGGCGAATGGGCGGGCTCGGGCCATGCGCCGATGATAGGCGAGCGTGCGCGAGTCTTGTCGTGCCGCGCGCGTCGCGACACACTTGCATGATGAATGATCACGACTCTGCCGCCGCGGCACTCGAATCCCACATCCGTGGAACCATTCCGCTGGCCGATGCCATCGACCTGAAGGTGCGCCGCTACACCGGCGACCTGCTCGAGATGACCGCGCCGCTTGCACCCAACGTCAACGACAAGGGCTGTGCATTCGGCGGCAGCATGGCCTCCTTGCTGACGCTGGCCGGGTGGGGTCTGGTCGAGTTGGGCCTGCGTGCACAGGCGCTCGCCTGCGACATCTACGTGGGCAACTCGGAATTGCGCTATCAGGAACCGGTATGGAGCGAATTGCGTGGCCTCGCGCGATTCACGGAACCTGGTGCGCTGGCGCGTCTGGCCGACGCGTTGCGCGCGCGCGGCAAGGGGCACATCGACGTGGTGTGCGAAATCGTCGGTGAGCAGCGCCCGGCGACGCTGCTCACCGCACGCTTCTTCGCCAGGCTGCGCGCGTAGGCGCATTCCGGCACAATCGGCGACGGGATCGTTGCCGGGAGATCGTCATGCGTCGAATCATGCTTGCAGGTGCCGCGCTGTTGTTGCTGGCCGGTTGCAGCACGCTCCAGCAGAAGGACAGTCTGCGCGACCAGACGCTGGAGGGTTACGGCGCCGCGTTGCGCTGGGGTGATTTCCAGAGTGCATGGCAGTACGTCGATCCGGCGGTGCGTACCGCGCATCCGCTGACCGCCCAGCAGAAGGCGCTCTACAACACCGTGAGCGTGGCTCAATACGATGCATCCGGCCCCATGGCCACGGGAGCCGATACCATCGAGCAGACCGCCACCATCGGGTTGATCGTCAAATCCAGCCAGCGCGTCTACAGCGTGATGGATCACCAAACCTGGCATTGGGACGCGCACGCCAAGCGCTGGTGGCTGGAATCGGGCTTGCCGGACATCACGCCGCAGCAATGAGGTATTGCCAACGGTGCTGCGCTGGCCCCGAAGCGGGCAGGCTATTGCTCGCCCGCAGCTTCCCACTTCGGCTTCATTTCCCGGCCCCATTTCTCGGGGTCCTCGTTGTGCATGCGTTCCATTTTCTTCGCAACGTCCGGATGCTTTCCCAGCACGTGGTTGGTCATGGTTTTGACCATCTCGCCCCATGTTCCAGCCGACAACTTCTGGTCGCACGTTCCTCCGAGTTCCTTGCACGTCATCGTTTTCATCGCGAGTCCTTTCCGTGGAAGGAAGCCCACCGTATCCTGCACCGGCTGAATTCTTTGCGACCGGTACGATGGGCATCATCGATAATGCACGCCTCCCTGATCACGCTCTCATGCCATGAATGACATCCTCACGCGTATTCCTCATTTCGTCGCCAACCACGTGCTGCTGGTGGCGGCGTTCATCGTCATCATCCTCGCGCTGATCGCGCTGGAAGTTTCGCGCCAGTTCCGCGGCTTCCGCGAGCTGACGCCCGGGGCACTGGTGCAGATGATCAATCGCGGCGAGCCGCTGGTGATCGACATGTCGGCGATTCCCGATTTCGAGAAGGGCCACATCACCGGGTCGAAACACATCGCGCCCAGCCAGTTCGATCCCGAGAACAAGGATCTCGCCAAGGCCAAGGAACTGCAGGTGGTCACCGTATGCAAGAACGGCATGGAATCGGGCAAGGCCGCCAAGCGGCTGGTCAAGGCCGGCTTCACCAACGTCGCGACGCTGGGCGGCGGCCTGGATGCATGGCGGCGCGCGGATCTGCCGTTGGCGAAGGGCAAGAAATGAGTTGCGATCGTCCTGAGCGCTGCATCGACAGGTGCGCGCCAGCGCAACTTCTTACGATCAGGGCATCAGAACGCACGCGTGACTTTTCGCGGCAAATCGAATCTCTTCTGCGTCGGTGAACCTCAGCGCCGCATCAGGAACGCGCGCATCGCCGGGTCTTCGCACAAGCCGATCGCGCGTTCGCGTGCGGCGCAGGCTTCGTCACTGCGTTGCAGCCGTTCCAGCAGGTGCGCGGCCAGCGCCCGGTATGGCTGGTATCCGGCCACCGCCTGTTCCGGAATCGTTTCCGGCAATCGCCAGGCCGTTCGGGCGTCGCGCGCCTCGGCGATCGCGGCGGCGCGACCGACCTGCGCGCCGATGGCCGGTGCAGCGCGTTCAAGCTTCGGCAGATGTCACCCGGATCAAGCGTTTCGCAGCACGGCCAGGAACTGCGCGCCGTACCGTTCCAGCTTGAGCGCGCCGACGCCGCTGATCGTAGCCAATGCGTCGTGGTCTTTGGGACGTTCGCGCAGCATCGCGTACAAGGTGGCGTCGTGGAAGATCACGTATGCGGGTACGCCCTGTTCCTTGGCCAATTTCGCGCGGGTGTCGCGCAGGGCATTCCACAGCGGTTCCTCGTGCGGCGCGATGTCGAGGCTGCGGCGGTTGCCCGAGGCGCTGGCACGACGGTTGGCGCGGCGCTCGTCGCGGTCCGGTTCCTGGCGCAGGTGTACGGTCTCGTCGCCACGCAGGACCGGATGCGCGGCCGGTGTCAGGCGCAAGCTTCCGTAGCCTTCGAGGTCGGGGTTCAGCAATCCGCGTGCGACCAGTTGCCGGAACACGCCACGCCATTGCTGCGCGTCGAGTCCGGTGCCGATGCCATGTACCGACAGGTGGTCGTGCCCCTGCGCCTGGATGCGTTCGTTGTCCTTGCCCAGCAATACGTCGATCAGATAGCCGACACCGAACCGCTGGCCGGTGCGGTACACGCATGACAGCGCCTTCTGTGCGGCTTCGGTCGCGTCCCAGGTCGGTGGTGGATCGAGGCAGTTGTCGCAGTTGCCGCAGGGTTGTTCGAGCGTCTCGCCGAAGTACGCCAGCAGTTGCTGGCGGCGGCAGCGGGTGCTTTCTGCAAACGCCAGCAGCGCGTCGAGTTTGGCGCGTTCCAGCCGCTTGCGCGCTTCGTCGGCGTCGGACTGCTGGATGAATTGCGCGAGCGTCACGAGGTCGCTCAGGCCATAGGTCATCCACGCATCGGCCGGCAGCCCGTCGCGGCCGGCGCGTCCGGTTTCCTGGTAATAGCCTTCGAGGCTCTTCGGCAGGTCCAGGTGCGCGACGAAGCGCACGTCCGGTTTGTCGATGCCCATCCCGAAGGCGATGGTCGCGCACATCACGATGCCGTCTTCGCGCAGGAAGCGCTGCTGGTTGGCGGCGCGGGTGGCCGCAGCGAGCCCGGCGTGGTAGGGCAGCGCCTCGATGTCCTGTTCGACGAGCCACGCCGCGGTCTCTTCCACCTTGCGCCGCGACAGGCAGTAGACGATGCCGGATTCGCCGCGGTGCCCGTCCAAAAACGCCTTCAATTGCTGGCGTGGCTGGTCGCGCTGCGCGACGCGGTAGCGGATGTTGGGCCGGTCGAAGCTGGAGATGAACTGTCGGGCCTGGTCGAGCGACAAGCGCTCGACGATCTCACGCCGGGTCGGCGCGTCGGCGGTGGCGGTGAGGGCGATGCGCGGCACATCGGGGAAGCGCTCGTGCAGCACCGTGAGTTCGCGGTACTCGGGACGAAAATCGTGGCCCCATTGCGACACGCAGTGCGCCTCGTCGATCGCAAACAGCGATACGTTGGCCCGTTCGAGCAGGTCGAGGAAGCGCGCCGTGAGCAATCGCTCGGGCGCCACGTAGAGGAGTTTCAATCTGCCGCCGAGGAAGCGCCGCTCGACATCGTTTTGCGCCGAGCTGTCCAGGCTCGAATTGAGAAAAGCCGCCGCCACCCCGAGCTGATGCAGCGCGTCCACCTGATCCTGCATCAGCGCGATCAGCGGCGAGACCACAACCGCGGTGCCGTCCCGCAGCAACGCGGGAATCTGGTAACACAGCGACTTGCCGCCGCCGGTCGGCATCAACACCAGCGCGTCGCCGCCCGCCACAAGGTGTTCGATGATGGCCTGCTGGCGGTCGCGAAAAGCGCCATACCCGAATACGTCGCGCAGTACCGTTCGGGCTTGCGCGGCCAGGTCTTGCGCGGCGACGATCACAGTTCCTCGGTTTCGGTGACCTTCGCGCGACGCATCAGCCATGCGACCCCGCGCAGGTCGGCGAGGCCTACCCACAGCCGGTCCAGCATCCCGTATTTGGACACGCCGCGGGTGCGCGGGCGGTGTCCGACCGGAATGCTGACGCTTTCGAAGCCCGCGCGCTTCACCAGCGCCGGCAAATAACGATGCATGTGGTCGAAGTAGGGCAGCGCGAGAAAAGTATCGCGCTCGAACAACTTCAGCCCGCAGCCAGTGTCGGGGGTGGCGTCGCGCAGCATCCGCGAGCGGACGCCGTTGGCGATCTTCGAGGAGATGCGCTTGTTGAAACTGTCGCGGCGGGTGGTGCGCCAGCCAGCGAACAGCTTCACTTTGGGATCGGCGCTTTTGCGCGCTTCGAGCAGCTTTGGAATATCGGCCGGATCGTTCTGGCCGTCGCCATCCAGCGTTGCGATCCACGCGCCGCGCGCCGCGCGCACGCCGTTTCGGATCGCGGTGCTCTGGCCGCTTTGCTTGAGGTGCCGCACTATCCGCAGTTCGGGATGCTTCGCGCGTTCGGCTTTCAGCACGTCAAGCGAGTCGTCGGAACTCGCATCGTCCACGTACACCACTTCGTAATCGGCGCGCCCGCGCAGGGCGGTGGCGATTTCGGCGAGCAGCGGCGGAATGTTGTCGCGCTCGTTGAACACGGGCACGACCACGGACAGAGCAGGCATCGCGGAAACCTTGCACGAGTAGTTTGATGATTATCGCCGATGCGGCTCGGGTGTGTTTGCCGCGACCGAACGGCGGGCCATTCCCGCTCGCCCATATATGGACTCGCCCTCATCGGCCGTCGCCCGAAAATTTCCCGTCTGCCCCCGAACTCAGTGATGGTTTTGCGTTGTCGTGTCCGGGTTGTCGGGCATCGATCCATGATCCGCGTTGCATCGTGTAAGCGATGCCATCGTCGTCCGGTCTTGATACCCGCTCATGTGTCCCGTCAACCATCTCACGCGGAGAACATCCAATGAAGCTTCTTTTCACTGCCCCTCGAAACCGGATTCTGCCGGCTGGCGCTGCGCTGGCTGCGGCCATCGCGTTGCTGGCACCATGCGCGGCGCAGGCGACGCCTTACGTCCTCAAGCTGGTGCAGCAAGGAAGCAACGTCGTCGCCATCGGAAGCGGGGCGTTCGACCTGAGCGGTCTTGCGAATCGGGACGGCGGCCCGGGCCCTGGATACGCCACTTATGCCGCGATACAGCCATCGCAGGGGTATCTGAGCGTCGGGCTGAATCCCTCCTGGTCCTTGATTTTCGACGGTTACTCGGGGCTAACGGGACCTGCGGCTTTCGGCAGCGGCGACGCCCAGACGCCCGAGACCAGCAACGCGGGCGACCCGGTGACGATATTCGGGAGCTTCAACGGCGGCTTCCTTTTTGTGCCACACGGCTATGTTTCAGACGCGGCGCTTTCCAGCAGCGCCACCTGGGACAACGCGAGCCTCGCCAGTCTCGGCGTGACGCCCGGCACGTACACGTGGATCTGGGGTACGGGTGCGGATCAGAGTTTCACGCTGGACGCGTTCAAGTCCGTTCCCGAGCCCGCCGCGCTCGGAATGTTCGGATTCGGCACGTTGCTGCTCGGCGCGTTCACGGGGTTGCGCCGGCGCGCCGCGTAGAAACCCATTCCATTCACACAATGTACTCATGCGAACCACTCCTCCAAGGAGTGGTTCTTTTTTTAATGCCGAGCGCGAAGCACCCCGAACTACCCGGCGCCG
>Ga0207639_10002039_pt1 | contig 13614 bp, 6 predicted proteins | sample KBSCornC32_FD_184299 | JGI IMG/M metagenome (GOLD analysis project Ga0207639, IMG submission 184299) | Corn rhizosphere microbial communities from Kellogg Biological Station, Michigan, USA - KBS Corn C3-2 (SPAdes) (version 2) | ecosystem: Host-associated > Plants > Roots > Rhizosphere > Soil ...
GAAGATCCAGCTCGACGACCGTGCGCTGTTCCTCGAGCGCTGGAAGGACCTGCTCGCGCTCGAACTCAACCGCGCGCCGCCGTCGGCACTGCACGACGCGATGAAGCAGATCCTCGCCGGCTGGAACGACCACGCGTCGACCGATGCGGTCGCCTACCGGCTCGTGCGCGCGTGGCGCGGCGAAGTCGTCGACACGGTGCTCGACGCTTTCGCCGCGGCGGTGCGCAAGCCGTTCCCCGACTTCGCGCTGCCCAAGCTGCCGCAATCGGAGCAGGCCGTGTGGAAGCTGCTCGGCCAGCGCCCGGAACACCTGTTGCCGCCGGGTACCGCCGATTGGGACGCACTGCTGGTCGCGACGATCGACCGCGCCGGCCTCAAGCTCGATGCGCAACCCGGCGGGATCGCCGCGCGCACCTGGGGCGAACGCAACACCGCGCATATCGCGCATCCGTTGTCGCGTGGACTGCCGGCGTTCGTCGCGCGCTGGCTCGACATGCCCTACGAGGCACTGCCGGGCGACACCCACATGCCGCGCGTGCAGGCGCCCGACTTCGGCGCGTCGGAACGCTTCGGCGTCGCGCCCGGCGACGAGGCGCACGGTTATTTCATGATGCCGGGCGGCCAGAGCGGCCATCCGTTGTCGCCGTACTACGGCGCCGGTCATGCGGATTGGGTGCACGGCACGCCGACGCCGTTCCTGCCGGGTCCGGCGCAGCACGTGCTCGAACTCGCTCCGTCGCACTGAGGTGCGACCGGCGGGCGAACGCGCGGCGCGCGTTCGCCCGCCGCGTGATCACGGTGACGGATCGAAGCCGTTCGCGAAGATCACGTCGCTGACCGCGAGCGTCACGCCGACTTCGATCGTCGGGTGCGCCGGGTCGTCGCTGCGTACGCAGACCTTCGCCGTGTAGGTGCCTGCACCGAGGCCGGTGCCGTCGACGTGCACGGTCACGACCGCCGGCACGCCCGCTTCGTCGACCGAGCCGGACGCCGGCGTCGCCGACAGCCACGGCACCGCCGCCGCATTCGCGCACGAAGCCGGTGCCTCGTCGATCGTGTAGTGCAGCACGCTGGCGGCGTCGCCGGTATTGGACACGTTGAAGGTCGAACTCGCGGTCGCGCCCTGCAGCACGTGGAAGTCGAGGCTCGCCGGGGCGACCACGGCCGTCGGCACCGGCGCCGTCACGTCGAGCGAGACGCCGATCGCGACCGTCGCATGCGCCGGATCGTCGCTGTGCACGCACACAGAAGCGGTATAGCTGCCGGGCGCGAGCGAAGTCGCGTCGAACGTGACGTCGATGTTCGCGGCCGACGCACCCTGCGCGACGCTGCCCGAGGTCGGCGCGAGCGACAGCCACGCGATGCCCGCCGGCGTCGCGCACGTCGCCGGCGCGGTGTCGACCGTGTAGTGGAGCACGCTGCCACCCTGCCCCGTGTTGCCGATCGTGAAGGCCTGCGAGCCGCTCGTGCCCTGCACCAGCGTCTTGGAGAGCGTCGTCGGCGCGACCGACGCGGTCGGCACGGGCGCGCTGACCGACAACGCGACGGACACTTCGATCACCGCGTTGACCGGGTCGTCGCTGTGCACGCAGAGCTTCGCCGCGTAGTCGCCGGGGCTGAGGCTCGTCGCGTTCGCGTTCACGCCGACCGATTGCGCCGCTGCACCCTGCGCGATCGAACCCGACGCCGGCGAGGCGCCGAGCCAGGCGACCGCGGCCGGACTCGCGCACGACGTCGGCGCGGTATCGATGGTGTAGTGCAAGGTGCTGCCGACGGCGCCGCTGTTGCCGAGCGTGAACGTCGTGCTGCCGCTCGTGCCCTGCACCAGGCCGAGCGACACGCTGGTCGGCGCGACCGCAGCGGTCGGCGGCGGCGCGCTGACCGACAACGCGACCGCGACTTCGATGACCGCGTTGGCGGGGTCGTCGCTGTGCACGCACACTTTCGCGGTGTAGCTGCCCGGCGCGAGGCTCGCCGCATTCGCGGTCGCGCCGATCGACTGAGTGGGCGCGCCCTGCGCGATCGATCCCGAGGCCGGCGAGGCGCCGAGCCAGGCGACCGCGGCCGGGCTCGCGCACGAGGTCGGCGCCGTGTCGACGGTGTAGTGCAAGGTGCTGCCAACCGCGCCCGCATTGCCGATCGTGAACGACTGCGTGTCGTTCGTGCCTTGCACGAGGGCGAACGAAAGGTTCGTCGGCGCGACCGTCGCCGCCGGTGCAGGCGCGGCCGTGCCCGGCGCGAGTGTCGCGAGGTCGTAGCTCGCGGGGCTGCCGGACTGCGCGACGCGCAGGGTGCCGTTCAGCGCCGCGGGCGGCGCGTTCACGGTGACCGAGAACGCGTACAGCGTGCCCCAGTCGAGCGTCGGCCCTGCGACGGGCGCGGTCCACGTCACCTGCCCGCCCGAGGTGTCGACCGTCCAGTCGTTCGCGGCGACGAGATCGCCGTCGCTGAAGCGCGTCGCGCTGACGACGGCGCCCGCGGAGAGCGGCACGCTGAAGCGGTCGAAGCCCTTGTTCGACAGCACGCGCAGGTTCGGCTCGGCGCCTTGCGTCGCCGCGCGCGCGTAGTCGAAATTCATGACCGCGTAGTCGTAGCGCCAGGTGCCGTCGCCGTTGTCGGTGGCCTTGACCGCGAGGCGCGCGTGGCCTTCGCCGACCGCCAGTTCGCTGTTCTTCGCGTTCGCCGGCGGCGCGGTCGGACTGACCCAGCGGTCGATCGCGGAATCGAGCTTGTAGGTCGACGCGCTGATGCTCCACGTGTTGTTGGTGGAGTTCCAGTTCTGGGTCGAGACGACCGTGCCCATCGAGTTGTAGATGTTGATGTCCTCGCGCGCGAGGTACCACGACTCGAACAGGAACGTCGCGCCGGGATTCGCGACCAGGCTGATCTGCGATTCACCGACCTTGAGGCGATGGTCGTAGCTGCCGACCGCGGGATGATCGTTGGTGCCGTTGCAATCGGCGTCGTAGATCGAACCGCAGCGTCCCCACTGGTTCGTCGCCGGGATGATCTCCGAGCGCGGACCCAGGCGCGTGCTGTCGTCGTTGTTGCTCACCGCGTAGGTGTCCTCGCACGCGGCGCCGATCACGTGACCCTGAGATCGGCCGTCGGCGCAGCCGACGTTGGTGGTGAGGAACGCATGCTTGACGCCCGAGCGACCGATCTGTTCGATGCTGCCGTCCGCGTTGACGCGGTACATGTTCCAGATCAGGTACGGGTGCTGGTCGTTGCCGTACGGCGGGAAGTTGCCCGAGAACATCGTGAACCACGGGATGTCCGCGGCCCACGGCGCCGTGCTGCTGCCGAGCGCGCCCTGCCCGCCCACCGTGGTCTGGATCGAACCTGCGTTGACGTTGTTCTTCAGCGTCGACGACGGCGTGAACACGATCGTGCCGGTACCCGCCGTCGGGCCCGTGCAGCCGCTGCAGCGCGAATACTGCAGCGAGAACGACTTCATGAAGAGATCGGCCTGGTAAGTACCGCCGCCCGCGGCCGCGGCACCGGAGAACGTGCAGCCGGCACCGGTATTGACGTTGCAGGCGAGCGGCGGCGGCAACGGGCCGTGGCTCAGCACTTCGCTCGTGAGTTCCATGTCGGCGACGGTCCACCCCGCGATCTCGGGCTGGCCGAGCCGCGCGGCGAGTTCGTCGCCGATGCGCAGGTCCATCGTGCGCACGCTGAGGATGCCGTCGCTGCCGGTCTGCTCGTACATGAGGCGGTCGATGTAGAACCACGCCTCGCCGTCGGCGGAGACGAGATCGAGCAGGAACGGATCGTCCTTGCGCGGCACGAGGCGGAAATCGGTGAGGTCGATGCGGCCGCCGTCGAAGTCGAGCACGTAGCCGCCGCGCGCCTGCAACGTACCGCCGGCGAAGCCGCGGAACACATGGCCGTCCATGCGGAATTCGAGCGCGCCGCTGCGGCGTACCTCGAAGCGCTCGAAGTGATGGTCGGCGGCGTCCGCGAGACGCTGCTGCGGCGTTTCGATGCGCAGGCCGATGTCGTGCATCAGCTCGCGGTTCCAGTGCATGCCGACTTCACCGCCCCAAACCGACCAGCCGGACGCTGCCTGGGTGCGGACGGCGTCCGACGCGAGGCCAAGCACCGTCGTCGCCGCGCCCATGACGGCGCCCAGCGCGAGCAAGAAACGCTTCATCGTTCGCTCCCCCGTGGTGAGGCGCGACGGTCGTCCGGCGCGCGCAAGTTGCGCACTCTACGCCGAAAAACGGAGTGCGCGCATGCGGTTGCGAAACAGGGGCGACGATGGCCGGCGGGTGGGTCCACGAGCGCCGATGCGCCGGCGTATGGCCGAGCATCGAACGCGTCGGATGGCTCACGCGGCACCGGTGCGGGCACCGTTGCGATGCCCGCGCCGCAGGAGCGGGCGCCGCGACCGCGGCGCCCGCCGGATGCTTACGGCGACTCGAAGCCGCTCGCGAAGATCACGTCGTTCGGATCGATGTTGACCGTCACGTTGACCGGCACTTCGATCAGCGCGTGCGCGGGATCGTTGCTGTGCACGCAGATCATCGCGGTGTAGCTGCCCGCCGTGAGGTTGCTCGCGTCGACGCTCGCGGTGATCGTCGCAGTCGCGCCCGCGGCGACCGAACCCTGGTCGGGCGAACGGCCGAGCCACGCGACCGGTCCCGGGCTCGCGCAGGTGATCGGCGCAGTGTCGATCGTGTAGGTGAGCGTGCTGCCGACGTCGCCGGAGTTGGTCAGGCCGAACATGTCGTTCGCGCTGCCGCCGTGCACGACGGTGACCTCGACGTCGCCCGGCGCGACGGTCGCCGCCGGCTGGCCCGGATTCGACGTCGCCCACGGACCGAACGGCACGAGGGTCGGGCCGCGCTTCTTGCACACCATCGAGTCCTGCGGCAGGCACGTGCCGCCGGAGCAACCCGGCGGCCATTCATCGTGCGAGGTGTCGCGCACCGACACGCGGTAGTACAGCGCGACCGAGGTATTGACGAGGCTTTCGCCGTTGACGAGCGCGGACTGGTTCATCGCGCATGCGCCGAGCGGGTTGTCGGAGCGGTCGCCGTACTCGCCGTCGTGCTGCTTGGTGCCCATCACGTCGATGGTGTGGAAGTTGCGGCCCGATTCGTTGGTCGGTACGAGGTAGTCCTCGGCGCTCGGGACGAGGCGGAAGCCGTTGCCGGTCGTCGCGTTGCGCACTTCCCAGGTCTTGGGCGTGCCGCCGGGACCACCGGTCGCGTTGCGCAGGTCGCTGAACTCGGCCGTCTGGTCGACGTCGTTGATGCTGAGCGTGTTGACCGCGTTCGCCGGATCGTCGATCGCGAACTCCATGCGCCAGTAGTTGTGGTGCCAGTGCGTGGTCTCGTTGCCGGTGCCGTCGTTGTTGCCGAAGCCGAACTCCGGCTCCATGCGGCCGTCGGACCAGAACGTCCAGCGCGACGTGTACTGGTACCACGCGGCCGAATGCTGCGTGGTCAGCGTCACGTGGTCACCGCCGTCCTCGAGGCTCACGCCGGAGGCGCAGCCCGCGGTCGCGTTCGGATAGCCCGCGATCTGGAACGGGCAGTCGCCGTACGCCGTCACCGGCGCGGCGGAGCGGTCGCACGACGTCGTCGCGTGCGACGGGTCGACCGAAATGCCGAGCTGGTTCTGCACCGCATGGTCGGCGAGGAAGGCCGCGTCGGCGTCCTTCCAGTCGCGATAGCAGGTGGAGCTGTTGTATTCGGCGAACAGCATCGGCACGTGCGCACGACGCATGACGAGGTGTCCCTTGAAGTACACCTTGCGCACTTCGAGGCTCGAGCCGTCCGCGCCCACGCTGAGGCTCGGCGGCAGCCAGCACATTTCCCAGATCGGATTGCCGCTCGGCCAGCTCAGCAGGTGTTCGCTGCCCGAGCAGGTCGGCGAATCGGCGAACGCGGGCATGGTCCAGCCGCCCAGCAGCAACAGCGCCAACAACGACAGAGATCGACGGATACGCATTTAGTGGCTCCCCAAGGAAGGACTTTCGTTCTGTCGACGCGACCCCGCGTCGAAATCCGGATACACCACGCGATCGCGCTGCAGGTCGACGATGGCCCGCTGGATCGGCGTGAATCCACCATCCTCGGCGAGGATGGCGTAGATGCACCGGGTGCCGCGATCGCAATAGCGGTCCCCGGGTTTGCGCATGACGAAACCACCGGCCCAGATCACGACACCGGTGCGCGCGGCGATGTCGCGCAGGCCCGGATAGCCGCGCACGAGCGCCTTCACGCGCTCGTCCTCGAGCGGCGTGAGGCGCATCTCGGCACCGGTGACGTCTTCGGTCTGCAGCAGCGTGCCGTCGAGGTCGTAGGTGCGGCGGATCGCGGTCGCGCGGTCGTAGTCCCAGGCGAGCTCGATCCGGCGGCGCGTCTCCACGCCCTCGTGCACGAAGAAGTCCTCGTAGCTGCGGTTGGCCACGATGCCCTTCATGCGCCCCTCGGCCGACACGTCGCTCGCGACCAGCTCGGGCGCGGAAGCCGCGGGCCGCGGCGCGGGCACGCTGGCGCAGCCGGCGAATCCGAGCAGCGAGAGCGCGACGATGAGGAGGCCGTTGCAGCGCATCGATTTCACGTGGGTCCTTTCCGTTTCACAGGGTGGTGGCTCTGCGACGTCATCGGCGCCGCGATCCCGTCTTGGCGACGGCGACGCCGGTCGCGACCGGCTCCGGCGGCGACTTGCCGTGCAACGGGCTGGTCCACAGCTCGTACATGTATTCGCCGCGCGAGAGCGCCTGCGGACCGACCGTGAACGGACGCCCGGGGCCACCGGCGCAGAGGTCGTTCTCCGCCGCGAACGCGTTGTCGATCGACTGGTCGCGCAGGAACGCGATGTAGTCGCTGCTCGCGACCTGGTGATAGAGCGTCGCCTTCGCACTGAGCGGGCCGGTCGTGCCGGCCGGTACCGAGAAGGTGTACGCCACCCGATCCGTGTTCACGAGCACGCCCGAACCCGGCGAGGTCTCCGCGTAGTTCGCCGCGACCGGGCCCGCTTCGAGTCCCTCGGGATCGTCGGGCGCGGTCACGCGGAAACCGATCGGCGGAATGCGGTTGTCCTTCGCGATGCAGTTGTTGAGCACGAAATGGAACTGCTTCGCCCCCGCGGATTCGACCACGCACGCGTGCGATTGCGCGTCCCAGATTCCCTGCAGCGACTCGTAGACGCGCGCCTGCACGTCTTCGGTCAGCGTCGCGGTCGCGTCGTCGTACGCACCGCTCTCGGCGACGAGCGCGTTGGCGGCGCTGCGCACCTGCAGGTTGAGCCACATGCGGCGTCCCTCGGGATAGCCGGTCGGCAACTTGTGCCCGCTCAGGTTGGTCACCTCGACCTCGATCGAGATCGAGCCCGCGGTCGTCGGCGTCGCCGGCGTGTACGCGGTGATCGTCGTCGACACCGTCGCGCTCGACGCGAGCATGTCGCGCGCGGAGGCGATCGTGCGGTCGTAGTCCTCGGGTTGCTGCAGCAGGTTGCCACCGTACTCGGCCTTGATGATGCCGGGCACCCACGCGTTGGCGCCGGCGAACTCGTGCACCGGCAGGTTGCCGGTGCGCGAACCGGCCGGATTCGCCTCGCACGCCTTCGCGAGCGGATCCTGCGACGTGCGCATGTGGCACGCCTGGCACGGCTGCACGGTCGCCACGGCGGGCGTGCCCGAGGGTGCGTCGCCGAAGCCGTCGCGCAGGATCGCGTCGGCGAACAGGCTGCGGCTCCATTCGGTCGAAGTGCGCTCGATCGGGAACGGCCGGCCGCTGTCGGTGCCGTCGGCGCGCACGAGCGTCTTGAGCGGCCCCTGGTCGGTGTCCGGCGTCGTCACGTCGTGGCAGGTCGCGCAGATCGCCGAACCGGTGTGGTGCGAGGAATACGCCCAGCCGTGCGGCGCTTCGAGCATGCTGCCCGCGGCGTACTGGTACGGCCCGCGTCGACACGGGCCGAAGAAACCCGGTGTGCTCTCGCAGGTGAGTGCATCGTCGACCCACGCGTTCGCGTTGCCGGCGATGAACGCCTCGCCTTGCGGGCCACCCTGCATCAGGCGATGGCAGTAGTGGCAATCGACGCCCGAATAGTCGCTGTTGTCGCGATCCTTCGACGCGTAGTTGCCGAGCAGCTTGCAACCGCTCTCGCCGCCCGTGCCGGTCGTGCCGCCGGAACCGTTCTTGACCACGCGGCCGCCGAGCCATCCGCGCGGCGTGTGGCAGCGCAGGCAGTAGTCGCCGACGCCGGCGTGGCCTTCCGACGCGGCGTCGTGGTTCGCGACGTCGAGCGCCGCCCAGAACAGCGGGTCGCGCATCGCGTTGGCCATCATCGATCCGCCCCAGGTCGAATGCGGCATGAAGCCGGCGTTGGCCGGATCGAGGCTGCGATGGCAGTCGATGCAGACGCTTACCGCGCCGAGCGTGACGTCGAGCCCGGGTTGCGTGCCGTGCGGCGTGTAGTCGAGCGCGAACGCGGCCGTCGCGGCGAACGACGCCGCGAGGCCGAATGCGACGATGCGCAGGCGCGACGCGTCAGGGCGCATCGAAGCCGTTCGCGAAGATGACGTCGCCGGCGACCGGCGCCGGCGCGAAGGTCGCGAGGTCGAACGCGGCGGGGCTGCCCGCCTGCGCGACGCGCAGGTTGCCGACGGCCGCGACCGGCGCGGAGCTCGCAGTCAGTGAGAATGCGTACAGCGAGCCCCAGTCGAGCGTCGCGGTCGACGCGGTCCACGTCACGCGGCCGCCGCTCGTGTCCACGCTCCAGTCGTTCGCCGCGGCGAGGTCACCGTCGGAAAAGCGCGTCGCGCTGACGACGACGCCCGCGGGCAACGGCACGCTGAAGCGGTCGAAGCCCTTGTTCGACACCACGCGCAGGTTCGGTTCGGCGCCTTGCGTCACCGCGCGCGCGAAATCGAGGTTCATCACCGCGTAGTCGTAGCGCCAGGTGCCGTCACCGTTGTCGGTGACCTTGACCGCGAGCTTGGCGTGCCCCTCGCCGACCGCGAGTTCGGTGTTCATCGCATTCGCCGCCGGCGCGAGCGGGTCGACCCAGCGGTCGATCGCCGGACCGAGCTTGTATCCGGACGCGTTGATGCCCCAGAAGCTGCCGCTCCAGTTCTGCGTCGTCGACACCGTGCCCATCGAGTTGTAGATGTTCACGTCCTGGCGCGCGAGGTACCACGACTCGAACAGGTACGAGCTCGACGCCTGGTTGAACTGCGCTTCGTCGACGGTGAGGCGGTAGTCGTAGTCGCCGACGTTCGGGAAGTCCTCGCTGCCGTCGCAGTTGGGGTCGTAGATCGAGCCGCAGCGACCCCACTGGTTCGTCGCCGGGATGATCTCCGAGCGCGGGCCGAGGTCGCTCGGGCTGTCGTTGTTGCCCGTGCCGTAGGTGTCCTCGCAACTGCGGCCGAGCACGTGACCGAACGAGTACGGACAGGTGCTGCCGCTGTTCACGGTGAGGAACGCGTGCTTGACGCCGGAACGGCCGATCTGCTCGATGCTGCCGTCCGCGTTGAGGCGGTACATGTTCCAGATCAGGAACGGGTGCTGGTCGTTGCCGTACGGCGGGAAGCTGCCCGAGAACTTCGTGTACCACGGGATATCCGCCGCCCACGGCACGCTGCTCGTGCCGAGCGCACCCTGGTTCGGGATCGTCACCTGCAGCGAACCGTCGTTGACGTTGTTCTTCAGCGACGACGAGGGCGTGAACACGACGGTGCCGTGGCCGCTCGGACCGGTGCAGCCGTTGCAGCGGCTGAACTGCGGATCGAAGGCGAGCATGAACAGGTCGGCCTGGTACGTCCCGCCACCGGGTGCGGGCGTGCCGGCGAAATTGCAGTTCGTGCCGACCTGGTCGTCGCACGAGCCCGCGGGCGCCGCACCGCCCCCGCGACGCAGCACCTCGCTGTCGAGCTCCATGTCCGCGATCGCCCAGCGCGCAACCATCGGCTGGCCGAGGCGTCGCGCGAGTTCAGGACTGATGCGCACGTCCATCGTGCGGATCCACAACGCGTGGTCGGGCGTGCGGCGGTCGTACATGAGGCGGTCGATGTAGAACCACGCCTTGCCGTCGGCCGAAACGAGATCGAGCACGTAGGGATCGCCGGTGCGCGGTACCAGCCGGAAACCGGACAGATCGATGCGTCCGCCCGGCACGTCGATCGAATAGCCGCCGCGGGCCTGCAGCGAGCCGCCGTCGAAGCCGCGGAAGTGCCCGCTCTCGAGATGGAAGACGAGGGCGCCTTCGCGGCGCATCTCGAAGCGCTGAAAGTGGCGGTTCGGCGCGTCGGCGATGCGCTGCTGCGGCGCGCCGATGCGCAGGCCGATGCGTTCGGCGAGGCCGTAGTTCCAGCGCACGCCGGCGGTACCGCCCCAGATCGACCAGCGGGCGGCCTCGGGCGGCGCGACGTCGGTCACCGGCGCCGGTTGCGCGACGCCAATCGCCGGGACGCCGAGGGCGAACAGGGCGGCGCAGGCGAGATGCTTCATCGAATACCCCCAGGCAACGACGGGCGCGCGCCGCCGCCGGTCCAGGCATGCCGCGGCGCGAAGCCGAAACGCCGAATGTACACGGGCCGGCGGACCAAGACGAGACGATCGTCACATCGCTGCCGGCCCGCCGTGGGCATCCCGCCGCGAGCGCCGCGGCGGGATGCGGACGCTTCAGCTTCCGGGCACGAGCGTGACGAGGTCGATCGACGCCGGCGACCCGGCTTGCGCGACATGCAGCGTCGCGCTGCCCTCGACCGGCGCCGTCGTCGCGATGAACGAGAACGAGAACAGCGTGCCCCAGTCGAGTGTCGGCAGGCTCGGCACCGGCGGCGTCGACGGACCGCCGAACACCGGCTGGTTGGGATCGTTGCTCCACGTGATCCGCCCGTTCGCGATCGACGCGCGCCACTGCGCTCCCGCGCCCGCGTCGCCGAGATTCGAGCTCGTGCCCTGCAGGCGCGCGCTCGCCTGGATCGGCACGCTGAACGCGTCGAAACCCTTGTTGCTGACCACGCGCAGGTTCGGTTCGGCGCCCTGCGTTTCGGCACGCGCGAAGTCGAAGTTCATGATCGCGTAGTCGTAGCGCCAGCGACCGCCGCCGAGATCGGTGACTTTCGCGGCGAGCTTCGCGTGGCCTTCGGCGGTCTTGAGTTCGGACGTGCGCGCGTTCGCTCCCGGATTGCTCGGGTCGACCCAGCGGTCGATCGCGCCGCCGAGGCGGTAGTTCGAGGCACCGGTCAGCGACCATTGCGAACCGGAGAACTGCGGGTTCACCGACATCGACGCCATCGAGTTGTAGATGTTGATGTCGTCGCGCGCGACGTACCACGACTCGAACAGGAAGGTGACGCCGTCGTTGGCGACGTGCGCGAGCTTCTTCTCGGGCACCTTCATGCGCTGCGTCCAGCTCGTGTTGCCGCTGCTGTTGGACGTGCCGTCGCAGTTGGTGTCGAAGATCGAGCCGCAGCGTCCCCATTGGCCGGTGGCCGGGATGATCTCGCTGCGTGGCCCCATGTCGCCCGGGCTGTCGTTGTTGCCGGTGCCGTAGGTGTCGCCGCAGCCGAGGCCGAGCTGGTGGCTGCCACCGCACTGGCTGATGCAGCCGGAATTGATCGTGAGGAACGCGTGCTTCACGCCGGAGCGGCCGATCTGCGAGATGCCGCCGTTGGCGTCGACGCGATAGAGGTTCCAGATCAGGTACGGATGCTGGTCGTTGTTGTACGGCGCATTGTTGCCGGAGAACTTCGTGTACCAGGCAACGTCCGCGGTGTAGAGCGCCGAGCTCGTGCCGAGCGGATCGCCGGGCACGGTCGCCTGCGCAGTGCCGTCGTTGACGTTGTTGCGCAGCGTCGACGAAGGAGCGAACGCGGCGATGCCCGTGCCGGTCGCGCCGGTGCAGGTCTGGCAACCGACCGGCGAGATCGAGAAGTTCTGCATGAACAAGTCGGCCTGGTACTTCGCGCCGGCGACCCCGGGCACGTCGACGTTCGGCCACGGGTACGCGGAGCACGAACGCTCGGGCGCGGGATTGCTGCCGACGATGTTGACCTCGGTGTTCATCGCGAAATCGCCGAGTTCCCAGCCGTCGGACTCGGGCGCGTGGAGGCGCTGCGCGAGTTCGCTCGAAATGCGCAGGTCGGCCGCGCGCACCGCGAGCGTGCGATTGCCGTCGGCGAGCTCGAACATGATGCGGTCGGTGAAGAACCAGACCTTGCCGTCGCTCGAGACGAGGTCGAGCACGTTCGGATTCTTCGGGTTCACGCGCAGCGTCGCGTCGCGCAGGTCGATGCGCGTGCCGTCGGCAAGCGCGAGCACGTAGCCGCCGCTCATGCGCAGCGAACCATCGCGGAAGCGCTGCAACGAATCGTTGCGGACGAGGAACTCCAGACCGCCGGCCTGGCGCAGCGAGAACCACTCGTGGCCGCGGTCGTCGGTCTGGCGCAGCTGGCCCGCACGCGTTTCGACGCGGATGCCGAGATTGGCCATCAGGTCGTAGTTCCAGCGCACGCCCATCGAGCCGCCCCAGGCGGACCATGCCTGTTCGGCGGAGGCACCCGCACGCGCGGTGCGGTCGGCGATACCGGCGTGCGCCGCAGCGACGCATGCCATCGTGATGCAGACGGAGAGAAGAAGACGCTTCATCGAGCCCCCAAAGCAGTCGATCGGCCGTCCGCGGATGCGAACGGACCAAGCCCCGTGCCGTGTCGGCAGCGTCCTGCCGCCGCGCCGCTCCGACCGGATCACCGGACGCAGCTTCCGCGGCACAAAGCTCGAATCTAGCACTGCGCCGGCGCGCTGCGTGCCGCAGCGCAGCAACCCAGGGCGGCCGCGTCGATGCGGCCGGTTTCAGGGGGTGGTCGCGCTCGCCGACTGCATGAGTTCGGGCGGGGACTTGCCGTAGCGCGCGACCGGCTCGCCGTCGAAGCCGTCGGCGAACACGCGATCGCCGGCCACCGCTCCGCTCCAGAGATCGTACGCGTACTGGCCGCGCGTCTTGTCCTGTGGCCCGACCGCGAACGGGCGCCCCGGCCCGCTCGCGCAGAGCGCGTTCTCCGCCGCGGTTCCGTTCGCGGCGGCCTGGTCGCGCAGGAACTCGATGTAGTCGCGGCTCGAGGTCTGGAAGTACAGGCGCGCGGTCACGGTCAACGGACCGCTGGTTCCCACCGGCACCGTGATCGCGTACGGCGCGATGTCGTAGTTGACGAGGATGCCCGACCCCGGCGACGTTTCCGGATAGGTCGCGCCGACCGGACGCAGGCTGTAGCCGTTCGGATCGCCGCTCGTCGCCGGCTGGAAGCCGAGCGGCGGGATACGGTTGTCCTTCGCGATGCAGTCGTTCAGGACGAAATGGAACATCGCGTTGCCGCCGCCGTCCTCGACGTCGCAGGTGTTCGCGCCGTTGTGGTTGTAGATGCCTTGCAGCACTTCGTAGACGCGTGCCTGCGGATCCTGCGCGAGCGTCGCGCTCGCGCCGTCGTAGGCGGCGCTTTCGAACACGAGCGCGTTCGCGGCGTCGCGCACCTGCAGGTTCAGCCACATGCGGCGCCCCTCGGCGTAGCCGCTCGGCAGCTTGTGGCCGCTGAGGTTGGTCACCTTCACCTGCACCGCCATCGATCCGGCGGTCGAACCGCTCGGCGGCGTGTAG
>Ga0207639_10002041_pt1 | contig 13610 bp, 10 predicted proteins | sample KBSCornC32_FD_184299 | JGI IMG/M metagenome (GOLD analysis project Ga0207639, IMG submission 184299) | Corn rhizosphere microbial communities from Kellogg Biological Station, Michigan, USA - KBS Corn C3-2 (SPAdes) (version 2) | ecosystem: Host-associated > Plants > Roots > Rhizosphere > Soil ...
GACGTCGCCTTTCTCAAGCGTCGTGCACTCGCGCTTCAGCAGCAGCGTGCAGTTCAGCTTCAGGAACGTTTCGACGTGCTCGGGATCGGTCAGGCGCTTGGGATTCGCGGATGGCGCAAACGGCTCGATGTGACGCTTCTTCGCGTGCTTCGGATCGGGATGCTCCCAATCGTTGATGACATGACAGGCGCGGCACGGAATGTCGGTGCGGTGCGCGAGCACGGAGTAACGCGCGTCCTTCAAGTGGCACGACGAGCAGCTCCAGACGCCGGCACCTTTGAGCGCATGCGGCTCGCGGTAGAAGGCTTCGCCCCGTTCGGCGGAAAATCCGCTGAACGCGGGATCTTGCGCGCGTGCTTTTTCAGCGTAGCCCTCCAGCACTTGCTCAGGCGACTCGGCGCGTGACGCGCCCGCGAGAAGCAAACTACAGACCAATACGATCGACGCGGGTATCCCGCTTTCTGGCATCTTCTCCTCCGATCGCCTGTTCTTGTCGGTGGAAACCGCGCACCATCCGGCGCCGATCAGCTCGTGCCGGTGCGTACGTTTGCGGTCTGAGCGTCCGGCCGCGGGCCCATCGCTTTTTGCCTCTTGTCGAGCCACCAGCCGTACTGCACCGGCCACGACGCGAAGTCATTTTGCAGTCCCAGCGCAATCTCTGCATGCAGCGGCCAACTTGGATCGTACAACGCCTGCCGCCCGATCGCGATCAGATCCGCCTGACCGTTCTGCAGCACCGCCTCGGCCTGTTCGGCTTCGAGGATAAGCCCAACGGCCATCGTCTTGATATTCGCTTCGCGCCGTATGCGTTCCGCGAACCGCACCTGGAAACCGGGCGAGCGCTTGATCCGTGCTGCAGTTGCGGAGCCCGTGATGCCTCCCGACGAGCAGTCGATGACGTCGACGCCGCGGGCGTTCAGCTCCTTCGCGAGCGCGACGGTGTCGTCGAGAGTCCAGCCGCCGTCGATACCGTCGGTCGAGGAGACGCGGAAGAACACGGGGCGATCCTGCGGCCAGTCGGCGCGCACGACCTCAGCGACCTCGAGCGCGAGGCGCATGCGATTGGCGAGGCTGCCGCCGTATGTGTCCGTCCGCTTGTTGCTGATCGGCGAGAGAAAAGAATGAATCAGATAGCCATGCGCGCCGTGCACTTCGACCACTTCGAAGCCGGCGTCGCGTGCGCGGCGTACGGCCTTGCGCCAACTGTCCTTGATGCGTTCGATTTCACCGAGCGTCAGCTCGTGCGGGACGAGCCAGCCGTCGTCCAGAGAAATGGCGCTCGGTCCCATGATCTGCCAGACATCTTCGCCGCGTGCGCGATCCGTGTCGTCGAGCGGCCCGTTGCCGTGCCAGGGCCGTTGCATGCTGGCCTTGCGGCCCGCGTGCGCGAGCTGGATCGCCGGGATCGCACCCTGCGTCTTCAAGAAATCCGTGATGCGCTTCAGCGGCGCGACCTGCTCGTCAGTCCAGATGCCGAGATCGCCGTGGGTGATGCGGCCGGCCCGTTCCACGGAGGCCGCTTCGGTGAAGATCAGCGCTGCGCCGCCGAGCGCGAAACGTGCGAGATGCGCGAAGTGAAAGTCGCTGGCCATGCCGTCGACGGCGGAGTATTGGCACATCGGCGAGATGACGATGCGGTTGCGCAGCGTGAGGCCACGCAGAGAGATTGGTGTGAAGAGACGTGGTCGGCTGGTCATCGATCGAGTGCGTGTTGTTGTGATGTTGAAATCCCCTCTGCCCCCCTTTGCCAAAGGGGGGATTGTCCCGATGCTACAAACAGCCGGGTAAGGGCAGCCAACTGGAGCGGATAGCGTAGCGCTGCGATACGTCCCCCTTTGGCAAAGGGGGATGGAGGGGGATTTGCTTTCTCTGGCGGCCTGGCAGAAAGCCTTGCTAACTGCGAGATTTCTCCCCGTGCGGAAGAAGGGTAGTACGAAAGGAACCTTTCCAACTTAAGTCCGCGGCCGGCTGTGAACATGCCCCTGTGCATGATCATGGTCATGGCTGTGCGAGTGTTTCACCTCGTGATACTGATTCATGTCGACGGGGACCAGGTTGAGGCGTCCATGCCGCACCTCGGGCTCGGCCATCAGCTGGTTCGCGAACGCGCTGACCTGCTGTGTGGCGCCGCGCAGGATCAGCGTCTCCATGCAGTTGTCGTGGTCGAGATGCACGTGCATCGTCGACATGACAATGTGATGGTGCTCGTGCTGCAGCGTCGTCAGGCGTTCGGCGAGATCGCGCGCATGGTGGTTGTACACGTAGCTCAGCGCGGCGACGCAGTAGGGCGCTTCCTGCTTCTCCAGCCGAAAGTTCTCGAGCTCGGTCCGCACGAGGTCGCGCACCGCCTCCGAACGATTCTCGTACCCCTTGCGATGGATCAGGTCGTCGAACTGTTGCGCGAGCGTTTCGCTGAGCGAGATGGTGAAGCGTTCCATGGACGTTCTCTTATGAAATTTACAGGAATCTTATCGCAAAGCAGATTCCATCGCCCTCGTTTGCGAGCTGCCGAGCCCGACATGGTGCCTGGCTTCCCGGTCGTCAGGTGCCTGCATGGGTGTTTGACGTCGGCGTTCTGTTACGATAACTTACGAAATCGTAATACAGCACAACGTATGTAAATCAATAATCTGGGTCAGCGCCGCAAAGCATCGCCCACAAGACCGGGAAACCCGGCAGGGAGGAACCATGGATCGCAGAACCGGCGCGCCGCAGGCTGTGCTCGCGGGAGGATCTATCATCGGGAGCGTAATGTTCGCCGTCAGTCTGGCGTTCGGCGATGTCGCAGCGGCCGCCGAGGGCGATGTGACCACGCCTGCGGTCGAGGTCGTCGGGCACTACGAGACCGCGGTCGGTACATCCGATGCGGCCAGCGAGGGCTCGGTCACCTACAAGCTCATCGAAGACCGTCCGCTCCTGCGTACCGGCGAGATTCTCGAGTTCGTGCCGGGCATGATCGTCACGCAGCACAGCGGAGACGGCAAGGCCAACCAGTATTTCCTGCGCGGCTATAACCTCGATCACGGCACCGACTTCGCGACGTTGGTGAATGGCATGCCGGTCAACATGCCGACACATGGGCACGGACAGGGCTACTCCGATCTCAACTTCGTGATTCCCGAGCTGGTCGAGCACATCGACTTCAAGAAGGGACCCTACTACGCCGACGAGGGCGACTTCGCCTCGACCGGCGCGGCGCACCTCGAGTACTTCACCAAGCTGCCTTCGAACATCGCGCAAGTTACGGTGGGCAGCAACAACTACCGGCGTGCGCTGATTGCCGCGTCACCAGAGATCGCGGACGGCAACTTGCTGCTTGCATTCGAGGCAGCGAGCTACGACGGACCGTGGGTGAATCCCGAGGATGCCGAGCGGTACAACGCTACCCTGCGCTACAGCAAGGGCGACGCGTTGAGCGGTCTCAGCTTGACCGCCATGGCTTATGACAACAAATGGAACTCGACCGATCAGATCGCGCAGCGTGCCGTGGATCAGGGGCTGATCACTCCGTTCGGCGCGCTCGATCCGACCGACGGCGGCCAGAGCACGCGTTACAGCCTTTCGTTCGAAGGTCATACGCCGCTCGACGCGCTCGGCAAGCCGCAAATGTCGCTCGACGCGTACGTGATCGGCTACAACCTCGACTTGTGGAGCAACTTCACTTATTTCCTCGACAACCCGACTGATGGCGATCAGTTCCACCAGGCCGATCGGCGCGTGGTGTACGGACTGCGGCCGAGTCTCGCGTGGAGCGGCAAGCTCGGAGCAGCCGAGACCACGACGCGTGTGGGCCTGCAGGCACGCTATGACGATATCAGCCGTGTCGAGTTGTCGAGCACCGTGGCCCGGCAATTGGATACTGTCACCCGGCAGGATAAGGTCGGCGAAGGCCAGTACGGTCTTTTTGTGGACAACTCGACGCAATGGACAAAATGGTTCCGCAGCATCATAGGCATGCGTTTCGACTACTACACGTTCGACGATCAGAGCAATCTGGCGGCAAATTCCGGCCGCATCGACGATCACATCACATCGCCCAAGCTGAGCCTGATCTTCGGACCTTGGTACAGAACAGAATACTTCGTCAACGCGGGCTACGGCTTTCACTCCAATGATGCGCGCGGCACGTTGACCACAGTGGATCCGGGCACCGGGGATCCGGTGCAGCCGGTCACCCCGCTGGTCCGGACCAAAGGTGCGGAGTTCGGGATCAGAACCGAGATCATTCCGAAGCTACAGAGCTCGCTCGCGTTCTGGATCCTGACACAGGACTCCGAGCTGCTGTTCACCGGCGACGCAGGTACGACCGAACCGAGCCGCGCCAGCCGCCGCGAGGGCATCGAGTGGATCAACCTGTACCGTCCGCTGTCGTGGCTCACTTTCGATGCGCAACTGAGTCTGTCGAAGGCGCGCTTTACGAGCATCGATCCGGCCAATCCCGATGCCGGCCCATATATTCCGGGGGCCATTCCCGTAGTCGCACAGCTCGGTGCGACGATCCAGGATCTGGGACGTTGGTCGGGTAGCGTGAATCTGCGCTACTTCGGACCGCACCCGCTGATCGAAGACAACAGCGTGCGCTCCAATCCGAGCACGATTGTCAACATGCGCGTCGGCTACAAGCTCGACAAGACGTGGAGCGCGCATTTCGACATCCTGAATGTGCTCAACAGCGATTCGCACGACATCGACTACTACTATGCGTCTTGCTTAAGGAGCGAGGTGGGGACCGTGCCGGCTTGTACCGGACCGCGGCCGGTCGACGGCGTGAACGACATTCACTTCCATCCGGCCGAGCCGCGGGAATTTCGGTTCACTGTCACCGCACGTTTCTAGCCTGGAGACCCCACCGTCAGCGGTGAAAGGCTGCTTCCATCCGATCGAGCGCCTGCTGCAGCTGCGAGCGCGGGCAGCCGAAGTTGAGGCGCACGTAGCCTTCGCAGCCGAAGGTGCGGCCATCGTAGATTCCTACCCCGGCGTTCTCGAAGAAGGCTTGCGGATCCTTGAGCGCGTTGCGTTCGAGGCCGATCCACGCGAGGTAAGTCGCCTCGATCGGTGTGATCGACAACTCCGGAGTAGCGCGGATGCGATCGATGACGTAGTCGCGGTTGGCGCGCAGATAGCGGATCAGCTCGCGGTGCCACTCCGAGCTGTCGCGATAGGCCGCCAGAGTCGCAACGAAGCCCATCGCGTTGACGCGCGGAACGATGCCGGCTGCGGCGCGCGCGAGCTTCGCGCGTAGGGACGGATTCGGCACCACTGCGAATGCGCAACCCAGTCCCGGAAGATTGAACGTCTTGCTGGCCGACATCAGCGTAATGGTCCGCACGGCGACGCTTTCGGCGAGCGTCGCGATCGAGATGTGTGGCTTGTCGGCGTCGAGGATGAGCCCGCAGTGAATCTCGTCGGAAGAGATGATCAGATCGTGCTTCTCGGCGATGCGCGCGAGCTCCGTCAGCTCGTCGCGCGTGAAGACGCGTCCCACCGGGTTGTGCGGATTGCACAGCAGCAGGAGCCGCGTGCGTGGCGTGATCGAGGCCTCGAGGCGCTCGAAGTCCCACACCCAGCGATCGCGCTCGATCCGCATCGGAACCTGCGTCACGGTCCGATGCTGGTTCGCGGGCGCGGACATGAACGGGTGATAAACCGGCACTGCTGTGACGACATCATCGCCGTCTGCGCCGATCGCGCGGCTCACGACGTTGAGGCCCGTTACGAGTCCCGGCAGCCACATGAGCCACTCGCGCTGGATGCTCCATGCATGGTCGCGCGCAAGCGCAGCCACGATCGCATCGTTGAGCTCGTCGGGCGGCTCGGTGTAGCCGAACACGCGGTGGTCGACGCGCTGCTTGAGCGCTTCGATGATGGCGGGAGAGGAGCGGAAGTCCATGTCCGCGACCCACATCGGGATCACGTCACGGCCGGCGTATTTGTCCCACTTGGTGGCCGCGGTGCCGCGGCGGTCGACGGGCTGATCGAAATCGAAAGAGGAGTTGGTCACTGGCATACGAGGATCACAGACGAAAAGCAAGTGTAACCGTCAAGACGCCAAGAGCGCCAAGAAAACGAGCTTCAGATTACCTCGAATGCTCAGATGCAGTGCCTCGTCGAAACCATGTGCGGCCCTGGCGACTTTGCGGCGGAGGGTGGCGTTCGCATAAATCACGCACATACTTTCTCGTAGTGCCTTTGGCGCTCTTGGCGTCTTGGCGGTTCAGAAAGGTGTTGGGTTGTGTCAATGAAAATCCCGCGAGCGCGCAACCAGTTGTCCGAGCAGCCAGCTGTGATCGGTAAGCCTGCCAGCGATCAGATGCACCACTTCGCCCTCGCGTTCGAGCACGCCATGCACCGCCAGCAATCGTGATCCGAGTAATGCTTGCCGCTGCTTCTCGGCCACGCCATTCCACACTACTACGTTGACCGTGCCAGTTTCGTCTTCCAGCGTGACGAAGATCACGCCGCTCGCTGTACCGGGTCGCTGACGGCCGATCACGATGCCCGCTGCGCGCGTGGGCTTGCCATGCGGCAGTTGCTTCAGCTGCGCTGCCGTGGATATGCGCATCCGATCCAACTGCGGGCGTAGCAACGCCAAAGGATGACGGCCGAGCGTAAGACCGAGGCTCGCGTAGTCGGCCACCAGGTCCTGGCCTTCGCTCGGTGGTAGCAACGGCGGGGTGGTGTCGAGAATCGGCGCGTCTTCGAGCACCGGCGGACGCGGCTCGACGCCGGTCACAGTCCAGACCGCTTGCCGGCGATGGCCGGCGATGGAGGCGAGTGCACCGGCAGCGGCCAGCGCATTCATGTCGTGACGGTTGAGACCGGCGGCGTGGGACAGCGCTTCGAAAGAGAACGCGCCGGCAGCGCGCAATCGCTGGCGCGTGGCGACGAGTCGCAGCGCGGCTTCCTCGGACAGCCCTTTCACCATGCACAGGCCTAAGCGAATTGCGGGCTGCAAATCCCCCCCGGCCCCCTTTTGATAAAGGGGGGAGTGTTCTTTCCACTGCCCTTGATGAACGAGGGTGCTGCTTGTCTCCCCTCTTTGGAAAAGGGGGGTGGGGGGGATTTGCTTTTCGCAGGGAGAGTGTTCTTTGTCTTCGCCGCGGCGTCCCTCCCCCCTTTGTAAAAGGGGGGCAGGGGGAATTTGCTCTTCGGTTTTCTCTTTGCCTTGCGTTGCACACGCGTCCTCCAGCGTGCACTCCCACTCACTGACCAGCACATCCACTGGCCGCAGCTCGACACTGTGACGGCGCGCATCCTGTACCAATTGTGCCGGCGCGTAGAAGCCCATCGGCTGACTGTTCAGCAGCGCACAAGTGAACGCGGCCGGCTCGTAGCACTTGAGCCAGCACGACACATACACCAGGAGCGCGAAGCTGGCCGAATGCGATTCGGGAAAGCCGTATTCGCCGAAGCCTTTGATCTGCTCGAAGATCTGTTGTGCGAAAGCCTCCGAGTACCCGTTCTTCCGCATGCCTTGTTTCAACTTCTCCTCGAACGGACCCAGGCCGCCTTTGCGATGCCACGCGGCCATCGCACGCCGCAATTGATCGGCTTCGCCTGGCGTGAAATCGGCTGCGACCATCGCGATCTGAATGACCTGCTCCTGAAAGATCGGCACGCCGAGCGTGCGCTCGAGGACCGGCTGCAGCCGCGGCGGATAGCTCACCGCTTCGTTCGTCCGGCGGCGATTCAAGTACGGATGAACCATGCCGCCCTGGATCGGTCCGGGACGTACGATCGCGACTTCGATGACGAGATCGTAGTATCTGCGTGGCCGCAGCCGCGGCAGCATCGACATCTGCGCACGCGATTCGATCTGGAACACGCCGATCGTGTCCGCGTTGCAGATCATGTCGTACACCGCGCGGCTCTCCTCCTGGCCTTCGCTCGCAAGAATGGTGTCCTTGTCGATGGATGTCCCGCGATGGGCATTGACCAGATCGATCGCGCGCCGGATCGCGGTGAGCATGCCGAGCGCGAGCACGTCGACCTTGAGCAGCCCGAGCTCTTCGAGATCGTTCTTCTCCCACTGGATCACGGTGCGCTCGGGCATCGCCGCGTTCTCGGTTGGCACCAGCTGCGAGAGCTTGCCGCGCGATATCACGAAGCCGCCTACGTGCTGTGAGAGATGCCGCGGAAAGTCCACGATGGTGTCGACCAGCTCGATCAAGCGCCGCACGACAGGACTGTCGGGATCGAGCCCGGTCTCGCGCAGACGCTCGGCTTGATACCGCCCGCCATCCCACCACGCCATGTTCTTGGCCATGCGGTCGACTTGCGCGAGATCGAAGCCCAGTGCCTTGCCCACGTCGCGCAGTGCGCTCTTGCGCCGGTAGGTGATCACGGTGGCCGCGAGCGCGGCGCGGTCGCGGCCGTATTTCTGGTAGATGTACTGGATGATCTCTTCGCGCCGCTCGTGCTCGAAGTCCACGTCGATGTCGGGTGGCTCGTTGCGCTCTTTGGAAATGAAGCGCTCGAACAGCATATTCAAGTGCACGGGCCCCGCGGCGGTGATCTCGAGCGCGTAGCAGACGATGGAGTTGGCGGCCGATCCGCGTCCCTGGCACAGGATCTTTCGCCTGCGGGCCTCCTGCACGATATCGTGCACAGTCAGAAAGAACGGTTCGTACTGCAGCTCCGCGATCAGTGCGAGCTCTTTCTCGACCTGGGCGCGAACCGCCTCCGTCTCTCCGTTGGGAAAGCGCTTTTTCAGACCCTGTTCGGTCAGCGCACGCAAGTGAGTCGTGGGTGTCTCGCCGGGCGGGACCAGCTCTTCGGGGTATTCGTAGCGCAGTTCATCGAGCGAGAAATTGCAGCGTTCGGAGAGCGCTAACGTTTCGATTAGAAGTTCGGGCGGATAGATCTTTCCGAGCCGCGCGCAGGGACGCAGATGACGCTCGCCGCTCGGGAACAACGCCTTGCCGCATTCCTTGATCGGCCGCCGCAACCGGATGGCCGTGAGCGTGTCCTGCAACGTGCGGCGTGAGCGTACGTGCATGTGCACGTCGCCGGCCGCGACCAGCGGAAGTCCGCTGTCTTCGGAAAGTTGCGCGAGCTGTTCGAGACGCGCGCGATCGTCGGGTCCGCACAGCAGCTCCACGGCGATCCAGGCGGTGCCGGGAAAACGCTGGCCGAGCCAAAGCGCATCGTCGAGACTCGGGTGCGCAGGCGGCAGCCACAGAGCGAGGCAGCCCGGCACACCGTGATCGAGATCGGCACGCGTCAGGCGATATTCGCCTTTCTTTGCCTGCCGCCGCCCACGTGTGATCAGCTCGCAGAGATGGCCGTAGCCGTCGCGCGAAGTGGCGAGCAGCACGATGCGCAAAATCCCCTGCGGCCTCCGCTTGTCGAAGAGAGGAGAAATCCCCCCCATCCCCCCTTTTTCAAAGGGGGGAGGTGCGTCGTGCGGAAGGATCTGGTTCTCATCATGCGTGGTCGTGTTAGAGAGATTGCAGGATTCGAACTGTGCCCCCAGGATTCCCCCCTTTGAAAAAGGGGGGGCAGGGGGGATTTGCTTTTGAAGATTCCCTCCTTTGAAAAAGGAGGGGTAGGGGGGATTTGCTCGTTCCTTGCCCCTCGCCCCTCGTCCCTCGTCCCTCAGGGTGAGCTCTGCGCCGACGATGATCTTGATCTTTCCCTTTTCTTCTTTTTCTCTTCTCTTCGCCGCCGTATGCGCCCGCACGACACCGGCGACCGAGCACTCGTCGGTGATCGCCAGCGCCGAATATCCCAGCTCGATCGCACGATCCACCAATTCCTCCGAGTGCGAGGCACCGCGCAGGAAGCTGAAGTTGGTCAGGCAATGCAGCTCGGCGTAGGAAGGGAACACGATGAAGAACCGGCAGAACAATCAAGGATAGCTGATTAAATATACAGTATAGGGTTGCAGACAGCCAAGGCCGGCAGCGATCTGTAAACTGACGGCGATACTGCTTCATGCAGTCGGGGTTTGAGCCTTTAATCCACGCCACGGAGGAGAACGACACCATGCTGTCCCGCGCTCCAGTCACTACCATCCTGCCTGTCAAGGATATGAACCGTGCACGTGGCTTCTACGAGAAAGTGCTCGGCCTGAAGCCGCTGGGCTTCGCGGCCGACGGAAACTATATTTTCGCCTGCGAAGGCGAAGCGACCATCGCGCTCATTACCAAGCCAGAAGGCACGAAATCCCAGCACACCGCCATCAGCTTCGAAGTGAAGGACGCCATGGCCGAAGTGAAGGAGCTCGAGAAGCGCGGGGTGGTGTTCGAGGATTACGATCTGCCCGGACTGAAGACAGTGGAGCACGTCTGCGTGCTGGGTTCGGATCGGGCTGCGTGGTTCAAGGACACCGAAGGCAACATCCTCTGCGTGCATCAGAGCGGGACGCCACCCACGATCAAGTGAACATGCCCTGCAGAAACCAGGTCTTCGCTCCCGCCCGCTCGCGATAGACCCAGAAGCGCCGGCCGTTCGAATCGGCTGCCACGAAGTAATCGCGCTTCGCCTCCTTTTCGTCCCACCATCCGCTTTCGATGCGCTCGGGTCCCGAAAGCACGACGAGCGGCTCCTTCAGTACTGGCTTGTCGTCTGCGCCGGTACGCAAGAGCTGCGGCGGATCGAGCAGCCATAGCGGACGCGCGGCGTGCTCATCGCCCGGCGTGCTGGCTCCAGGCTCACAGCAGCGCCATGCTAATTCGGGCCGGTGATCGGGATGGCTGACGATGCTGTACACCGCCTCGGCCCCGAGCCGGGCACGCAAGTGATCGATGATCAGCCAGCGCTCCTCCTCGGGCAGGCGATCTTCCGGAAACAGCGATAGATTGCGCGAGCCGAGCGGCCGGGTCTCGACGCTTTCGAGACCGATCGATTCGACGCGATCGGGCAGCGTGAGAGTCGACAACCGCTCGCGCAACAATGTGCGAATGCGTTGCGGTTCGCGGCTGGGCGTCGCGAAACCGAGCGCTATCGAAGTGGGCCGGCGATCCTCGTGATGCAGCACGAGCTTGAGCCGCGTGATTCCGGCCTGGCGCATGGAGAGCCATCCTGTCAGCTCCTGTATCAGGCGACTGGCGGCGAACAGCAGCGGCTCGGTGTCCTGCACAGGCGCGGGCAGCAGGAGCCTGGCTTTGTAGCGCGGAGGCGCAATCCAGATCGGACGCGGATCGGGCAGCCGGCCCAATGCGCGGTCGAGCTCGTCCACGAGGAATTGACCGAAGCGGCGCGCCAATCCATCGCGCGGCAATGCCAGACATTCGCCGATCGTGCTCACGCCCATGAGAGCAAGCATGCGAATGATGTCCTCGGACTGATCGAGCAGCGAGAGCGGAAGCCCGGCGAGTGCGGTTTCGAGGTTTGCGACATCGGTGATCGTGGAGCCGATTCCGCTACGTGCGAGCAGTCGAGCCGCAGTCGGTGTGGGCGCTACGGCGATGGTCGCGGCATAGCCCATGTCGGCGAGCTCCTGGCCGAAGCGCTGCAGCAGCGGCCGCAATCCGCCGAACAGGCGCAGGCTGCCATCGATCTCGAGCAGCAGACTGTCGGTCGCAGCTAAGCTCACGAGCGAGGTGAACTGGCTGGCCCAGGCTGCCGCGCCTTCGAAGGCTTTCAGCTCGGCCTCGACATCACGCGGACGTTCTATGAGATCGGGAGACAGCGCGAGCGCGGTGGCAACCGCCATTCCCGGGGCAATACCTTGACTGCGTGCTTCGGGATTACACGAAAGAACTGCCGGGCGGTTACCGCCGGTCGTGATGATCGTCGGTTGGGGTTGCGCTGCTCCGCGCAACAGCAGTTGCAGCGAAAAGTCGGAGAAGTGGAGACAGGTCCAAAGCATGGCGTGCGGCGACGATCGAGGAGCGCAAGAGTGGCTTAGGCGAGGCCATGCTGAACCCGTCGCAATCGAGGCGGGTTGATCGTGGGGGGACGCGGAGTTGCGGTTAGATCGCGCTCGTGCGGATGCAGATTCAGCGAGAGCGACGGTGCCCAGCCACCGCCGCGGCGCTTGAGAATCTGCACTTCGAGCCGGTTACGGCTGGCGCTGAGTTGAATGCGTAGCGACGCGGGGGAGGGATTGGCCGCGTGGCGCGTGGGGCCGAATACGACACCGAAACTTTTTCCCTCTTCGGCCGCGAGCTGCAGGCGGCGCAATGCCGGCTGTGCGCTCGAACCGGGCCACGTGACTACCGCTGCGCAAGTGCCCGAGCGCAAGCAGCGCTCGGCGGCCCACAGGCTTTCGCTGTCGGATCGGGTGTTGACCACGATCAGCCGCGCGAGATTGACCCCGATCGATTCGAATCCGGGGGCGAATGGTTGATGAGGCGGTGCTACCAGCACCAGCCATTTTTCCTGCTGGGACAGGCAGGCGAGCGCCGGTAGAAGCAGGCGCAGCTCACCGATTCCGTGTTGATTGGCGAGCAGCTGGGTGAGCGCTGCTCTAGGCCATCCGCCACCGGGAAGCAACTCGTCGAGCTCGGCAAAGCCGGTGGGAATGCTCTCGACCGCAGTCTTGGCGTACTGGTTGCCGCGCCAGATGGCCGGATTCTGAAGAACGAGGTCGAGAGCAGGAGGCATGACAAGCGATTTCGAGCATTAGGTTGAGGGACAAGCTACCCCTCACCCTAGCCCTCTCCCGCAAGGGGAGAGGGGGAGTAGTTGTTTGTGAGACGGTTGTGCGCTTTGCGAAGTGCATTATGACTCCCTCTCCCTTGATGGGAGAGGGTTGGGGTGAGGGTGATCGAGCATGCAGCACGAATAGACTCGAGCACGCTATCTGTATTGCCTAGTACTTCGTTGTTCCAGAATCGCATCACTTTGAATCCTGCCGCTTCCAGAAAAAGGGTGCGTCTGTGGTCATAGGAAATATTTTCGGCATGTTGTCCACCATCGAGCTCAATGATCAGCCTTCTTTGGAAGCAGACGAAGTCGACGATGTACGGGCCAATGACTTGCTGGCGGCGGAATTTATCGCCTTCGAGCCGACGGCTGCGCAGATGTCGCCACAGCAGTCGTTCGGCCTCGGTGAGATTAATTCGCAGCTCTTTTGCGAACTGCCTCATTCGATACCCTCACCCTACCCTCTCCCACAAGGGGAGAGGGTGGATATCGGAGATGTTCAAGGTGCCACTGCAGCAGCCAAGGTATATCGACACAGCTCTACATCGTATACATCCGCACTCTCTCCGACGCGCCGCTCGCTGCGCCGCGTCCCTTGACCGGATAGCGCATGGTTCCGTTTTGCGGCGCGGAGATCTTCTCGAGCTTCACGAGCCGCGCTTCGATCGCGATGCGGCTGCGCTTGTGCTCATCGGCGAGTTGCAGAATGGTTTTACCGGAGTCGAAAGCCTGAGCGAGACGCTCATCTTCCTCCTCGGACCACGGCCGCCCGGCGTTCTCCGGTGCGCTCTTGTTGCGTTCCCGTGATGGCACAGAGCCCGGTTGCGCGGGGCCCTCCAAAGCCTGCACGGCGTGATACAGCGCACGCACCGTGTCCGGATATTGGTAGGAGCTGCCCGGAGGAAATTGCTCCCCCGTGGCGGGATCGATTCCGTCTGCCAGAGCCTTCAGAATTCCGAGTGCTTTGTCGCGTTCCATTGGCTTTCCCCCTTAGGTATAGACCAGTGACGTGTTGC
>Ga0207639_10002050_pt1 | contig 13589 bp, 10 predicted proteins | sample KBSCornC32_FD_184299 | JGI IMG/M metagenome (GOLD analysis project Ga0207639, IMG submission 184299) | Corn rhizosphere microbial communities from Kellogg Biological Station, Michigan, USA - KBS Corn C3-2 (SPAdes) (version 2) | ecosystem: Host-associated > Plants > Roots > Rhizosphere > Soil ...
TGTTGGCTTCGATCTTGCGCACAGCGTCGTTGACGGCTGCGGCGAACAAGTCTTCCAGCACTTCGCGGTCATCATCGCTGACGCCTTCGAGCAGGCTCGGGTCGATGCTCACGCGCTTGATGTCGTGACGACCAGTCATCACCACGCTGACCATATCGCCACCGGCTTTACCGGTGACTTCGGCGTTGGCCAGTTCTTCCTGCATCTTGGCCATCTTTTCCTGCATCTGCTGCGCCTGCTTCATCAGGCCGGCCATGCCACCTTTCATCATGGGAATCACCTCAAAAGTACGTGGATCAATAAGTAGCCCGGTTTTATGACGCTTGGGGCACCGGGGCTTCGACAGGTTCAATAGTATCGTGACGCACGACCGCACCGAACTGTTGCATCATTTGCTGGATGAGCGGATCGGCATGGATCGAATCCTCGGCCTCACGCTGGCGGTTGATGCGCCGACGAGTCGCGGCCTGGGCCGGGGTTTCCTGCTCGGGCTTGATCAGCTCTATGGCGATGGTCAGCGTGCGCCCATGGTACTGGTTCAGCGCATCGTTGAGACGGCGCTGCTGGGTCGCGTTGAACAGGGCGCTGTGGGCCGGGTCCAGATGCAACAGCCAGTGGTCGCCTTCGATGGAGATCAATGTGCAGTTGGCGGCGATGCTCCCGGTCATGCCGGAGATCGGCAGTTTCGGGAACAGCTCCAGCCATTGCAGGGCCAGGCCGGTGGCGGGGGCCGCAGCGGGTTCCGCTTCGGGCTCGGGGGCCGGTTCGGCGGTGTGCTCGCTGGCCAGGTCGTCCAGGTAGCTGTAGGCCGAATCCATGTCCGGCTCGATGTAGTCTTCGTCCAGCGGCGGTTCGTCGTCGAGGTCGATACCCGGCGTGGCGGCTTCCACCTGGGCCACGGTCGGCTCGGGGACGGGGGCAGACACCCATTCGGGGGCATCCGGCACCACGCTATCCGGAGTCGGCGTGGGCATCGGTGTCAGTTCGGGCTGCTCGCCGCTGGTTTCCAGCACGGGCTCCACGGCGGGCGCTTGCTCGGCCTCGGCGTCTGCTTCGACCGGATCATTCCAGGGCAGGTCGACGACCGGCTCGGGCTGGACAACGGGTGCCGGCTCGACCACTGGCGCAGCTGCCACAGGTTCAGGCACCGGTGCAGGTGCAGGTGCAGGTGCAGCAACCACTGGTGCGACCTGCGCCGCGCCAGCCACTGGTTTGGCGGAATCAACTGTGGCCTGGCTGATCCCCACTGGCTTTAGCGGCTGTCTCGGCGCGTCTGCCGAATCAGCGGGCCGGAACGCCAGCATTCGCAGCAACACCATTTCAAAGCCGCCGCGCGGGTCGGGCGCCAGGGGCAAGTCGCGGCGGCCGATCAGGCCCATCTGGTAGTAGAACTGCACATCTTCAGCCGGCAGCGCCTGGGCCAGCGCCAGCACACGGTCGCGGTCGCCATGGCCGTTGTCGACGCCTTCGGGCAGCGCCTGGGCGATGGCGACACGGTGCAGCACATTGAGAATTTCCGAGAGCACGCCGTTCCAGTCCGGGCCTTGCTCCGACAGGTGGCGCACGGCTTCGAGCAGCGCTTTGGCGTCGCCTTCGATCAGCGCGTGCAGCACGTCGAAGACCTGGCCGTGATCGAGGGTGCCGAGCATGGCGCGCACGTCGGCGGCCATGACCTTGCCTTCACCAAAGGCGATGGCCTGGTCGGTGAGGCTCATGGCATCGCGCATCGAACCATCGGCGGCGCGACCGAGCAACCACAGCGCGTCGTCCTCGAACGGTACGTTCTCGACGCCCAGCACATGGGTCAAATGCTCGACCACCCGCTCGGGGGTCATGTTTTTCAGGGAGAACTGCAGGCACCGCGACAGAATCGTTGCAGGAAGTTTCTGCGGATCGGTGGTGGCCAGGATGAATTTGACGTAGGGCGGCGGCTCTTCCAGGGTTTTCAACAGGGCGTTGAAGGAATGGCTGGACAGCATGTGCACTTCGTCGATCAGGTAGACCTTGAAGCGGCCACGGCTGGGCGCGTACTGCACGTTGTCGAGCAACTCGCGGGTGTCTTCGACCTTGGTGCGGCTCGCGGCGTCGATCTCGATCAGGTCGACGAAACGCCCTTCGTCGATTTCCTTGCACACCGAGCAGGTGCCGCAGGGCGTCGAAGTGATACCGGTTTCACAGTTCAGGCATTTGGCGATGATGCGCGCAATGGTGGTCTTGCCCACCCCACGGGTACCGGTGAACAGGTAGGCGTGGTGCAGCCGTTGGCTGTCCAAGGCATTGATCAGAGCCTTGAGCACATGGGTCTGGCCGACCATTTCGCGGAACGAGCGCGGACGCCATTTACGTGCAAGAACCTGATAACTCATCGAAAACCGTCGCAACTGGGAAGCGGAAGCCGGTAATGCTAGCGGAGCAAGGGGGAAATTGCATCCGGCACGCTCGCCTAATCTGACTAAGCTTGCCTGGTTGGCCCCAAAAAGGCCTGAACCCGGAGTGTGTATGCGCGTAGTCCTGGGCGCTTTATGGATGATCACCACGGCTTGCCTGGCAGCGCCCGCACCGTTGCGTTTCTCGGTTTCCGACAGCTGGGCGATGCCCATGGTGCAACTGGACAACGACCGGCCCACCCAGGGCATTTTGTATGACCTGATGTTGAGCCTGGCTACCCAGGTCGGACGGCCGGCCGAATTCCATGTGTTGGCACGGGCGCGTATCTCAAGTGCCATGGAGCATGGCGATATCGATGTGCGCTGTTATGTCACCCAGGCCTGGGTCGACGAAGCGTCCGGCGATTACGTCTGGAGCGTGCCGCTGATGGTGCAGCGCAACCTGTTGGTGAGCACCCACATCCCCCCGAAGCCGATACAGCTGGACACACTCGCACCGCAGGCCATCGGCACTGTGCTCAATTACCGCTACGCGTCCCTCGACCCTCTGTTCGCCAAAGGCCAGCTCAGCCGCGACGACGCGCGCAGCGAAGAGCAGGTGCTGCACAAACTGGTGGCTGGGCGCTTCAAGTTTGCGGTGAGCAACGAATGGATACTCGAGCGGTTCAACCAACGCATACCGGTCGGCAAGCGGCTGCACAAGGTTGCGGTGATTGATGAGCAGCGCCTGGGCTGCATCGTGCGCAACGACCCGAATGTGCCGGTGCAGCTGATCCTGCGCACCTTGCTGCGCATGCAGCAGTCGGGCGAGATCGAGCAGATCATCCGGCTCTACACCGGTGAGACTCCTGACAGAAACTGACAATGCCGCCTTATAGACTTGGCTCCATCGAATCGAACACGCATTCCCAAGGAGCCTGCATGAACACCCTCGCCCATTACTTCCTGCTGTACGTCGACAGCCCGGCCACCAGCGCCAACTTCTATAGCCGCCTGCTGGACAAGCCGCCCGTGGAACTCAACCCGACCTTCGCGCTGTTCATTCTCGACAATGGCGTAAAGCTGGGGCTGTGGTCGCGTCATACCGTGGAACCGGCGGCCCGGCTCACCGGGGGTGGCGGCGAAGTGGGCCTGTCCCTGGCTGACCAGGCCGCGGTGGACGCGCTGCATGATCAATGGGTAGAGCGCGGCGCAACCATCATCCAGTCACCGACCACCCTGGATTTCGGCTACACCTTCGTCGCCCAGGACCTCGATGGCCACCGGCTGCGCGCGTTTTGCCTGAGCGACTGACCGCCAGCGCCCCTCCAGGCTGATGGCGGCCACGCTGGCCAGCACGATCACGCCGCCCAGCACCACTTGCAGGGCGATGTGCTCACCGAGCAGCGTGGCCGCCATCGTCATCGCCACCGGGGGGATCAGGTACATCGCTACCGAGGCGCGGCTGACCTCGACATGTTTCAACACATAGCCCCAGGCCAGGTACGCCAGGGCGCTGGGGAAAACCCCGAGCACCAGCACCGCGAGGTTCTCGGGCAACGGCGCCTGTACCACCGCAGCCGGCAGGCCCGGCAGGTTCACGCAGAGCATCAAGGTGCCGGCCCAGACCATGTAGCACGCCATCGTCAGCGGGCTGTAGCGATGGGCGTAATGTTTCTGGATGGCGAAGTACAGGCTCCATGAGACTGCCGCCAGCAGAATCAGCAAGCCGCGCGGGTCAATATCACCCACGCCGTGATCGCCCCAGATCACCACCAGCACGCCGAGCAACCCCAGCAGCACGCAGCTCCAGCGCCAGAGGCTGACCCGCTCCTTCAAGCAGAAGAACGCGATCAACACGCTGAACAGCGGCGCCGATTGTGCCAGCACACTGGACGCCGCCGCCGTCACGAATTGCTGCCCATAATTGAGGCTGGTGTGGTGCAGGAACACGCCGAAAAAACTCAACACCAACAGCCACGGCAGATCCCGCAGGCGTGGCCGACCGATGCCGAGCACCAGCGCCACGCCGGCCATGAACAGCGAGGCGATCAGAAACCGCAACAGCGCAAGCTGGCCAGGGCTGTAGCTGTGCAGGCCCATGTGCACGCCAATCGGCGAATAGGCCCAACAGAGGATGACGCTGGCGATGACTAGCGTAAGCTTCAGGGGTGACGGGGTGTTCATCGACGGCATCCGAAAACGGGGAAGGAATGCCGTCAGTCTTCGCCCGAGCAACGCGCAGGACAATTAACCGTTTCTGACTTCTGAAATCACTGGAACTGAGCAATGGAACTGGCCCAACTGAAAATGGTGCGCGCCGTGGCACAAACCGGCAGCGTGGCCCAGGCCGCCGTGCAATTGCATTGTGTGCCGTCCAACATCACCACGCGCATCAAGCAGCTGGAAAGCGAGTTGGGCACACCGCTGTTTATCCGTGCCGGACGCGGGCTGGCGATCAGTGCGGCCGGTGAGATCTTCCTGGAATATTGCGAACGGATCCTGGCCCTTGTGGACGAATCCAAACGCGCCGTCGATGCCAATGCCATCCCCCGTGGCACCCTGCGTATCGGTGCGGTGGAGTCCAGCGCCAGCGGACGCCTGCCGCCGTTGCTCGCCGAATACCATCGGCGCTACCCGGATGTCAGCCTGGAGCTGGTGACCGGCGCCTGGGGCGAACTGCTCGATGACCTGCAACACCACCGCCTGGACGTGGCGCTGGTGGCCGCGGGCAACAAACGCGCAAAGCTCGAACACAGCGTGGTCTACAGTGAACGCCTGGTGCTGATCGCCAGCGCCTCCAGCGCACCGATCCACAGCGCCGAAGACCTGGCCGGCCGCACCCTGCTGGTATGGCCGCCCGGCTGCCCTTATCGGGCGGCGCTGGAGAACTGGGTCAAGCCCCACGCGTTCAAGCCGGCCATTGCCAGCTATGCCAGCTGGGGCACGATCATCGGTTGTGTCAGTGCGGGAATTGGCGTGGCACTGGCGCCGGAGGGCATCCTGGCCCGCTATGAACAGGCCAACCAATTGGCGTCGTACCGATTCGAGGAACTGCAGGCGGTGGACAACCTGCTGTTCTGGCACAAGGACACCCAGCGGCACCTGGCACGGGATGCGTTTGCCGGGTTGTTGCGCGAAACCTTCGGCTGATCAGCTTTTGGGTGCCGCCAGGCGGCTGTACTGATCCTGACTGATCCACCCGGTAAACGAACGGTCATCGGCATTGATGAACTCGACCTGGGCCCAGCCATCCTTGAAGGCCAGCACCCCCACTACGTCATTCTTGACGATGTACGGACGCTTGGCGGCCTTGGCGCTTGGGTTTTTCAGCAGGTAAGCCTTGTCGGCGGACACCTTCACCAAGCCGATCCATTTCGTGTTGGCGGTCTGGCTCAGGTCCAGGCCGGTGGCGATCTCCGGCATCAGCCCATTGAGGCAACCCGGATGCTGGCGGCCTTCTGCCACGGTCAGGGTCACGCCATCGGACGAGGGTGCCACGCTGCCGGGGTAGGTGGCGTCGGCCCAGGTGGTCAACGCCGCGGGTTTGCCCTGCAGGTAGAACGCGCAACTGCGGGTCACGCCTTCGCCCATCTCCTCCGAGTAGTAACCTTCCACCTGATGCTCAGGCGTCACCGCCAGCATCAGCCCTTCGTACTTGCCCGAATGCAACGCGGGCGAACCGGCAAACGCAGGAGCTACGGCGCACAACGACAACAGGCCCATCGCTAGAAAACGGATCATCTTATTTTTTCCCTTCAAGTTTCTCGTAGGCTTTCTGCATAAGGACGTCATAGTTGCCATAGTCCTCGCCATTATAGTTACGCGCCATGCCGGTAAAATCCTTGGCTTTCATGGCTTTCATCAACGCCGGGCTCTTGCTGCAAAAACCGAGAAAGGCCTTTAGTTGGTTACCGGCATTCACTTTCAATGCCGCAGAGAATTCAAACACCGTCTTGTAGCCGCAGGACGCGTAGTTGAAGCCCATGATCTGAAACATGCCCCAGGACGCCGACATCAACGCGGCTTCCTGATCCAGCGCAAACGCGGTGGCCATGGTTTCCCAGGCCTTGGTCTGGTCCTTGTTATTGGTCTGCCACTGCGGCCCGGCTTTTTTCTTGTAGGGGTAGGACAGCAGCGGATGCGCCTGGTCGTAGATGTGCTTGGTGTACTTGCGAAACAGGTGCCCTTCGAACGCGATTACCGGCAACTTGGCCGGGCCGAAACCCGAACGGCCGCCGGATTCTACCGTGGCGAAGGCCTTGATGATGTTCACCGAAATACCGCCACCCAACTGCGTAGCGGCATTCTGGAAATCCGTCTCGCTGAGGGTCATTCCCCCGTCGCACGTGGCCTGCAGCATCAATTGGCGGTTGCGCTTCTCGGCCTCGATCATCGCGCGCATGCGGTCCAGGTACACATTCACCGTGGCCTGCACTGCGTCGCCCTGATTGTTGCCGAACACATTCAGAAAGCTCGGGATACGCATACTCGGGAACGCCTTCACCGGCACTTTCACCGCTTCTTCGATCAGGCTGTTGAAGGTTTTACCAGTCGGGTCGATCACGCCATCAGGGTGGGCATATTTGAGATGACGGAATTGGTACTGGCTGATGCATTGCACCAATTGGCCATCGCACTTGCCGTTTTCGGCCAGCGGGAAACCCATTTTCGGGATGATCAGATTGAATAAATACTGGACGCACTGCACATCGGCGGGCAAGTTGCGGGCTTTGCCGGGCGCGCCTACCGAAGCACTGATAAGACGGGGCAACCCTTGCAGGCTTTTCATCACAGACATCCTTGTTAGTTAAAGAAGTGATGGCACTTCAATATCAACCTCGCGTACTTGTCACACTCTGAAACAAGTAGCTGGCGGAAACTAGCAAGGTGGTTTTGGGTTGTCCAGAGCGACCTGCAAAAGTTGTGAAACAGCCGAATTAAATCAATCAGTAACCGTGAAACTCCCGGGTTTTCTGATACGTGTGGAAATCAATCCACTCGACCACGTCGTAAGGCAGGTAAAGCTGCATCCGCGCGCGGGAAATGGCGATATACACCTCGCACAGCCGTTGGTCGAACGCGTAGGCGTCCTTGAACTTCACGTTGGTCAGCAACTCAGGCGTCAGCAGCACCCGGTCAAACTCCATGCCGCCCGCCTCTGCCGCCAGCATCAGCAGGCAACGTTTGCCGGGCACGCCGCCCAGCCGGTTCAAGCGCGTGATGTCGGCGACATTGAAGCCTTTTTCCAGCTCACTCTCGACCCACAGAAACGCCTCATCGAACTGGCTGGCGTCGCGCACCTGTTGCCAGTCTTGCATATCACTGAAATAGGCGTGAGGGCCGTTGCCGTTGTGCTCGTTGCTGTAGAACTCCGGCTTGAACAAGGCAATGACGCTGATCATGAAGCGCTGCAGATCCTGCTGCGCCGCAGTGTCGAAGAACCCGAACGGGCAGTTGGCCTGCTGCAACTGGATGGCCCATTTCATGGTGTCCCAATGGGAGGCGGTCAACACCACGCAGCCTTCCGGCGGTACGAAGCCCTGGGGGTAATGTTCGATGCCGACGTCCGCGTCCCGTGCGCCTTCGAAGGGGGTCTTGCACTTTTGTGAGTGCACACTGATCAACGGGTTGACCAGGCGCTCGACGTTGCGACCCGAGCGCACCGAATAATTGATGTCGGTGTGTCGGACTTCGCGCTTTCTTCGCACCATCACACCGCTGGCCAATTGGTATTCATCGCCGAGGGTGATCAAGACTTGGCGGCCACGCTCGATGATCTGCAGCAACGAAGGCGGGATGTCCTGGCTTTCATCGATCAACACATGGGTATAGCGAGGCGGCACCACACAGCCTTCGAGACTCGCACGCTTGATCAGCCATAGCGCCGCGAAAGCAGTCTGGCCGGCCCACTGTGGGTTGGCCTCCAGGTACGTCCACAACCGGCTGGAATACTCCAGCAACGCCTGGGTATCCACGCTGGACAACGGGTGCTTGAAATGCGGCAGGTGCCTGGCCGACAGGCTGTGATGGCTGGAGTGGCAATAGCTTTCGAGCACCTTCAGACAGATATCCAGCGTCGCCACGCCCTCGTGCCCTCGCCAGCCGTGGATATTCAGGGCCTCAGACACTTCATGTTTGCCGGGCAACCTGCCCGGCGTGCCCTGCACGGAAGGGCGTGGCCCCTGCAGCAGCGCCTTGGCGAACGCAGCGAAGGTCGAACCCGCCTTGCTGTCCTTCCCCAGCCCCATGCGCTCACGCAGGGTCGCCAGTTTTGCCCCCGTGCGGGCCAGCACCAGGGTCTGAGCGGGGCGCAGGCACTCCATCAAGGCGCCGAGCAGGTGGCTCTTGCCGATGCCAGCGTAGCCTTGGACGTGCAAATCTTCGTTGAGGTTGGCGCGGAAGGTACGCACCAGTTTGTCCTGGGCCGGGCTGAGCCAGCGCTCACGCTGGCGGGGCGTGATCATCTGCTGGCTGAAGGGGTCATTGCTGCGCAGGTGGCGGACCTTGTAGCCGATATCCCATTTTCCCGTAGGCAGCAGGTAATCCCGCGCGGCGACCTCTTCAGCCGACAACAGGCGCAGGTTGACACTTTTCAGCGCGTTGAAACCGAAGTAGAGCTTGCGCGGGTCGAACAGTCGCTGGGCTTCGGACAGCAGCGTCGCGGCGCCCCCTGCCTGCGTGTCCACCGACCAGTCGAGCAATTTGGACAGGATGCGCTCGGCGCCCGCGCAGGTCAGGTCTTTTTCCGCGGCCTGGGCCAGGTTCTGGATGACCAGTACGGCGGCCAGCTCCGGCTTCGTCAGGCCGACCAGGGCCTCGGCGCCGTCCGAGCCGAGCAGGGCCGTGCAGGTTTGCTCCGTGACAGGCAGGAAGACCGGGCTGGATAAATCGAAGTGTTCAGGTTGCATAGTGCCTCGCCGCCAGGGAGTCAGGCATTGCCCTGACCGCCCAGTTCAAACCGATACTCGCCCAGCGAGCCCGACATACCGCCGCAATGAGGGCCTGCGCCAGCCGCAGACGCCATCGCATTGATCTGTTGCTGGAGTTCGAACACAGCCATATCGAGCAAGCGACGCAAGTCTTCGGCGCTCTGCGCGACCACGTTCAATTGCAGCGTGCAAGCGCCCGCCAGCGGTGGGTGCGCGGGCTCATCAGCCACTTGCGCAGAGCAGATCATTTCCGCCTGGCTGAGGATTTCCGCATGTTCGTCGTCCATGAGGTCCAGCACCCTCGACAATTCCAGGGTCTGCTCAGGGTGGGATTGAATGCGGTCCTTGATCTCCAGGCGGCGCATCTGCCATTCCCGCAGTTTTTCGCGAGTGAGGTCGTCGACTTTTTCCACGTGTGCTGTCTCCGGATGCCAGGCACTGGAGTATGCCGCCATGGACTGCCCGATAGCAGATGGCGTGAAAGCATTTTTGATTTGAATTTGAACAGGTACTGCAAGGAAGAGCGTTATGGAGGCAACCCCACCAGCCACACCCCGGCACACAATGTTCCCGCTGTGGCTGCTGCCTTCCGGCTCTGACCAGGTTCACGGGTAATCGTTGCGGGGGGACCGATGGGGTCACCATAACGACGCCTGCCTCTCGGCAAGCGGGGCCATTGTACCGATCTCATCGGAAGTTACAACCGTTGGGGACGGATTAAAAATATGAAGGGGTTCAAGTACTTGTCACCGCCAACAGCATCTGTGGGAGGGAGCTTGCCCCCGATGACGGTACATCAGCCAATAAACAGGTGACTGACCCAGCGCCATCGGGGGCAAGCCCCCTCCCACAGTGCTCATCATTGTGCCAGTACCACCTCATCCGCTCGGCCGCCCTCTTCCTGGATCACCAGGTGAATGAAATGCAGCTTGGCGATCACCGCCGGTGGCAGCACGAAGGGGTAGAAATCCGGCTGGCCCATGCTGCGCGACAGTTCGTTGAGCATGCCGGCCAGTTCGATCCAGGCGTTGACGAATGACAGGAATGCCGCGCCGCCAGGGTGTTCGGGATCATAGAGCGTGCTGAGGGGAAATGGCTGGTAATCCAGGTCCATCTCGCGGGCGCTCATGCCAAAGCCGAGGGCGGTGTCGACGGCGTCCATCATATGCAGGTAGTGCGCCCAGGTTTCTGCCCAGTCTTCCCAGGGGTGCATGGTGGCGTAGGCGCTGACGCAGGTTTGCTGCCAGTCGGCACGTGGACCGTGCTGGTAGTGCTGGTCGAGGGCGTCGGCATAACTGGCGCGTTCGTCGCCGAACAGGTTGCGAAACGGTTCTAGCCAATGGGTATTGGCGATCAGGCGATCCCAGTAGTAATGGCCGACCTCATGGCGAAAGTGACCGAGCAGCGTGCGGTAGGGTTCGCGCATCTGGACGCGGACCTTTTCACGGTGGGCGTCGTCGGCCTCCTTGATGTCGAGGGTGATCAGGCCGTTCGCGTGGCCGGTCATGGGCGCGTTGCCTTCCAGGTCGATACCGACAAAATCGAAGGCCAGGCCGGTGTCTTCGTCGACGCTTTTGGGCACCACTTGCAAACCCAGGCTGATCAATTGCGCGACCAACCGGCGCTTGGCGGTTTCGACTTTTCGCCAGCGTTCATGGTTTTCCGGGATCGACAGGTCAGGAATGGTGCGGTTCAGGCTACAGGCCACGCACAGCGGCGTTGTGCTGTGGGCCGGGATCAGCCAGTTGCAGGCGGCCGGAGTGTCGAGGTTGGCGCAGCGACGGAAGGCGCCGGCGTCGAGGTTGCCGTCCTGCAGCCAGGTGCCTTCGACCGGGCCGGGCTGCAGGGAGTCCAGCCGGGCTTGCTGGGGTTGGTAGCCCAGCAGCGCCTGGCAGGCCAGGCACTGGCTGTTGCGAAAGAACAGGGATTGGCCGCAGCGGCACTGCCACACCTTGCTGTCGCGAGATGTACCGGCTACAAAGGGGGCAGCGATGCGAGAACTGAGTTGCTCGAAGTAGCGGAACATGGCGATCTCTCCCTGGGTGACTGAGACTAGATCACTTTCTGTTCAGGATCGTTCCACTTTGGTGATGGTTGGGAGAGGGCTGCTGCGCAGCCCGACGCGGGGCAAGCCCGCTCGCCACAGCAAACCCGCTCGCCACAAAGCCCGGATCAGACCGTGATGTTGTGCTTGGCCAGGAAGGCGACGAAGGCTTCTTCATCCAGTACCTTCAGGCCCAACTCGCTCGCCTTGGCCAGCTTGGAACCGGCGCCCGGCCCCGCCACCACGCAGTGGGTTTTCGCCGAGACGGAACCCGCTACCTTGGCGCCGAGGCTTTCGAGTTTTTCCTTGGCCACGTCGCGGCTCATCAGTTCCAGGGAACCGGTGAGCACCCAGGTGTGCCCCGCTTCGGGCAAGCCTTCGACGACCTTCTTCTCGCTCAACCAGTGCATGCCGAAGTCCTTGAGCTGCTGCTCGATGGCCAGGGCATGGTTGGCGTTGTCTGCGTTATCGAAGAACTCACGCACAGCCTTGGCCTGCTTTTCGGGCAGCGCCTGGCGCATATCCAGCCAGTCGGCCTTGATCACGCCTTCCAAGGTGCCGAATTTGTCCGCAAGTTTCTGCGCGGCGCCGGGGCCGACGCTTGGCACATGCAACTTGTCGAGCAAGCCGCCCAGCGTGGTACTGGCGGCGAATTCGGCACTCAGGTCGCCCTGGTCCTGCAATTGCAGGCCGCATTCGTCTGGCGACAGCAGCGCACCGATCACGTCCTGATTATGGCTGTCTTCAAAGAAGCTGTGGATCTCGTGCGCCACTTCCAGGCCCACGTCCGGCAGGTACGTCAGCACTGCCGGCAAGGCTTTCTGCACGCGCTCCAGGGATGCCAGCGAACGCGCCAACACCTTGGCGGTCTCCTCGCCCACGTCGGGAATGCCCAGGGCATAGATAAACCGCGCCAGGGTCGGGGTCTTGCTGTTTTCGATAGCGGTGATCAGCTTCTTGCTGGAAATATCGGCAAAGCCTTCGAGGTCGATGATCTGCTCGTACTTGAGCTTGTAGAGGTCGGCCGGTGAGCCAATCAGTTTTTCATCCACCAGTTGCTCGATGGTCTTGTCACCCAGGCCATCGATGTCCATGGCGCGGCGCGAGACGAAATGAATGATCGCCTGCTTGAGCTGCGCGCCACAGGCCAGGCGCCCGACGCAACGGTACACCGCGCCTTCGCTGACGGTTTCCTTGCCCTTGCTGCGCTTGACCAGTTGCGTGCGCTCCACATGGGAGCCGCACACCGGGCAGCTTTCGGGGATCTGCACGGCGCGTGCATTTTCCGGGCGGCGCTCGGTGACCACCGAAACCACTTGCGGGATCACATCCCCGGCGCGGCGGATGATCACGGTATCGCCGATCATCAGGCCCAGGCGCGCGACTTCATCCATGTTGTGCAAGGTGGCGTTGGACACGGTCACGCCCGCAACCTTGACCGGCTTCAAGCGCGCCACAGGCGTCACGGCGCCGGTGCGGCCAACCTGGAATTCCACGTCGAGCAGTTCGGTCAGCTCTTCCATGGCCGGGAATTTATGCGCGATGGCCCAGCGCGGTTCGCGGGCGCGGAAGCCCAGTTCACGCTGGGAGGCGATGCTATTGACCTTGAACACCACGCCGTCGATTTCATAGGGCAGGCTGTTACGCCGCTCACCGATGTCGCGATAGTACTCCAGGCAATCCTGAATGCCTTTGGCCAGCTTCAGCTCATGACTGATGGGCATGCCCCACTTCTTCAACTGTTGCAGGTTGCCGATGTGGGTATCACTGATGTCGGTGGTCACGCCGTAGCAGCAGAACTCCAGCGGGCGGCTGGCGGTGATCTTCGAGTCCAACTGACGCAGGCTGCCGGCGGCGGCGTTGCGCGGGTTGGCGAAGGTCTTGCCGCCGACTTCCAGTTGCGCGGCGTTGAGTCGCTCGAAACCGGCCTTGGACATGAACACTTCACCGCGCACTTCCAGGGTTGCCGGCCAGCCGCTGCCGTGCAGTTTCAGCGGGATATTGCGCACGGTGCGCACGTTGACGCTGATGTCCTCGCCGGTGGTGCCGTCGCCCCGGGTGGCGCCGCGAACCAGCTCGCCATCCTGGTACAGCAGGCTGACCGCCAGGCCGTCCAGCTTCGGTTCGCAGCTGTATTCCACCGCTGCGCCACCGCCGAACAGGTCGCCCACCGGCAGGTCGAGGCCTTCGGTGACCCGGCGATCAAACTCGAGCATGGTGGTTTCATCGAACGCGTTGCCCAGGCTG
>Ga0207639_10002052_pt1 | contig 13587 bp, 9 predicted proteins | sample KBSCornC32_FD_184299 | JGI IMG/M metagenome (GOLD analysis project Ga0207639, IMG submission 184299) | Corn rhizosphere microbial communities from Kellogg Biological Station, Michigan, USA - KBS Corn C3-2 (SPAdes) (version 2) | ecosystem: Host-associated > Plants > Roots > Rhizosphere > Soil ...
GCGGGCAGGACCCGCGCGACGGGCACTGGAGCGGGATTCATTTTCACGCCAGCTCCACGTCCCAGATCCGGTACGAGGTGCTCGACGAGAAGCGCCAGACCGTCGGCAAGATCCAGAAGCTGGAGGGCGGCAAGATCGTCAAGGAGTGGCTGCCGCCGCCGGAGCGCGCGGCCGGCGCCAAGGTCCTCGGCCTGCGCACGATGGATTGCGTGGATTGCCACAACCGCGCCACCCACGTGTACGACGACACGCCGCGGAGCGGGGTGACCCGGGCCTTCGTCGAGGGGAAGCTCGACCGCAAGGTGCCCTGGCTCTTCCAGACGAGCCTGGCGGTCCTGGAGGCCCAGCCGCCGCGGGAGCAGGCCGAGGCGCAGTTCCGGACCGCGCTCGAGGACCGTTACGGGCAGGCCCACCCGCAGCAGAAGCCGCCCTCCGAGAAGCTGGATCAGGCGGCGCACGCGCTGGCCCTCGTCTATCAGCGCAACGTGTACCCGGCGATGAAGCTGTCCTGGGGCAACTACCCGACCCAGATCGGCCACGGTGGCCCCGATCCGGGGCAGTTCAAGGGCCAGTGCTTCCGTTGCCATGCGGGAGACCACCACACCGCCGACGGCCAGGAGCTCTCGTCCAAGTGCGAGCTCTGCCACGAGGTCGTCGCCAAGGACGAGCTTCCCGAGGACCTTCCCGACGAGCTTCGACCGCTCTTCCGTCTCTGACCGCGCCGCAGTCCGACACCATCCACCGCCAAGGAGCCAACGAAAATGAACCGAGCCAGAACCCTGATCCCCGCTGCGGCGCTCGCCACGGCGTTCGTCCTGGCGGTCGCCGGCGGAAGCGCCTCGGCCGACGTCGACAAGAAGACCTTGCGGACGTGGAAGGCCAAGTGCGCCTCGTGTCACGGCGAGGACGGCAAGGGCGCGACCGAGCAGGGAAAGAAGATGGGCGTGCGTGACATGACCTCGGCGCCGTTCTGGAAGGACCTGACCGACGCCAAGATGAAGGACGCCATCGCGAACGGCATCAAGCAGACCAAGGACGGCAAGGTCCAGGAGATGGAGCCGTACAAGGACAAGCTGAAGCCCGAAGAGATCGACGCGCTCGTCGCCTACTTGAAGACGTTCAAGAAGTAGCCCCGCGGTTCGAGCCACCACCTTCATGCGCCGGCTGACCGGCCCTTCGGGGACCAGGCTCGCTCTCGCCCTTTGTCTGGGGGCGGTCGCGTCGTCCTGCGCGAAGAGCCGGCCGCCGGCGTTCGGAACGCCCGCGTGCGAGAGCTGGAAGGAGGACGTCGGCCCCGCCTTCCAGCAGCGCTGCCAGAGCTGTCACGCAGGGAGCCGACCGGCCGGGCGCTACGACACGAGCACCTACCTGGGGGCGCTTGGCGGCGGGAGCGATGCGGTGCCCAACACCGTGGCGGGAGATCCGGCGTCGCGCCTCCTCGACGTCCTGGATCCGGCCACGGCCGACGGCGTGCACCAGCCGGTGAGCGATCTGTTCCCCCTCGTGCGGCGCTGGGTCGTCGATTGTCAGGCCTCGCTCGTGTCGTCCTCCATCCACCGCGGCGGGATCCTGGACCCGGCGTCGGCCGATTTTCACGGCCGGCTGATCCGCGATCAGCGCTACGACTTCGGTGTTTGCCAGAAGTGCCACGGCGCCGACTTCGCGGGCGGCACCTCGGGCGTCTCTTGCCTGAGCTGTCACGCCCAGGGACCGACGGCGTGCGGGACCTGTCACGACGATCTGCCGGCCAAGGGCTCCCACGCCTTTCACCTCGGGGGCGGCCCGATGAAGAAGGGCTTCGCGTGCTCCACCTGTCACGTCGTCCCCGCGAGCTACGCCGACGTCGGCCACATCTTCCTGGCCGACGGCACGCTCGATCCTCCGCCCGCCGAGGTGAACATGGGCGCGCTCGCGGCGGCGACGCCGGCGGGCAACGTGCGGCTGGCGGCGCCGGCCCATGATCCGGCGACCCAGACCTGCAGCAACGTCTACTGCCACGGCGCCACGCTGGGTGATGCGGCGTCCACCCGCACCGACCCGGTGTGGAGCGCTCCCGGCACCGGCCAGGCGGACTGCGGGTCGTGTCACGGTCTACCGCCCAGTCACGGCAACCCGAGCGCGCCCAGCGCCACCGCCGACTGCGTGGCCTGCCATCCCAGCGTCGTCGATCGGGAACGAAAGATCGTCTCGGCCGACCGGCACGTCGACGGCAAGGTCGACCTCGGAGATCCGGCGGCCGGGTGTCGGGCCTGTCACGGGGGACCCGCCAACGCAGCTCCGCCCCCGGATCTCGGCCGGCGGACGGCGTCGTCGGCGCTGGGCGTGGGGGCCCACCAGGCGCACGTGACCGGAGGCGCGCGGCTGCGCGGTCCCCTCGCATGCGACGAGTGCCACCGGGTGCCGGCGGAGGTGTCGAGCCCCGGTCACTTCAGCGGTCACGCCGCCGCCGACGAGATCGATCCCACCCCCGGCGCCGAGGTGTTCCCGGCGGATCCGGCGGTCGGCGTGCTGGCGGCCGCGGGCGGCGCGGCGCCGAAGTGGGATCCCGCGACGGCCACCTGCTCGGGCGTCTATTGCCACGGGGGCGGGCTGGTGCTGGGCGGCGACACCAAGCCCGGCGTCGATCGGGCGCCGGTGTGGACGGCGAGCGGCGGGCTGACCTGCGGCGTGGCTTGCCACGGTCTTCCACCGGTCCGGTCTCCCCACCTCGCGACCATGACCCTGGGCGACTGCGTGACGTGCCACGCCGGCACCGTCGACGCGACCGGGGCCGTGATCGTCTCCGGCGCCGCGGGGGCCGAGACCAGCCTCCACATGAACGGGATGATCAATGTCACCAAGTAACAGGCTCCTGGGGGGCGGCGCGCTGGCGCGGGGAAGGGGAGGGCGAGGCGCGCGCCGCAGGGGTGACAGGCGGGTCCTCCTCATCGTCACGGTTGGCCTGGGGCTGGCCCTGACGGTGAGGGGGAGGGGGGGCCGCGCGGAGACCATCGACGCCACGTCGACGACGCTGGTCACCGGCAGGCAGGACCCGCGCGACGGCGTCGTTCACACGACCATCCCCGTCTACGAGCTGGTGTCGGTGCGGGCCAGCGACTTCCACCTGCGCGGCGTCGACGACCTGAACGTGCTCGTCTCCGGCTGGGGCGCGCTGTCGCTGTCCGATCCGATCGATGGCCGGCGCGGCCTCGGCGATCTCGATCTCGCGTTCGCTGAGGCCAAGGTGCTTCGCCGGCGGGTCGCGCTTCGGCTCGGGCGGCAGCTCCTGATGGCGGGGGCGGGGCGCAACCTGGCCTTCGACGGTCTCGGCGTCACGGTGATGCCGGTGCGGTGGGCGGGGCTTTCGGCTCAGGCCGGAGTCCCCGTGACCCCGCGGTTCGCGGTCGATCGCGGAGACACGCTGGTGGCGGGACGCGCCTTCGTGAAGCCGTCCTTCGACACCGAGGCGGGCCTCTCGTTCCTGCAGGTGATGGACGACAGTCAGGTCGCGCGCCGCGACGTCGCGCTGGACGCGCGGGTGGCGCGGGTGCGAAGCCTGCCGCTGGCCCTGAGCGGCTTCGCGCTGGTCAGCCTGCCCGAGCGGCGTCTGGCCGAGGGCAACCTCACGGCGACCTGGCAGCTTGGCCGGCTCTTCGAGGTGAGCGGCGACTACCGCCGGACGGCGCCCGATCTCTTCTTGCCCCGCAACTCGATCTTCTCCGTCTTCTCGCAGGAGAGCCGCGACGAGGCCGGGGCCTACTTCTACTGGAAGCTCATCCCCCGGCTGCGCCTGCAGGGCGACTATCACGTCGTCGTCGACGCCACCGGCACCGGCCAGGACGGGAGCCTCAAGGCCACGGCGACGCTGGGCGCGGACGGGAGACACACGGTGGGGCTCGAGTCGCGGAAGCTGGCGCTGCCCCAGACCGGGTTCACGCTGGGGCGGGCGTTCGCGCTCTTGCGGGTCACGCCTCGCCTCTGGGGGACGGCGGACGCCAGCGCCTTCTTCTTCGACGCCGACGTCAACGGCCAGCGCCAGTCCTTCGTCGGGGCCGCCACGCTGGCGTACGACTTCCGCCCCGAGTGGCGCGCGCTGGTGACCGGCATCGGCAGCGTCACGCCGTTCGCCGAGCGGAGGTTCGAGGGGATGGCGAAGATCGTCTATGGGCTGACGGCGAAGGTGCGGCAGGTGAAGCCGTGACGAAGATCTGGCTGGCGACGCTCCCCGCTTCGGTCCTCCTGGCCGCGCTGGTCGCGTTCGGACCAGGGGTCGGCTCGTCGGGCTGCGCTCGCCTCGACGGGCGCAGCGGCGAGCACCCGGCCGACGCCGATCGGCTGCGCTTCTCGCACGCCACCCACGCGCGGGCGAAGGTGGATTGTGTGGCCTGCCACGAGGAGATCTACGACGCGAAGACCATGGAGGGGCGGCGCTTCCTGCCGCCCGAGTCGAAGTGCCTCGAGTGCCACAAGGAGAAGAAGACCCAGGGTGACTGCGGCTTCTGCCACCTGGACGCGCAGCACCCCACCACCTACCCGAAGGTCGAGCGCACGCTGCGCCTGTCTCACGCCGACCACATCGAGCGGGTCAAGGAGAACTGCGCGGTCTGTCACCTGAAGCTGCCCGAGCCCGCGCCGGCGGGCGGACCTGCGGCGTCGACGGTGCCGCCCATGAGCACCTGCACCGGATGCCACGAGCACGCGGTCGAGTTTGCGGCCGGCGCGTGCAGCCCGTGTCACGTCGACCTGCGCAAGTTCCCCCTGCGTCCGGTCTCGCTGTTCTCGCACCAGGGGAACTTCGTCCGACAGCACGGCCCCATCGCGCGATCGTCGGGCGAGGGCTGCGCTGCCTGTCACGACCAGACGTTCTGCGCCGATTGTCACGCGCGCACCGTGGCCGTCCCCGTCGAGGTGAAGTTCCCGGAGCAGGTGGCCGGCGACTTCATCCACCGCGCGGACTATGTCAGCCGTCACGCCATCGAGGCGCGCGCCGACGAGGGCATGTGCCGCCGGTGTCACGGCCCGTCCTTCTGCGACACGTGCCACCAGGCCAACAACCTCACGCCGCTCTCGGTGAACCCGCGCAGCCCGCACCCGCCGGACTTCTCGTTTCCGGGATCGCCCAACTCGCACGGACCGCTGGCCAGGCGGGACATCGCGGCCTGCGCCTCGTGCCACGACCAGGGGGCCAGGTCCAACTGCGTCGACTGCCACAAGGTCGGCGGGGTGGGCGGCGACCCGCATCCGCCGGGGTGGACCAAGCACCATCCCCACGACGACATCCACGGCAACCCGATGTGTTCGACATGCCATTTGTGACGGGATCGGAGCCCGTACGCCCACCGGGCGTTCGCGGCCACGACCTGGTGTTCGAGACGATGAACGACGGTGCGTAGATGGAGGCTCTCATGGTTCGAGCAAATAGATTCGCGGCGACGACCGGAGCGGTGTGGGGCGTGCTCGGGGCGGCGGCGCTGGTGCTGGGCACCGCCTGCGACGACGGCAAGAAGGCCGGGCCATTGCCCACCAACGGCACCTCTTGCGCGGTGACCGACAACGGCAACGGCACGGTGACCATCAACTGCACCGACGGCACCTCCGCCACGGTCGCGAACGGAGCCAACGGGATGAACGGCTTGCCCGGCGGCAACGGCGCGTCGTGCGCCCTCGTCGACAACCACGACGGCACGCGGACGGTCGACTGCGGGAACGACGCCGGCGTGTTCACGATCCCGGTGGCCGTCGTGGACTTCAGCTTCCTGACCGCGCGCGAGCGCGCCGAGGCGGCGATGACCGCCGCCATCACCAGCGTGACGGTGCCCGCCGACGGCCGGCCGCTGATCAGCTTGAGAGTCACCGAACGTCACGGGTTCGGGGTGAAGAGCCTGTCCCCCGCCGCCGTGACGTGGCGGTTCTCCCTCCTCAAGCTCGCCGCCGGGGTGAACAAGAGCGCGAACACCACGTGGGTCAGCTATCTGGCCGCCAACGATCACACCTCCGCCTCGGCCGAGACCGCCCTGGCGGCGAACCTGACCGACCACGGCGACGGGACCTACGTCTACCGCCTGGCCAAGGCCATCAACGGCGGTCCCACCGCGGCGGGCACCACGTACGAGCCCGACAAGATCCACCGCCTGATTGTGTTGCTGTACAGCACGGCGAACCCGTTCTCGCCCATCAACCTGGTCAAGGACTTCATCCCCGCCACCGGCGCCGACGTGACCGGCCAGAGCGACAAGGTCGACGGCAAGGCCTGCCTCGAGTGCCACACCACGTTCCGGGCCATCACCGGTGGAACGGGCGAGCTCGGCACCGGCGAGTTCCACAACGGCGTTCGATACGACATCGGGACGTGCGTGGCCTGCCACAACGACCAGCGCCGCTTCACCAGCATGGGCGAGGCGGTGGCCGAGCCCACGATCGCTGCCGACGGGACCTGGACCGGCGCGGCCGCCGTCCTCAACGGCGAGGCGGTCCTCAACCTTCCCGTGTTCATCCACAAGATTCACATGGGCGAGAAGCTGGCGCTGAAAGGGGGCGAATACGCCGGCGTTCCCGAGCCGTACGAGACCACCTACCCGCAGGACGTCCGGAACTGCGCCAAGTGTCACCGCGCCCCCGCGCCGCTGGCGGCCACCTGGACGACCCAGATCAGCCGGCGCGCTTGCGGCGGCTGCCACGACGACCGCAGCTACGAGCTTGTCGTGCCGCCGGGGCGGATCCAGCACAGCGGCGGCGCCGAGGCCGACGATCTGACGTGCACCGTTTGCCACGTCGAAGGGGGCCTGGCCGGTGACGTCGCCAGCAACCACCTGACCGTCTCGCCGCTGAACGCCCTCAACATCTATTCGAACGCCACCTCGTCGGGCAACGGCAACACCAACGCGGCCGCCGTCGCCGCGGCTGGCGCCGTCCCGACGGGCGCCCGGGCCATCACGTACCAGGTGGGCGACGTGTCCGTGTGGACCGACGCGGGCGGCGTCGTGCGCCCGCAGATCACCTTCAAGTTCAAGCTCGACGGCGCCGACGTCGTCTTCCCCGATCCCGCCGCGGCGACCGAGCTCATCCCAGGGTTCGTCGGTTCGCCGAGCGCGTACTTCGTCTTCGCGGTCCCTCAGGACGGCAAGGCCGCGCCGGCCGACTTCAACGCCTCGGCCAGCGCCTACATTCGCAACGTCTGGAACGGCACCGGCACCTGCTCCAACGCGGCGGCGACCACCACGCGTACGGGCGGCGGGGTGCTGACCGGGCCCGACGCCGCCGGGTTCTACACCTTGCAGCTCACCTGCGCGGTCGTTCCAGCGGGGGCGACCATGCTCACCGGAGGCATCGGCTACACCTACGCCCTCGGCTCGCGCCAGAGCCCCCCGAACCCGGATCTCGACTTCATCAACAACACCCAGCCGTTCACGCAGATCGATCTGCCCGCGTATCCCTACGTGCCGAACAAGAAGGCCGACGGGGTGACCCCCGGCTATGGCGGCGTGGGCGGGCTGATCGTCCCCGCGCCCGACGTGTCGAAGGTCGCCACCGGGTTCACTGGGCGGCGCGCCATCGTCGAGACCGCGCGCTGCGGATCGTGCCACGTGGCGCTGGGGGTGGGCCCCGACTTTCACGCCGGGCAACGCAACGACGCGCCGACCTGCTCGTGGTGCCACCGGCCCAACCAGACCAGCAGCGCGTGGTCGGCCAACGCCAAGGACTTCATCCACGCGATCCACGGCGCCGAGAAGCGGTCGACGAACTTCACCTGGCACCAGGAGTCGGCCACCGAGGGCTTCTGGAAGGTCACCTATCCGGGCGTCCTCAACAGGTGCGAGATGTGCCACCTCCCCGGCACCTACGACTTCAGCTCCGAGGAGACGAAGAAGGCCTATCCCAACATGCTGCCGAGCACGGTGGGACAGGGCACGTACGCGGCCGGCAGCGTGCACTCTCCGTACGTGATGGAGGGCGTCGCCTATGGCGCGGGCTTCAGCTACAACGCCCTCACCGGAGCCAGCACGGCCGCGGACCCGACCACCCTCGTCGTGTCGCCGCTCGTCGCCGCGTGCTCGTCCTGTCACGACAGCGCGATCGCCGTGGACCACATGCAGACCAACGGCGGTTCATTCTACGAGTCGCGCGCGGCCGCTCAGGCCAAGCCTCAACAGGAGGAGTGCCTGCTCTGCCATGGGCCCGGGAGGCTCGCGTCGATCGCGGACCGCCACGCGCTGATGTTGCCGTGAAGCGGTCGCTCTCCGCGGACGAGGTGTCCGAGGTGAAGCGCGGGGTGGCTCGCTGGATCGAGGAGCTGACCGTGTCGCGGTGCCGCCTTCCCGAGTCCACGATCTCCGAGCTCCTGCTGCAGCTCACGATGGCGCCCGTGCTGGTCGACCGCGAGGGTGAGCACTTCCTGGAGCTGCCGGGCCTGGCGACGCTCGGGCTCGGCATCTTTCAGCGAACTTTCCTTCTGTCCGGCCGGACGATCTGCGTCGCGCCGTACCTGCCCGTCAACGTCGCGTTGACTCCGTGTTGCCCGCAGGCGGCGGTCGGAGACTCCGGGGCCTCGCGACGCGGCCGCTGACCCCGGCCAGGGATCGACGATTCGGCCGGGCGGGCCCCGTCCGGCCCATCTGTTTGGGTCGTCGCGCCGCTCGGGATAGACTTTGCGCGCGCGCGGGCTGGCCCTCCTCGACGGAGCGCCGGTCCGGGCGACCAAAAGATGAAACGGGGACGGGGATGAACGAGGCGGATCTGAATTTTCGACTGCTGTTCGAGGAGTCTCCGGACATCCTGCTGGTGCTGTTGCCGGACGCGCCTCGGTACACCATGGTGGGGGCGACCCGGGCGCGCCTCGAGGCGACCAGCACGACGCGCGAGGAGGTCATGGGGCGGGGCCTGTTCGAGCTGTTCCCGGACAATCCCGACGATCCGGCGGCGACGGGCGCGACGAACCTGCGGGCGTCTCTCGATCGCGTGCGGGCGACCCGGGCGGCGGACACCATGGCGGTGCAGAAGTACGACATCCGGGGCCCCGACGGGAAGTTCGCGGTGAAGTACTGGAGCCCGAAGAACCTGCCGGTGCTGTCGGCCGACGGAGAGATCGCGTACATCCTGCACCGGGTCGAGGAGGTCACGGAGCTGGTGCGCGCCAGCGAGGCGGGGGAGGAGCTGCGGGGCCGCACCCGGGCCATGGAGCGCGAGGTGATATCGCGGAGCCGCGAGCTCGCGGCGGCGAACGCCGACCTCCGCGCGGCGAACGCCAAGGCGGGCGAGCTCGATCAGGCCAAGACCGCCTTCTTCAACAACATCAGCCACGAGTTCCGGACGCCCTTGACGCTGATGCTCGGACCGCTCGAGGACGGGCTCGCCGATCTCGAGGAGCCGCCCAGCCCGCGCCACCGGGCGCGGTTGAAGCTCGCTCACGACAACACCCTTCGCCTGTTGAAGCTGGTGAACACGCTCCTCGACGTCTCGCGCGTGGAGGCGGGACGCATGCAGGCCACCTACGCGCCGTTGGACCTCGGGCGGTTCACCGCCGAGCTGGCCGGCATGTTCCAGTCGGCGACCGACAAGGCCGGGCTGACGCTGGCGATCGATTGCCCCCCGCTGCGCGAGCCGGCCTGGGTCGACCGGGAGATGTGGGAGAAGATCGTCCCCAACCTCGTCTCGAACGCGTTCAAGTTCACCCTGAAGGGTGAGATCGCCGTACGGGTCCGCGAGGAGCCGACGCAGGTGGTGCTGGAGGTGGCCGACTCGGGCGTGGGGATCCCCGAGGCCGAGCTGCCGCGGATCTTCGAGCGGTTCCACCGCGTGGCGGGCTCGCCCGGACGGACCTATGAGGGCACGGGCATCGGCCTTTCGCTGGTGCACGAGCTCGTGAAGCTGCACGGAGGGCAAGTGGCGGTCGACAGCGAGGTCGGCCGGGGGACGACGTTCCGGGTCGCCATCCCCAAGGGGTTTGCCCACCTGCCCTCGGCGGCGGTCTCGTCGACGCCGGTCGAGCCCGGGGAGCGGCGCAGCGTGTCCGCGCACGTCGCAGAGGCGGAGCGCTGGCAAGCGCCGGCGGGCGAGGTCGCGGCGGATGGCGTGGCGGCAGGCGATCCGGCCCTCGGCGACCTCGCGGGCCCGCGGGCCTCGGTGTTGATCGTCGACGACAACGCGGACCTGCGCCAGTACATGGCGGCGCTGCTGTCGCGGGCGTATGACGTGCGCACCGCCGTGGACGGACAGGCCGGCCTCGAGGCCGCGCGCGCGCATCCGCCCGACATCGTCGTCAGCGACGTGATGATGCCGCGGCTCGATGGCTTCGGGCTGGTGCGCGCGCTGCGCGCCGAGCCGCAGACCGCGTCGTTGCCCGTCGTGCTGCTGTCGGCGCGCGCGGGCGAGGAGGCCACCATCGAGGGCCTGGACTCCGGCGCCGACGACTACCTGGTCAAGCCGTTCTCGGCGCGCGAGCTGCTGGCGCGCGTGCGGACCCACGTCGACCTGGCGCGGTCCCGGCAGGCCTGGATCGCCGAGCTCGAGCGCATCAACCGGGAGCTCGACACCTTCAGCTACTCGGTGTCGCACGATCTGCGGGCGCCTCTGCGGGCGATCGGCGGCTTCAGCCAGATCCTGGCGCAGGACTACGCGGCCGTCCTGGACGCCCGTGGGAAGGGCTACCTGGAGCGCGTCGGCAAGGGGGTCGAGCGCATGGGGAGCCTGATCGAGGATCTCCTCCAGCTGGCGCGCATCTCGCGCGGGCCGCTCAACGGTCACGCGGTGGATCTGGGCGCGCTGGCGGCGGAGGTCGTGGCCGAGCTGCGCGCCGCCCACCCGGATCGCGCCGTCGCGGTCGACGTCGAGGCGGGGCTCGGCGCGTGGGGGGATCGCCGGCTGCTCAACGTGGTGATGGTGAACTTGATCGGCAACGCCTGGAAGTTCACGTCCCGGCGTCCCGGCGCCCGCATCCAGATCGGGCGTCGGCCGGGAGATCCGCCGACATTCTTCGTGCGCGACAACGGCGCTGGCTTCGACATGGCCTACGCCGCCAACCTGTTCGCCCCCTTTCAGCGCCTCCACCGCGCGGACGAGTTCGAGGGGACCGGGATCGGGCTCGCCACCGTCCAGCGTGTGATCGGCCGCCACGGCGGCTCGATCTGGGCCGAGGCGGTGGTCGGCGAGGGGGCGACCTTCTTCTTCACGCTCCCGGGGCCGGGCACCCGGATCTCGCCGCTGGGTGCGGCGCCGCCGCGCGCGCCGGGGGAGCCGCCGCCCAGGTGACGGAGCCCCGAGCGTCTCGCGCTGATCGTCGGCGGGGTTCACCTCGGGCGGCGCTATCTGGAGGGAAACTTCATGGCGAGCAACGAGGCCCGCCTCGACGCCGCACTTCGCCGGTTCTCGTGACGAGGTCGCGCTCTTCGCCTACGGGATGATGAAGCCGGGGCAGCCGTAGACGACCTGGACCGTGTTCGCGCCGCTCTTCACGCGGTCGCACCATGATCCGTAGACCTGCACCTGCGCGAGGTTGGCGTCGGTGTAGTCCCAGCCGTCGGCGTGGGCGGGATCGGCGGGGGCCTTCGCGCCGCCCACCTCGACGGCGATGTTGGTCGGGTCGGGCGGCGGCCGGGTCAACGTGAAGACGCAGGTGCTGGCGATGGGCGCGACGATCGATCGCAGCGCCTCGACCAGCTCTCCCTGCGTGCTGGCCAGGTAGAACTTCGCGGCGTCCGGGCTGGTGTCGGTCCGCGGCTCCAGCCCGGACGTCGCCAGGCGATTCAGCGTCGAGGTCGCGCTCGATTTGGTCGCCACGCCGATCACGAAGGTGTGCACGCCCGCGCCGGCCGCCGCGGTCACGGCTGCCACCGCGTCCTCCTTCGCGTCCGACGAGTCCTTGTCCAGGTCGCCCGCGGTTCCGCTGCACGACGGCTCTCCGTCCGTGGCCAGCAGGATGTACTTCTGGTCCTTGGTCTTCAGCCCTTGCAGATAGCCGAGCGCGACCTGGATGGCGGCGCCTGTGGGGGTGCCGTCGCCGTCGGGCGACACGGCGGTCACCGTCGCCGCGGTCTGGGCGCCGTTCATGGGGGCGATCGCGACGTCTATCCTGTCCGTCACGGTGTCGTCGTGACACTCGGTGTTCGACCCGTCCGCCGATTCGGGCGACTCCGGGAAGGTCTTCAACCCCCAGGAGATCGACGGGTCGGATTTTCCGATCACCTCGGCCAGCGCCGGGATCAGCTGCTCCCACTTCGACGGCCGGCCCGCGTCCGGGTTCGCGTCGTCTCCCTTCGAGTCGTCTCGCATGGAAGCCGAGCGATCCAGCACCACGAACAGGTCCACCGGGGCCCGCTGGAGCGCGAAGGAATCGAACCCGCAGGTCGCGTCCTGGTTGGTGTCACCGATGAATTTTTCGTCGGCCCCTCCGCCGTCAGGCAGCACGACGACGATCCGTCCGCCGCTGCCCGGATCCGTCGAGCTGCCGGGCGCGCCGCCGCTCGCGCCCGGGGACCCGTTCGAGCCCGGGGCGTCGCCGCGTTTGACGGACGCGCAGCCCACCACCAGCGTGGCTGCGGCGACCCAGATCAGGGAGCGTCGCCACCGGCCGGCGGCGGATGAGAGAGTGATTTCAGCCATACGGTTCGAAGCACCAGTAACGCGTCGGCGTCCGAGCGGGTCACCTCCCCGGCGGCGCCCGTTGATGAGGAGCCTCCCGACTTGGTCCGAGCGTCAGGTTTCTGACGCCCGCGATGCCGTGCGTCTGAATCGTGCGACGGGTACGACAAGCCCCGCTTTTGTGCTCGTTTGTGAGTGCCCCGTTGCTACATTCCAGGAACACGGAATTCCACCTGACGGAGGCCGAACGCGCATGCAGAACACCGCAGATCAAGCCGAAAACAAGCTGCCCGAGAGCGAGCGCGACCTGCTCGCGCTGGCGTCGCGCGATGCAGCAGACGTTCAAGCCGCGATCGACTCGCTCGAGGTCTTCGTCGAGGGTGGTGCCCGGCTGGCCCTGGCCGCCGAGAAGGTCTCCGAGATCTTCGCGACCGTGGCGAACCGGATCGGAGATGCGACCTTCAAGGCCACCTTCGCCGCGACCGAGGGGAAGGCCCCCCGAGACATCGCGGTGGCGATCGTGACCGAGCTGAGCGAGCTCGCGACCACGTCTCTCAAGGGGGCGAACGAGCTTCGACGCGAGCTGCGCGACGTGAAGATGAGCGCGAGCAGCGTGCTGCCGTCGCTGCGCCAGGCACGGCGGGCGATCCAGAGCCTGTCGGGCGTCCTCAAGACCCTGGCGACGCGTCCGAATCGGACCTCCGTCCAGCCCCCCGTCGTCATCGAGCTGCGGACGGTCGCTCGATCCCTGAGCGCCGACCGGACCAAGGATGGCGGCGGCCAGCGCGACGACGCGGGCCGTGAGGCGACGATCTTCGCCGCTCGCGCCCGACGCACCCCGAACTGAGGTCCGTCGGAGGAACACCGCCGCCTGCCCAGCCTGGAGCCGCGGCCGCAATCGTGGTGCGCCCATTGCCGCGCCGCTCGCATCACGTAGAGTCCTGCGGTGTGCGGGCGACGGTCTGGTGATCGCCGCCGTGAAGGACATACGGGAGGTGCGGCGATGAATGGGACGAGGAAGATCTCGATCGGCAA
>Ga0207639_10002053_pt1 | contig 13585 bp, 14 predicted proteins | sample KBSCornC32_FD_184299 | JGI IMG/M metagenome (GOLD analysis project Ga0207639, IMG submission 184299) | Corn rhizosphere microbial communities from Kellogg Biological Station, Michigan, USA - KBS Corn C3-2 (SPAdes) (version 2) | ecosystem: Host-associated > Plants > Roots > Rhizosphere > Soil ...
CGCATTCACCGGCGCGGCAACGCGCGGCATCGGGCGTTTCGAACAGGCCGAAGGTGGCACGTTGTTCCTCGACGAAATCGGCGACATGCCGCTCGACGCGCAGACGCGTTTGCTGCGCGTGTTGCAACAGGGCGAGTATACGACGGTCGGTGGACGGACGCCGATCAAGACCGATGTGCGCATTGTCGCCGCGACCAACCGCGATCTGCGTCAGCTCATTCAACAGGGCCTGTTCCGCGAAGACCTCTATTATCGTCTTAACGTCGTGCCACTTCGGATGCCGCCGCTGCGTGAGCGCAGTGAAGATATCCCCGATCTCGTGCGCCACTTCCTGCGCAAAGCGGAAGAGGAGGGGCTTCCCGCGAAGCATCTCGAAGGCGAAGGCTTTGAGATGCTCAAGCGTTATCGCTGGCCGGGCAATGTGCGCGAACTGGAGAACATGATCCGCCGACTGGTCGTGCTGAACTCCGGCGACACTATTCCCGCCGCGATGATCGCCGCCGAGCTCGCCGAACCGCATCGCGAAATCGGTTTTGCTGATGGGGAAGAAACCCAATCACTCAGCGCTGCCGTCGAGCGCCACCTCACCAAGATGTTCAAGGAACATGGCGATGGCCTGCCGCCGCCGGGCCTCTACGATCGCGTGCTTCAGGAAATCGAGCGGCCACTGCTGTCGATCTGTCTCGGCGCCACGCGCGGCAACCAGATCAAGGCTGCGCACCTCCTCGGCCTCAACCGCAACACCCTGCGCAAGAAGATCCGCGATCTAGGGCTAGAGGTCATTCGTGGGCTGAGGGCCGAATAAAGCGCTCTCGTTTAACTCAGCCCCTCTTTAACCCTGTTGCAGTTTCGCATCGCAGCATTCTTGCAACAGGCTGTGGCTCGGCTACACTCCGGGCGGATTCTGAAGGTTAGCTAAGCGGTTAGCAGCCTTCTTCCGTCTCAGAAGAGAGCGAATGGCCACAGCAACGACGGTGCCTACACCTGTGAGCGGCTTGCGCGGCGTTGGCCGCTGGCTGGCCCGCCCGTGGGTGATCGCGACCGGCGTCATCGTTCTGGCCTCGATTTCCGGCTTTGCCATCTACGAGGTGCTGAACGGGTCGATGAAGGTCACGACCGCGTGGCTGATTGCGATCCTCCTCGCAGGCCTGACACTGGGCTTGCTTGTTCTGATTGGCGTTCAGATCACCCGGCTTTGGAGCGAGCGCCGCTCGCGCATCGCCGGTTCGCGCCTGCATCTTCGTCTGGTCCTGATGTTTGCCGTCATGGCCGTGGTGCCGGCGATCTTCGTCGCGACCTTCGCCGCGACGAGCCTCAAGCTCGGTGTGGAGTCCTGGTTTTCCCCGGGCGTGCGCTCTGCGCTCGACAACGCCGTCGGTGTCGCGCGCCAATACGCGATCGAGACCGGCCGCGGCATCACCATCGACGCCGGTGAGATGGCCGACGGCATCGAGCATGACCGCACGCTTTATGACGAACAGAACCACGTAAAAGTCGCGCTGATGGTCGAGAAGCTCGCGATCATGACCAACGACCGCGGCCTTGTGGCCTCGTTTCTCGTCGACAGCCACGGCAACGAACTCGCGAGCAGCGCCAAGCTGAAATACACGCCGTCGCTGAAGCCGAGCCTGGGCGACATCGCCGACGCCAAAGCGGGCCGCATCGTCGTCGATGCCGATCCCGAAACCGGCATCGTGCATGCGCTGGTCAACCTGCCACAGCTCAACGACGCCTATTTGCTGGCGGTGCGCGCCGTCGATCCGAAGGTGTTCCGCTACTACAACCGCACCAAAAGCGCGCATGACGAATACAAGCGTCTCGAACACTATCGCTCCGATATCACACGCGAGTTCGCGGGCTTCCTGGCGGCCATCACATTGGACGTATTCCTCGCAGCCATCTCTGCAGCTCTCTGGTTTGCGACGCGGCTCGTGCGCCCGATTTCCAGCCTCGCTTATGCAGCGGAGCGCGTATCGGAGGGCGATCTGAAGGCGCGTGCCGAGGTTGAGCGTGACGACGACGAAATTGGAACGCTCGGCAACACCTTCAACCGCATGATCCGTCAGCTGGGAACGCAACGAGACGCGCTCGTTACGGCGAACGAACAGATCGACGGACGCCGCCGGTTCACAGAAACCGTTCTCGCTGGCGTCAGCGCGGGTGTGATCGGCGTTGACGGCGATGGACAGATCACCATCGTCAACCGCGCGGCTGCGCGTTTGTTGAATGCCGCGCCGGAAGAACTTGAAGGCCGCCACTATTCGGAGACGGTGCCCGAATTGTCGGCGCTGATCCGCAAGACGATCTCCGAACCCGTCGGACGCGCGAGCGGCGAAGTCAATCTGAAGCGCGGCGGCACATCGCGCTCGCTGAGCGTACAGGTCGCGAGCGAGCACGGCATCGGCGCCCGCGGCTATGTCGTGACCTTTGACGACATCACCGATCTCGTCTCGGCCCAGCGTACGGCAGCGTGGGCTGACGTCGCGCGCCGCATCGCGCATGAGATCAAGAACCCGCTGACGCCGATCCAGCTTTCGGCGGAACGCTTGAAGCGCAAATACGGCAAGGAGATCACCTCCGATCCCGAGACGTTCGAGCAGTGCACCAACACGATCATCCGTCAGGTCGGCGATATCGGCCGCATGGTGGACGAGTTCTCGTCCTTCGCGCGCATGCCGGCACCGGTAATGCGCCGCGAGAACGCGCAGGAGCTTTTGCAGCAGGCCGTGTTCCTGCAGCGAGAGGGCAATCCGCAGATCAAATATGACGTCAAGAGTCCGAAGGAACCGGTGTGGTTCGAGGGCGATGGGCGCCTCGTCAGTCAGGCGCTGACCAACGTCATCAAGAACGCGGGCGAAGGCATCGCCTCGCGTATCGAAAAGGGCGACGACGCGCCGGGGCAGATCACCGTCGCGCTCGAAGCGCAGGACGACAAGTTTGTGTATCGCGTGACCGACAACGGGATCGGACTTCCGCCGGAGCATCGTCACCGGCTGACCGAGCCCTATGTCACCACGCGTGTGAAGGGCACCGGCCTTGGTCTCGCGATCGTTCGCAAGATCATGGAAGACCACGGCGGTGAAATTGCGTTGCAGGACAGGGGCGACGAGCAGCACGGGGCAGAAGTGACGTTGACATTCCCGTTACGGCAGAAGATCGCCAATCAGAAAGGGTTAGTGGATGAGCAAGAGCGGATCGCCGCAAACAACGGCTGAGATTCTGATCGTCGACGACGAAGAGGATATTCGCGATCTGATCGCGGGCATCCTCAAGGACGAGGGCTATGAGACCCGCGTCGCCGGCGATGGCGACGCCGCGGTCGCCGCCGTGCGCGCGCGCAGGCCGCAACTCGTCATCCTCGACATCTGGCTGCAGGGCTCGAAGCTCGACGGCATTCAGGTGCTCGAAGTGCTCAAGCGCGAACAGCCCGATCTACCGGTCGTGATGATCTCCGGTCACGGCACGGTCGAGACCGCCGTGTCCTCGATCAAGAAGGGCGCTTACGACTTCATCGAGAAACCGTTCAAGGCGGATCGCCTGATCCACGTCGCCGCGCGTGCGCTCGAAGCCGCGCGTCTGAAGCGCGAAGTGGCCGAGTTGCGCCTTAAGGCTGGCGATGAAGCCGAACTGGTCGGACAGTCCTCGACCATTTCGCAGCTACGCCAACTGGTCGAAAAGATCGCACCGACGGGAAGCCGCGTGCTCATCGCGGGACCGTCGGGCTCGGGCAAGGAAGTCGTCGCGCGCCTTATCCACGCGCGCTCGCGTCGTGCCGGCAACGCGTTCGTTGCGATCAACTGTGCGACCATGGATCCCGCGCGCATCGAGAGCGAACTCTTCGGCGTCGAAGGCGGCGATGGACAGCGTAAGATTGGTTTGTTCGAACTCGCGCACAACGGCACGCTTTATCTCGACGAAGTGGCGGACATGCCGCTGGAGACACAGGGCAAAATCCTGCGCGTGCTGGTCGACCAGACCTTCACCCGCATCGGTGGTACGCAGCGCGTGCAGGTCGATGCCCGCGTGATCAGCTCGACCACCGCCGACCTGCGCATGGAGATCGGCGAGGGCAAGTTCCGTGAGGATCTCTATCACCGCCTCAACGTCGTGCCGGTGCGTGTGCCATCGCTGTCGGAACGCCGCGACGACATTCCGTTGCTGGTCTCGCACTTCATGAAGCGTCTGTCTGCGACGTCGGGCCTCGCGATGCGCGACATCGGCGACGATGCGATGGCGGTGCTGCAGGCGCATAGCTGGCCGGGCAATATCCGTCAGCTGCGCAACATCGTCGAGCGCCTGCTGATCCTCGCAAGCGACGATGCCGAGCAGGCGATCAGCGCCGATCTTCTTCCCTCCGATCTCGGCGCCAGCGCGCCGTGGGGCGGTGGCGGCGGACGCGGCGATCTGGTGATCTCCATGCCGCTGCGCGAAGCGCGCGAAATCTTCGAACGCGATTATTTGATGGCGCAGATCAACCGCTTCGGCGGCAACATCTCCCGCACCGCGGCCTTCATCGGAATGGAGCGCAGCGCGCTGCATCGCAAGCTAAAATCGCTCGGTGTCGGCGGTAACGGAAGAGAGCAGCAGTTCAACGCGTGAAGCACGATCACTGGAACACGCGTCAGCCATCCGGACGCTTTGCATATGTGAACGGCCGCTATGTTCCGCATGGCGATGGCGCGGTGCATATCGAGGATCGCGGGCTGCAGCTTGGCGACTCCATTTATGAGGTGTTCGCGGTTCGCAGCGGACGTCTTCGCGATGAGGAAGGCCATCTCGATCGTCTCGAGCGGTCCGTGGGCGAGATCGGTATTGCGATGCCGATGGGGCGCGCGGCGCTGAAGCTTGTGCTACGGGAACTCGTTCGGCGCAATCGGATCAAAGATGGATTGCTCTATCTTCAAGTCTCGCGCGGCGCGGTGAAGCGCGATCATCCGATCCCGGCTGTCGTTCCGCGCCCGACCTTGATCCTGACGGCGCGGCCGTACGATTTCGACGGTGCCGAGGCGCGCGCCGCGAACGGCGTCGCCGTGATCACCAAGCCCGATATCCGCTGGGGCCGCTGCGATATCAAGACGACGCAGCTTCTCGCCAACCTTCTCGCCAAGACGGACGCGCGCAAGGTCGGCGCGTACGAAGCATGGCTAGTGGACGATGAAGGTTTCGTCACGGAGGGTGCCTCCACGAACGCCTGGATCGTCGACAAGGACGGCCACATCGTCACCCGCGCGCTCTCGAACGCGATCCTGCCCGGCGTCACCCGCCGTGTGATCATGAAAGCTGCCGCAGAGGCACAAATGCCGATCGTCGAGCGCGCCTTCACACCGGACGAGGCGAAATCGGCGCGCGAGGCCTTCATTTCCTCTGCCGGAAACTTCGCCACGCCCATCGCCAGCATCGACGGCGTGAAGATCGGGGACGGCAAGCCAGGGCCGCTCTCCCGCCGGATCGCCGAACTCTACAAGGCGATGTCCGCCCGCCACGCCGCGCCCTAGACTGCTCTTCGCTTATGCAGCATGGCACTGTATGCTTGAGTCTGCTTCGCAGGGGCGCGAGGCGTAAGAACACCAAGTGGGCAAACCCATGAGCGAAAAACAACAAAATCTGCAGGACACCTTTCTCAACGCCGTGCGTAAGAGCAAAGGGTCGGTGACGATCTTCCTCGTCAATGGTGTGAAGCTTCAAGGTAATATCACGTGGTTCGACAATTTCTGCGTACTCCTGAGGAGGGACGGGCAAGCCCAGCTCGTCTACAAGCACGCGATCTCGACGGTCATGCCGATGGGGCCGATCCAGTTGATGGACGCCGAAGTCGCGCTCGAAGCGACGGCCTGAGTTCCACCACGCGAGATCCTGACATCCGAACCGCTGTCGTGCTCCATGTGGAGCCTAAGGCGCGCAAAGGTGCGTTCGATCGCGATGCCGAAGCACGTCTCGCGGAAGCCATCGGTCTCACCGCCGCGATCGGGTTGCGCGTCATTGCCAGCCACATTGCGCCGCTCGCGCGGCCTGTGCCGGCCACGCTGATCGGCAGTGGCAAGGTTGAGGAGATCGCTGCGGAAGCGCGCGGACTCGAACCCACCGTCATCATCGTCAATGCGCAGCTCTCGCCGATCCAGCAGCGCAATCTGGAGAAAGCGTGGAACACAAAGGTGCTCGACCGCACCGCGCTTATTCTCGAAATTTTTGGCGAGCGCGCGCGCACGCGGGAAGGCCGTTTGCAGGTCGAGCTTGCGCATCTGACGTATCAACGTTCGCGATTGGTACGATCGTGGACCCACTTGGAGCGCCAACGCGGCGGCTTCGGCTTCCTCGGTGGCCCCGGTGAAACGCAGATCGAAACCGACCGCCGCCTGATCGGCGATCGCATCGTTAAGATCAAAGCCGAACTCGAAGGCGTGAAGCGCACACGCGGCCTGCAACGGCGTGCGCGCAAGCGCTTGCCCGTGCCGGTGATCGCACTGGTCGGCTACACCAACGCCGGCAAGTCGACGCTGTTCAATCGCCTGACGGAATCTGACGTGCTGGCGAAGGATCTGCTGTTCGCGACACTCGATCCGACGATGCGCGGATTGAAACTTCCGGGCGGCGCCAAAGCGGTTCTCTCCGACACCGTGGGCTTCATCGCAGACCTGCCGACCGAACTGGTCGCCGCGTTCCGCGCGACGCTGGAAGAAGTTCTCGAAGCCGACATCATCGCGCATGTCCGCGATGCGTCGCACGACGAGACCGAGGCGCAGAAGCTCGACGTGCTGAAAGTGCTATCGGATCTTGGCATCGAAACCGATGGCGAGCGTCCCTTCATCGAAATCCTGAACAAGATCGATCTTCTCGACGAAGACGTTCGCGACGGCCTGCTGGAGCGCAATGAAGGCCGCCCCGATGCACCGGTCGCGGTGTCGGCGATCACCGGCGACGGCATTTCGCGCTTGTTGGCGCGGTTCGAGGAAACACTCACCTCGGAAAACCACGAACTCCGGCTCACGCTCGGCCACGAGGACGGAGAGGGGCTGGCCTGGGTCTATCGCCATGCGCAGGTGCGCGAGCGGCGGGATACCGAAAACGGCGTCGAATTGTTACTCACAGCCAATCCACAAGATGCCGAACGAATTGCGTCACGCTTCGGCCAAAAAGTGTCGATGAGATAGCGGCTTCCGAGGGGAGGCTCCTGTGGATAACGATCTGTGGACAAGACGCGGCGTGATCGCCAGTGCGGCGGCGCTGCCGCTCACGGCCCATGCCGGTGACAGTCCCGAAGGCCTGATCGGCGCCATCGAAAAGCGCGCGGGCGGACGGCTCGGTGTTTCGGTATTCGATACGCAAACCGGCCACCGCATCCGCCATCGCGCCGACGAACGATTTCCGATGTGCAGCACGTTCAAACTGCTGCTCGTCGCCGCGATCCTGAACCGCATCGAGAATGGTCTGGAGCAGGACTCGACGTGGCTCACTTACACAAAAGCCGATCTGCTCGATTACGCACCAGTCACACGCGCGAATGTTGCGAAGGGCGGGATGGGCATTCAGGATTTGATGGCGGCCGCAATTGAATACAGCGATAACACAGCAGCCAACTTGCTTCTGAAAGACCTCGGCGGTCCGTCGAAATGGACGGGCTATGCGAGTTATCTCGGCGACAATGTCTCGCGGCTTGATCGCAACGAGCCGAGCCTCAACACCGCCATTCCCGGCGATCCGCGCGATACCACCACGCCCAATGCGATGCTCGAAGACATGCGCCGCATCACCAGAGGCCCGCATGGCGTTGTGCAGAACTTTGCGCTGATCCCGATGATGCAGGCGTGCAAGACGGCCGACCACCGCATCCGCGCAGGCCTTCCGAAGGGCTGGGAATGCGGCAACAAAACCGGCACCGGCGAGAACGGCTCTACCAACGACATCGCCATCATCTTCCCGCCGCGCCGAAAGCCGATTTTCATGACGGTCTACTACACAGAGTCGAAGGCCGATCTCTCCACACGCGAGGCCGTGATCGCCGACGTCGCGCGGATCGTCGGCAAGACGCTGTCTAATTGAATTTGAGTACGGGATTTCGGTAGACGGATTCGCCATCAAGCAGCGTCAGCATCACTTTCGTTTCGTGAATTTTGCTTGCGGGAATCTTGAAGAGGTTGCGGTCGAGCACGACCAGGTCGGCGACCTTTCCCTTTTCCAGCGATCCGTCGATGTAATCCTCGCGCGCGCCCCATGCCGCGTTCAGCGTGTAGGCACGAAGAGCGAGTTCAAGGCTGATGCGCTGCTCGGGGCGATTGACGGGGCCGATGCCGCCGGGGGCCTGGTGCGTGACAGCGACTTCGATTCCTTCCAGCGGATTCATCGATGTGGCGGGCCAGTCGCTGCTCATGATGATGGGACCCGTGTGCTCGGCAACCATCGCAATCGGATAGAGCCACTGTGCGCGCTGCGGTCCGAGCGCGGTTTCGGTGTCGGCCAGCACAGGATCGTCAGCGCGGAACCACCCGGGCGAGAAATTGGCGCCGACCTGGAGCGCGCCGAAGCGGGGTATGTCGTCCGGATGGGCGAACGCCACATGGGCAAGCTGATTGCGCCGTTCGCCTGCGCCGTTGGCGCGGATCGCGGCTTCGAGGGCGTCGAGGCCCGCGCGTATCGCGGCATCGCCCATCACATGCATGTGGATCATGAAATTCGCCGCGTCGAGGCGTTTGACCAGCGGGTTCAGTGCAGCGGGCTGGACGAACAATTCGCCTTTGGTGTCCGGCTTGTCGGCATAGGGCGCGAGCAGGGCAGCCGTGTGCTGATCGATTTCGCCGTCGAGGAAGATCTTCGCCGCATCTGCGCGGAAGCGTTGGCCGCGCGTGCTGTCGCGGCGAGCGATCATTTCGTCGACCTGTTCGGGCCCACGCTTGGGATCGACAAGCTGCGCCGCGACGATGCGAAGCTTCAGTTCATTCGCCAGATCGGCGGCGTGATAGGCCTCGACCATCGGCGGCGAGGTGGCGGCATCGAACACCGAGGTGATGCCAAGCGCGTTCGCCTTGTCAGTCCAGAGCTTCAGGGCGGCGCGATATTCGGCTTCGGTCGCACGCGGGATGAGGGCGTGCACGCGATTGAGCGCGTCGTTGCTGATATAGCCCGTCGGGTTGCTGTTCGGGTCGATCCCCGCCGCGGCAAGGGCGCGGGAATTCACCCACGCGCCGAAGCCCGTCTCGTTGGCGATGTAGGCGGGGCGATCCGGCACCAGCGTGTCGAGTTCGGCTCGCGAGAGCGGCTGCTTTTCGAATGCCTTCGACGGGAATTCGTAGCCAACGAGCCACGCTGCATCAGCATGCGCTGTAGCGCAGGCGCGGATCGCGGTGAACAGCGTCTCCTTGGTCGACTTGTCACCGAGTTGGCACCGCAAGAACCGCAAACTCGCGCTCATGGGGTGGGCGTGCGCATCGTGGAAACCGGGCAGCATCATCCACCCATGAAGGCGAACGACGCGGGAGGTCTTAGTCACATAGTGCCGGGTGCCTTTGTCATCGCCGACATAGGCGATGCGGCCATCGGCAATGACGAGGGCGCTGGCCCAGGGTTGCTTGACGTTCTCCGTGTAGATCGCGCCGCCGAGAAAGACCGTGTTGTGTGGAACCTGCGCGGCAAGGGCGCTGGAAGCGATGACGGTGAACAGGAACGCGGCGCGTGCGGTCGATAACAGGCTCACTTTAGAACATCCGCGTCATCTGGAAGGTGAGCATGAAATAGAGCACCAGACAGGTCAGGAGCAGGTGCGCCGCGAACTCCGCCCAGATGATGCCCCGCGGAACCGGCACGCGGAACAGGGCGATGGCGCATGTGAGAAACACCACCATCTCGAACACCACGAACAACTGGAAGAACGTTGCCGATCCGAACAGCGCCTGGATGAAGATCAGCCAGTAGAGCGTGAAGGCGCCGCTGATAAAGGCGTTGAGGCCGAGCACCGCGCCGATCCGCTTCGTGCGCCAGGCCTGAGCGAACGCGCCGACCTCTGCCAGCAGCAACATCACCACGATGGCGGTTACGATCTTGTCGTCATCCATGCCGCTGCCCCTTACTTCGCCTTGGTCTTTGCGTCCTGCCAGAGCGCTTCCATTTCCTCGAGTGTCGCGTCGGCGGTGGTCCGGCCCTGTTTCTCAAGAGCGGACTCTATCCATTTGAAGCGACTCACGACTTTGGCATTGGTCACGCGTAGCGCGGCCTCCGGGTCGACCTTCAGGTGGCGGGCCAGATTGGCGACGACGAAGAGCAGGTCGCCGATCTCGCCCTCGATCTCCGCGTGGCTGGCGCCGCCGCGGTGAGCCTCAACGATCTCGCCGGCTTCCTCGGTGATCTTGTCGAGGACGCGTTCGGGAGAATCCCAATCGAAACCGACGCTTGCCATGCGCTTTTGAAGCTTTTCCGCACGCAGCAGCGCGGGCAGGGCGCGGGTCACGTCGTCGAGCAGCCCCTTCGCCGGTTTCGCGGCGCGTTCGCGGCGCTTGATCTCCTCCCACGCGACGGTCTGCGCGGCCGCGTTCTCGACCTTGGCGTCGCCGAAAACATGCGGGTGGCGAGCCACCATCTTGTCCGAGATTGCGGCGACAACATCGTGGAAGTCGAAGAGCTTGCGCTCCTCCGCCATGCGCGCGTGATAGACGACCTGGAGCAGCAGATCGCCGAGTTCTTCCTTCAGCCCGGACCAATCTTTGTCCTCGATCGCGCCGGCCACCTCATAGGCTTCTTCGATCGTGTAGGGCGCGATGGTCTCGAAATTCTGCTCGATGTCCCACGGACAGCCGCCATTGGGATCGCGCAGACGGCGCATGATGTCGAGCAGGGTGGCGATGTCGGATTTCTGAGTCACATCCGACTCATAGCACTGATTCTTGGCGTGGGTTCCCAGCTTAGAACCAAATGCGAATCGCTTTTTGTTCTCCCTCTCTCCTTTTGGGGGAGAGAGGGAGAAGCAAGTCAGAGCTTCGTCGAGGCCTTCTGCACGAACGCGAAGATCTCCGGGTTCATGGGGAGCTTGGGCGCGGTCGCGGGGTTCGCCATCGCGTCTTTCCACATGCTCATGACCTTCTGGTTCACGGCCGGGTCACCTTGCGTGAACAGGCGCACCTGCGCCTGCCAGCGGCGCGCCAAGTCGGTGGCGGCGGCGGAGTAGGGATCGCCCTTCGCCATCAAGGCCTTGGCTTCCTCAATTAAAGTCTCCCAGTTCTTGCTCACCTCCGCCTGGTCGAAGCTGCGCTGCGAGAGCGTGGCGCGTTCTTCAGCGGTGAAGTGTTTCTCGGCGAGGGGGTCGAAGATGGCCTTCATCTCCTCGTCATTGGCTTTCTTGGTCATGGTCGTTTCCTTGGTAAGCGTCGCGAGGTCGTCGATGGAAAGATCCTGTCCAGACAAGAGCTTCGCGCGCGCAGTCCGCACAATCTCTAAGGCCTTCGCGACGCGCACGCCTTCGCGAGCGAGCACGCGCTCCTGAAGGTCCAGCACGCGGTCGAGCGTCTCGGGTTGTCCGCCGAGCAGCTCGCCGATCTTGGCAAGCGGCAGGCCGAGGCGCTTCAGCGCCACGATCTGATGCAGCCGGGAAAGCTGGGCAGGGCCATACACCCGCCAGTCGGCTCCCGTCCGCATCGGCGTGACCAGTCCGCGCTCTTCGTAGAGGCGCAGCGCCTTGATCGAGAGGCCAAGCAGCTTGGCGGTCTCCGCGGGGCTCAGGTTTGCGTCCTTCATGGGCACGGCGCCGAAGCGAGAGGGCCCGGACTCTCTGTTAAGGGCGACGGACATTAGCAACCACCTGATCCATGGTCATGTCGCGCTTGAGCGGGCCCATCGTGAAGGTCAGAACGAAGCCGTCCGGATCGGCGAGTGTGAAGTCGCGTGCGTTCCACGGACGGTCGCCGGGCTCGCGGAGCAGGCTGGCGCCGTTCGCCTTCGCACGATCGGCGATAGCGTCCAGTCCGTCCTGAACCGCGAAACTCAGCGTCATGCCAAGGCCCCGGGTTCCGTGATCGGTGGGATCGGGACGCAGCAGAAGATCGGCGTACCGTGCCCAGCGCAGATGCGCGAGCGCCGGTGCACCGCCGGGGCCCGGCATCACAAAGACGGTTTTGAAGCCCAGCATTTCGTACCAGCGCAGCGACGCATTGAGATCGCGCACGGCAAGCGTTGGAAAACTGGGCATGGGATAGAATTCAGACGGGTCGCTCATGGCCGTACTCTTGCGGTTTCAAACGCGGCGTAAGGGCGGCCCTTGGGGACGGCGCAAGAGGCGATTATCGTGTCCGCGCAAAAAAAGCGGGCCGGGGGTTCTCATGCGGGTTTCAGCGATAGTGTTCGCCGTGATGGCGATGTCTGCGCCGGCGCTGGCCGATGGTGCGTTCGACAAGGCGGTTCTGGATGCGCACAACAAGGAGCGCGCGACGCTCGGCGTGCCGCCGCTGACCTGGAGCGATGCGCTGGCGAAGGATGCCGCGGGCTGGGCCGCACATATCGTCCAGCTCGGCCATCCGGTCCATTCCAAGCCCGAAGAGCGCAACCATCAGGGCGAGAGCCTCTGGATGGGCACCGCGGGCGGCTATAGCCCGGATGAGATCGTCGGCGGCTGGATCGCCGAGAAATCGAACTTCGTCTATGGCGCGTTTCCGAGTGTCGTGAAGTCCGGCGACTGGCACGTCGTCGGCCACTACACACAGGTCATCTGGCGCAACACCAAACAAGTCGGCTGCGCCAGGACCGCGATGGGTGGCAACGACCTGGTCGTGTGCCGCTACAATCCGGCCGGCAATCTGGTGGGCGAGAAGCCGTATTAGGGGCAAAGGAGGCCGCAGGCTTCCTGTGTTCTTCGCCCCAGATTATCGTATAATATATATTATGGGAAGTAACTAAAATACCTGATAGCCTCCGGAACGACAATCGGTCCGCGGTACTATTTTCCGATGATCGGCAAGGCGCTCGCCTTTCTCGTGCTGATGACGCTGCCATGCGTGGCGGCGGATGAGACATGCGTGCAGGATAAGATCATCTCGGTCTCTTCCGATGGCGAAACCCTAACGATGGCGTCCGGAAACGAATTCCAGGTGCTCGCGGGCCAGGAAGTTCAGAGCGTGTTGTGGCTACCGCAATCCGATGTCTTGATCTGCGTCGCTTCGGTTCCCTCCGGCGGGAACACGGTCGGGCTGTACGAGATCGTCAACGTGGACGAACATGGCGAAAAGGTCTCCGCGCGAAAGCTGGACTAGCGATGCTCTACCTCGTCATCAAAGCCGCGATCTCGGGCGTCATCGTTGCGCTCGTGTCGGAGACGGCCAAGAAGTATCCGGGATTTGGCGGGTTGATTGCGTCGCTGCCGCTGGTGTCGGTGCTGGGCATGATCTGGCTGTGGCGCGACACGCACGATCCCGATCGCATGGCCGCGCATGTTTCCGGTACGCTGTGGTTCATCGCGCCGTCCATTCCGATGTTCGTGCTGATCCCATTTCTGTTGAAGCGCGGTGTCACGTTCTGGCCCGCGCTGGCCTGGGGCTGCGTTCTGACGATGGCGCTGTACGCCATCATGATCTGGGCCGCGCCGAAATTTGGCATTCGGCTCTAGACGTCGTCC
>Ga0207639_10002055_pt1 | contig 13572 bp, 14 predicted proteins | sample KBSCornC32_FD_184299 | JGI IMG/M metagenome (GOLD analysis project Ga0207639, IMG submission 184299) | Corn rhizosphere microbial communities from Kellogg Biological Station, Michigan, USA - KBS Corn C3-2 (SPAdes) (version 2) | ecosystem: Host-associated > Plants > Roots > Rhizosphere > Soil ...
AAAGACGAACTTGCCGTCCTCGATTTCTTTCCAAATCGTGTCGAGCCCGGAAAGGATTGCGTCGCGGTCGGCATCTGAAATGATCTTCTGCGCAGCCAGCATGCTCGCATGCGCGCGGGAGCCTGCGATATCCTGCCGCCACAGGCGTTTGTCGAAATCGATGGAGGGCGTAATCTCCTTCATGATATCGGATGGTCCGCTCGCAAAGCGGCCGCCCCACATCTTGTTCGTGCTCATGGGATGCTCACGATGAAGGCTCGATCCATTGCCATTCTTGCCGCGATCGTCGTGATCGCAGGTGCAGCAATTCTATATGGGATCAGGCTGGTTCGTGTCCACGCGCCCGCGGCACCCCCTGCCGAACTCGCACAGCTTGTGCCCGCCAAGACGCCGCAGGCCATCCCTGATGTGGCGTTCATGGGCCAGGATGGCGCGCGCCATTCGCTGAGCGAGTTCAAAGGCAAATATGTGCTGCTCAATCTCTGGGCAGTGTGGTGCGCACCCTGTGTGAAGGAGCTTCCGGCGCTGGCCAAGCTCAAGACGTCCGTGCCAGGCGGTCAGTTCGATGTCGTCGCCGTCGATGTCGCGCGTGGCACGCCGCAGGACGCGAAGACATTCCTCGACGGCCACGGCGCCTCGAAGCTTGCGACCTATATCGACCCGCAGCTCACCCTGATGCGCGCGTTCGGTGCGTACGGATTGCCGCTCACCATCCTGATCGACGACAAAGGCCGCGAAGTCGCGCGCGCCGTCGGGCCCGCGGAATGGGACGCGCAGGAGTCGATCGATTACTTCAAGGCGCTGACCGCCAAGTCGTAATCCGCCCACATTTTCGCGCAATCAATCAGCGTGCCTTCGCGCATCGCGCGGTCGATGGCCATGACGGTGAGACCGGCTTCCATCGAATCCTGCGGCGTCACCGGAAACGTGGCACGACCTTCAAGCGCTTCGAGAAGATCGCGCGCCATCGCCTGATCGGCACCGTTATGCGCATCCGCGGTGCGGCCGCCATAGTCGATGCGCTCCGGCTTGCCGCGATCATGGATGCCGCGAAACATCAGCCGGTTGCGGACAAGATCGGCGATCAGCGTCGCCTTCGTGCCGGCTATGTACCAGCGCCGCTCCGTCAGGCTGACGTTGCTATTGGAATGGAACGACAATCGGACGCCATTCGCATACTCGACAATCGCGTTCTGATGATCGGTCACGTCCATGTCGGAATGGAACGCATCGTTCGCGCCGGCCCATCCCGCCTCAAAAGACGAATAAGCATCGTTCTCGCTCGCATGCGCGGAATCGAAGATGCGTTTGCCGCCGAAGCTTGCGACGCGGGACGCGCGGCTGTTCGCGATGCGGCCGAAGATATCGAAATCGTGGCACACTTTGTCCAGCAGGAACGAGCCGCCCCATGCCTCCTTGCGCCGCCAGTTGCGTGCGAGATAGCCGCCATGCTCCGGCGGCAGATGCTCTGTCGCATCCATCGAGATCACATCGCCCAGTGCGCCGCCATCGACGCGCGCGATAACCTCGCGCACGATGGGCATCGAACGCATCACCAGCCCGATATAAAGCGGCGGCGCGTTCGCAAGATGCCGCGCGAGCGCGAAGGTCTCTTCTTCCGTGCGCACGATGGGTTTCTCGGCAAACACCGGATACCCCGCCGCGAACGCCGCGAGCAGATGCGCATAATGCAGATGATTGGGCGAGCCGATCATCACCAGATCGAACGGGCCGTCTTTCAGCAGCGCTTCGGCACTCGCATAAGAACGGCCTGGCGCAATGCCATGCTCCGCCAAGATCGGAAAACCGACCGGCGCGGGATCGGAGTAACCGGCAATCGTGAAATCCCAGCCGACCTCTTTCATCGCCGCAACGACATGCGCAATGCGCTGACCGAGTCCGATGACGGCAATGCGCTTTGCGGTCACGGCTGGTCAGCCTCTCCGAGCAACAGCGTCGCGTGCAAGGATGGATCGGCTTCAGGATTGGATGCGCGGGCCCCGGCCGCCGGTGACGTGTCGTAGAGACGGGCCAGACTCACGAAGGCGGCGACCAAAGCAAATCCGCTGGAGATCAGAAGCGCGATGGTTGGCGCCTGGTGCGGGAAGCGTGCGAACAGAAGGGCCGCGATCGCCGCGCCCATCGTCTGTCCCAGGAGGCGCGCGGTGCCGAGCATGCCGCTGGCGCCGCCGCTGCGCTCTTTGGGGGCGGCGCTGAGCATCGCGCGGTTGTTGGGCGACTGGAAAATTCCGAAGCCGAAGCCGCACAGCGCCATGCGCCATCCGATGTCGATATAGCCGGGATGATCCGGCAGGAAGGCGAAGGACAACAGCCCCATCGAAAGGCAGAACAGGCCGGCGCCACCCAGAATGCCGGCGGAGTAACGGTCCGCGAGCCGTCCGGCAAGCGGCGCGGCCGCGCAGATCGCGAGCGGCCATGGCGTGATGAGAAGGCCTGTCTCCACCGCGCTGAAATGCAGTTCGTTCTGGAACAGGAACGGCAGCGACACGAACGACAGCATCTGCGCCACAAAAGACGCAACCGACGTCGAGACCGAAAGGGTGAAGATCGGAATCTTCAGGAGATCGACGGGCAACAACGGCGCAGCGAGCGACAGCTGACGCCGCACGAGAAGATAACCGAGCCCGATGGTCGCGATCATTTCCACGAGAAACAGCGGGAAACCCTCGCCATGGCCAAGCGCATCGACGGCGCCGATCAGAAGCCCGAAGGTCGCGGCGCTCAGGGCCGCGCTGAGGATGTCGAAACCATGCGGCGACGGCTTGGTGCGCGGGAGCGCGTACAACCCTACGGCCACCGCAGCGACGCCGATGGGCACATTGACCGCGAACAGCCACGGCCAGTTCGCAACAGCGAGGATCGCGCCCGCGACCGTCGGACCGACCGCGGACGCTACCGCTACCACCATCGCATTGATGCCGATGCCACGGCCCAGAAGACGCTGCGGATAGATGAAGCGCAGCAGTGCGGTGTTCACGCTCATGATACCGGCGGCGCCAAAACCCTGGATCACGCGCGCGAGCGCGAGCAGCGGCAAGGTCGGCGAGATGGCGCAGCCGAGCGAGGCAATCGTGAACAGCGCGAGTCCGGCGAGATAGACGCGGCGGTATCCAATGATGTCGCCCAGCGACGACAACGGTAAGAGCGAGATCGTGATCGCGAGCTGATAGCCGTTGACGATCCAGATCGACAGCGCCGGATCGGTGTGTAAATCGGCCGCGATGGTCGGCAGCGCCACATTGGCGATGGCGGAATCGATCACCGCCAGCGTGACACCCAGACCGATGGCGACAATCGCCCAATAACGCCGCGGAAGCGGCAAACCGTCTGTCATTGCCGGACCTGATACTGCCCCGCGTCGCGCCATGCAACGCTGTGGCGCTCACAAATTTCGACGCTAAACTTCACGCCATGATCGCCTGCTACACCGACAAACTAAGCGTCTCTCCGGGGGAGCGCTTCGCGCTTTACGCCTCAGTGGACAATGGTCCCTGCCGTTTGGAGATCGCGCGCGTCGGTGCGAACCGTGATACCGTTTACGTCAAGGACAACATCGAGATCGGCAATCACCCGACGCCGCCGAACGCAGACCGCGACGGATGCGGTTGGCCGGTCGCGCTGATCGTAGAAGTCGGCGACTGGAAGAGCGGCTATTACGATATCGCACTCACCGACAGCGCGGGCGAGACCGCGCATCATTTTGTCTGCGTGAAAGCGCGCGCGAAAGCACGCGCCGTTCTTGCGCTCGCGACCAATACCCTGCACGCCTATAATTGGTGGAGTGGCGCCAACGCCTATTGCGATGTGACGTCGCTGATGACCGGCAAGCTGAAGATGCCCGACGCGATGGCGCGTGGGATAGGACGCCTGTCGGCGTTGCGGCCGTTCACGCAGATGCTGCTTGCCCCGCCGGACGATGTCCCCCGCCTCGTCAACGCGCGCAAACGCGGATTCAGAGAGAAGAGCTGGGCCGGCGAAAATCTCGATTGGTCGCGCGCGCATCGTGTGTCGCCTTACGATGCTGCCGCTGGTTTCCTGAACCGCTGGGAGAATGCCTTTGTGCGCTGGGCGGAAGGTGAAGGCATCGCGTTCGATTATCTGACCGACCGCGATCTCGACAGCGACGCGTCGGTGCTCGATGGATACGAATGCGTCTTTCTCGTCGGTCATAGCGAATACTGGTCGGGGCCGGAGCGCGATGTGATTGAGGCGTTCGTCGACCGTGGTGGAAAGCTCGCCATCTTCTCCGGCAACACCGCGTTCTGGAAAGTGCGCTGGGATGGCGACACGATGGTGTGCCACAAATGGGCGGGCGAGAGCGCGGAACACGTCGCGCCGAAAGACGCTACGCATCTGTGGTCGCATCCGATCTTCGCGCGTCCGGAAGCCGAGATCACGGGCCTCAGCTTCATCTATGGCGGATATCATCGCCTCGGGCTTTGCGCTGCGCGTGGTGTCGGCGGCTACACGGTCTATCGCAACAAGCATTGGGCGCTTGAAGCGTGCGATCTGTTCTACGGCGACATCATCGGCGATGCGATCCCACTGATTGGGTACGAGAACGATGGCTGCCTGTTCGAATTCGATGTCGATGGATTGCCGGCGCCGTTGCCGGGCCTCGGCGTTCCGAAGAATCTCGAGATCATCGCGTTCACGCCCGCGGCATTCGCTGAACCCGCCGACAATCCCTACCGCCCACTGATTCCACCGGAGCAGCTGGGTGTCGTCGCGCAGATCGCATACGGCAGCGACAATGCGGCTGCGCAAGCGCGCGTAACGCGCGGCCACGCGGTGATGGCCTCGTTCAAGCGCGGCAAGGGCGAGGTGTTCAACGGCGGCACGACAGAATGGGCGCATGGCCTCGCCGCGGGTGATTCGTTCGTCACACAGATCACCCGCAACGTGGTGAAACGCTTTCTGCCCTAGTGCGCCAGCGCCTTGCGCACCGCCGCCGTATAGGCGTCATGCGCCATCCAGTATTTGGGATCGTCGGCGACGGGCCACGCGCTGTTGGTCACGATCAGGAGATCGTCCTTCGCATCGATGAAGATCGTCTGCCCGAAGATACCTTCGGCTTCGAACGTGCCATCCGGATGGATCCACCAGAAATAGCCATAGCCGAGATCGCCCTCGTCGCTCTGCACATGCTTTGACGACGCGTCCTTTACCCAGCCATCCGGCAACACGCTTTTGCCGTCCACCACACCGCCACGCATGAAGAACAGGCCGAAGCGCGCATAGTCACGCAAGGTCATCGAGATGCAGCAGCCGCCGTGCTCGTAGCCCGCCGTGTCGAGCATCCACACCGCATCCTGCTCTGTCCCGATCTTCGACCAGATCTTCTCCGAGAGATAATCGGCGAGATGCTTCTTCGTCGCGCGGCTGACGAGAATGCCGGTCAGTTCGGTTTCGCCGGTGTCGTAGTGGAACGTCGTGCCGGGTTTGTGTGCGCGCGTCAGCTTCGCCATATAACCGACGACCGGGTCCACCCCATCTTTGCGCACGGGCTGGAACGCGAATGAGTTCACGTCCGATTTCGGATCGGCGTAATCCTCGTTCCACTTTACGCCCGAGCGCATGGTGATGAGATCGCCGACGGTCACGCCGTCATAAGCGGTATGCTTCAGTTCCGGCAGATAGTCGGTGACGGAGGCGGAGAGGCTTTTGATATAGCCATCTTTGATAGCCGCACCCACCAGCGTGGAGGTGACGGATTTTCCGACCGAGAAACTCGTCCAGCGGTCATGTTCGGTGCGACCAAGACCATAGCGCTCCAGCAAGATCTTGCCGTGATGGATCACGATCAGGCCGGAGGAATTGTTCGCTTTCATAAAGGCGGCGGTATCGTAATGCGCGCCTTTGTATTCATAAGCGACATCGAACGGCTTTGTGTCGCGCGGAAGTTCTGAGACTGTCGCGCCGTGTTTGATTACGCGCGTCGGAAAAATCTTTTCGATGTTCTTGTAGCCGAGTGCCTGCTCTGACGGCGTCCAGAACAAGAATTTCGTCGGGTCCGGCATCTTCTCTGCCGCGAGGGCTGCACCACACAGCAGCGCTGCGGCGCCGAATGCACAAATGTAAAGCCTCTTCATGCTTTCCCCTTCAAATAACTACGCTGTATAAAACGGAACCGACGCCCGCCAAAAACATTGACACATTTCCGGGACATTCCGCCCAGAGAAAACTGCTAGGCGGGATCGGGGGCATTTCCAAAAGGAGAAAATAATGTTGCGCCATGTAGTTTTCGGAGCAGCGATCTACGCAGGATTGAGCTGCACTGCCATTGCCGCGCCGACGGGCACGGATTCATCGACAGCAACTATGCCGGCCGGTTCCTACAACACGATCCCGACCGACCGCACGACCGTGAACGCGCAGAAGAACGCGGAAGAACAGAAGAAAGCCGACGCGGCCAAACCGGACGCGCCCGCCGCACCCGCAGACGCACAGGCCGCCACGCCGGCGCAACCGGCTGAGGCACCCACGGCGCCGGCACAGGAGCCCTCGCCCCCGCCGCACTAGTCTTGCGCGCATGACGGCTGCGAGAACCGGCACGATCACCGGTTCGTGTATCGACGCCTTGTGCGCATCACCTGACGATCATCGGACATTCGAAAGGGATGTCCGATGATCGCGCGTATTGTGCTGGCCGCCAGCTTCGTTCTTGCATCCACGGCACTGGCCGACACGCCGCCTGCACCCAAAGCACAGAGCATTGCCAAGGGCGTGTGGGTGATCCCGGGCGGAATGCTTCCGAACCGCCAGCCCGACGGCAACACGATCATCTTTGATGCGCCTCAGGGCCTGATCGTCATGGATACCGGCCGCCACACATGGCATCGCGCGGCGATCCTCGATTTCGCGAAGGCTGAGAAGAAACCCATCGCCGCGATCGTCAACAGCCATTGGCATCTCGATCACGTCAGCGGCAATCCTGATATCCGCGCCGCGTACCCGAAGCTGAAGGTCTATGCGAGCAACGCGATCGACGATGCGCTGACCGGCTTCCTCAAGAAGAGCGCTGCCGATGCGCAGCCCTATCTCGACAGCGGCAAGCTTCCGCCCGACACCGCCGAAGACGTGCGCAACGACATCGCCACATACAAGAACGGTCAGGCGCTGCGCCCCGATGTCGTGATCGTCAAATCCTCAACGCGCGACATCGCAGGAAAGAAGCTCGCGATAAATCTCGCGGCCAATGCAGCGACCGATGGCGATGTGTGGGTCTATGACCCCGCGACGAAGATCGCGGCGTCCGGCGATCTGATCACCCTGCCCGCGCCGTTCCTCGATACCGCGTGTCCCGCGGGCTGGAGCAAGGCGATGGGGGAGATCGAGAAGACTGCGTTCACAAAAATTATTCCCGGCCACGGCGCGCCAATGACCCGCGCGCAGTTCGGCACCTATCGCAAGGCGTTCGATGATTTCATTGCCTGCGCGGCGTCACCGCGCGATGAGAAAGAATGCGCCGCCGATTGGACGAAAGCCGTGAGCGCGCTGCCCGGTGCGGGGCCGGATGCGAAGGCGCAGGGCATGGCGGTGTATTACGTGAAAGATGTCCTCCGCGCCCACAACGGCAAGAGCGCGGAGTGTAAAATCTAGGAGCGCAGCCGCGAGGCGGAGCGACCAACGAAAACTAGCGCGTGGGAACCGGGGCTTCGCCGCGATAGTCGTAGAAGCCGCGGCCGGTCTTTTTGCCGAGCCAGCCGGCTTCGACATACTTCACCAGCAACGGGCACGGGCGGTACTTCGAATCCGCGAGGCCTTCGTAGAGCACCTGCATCACGCTGAGACACGTATCGAGACCGATGAAGTCCGCGAGCTGCAGCGGGCCCATCGGGTGGTTGGCGCCAAGCTTCATCGCAGTATCGATCGCTTCGACGTTACCGACACCTTCGTACAGCGTGTAGACCGCCTCGTTGATCATCGGCATCAGGATGCGGTTGACGATGAACGCCGGAAAATCTTCGGCGTAAGCCACCGTCTTGCCGACGCGGCGCACGAGTTCGAGCGCGGCCTGGAAGGTGGTGTCGTCGGTCGCGATGCCGCGGATGACTTCCACCAGCTGCATCATCGGCACCGGGTTCATGAAATGCAGGCCGATGAAATGCTCCGGCCGGTCGGTCGACGACGCGAGACGCGTGACGGAGATCGAGGAGGTGTTGGTCGCGATCAGCGTGTTCTTGCCGATGCGCGGGCAGAGGTCCTGGAAGATCTTGCGCTTGATGTTCTCGTCTTCGGTCGCGGCTTCGATCACGAGATCGCGGTCCTGCATGGCGTCGAGACCCTGCGAGACGTGAATACGGCCGAGTGCCGCCTCGACGGCATCGTCCTTGATGAGGCCACGCGCGGCCTGACGATGCATGTTCTTGCCTATGCGGTCCTTGGCCTGCGCCAGCTGATCCGCGTTGATGTCTTCCAGCATGACATCGAAACCCGCGAGTGAGAGGACGTGGGCGATACCGTTGCCCATCTGACCCGCGCCGATTACGCCGATGCGTTCCATACCCATGATACGTTCCTTGACTTACTTGTAGCCGAGCTTGGTCAGCTCTTCGTCCATTTCCGGGACCGCCTTGAACAGGTCTGCGACCAGTCCGTAGTCGGCGATCTGGAAGATCGGTGCTTCTTCGTCCTTGTTGATCGCGGCGATGACTTTGGAGTCCTTCATGCCGGCCAGATGCTGAATGGCGCCTGAAATGCCGACCGCGATATAGAGGTCGGGCGCAACCACCTTGCCGGTCTGTCCGACCTGATAGTCGTTCGGCACGAAGCCCGCATCGACCGCGGCGCGCGAGGCGCCGACGGCGGCGTGCAGCTTGTCCGCGATCTTGTCGAGCATGTGGAAATTGTCGCCCGACTGCATGCCGCGGCCGCCGGAGATGATGATCTTGGCGGAGGTGAGTTCGGGACGCTCCGATTTCGACAGTTCTTCGCCGACGAATTTGGAGATGCCGGGATCGGCAGCCGCCGAAACCTTCTCAACCGCTGCCGAGCCGCCTTCGCCCGCCGCCTTGAAGGTCGTCGTGCGGACGGTGATGACTTTCTTGCCGGACGGAGCCTGCACAGTGGCGAGCGCGTTGCCCGCATAGATCGGACGCACGAACGTGTCGGGCGAAACCACCGAGAGAATTTCCGAAACCTGCGGCACGTCGAGCTTGGCGGCGACGCGCGGCATGTAGTTTTTGCCGTTGGTCGTGGCCGGCGCGAGGATCGCATCGTAGTTGCCCGCGAGCGACAGGATCAACGTCTCCATCGTCTCGGCAACCATCTTGGCATAGAGCGCGTCGTCGGCGACGAGCACCTTCTCCACCCCGGCGATCTTGGAAGCAGCCTGTGCGACGGCGTCACAACCCTGACCGGCGACGAGGATATGCACCGGGCCGCCGATCTGCGTTGCGGCGGTGACGACCTTCGCGGTCGCGTCTTTCAGAATTGCGTTGTCGTGTTCGGCGATAACAAGAGTGGCCATCTTAGATCACTCCCGCTTCGTTCTTGAGCTTGTCGAGCAGCTCGGCGACGGTCTTCACCTTCACGCCGGCTTTGCGCTTCTCGGGCTCGGTCACTTTCAGGGTCTTGAGACGCGGCGCGACATCGACGCCGTAATCTGCCGGCGACTTTTCGTCGATCGGCTTCTTCTTCGCCTTCATGATGTTCGGCAACGACGCATAGCGCGGCTCATTCAAACGAAGATCGACGGTCATCACCGCCGGAAGCTTCACTTCAACAGTCTGAAGGCCGCCATCGATTTCGCGTTCGATGTCGGCCTTGCCATCTCCGAGTTCAAGCTTGTGCGCGAACGTGCCCTGCGGCCAGCCAAGAAGGGCGGCGAGCATCTGGCCCGTCTGGTTCGAGTCGTCGTCGATTGCCTGCTTGCCGGTGATCACCAGCGCGGGCTGTTCGTCGTCGCAGATTGCTTTGAGGATCTTCGCGACCGCGAGCGGCTCAACATCGCCGTCGGTCTTCACGAGGATGCCGCGGTCGGCGCCCATCGCGAGTGCGGTGCGGATCGTTTCGCTCGCCTGCGCCGGTCCGATGGAGACGGCGATGACTTCCGTCGCCTTGCCCTTCTCCTTCAGACGCACCGCTTCCTCGACACTGATTTCGTCGAAGGGGTTCATGGACATTTTTACATTGGCGAGGTCCACGCCGGTCTGGTCGGCCTTCACGCGGACTTTGACGTTGTAGTCGATCACCCGCTTGACGGGCACGATAACTTTCATGACTGAGCAGATCCCCTGATGGGCGGCGTTTTTCTCGCGTCCGGGTTACCCGTCCGCAACCTTGTTAGAGCCCGCCCTTCCTTTGTGCGGCGCAAAAACTAGGACTCCGGCTGACCGTCTGTCAACGAAGCTTCACGCCGGAATTGTTGACCAATCCCAGCCGCCAAACAGGCCGAAATTTTGGTTGCAGCGCAGCAATTTAGCACCCCCGCGTCATTCCGCCGCGGAGGCTAGAGGGAATTACGGAAGCAGCTCCCTCGTCAGGGCCGGGTGCCTAAAGCGCAAACCAGGTGAAGATGCGCAGAGTGTTGTTGTCGGACGCGTCGCGCCCGGTGCCGTCGTAGTTGCGGCTTGCGCCATCGAACTTGGAATAGATCGTGTACTGCAGGCCTATGCGCATGTTGAAGCGCGGCCCGAAGGGCGAGACGTCGTTGCCCCAAGGTGTCGCATCGATCTGGAAGCGCACGCCGGTACTGTCCGGTGAGAAGGTGCGGTTGTCGGCATAGAGCAGCGGATCGCGCGAACCGACGGTATCAAAGAGCTGCGCCGACAAACCGACCCAGTCGTGCCAGTAATACGACCCGTCGATACGGAAATCGTCGAGCGTATTGTTGCTGCGCAATGAGCCGCCAAGCAGCTGCGTCGCGCGCAGGTTCTGTTCCTCATGCGTGTAGCGCGCATTGATCGTGAACACGTTCGTCTCGTCGCCGGTGAATTGATACGACGCATCGATGCCGTAATCCGAATAGGAATCGGTCTTGCCGGTGCTCTTGTCGTTGTCGGGATAGAAGCTCGGGAAGAACCCGAACACGCCGAATTCGACATTGCTGTTGTTCGGAAGATCCTTCTGCCACGCCAGGCGCACATAAGGCGCCACGCCATCGAGCTGGCCCGGTCCTTCATCGGTACCCACGGCGCTCAGGAAATGCTGGCCCGGCGTGAAGTAGAAGCCCGCTTCGGCATAGAGTCCGTTCTCCAATTGCGCATAGGCGGTCGTGCCCAACACCGCCATCTCATATCCGCCGTCGAAAAGCGTTCCAGCCGCGGGGCCGGGTGCGAGATCGCTGCCAGTGTACGGAAAGCCCCACGCGGGTAGCGTGTTGAACGGATCCTGGATGCCGGGATTGTTGTTCAGATCGAGTCCGACCAGAACGTCGCTGCCGCTGATGGTGACGTGATCGACAGCGCGCACATCGAGATTGTCCCAGCTGAAGGCGCGACCGACGCCGTCGTAGGTGAATTGCGCGAACGTCCCAAAATGCTCGCCGAACCCGCCGGCGATGAAGATGCTCGCCTCATCAAGCGTGGCGTTGTTGTTGGTGTCGTAGTGATCGGCCGGCGGCGCAGGCTGATCCTTCGCGGTGTTGACGAAAGATGCGACGGCCATCGCCGACACCGGCAGCGTGAACTGATTGCCCGCGCGCATCGTGAAGCCGTTGGTTTTGAAATTGCGACCGAAGGCCGTGAGCTGCGGCCCCAATCCACCGATGTGGCAGGCCTGGCAGCGCAGTCCGGTTTGCTCCGCGAACGCAGGCAGGGCATTTGCGGGTTGTGTCGACAGCAACGCACCGATCATCGCGGAGAGCGCAGACAGACAAAATTTCGAAAGGTGGTGCGGCATCATACGTTCCCCCAAGCGGCCCAAAAGCCAAGAAAACCGGTCCGTTCCGGTGCGGGAACACGCTAATGCAACTGCGTTGCATGTATAACGTAAATCACAACGTTTACATTGTAATTATAGAATTTTTACGCAGTAAAGCTGTGTAAATCGCGCGGTCCGAGAAAAAGCGAAGCCCGACCTGTGCTCCGCATACGGATGAACGCCAATCGGTGTGAGGGACGAGCGTTACTTCAGCGTCGCGAGATACGCCACCACATCCGCGCGTTGCCCCGCGTCGCTGATGCCGGCGAAGGCCATGCGGTTGCCGGGGACAACGGCGGCGGGATGCTCGATATAGGCATCGAGCTTGTCGGTGCTCCAGGTGATGCCGGAGTTCTTCATCGCGGCGGAGTAATTGAAGCCCGCGACCGTGCCCGCCTTGCGGTTGACGACACCGAAGAGATTGGGGCCGAGACCGTTGCCGCCGTCCTTCGTGTCGCGATGGCAGATCGCGCAGCGCTGAAATGCCGATTTGCCCTTTGCAGCATCTGCGGCGTGCGCGCTGCTCGCGACGCCGACAAGCGTGAATGCGGCGATCGTTGCTCCGAGAATCTTCATGTCACTCTCCCCCGATAGAATTACTTCTTGAGTTCGTCTTTGGCGGTTTCGATGGCTGCGCGGAACGCGACCGGATCGGCAATGGTCGGAAGCTGCACGGCGTCGACGCCCGTGCCTTCGATGCGCACATGGCCATAGCCGAGCAGGCGGCCCCACAAACCCTGATCGACGCGCACGCCTTCGATGTTGTTGAGCGAAAGCTCTTCGGTGTGCAGCGAGAGCAGGCCCGTCTTCTTCACCAGCCGGTGCGAGGTGACGGCAATCTCGGTCGTCGCCTGACGAATGAACATCGGGATCGCGAAGATCAATCCGATCACCGTGCAGGCCAGGATGATGGCGAGGAGCGTATAGGACCAGTGGAACCGCGCCTCGGCGATGACCCGCTCATTCGCGCCGAGCGATTGCTGGATATAGGACATGAACCTCTCCGGGTTGGCCGCGACCTTTATATAGGGGCTTTGCGCCCGGCGGAAAGCGCCGTCAGGGCTTGGCCGGCCGGCGCGGGCGCTGTTTCGCGGAGACCGATTTGATGACGATGCGGCCCTTGACGCCCGCGCGGAACGGCTGGCCGGCCTTGTCGAGCGCCTGATCGATCAGCGCACGCACCGGCTTGGCGGCGAGCGTTTTGGCGCCATCGGCGAGAACGATGTGCCGCGTGGTCGAACCGGAACCCTTGAGTAGTTTGTCGGGGTCTTTAAGCGGCAACGTCTTGAAGAAGAAAATGCTCGCCCAGTTCGGATAGACGGCAATAGAGAACCAGACGTTTTTCACCCGGTCGCCGTCCGCGAACCCGATCGCGAGCGCGTTGTAATTGTCATAGACGAGTTCGATCGCGCCGGGACATATCTTGCGCATCGCGGCGAGCACGCCCTTTGTGGTCTTCGCCATTGCCGGCGTGAACTTGGCGATGAACGAGTCGAGTTCAGCTTTCGCGCTCGCGGCAGGTTTCTTCGCCGCCGCGCTCTTGGGTTGTTTGCTTTTGACAGGCATCGCCTTGTTCCCGCCCGATTGCTCCCCGTAAGATTTGCGCAAGGGGACGCCGTGTCAAATATCCGGACGAAAATCCTGCGCCTGTTTCTGCCGGTCGCGGTTCTGACCGTCGCGTTGGCG
>Ga0207639_10002057_pt1 | contig 13565 bp, 12 predicted proteins | sample KBSCornC32_FD_184299 | JGI IMG/M metagenome (GOLD analysis project Ga0207639, IMG submission 184299) | Corn rhizosphere microbial communities from Kellogg Biological Station, Michigan, USA - KBS Corn C3-2 (SPAdes) (version 2) | ecosystem: Host-associated > Plants > Roots > Rhizosphere > Soil ...
ACATGACCTCGTCGTTCTGCTGCAGCGCCTCGTAGATCACGCTGCTCGTCAATCGGCCGCCGCCGATGGTCTGGATGAGATTGGGGACCACCGTCTTGCGGCCGAGCGCCACCTGGTCGCGCACATAGCGGTCCATGCCGGTGCGGCTGGCGAGCGGCTCGACCGTGCCCGGCTCGCCGGTCTTTCCGATGATGCCGTTGTCGGCAGCGACTATGGCGCGGCGCGGCCCAATGGGGCAATGCCCCTGCCTCATCGGCGGCGAGGCTTAGTCGCGCAACTGCGGCGGGAATATTTGGCTAGGCCCGCACCACCGCGATGGCAAAGCCGTCATAGCCCTTGGCCCCGACGGTCTGCACCGCCGTGCCCGAAAGGCGCGGGTGGGCGCCCAGCATGTCGAACACATCGCGTGCGCCCTGGAGCGACTCGTCGGTCGAATCCGCCTCGATGACCGCACCGGCGCGAATGACGTTGTCGCAGATGATCACGGTGCCGGGCCGCGAGAGCTTCACGGCCCAGTCAAGATAGAGCGCATTGCTGGCCTTGTCGGCGTCGATGAAGATGAAATCGAACGGATGCAGTCCTTCCGCCTCGAGCCGGGGCAGCGTATCGAGGGCGCGCCCCTGGCGGACCTCGACCATGTGGGCAAGGCCGGCCCTCGCAATATTGGCGCGCGCCACTTCGACATAGCTCGGCCAGAACTCGAGCGTGACGATGCGCCCGCCCGGCCGCATGCCGCGCGCCATCCAAATAGTGGAGTAAGCGCCGAGCGTGCCGATTTCGAGGACGCGCTGCGCGTCCACCATCTCGGTGAAGAGGCTGAGCAGCTTGCCCTGCGCCGGCGATACGTCGATCGCCGGCAGATTGGCGGCGCGGTTGGCGCGCAGCACCGCGTCGAGCACATCATCCTCAAGCGCAAGCTTATGGTTGATGTAGCGATCGACGCCTTCCCAAACACTGAGATCCATGCGGTTTCTCGAACTTCCCCTCATCAGCTTGACGCTCAAGCCTGACACGCACCTGACGAGACCCTGCGGCGGCGGCGGATAGCTGCAGCAGGACGTCAGGCTGGTGTAAGCTATTGCCTCAACAACACCTCTGCATGGAAGAGGGCTTGCGCGTATTACTTGTCGAAGACGATGCAGTTCTTGGCGAAGCGGTGCATGATCACATCGCGGCGGACGGACATGCCGTCGATTGGGTGCGGCGGCTCGAAGATGCTGGCGTCGCCCTGGCGACGGTCGATTTCGAGCTGATCCTCCTCGACCTCAACCTGCCGGATGGGCGCGGCCTCGAGTTCCTCCGCACCCTGCGGCGCGGCGGCTCGAGCGTGCCGGTGATCATCCTCACCGCGATGGACCAGGTATCGTGGCGCATCGAAGGGCTCAACGCCGGCGCCGACGACTACCTGGTAAAGCCCTTCGACCTCAGCGAGCTCTCGGCGCGGCTGCTCGCGGTTGCCCGCCGCTACAGCCGCAATCCCAACCCGCTCATCACCTTCGGCGACATCGAGATCGACCTTGCGCACCGCACAGTGGCCCGCGGCGGCACGGATGCGGGCGTCACCGGCCGCGAATGGGCGGTGCTCGAGCGGCTGATGGCGCATCCGGGGGCAGTCGTCTCGAAAGCCCAACTCGAGGACGCGCTCTACGCCTTCGGCGCCGAGATCGAGAGCAACGCGGTCGAGGTCTATGTCAGCCGGCTCAGACGCAAGCTCGGGCAGGAGCTGATCCTTACGGTGCGCGGGCTCGGCTACAGGGTTGCCGGGGGATGACAAGCGTGCGCAGCCTTCGCGGTCGCCTCGTCTTCTGGCTGACGGTCGGGGCGACGGCGCTCTGGATCGTAGGCGCGCTCGCGGCGAGCGCCGTGCTCCAGCATGAGCTGCGCGAAAGTTTCGACCGGGCGCAGGTCGAGGCAGCGCAGCGGCTGCTCCCCTTGGTGCTTGACACGATGCACGATGCCGACGTCGCGGCGGCCGCGCCGCAGGAATACCACCTCTTGCCGATCGATCGCGACGATGCGCTGTCCTACCAGCTGCGCCGGCCGGACGGCAGCGTCGCCGCCCGCTCCAACGATGCGCCGCCGCAGGGCTTTGCCACCCCGCTCGCCCCGGGCTTTTCGGACACCGCGGATTTCCGCGTATTCACGCTCGAAGACGCCGACAGCAAGCTCTCGATCCAGGTGGCGGAGCTCTTGGCCCACCGGCAGCGGGCGCTGTTCGGCAGTGCGCTGGCGCTGTTCCTGCCGCTGCTCGTGCTCATCCCGGTCAGCATGCTGCTCATCGGCTTCGTGGTGCGCCGGAGCCTCGCGCCGCTCGAACAATTGCGCACCGACATCGCGGCGCGCGGCAGCCGCAACCTGACGCCGGTCGGTGCGGATGATCTGCCCGACGAGCTGGTGCCGATCGCCAATGCCCTCAGCGAGCTCATCGGGCGTGTGCGCACGGCGCTAGAGGCCGAACGGCAGTTCGCCGCCAACAGCGCCCACGAGCTCCGGACGCCGATTGCGGGCGCGCTGGCGCAGGTGCAGCGGCTGATCGAGACCAGCGAGGACGACCGCGTCCGGCAGGAAGGGCGCAAGATCGAAGCAACGCTCAGGCGCCTCTCCGACCTCGCCGAAAAGCTGCTGCAGCTCGCCCGCGCCGATGCGGGCATGGCAGCGAGCGGGGCGCCGCTCGCGGTGCTGCCGGTGCTCGAGCTCATCGTCAGCGACAGCCGGGCGCGCCTGAGGCCGCCGCGCGACATCCGGCTCGCCGTCGCGCCGGGCGCCTCGGACTACCGGGCGGCCATCAATGTCGATGCGCTCGGCATCGTGCTGCGCAACCTCATCGACAACGCCCTGCTGCATAGCGCGCCCGACACCCCCGTCGAAATCGAGATGGCGCCGGACGGCCGGATCAGCGTCCGCAACGCTGCGGCGGTCGTGCCGACGGACGATATCGAGCGGCTCTATGGCCGCTTCGAGCGCGGCCGGACGGCCGCTAACGGGGCGGGCCTCGGCCTTGCGATCGTACAGACCATCGTGCGGCAGGTGGGCGGCGAATTTTCGGTGCGCTCGCCGATCGAGGGCCGGACGGATGGGTTCGAGGCGGTGGTGCGCTTCGCCTGACGATTGGTCGCGCGATTCAGGGCGGCCGATCCTGCGTTAGCGGCCGCCGAAGCCCGAGCCGAGGGCGATGCCCTTGTAGATGAATTTTTGCAGCAGCACGGCGAGGAAGATGCCGGGCACCATCGAGAACGTCGCGCCGGCCATGATGTAGTTCCAGGCCGTGCCCTGCTGGGTGCGGAACAGCGTGAGGCCGAGCGGCAGCGTCGCCTTGTCGGTGCCGTTGACGATGATCACCGGCCAGAGAAAATTGTTCCACTGCGCGATGAAGGTGAAGAGCGCCAGGAGGCCGAGCGCCGGCATGGCGAGCGGCAGGATGACGCTGACGAGGATCCGCAGCCGCGAGGCGCCATCGATGAAGGCGGCTTCCTCGAGCTCCTTGGGGATCGAGAGGAAGAACTGGCGGAGCAGGAAGGCGCCGAAGGAGGAAAATGCCATCGGCAGGATCATGCCCTGGTAGGTGTTCACCCAGTTGAGCTTGGTCATCATCAGGAAGAGCGGGATGACGAGCATCGCCTGCGGCACCATCAGCGTGCCGAGATAGGCCAGGAGAATGTTGTCCCGGCCAGGGAATTTCAGGCGTGCGAAGGCATAGGCAGCGAGCGAGGAGACGACCAGCACGATGATGGTGACGCCGCCGGCGACGATCATCGAGTTGAGGAAGAAGCGCCCGAACGGCAGGTGGACCCAGGCCTCGACGAAATTGCCCCATTCGATGACGGAGGGGAAAAGCCGGGGCGGCACGGCGAACACTTCATCGTTGCCGCGGAGCGCGTTGGAGACCATCCAGAAGAACGGGAAGAGGAACAGCAGGGCGACGACGGTGAGCCCGACATGCGACAGCCCTTCGAGCGCGAGCGTCGCGCCGTTTCGCTTGCGGCCCGCCTCAGACATCGTAGCTCACCCACTTCTTCTGCAGCCAGAACTGGAGGCCGGTGAGCCCCATGATCATGATGAACATCACCCAGCAGAGCGCCGACGCGTAGCCCATGAGGTAGTTGCCGAAGCCATACTGGTAGATCTGGAAGCCGAGGGTCGCCGTCGCCACTCCCGGCCCGCCATGGGTCATGGTGTAGATGTTGTCGAAGACCTGGAGCGCGGTGATCGCGGTCATCACCGTGCCGAAGAAGATCGTCGGCGAGATCAGCGGCAGGCGGATTCGCCAGAAGCGCTGCCAGGCGGTGGCGCCATCGATCTTGGCGGCCTCGAGATAGGTCTTGGGGACGAGGTCGAGCGCCGCGTTGAACAGCACCATGTTGTAGCCGACGCCGGCCCAGAGCGAGACGATCACCACCGCCTGCATGGCGAGGTCGGGCGAGAGCAGCAGGTTCGGCGTGTGGAAGGGCAGCCCCGAGAGCACATAGTCGAGGAGGCCGTCGGGCGAAAAGATCAGCACCCAGACGACCGAAACTGCGATCATCGGCGTGAAGGTCGGCAGGAAGAAGATCAGCCGGTACCAGCGCTGGCCGCGCTTGACGCTCGAGATCCAGACCGCCAGCCCCAGCGAGATGATGATGTTGAGGACGAGATACTCGACCGTATAGGCGAGCGTATTGAAGAGGATGCGGTAGAACGTCGGATCGGCGGTGAACAGGCGGATGTAGTTGTCGAAGGCGACGAATTTCGGCGGCGCGATGAGCTGCCAGTTGGTGAAGCCCAACAGGAACGAGGCGATCAGCGGAAACAGCATGAAGGCGAGGAAGCCGAGGAGGCTCGGCAGCAGGAACAGGAATGCCGCCCGCGTCTGCTCGCGGCTCATCGAGCGGCGCCGCGAAGCGCGGGCCGTGGTCTCCGCAATCGGTATCGTGGTTGTCGCCATGCCTGATCGAAACTCCGTCCTGCAGGAGGCGACCACGGGAAACCCGTGATCGCCACAGGTTCAGCCGGCGGCTATTGCTGCGTCGCCAGGCTCTGGATCGTCTGCATCGTCTTGGCGGCGGGTTCGCTGCCCGCGAGCGCCAAGGGCAGGTACTGCGTCATCAGGTTCTCGACGGTATTCCAGTTGTTCCCGATCGGGTAGGGCTTGGAGTGGCCCATGGCGTAGGTCAGCGAGTCCTTGGCGCCGGTGACGTCCTTGGCCGCCACATCGAACCACGCCCCCTGCTGGGCGACGCGCGCCGGCAGGGCGCGGCCGTTCTCGGCGAGATAGGTTTCGGCTTCGGGGCTGGTGATCACCTGGATCGCCTTCCACGCCTCGTCCTTGTGCTGGCTTGCCGCCGCGATGCCGAAGCCCGAGCCGGCGGTGACGGCCTCGCCATTCGGCCCGACCGGTAGCGGGGCGATGCCGAGCTTGAACTTCACCGTCTGCTTCTGGGTGATGATCGACCAGGGCCCGTCGACATACATGGCGACGTTGCCCGAGGCGAAGCGGCCCTGGACGAAATCGCCCGGGTCGGAGCCCGCAGGAATCGCCGGGGCGATCTTGTCGCCGACGAGGCCGGCAAAGCCCTCGGCCGCCTTGACGACGTCGGGCTGGGTGAAGTCGACGCTGCCATCGGCCTTGATGTAGCTCGCCCCGCTCGCCGTGACCCATTGCGGGAAGAGGTCGGGCGTCGCGCCGAAGCCATAGGAGCCGTTGCCCGAGAGCTTCTTGGCGGCGGCGTTGAAATCGTCCATCGACCAGCCGTTCGCCGGCTGGCCGATACCCGCCGCGTCAAACTTGTCCTTGTTGTAGAAAATCACCCACGGGCCCACGTCATAGGGCAGCCCATAAAGCTTTCCGCCCGCCGACATGCCGTCCATGATCGAGGGCAGGAAGGCGGTTTTGTCGAACTTGTCCTTGTCGACGTAGGCGTCGAGCGGCTCCATGATCTGGTAGAAGTTCGGCGTCCGGAGCGACTGCATCGAGACGATGTCGGCGAGCTGGTTGGAGGCCGCGAGCACCGGCAGCTTGGTCCAGTAGTCGTTCCAGGACGAGGTCTGCAGCGTCACCGTGATGTTGGGATACTTCTGGTGCACCATGTCGGCGAGGTGCTGCCAGACGGCGGTGTCGGCGTCCGAACCCGTCCACATCTGCCAGCTGATCGTGACGTTGTCGTCGGCGATCGCGGCCGAGAAGGCCAGCGTCGTGCCGAGCATCAGCCCGGCGGCAAGGCCCATAAGCTTGTTCATTCCGTTCCTCCTCATCGAAGCGTTTGTTGTTTCGTGATGCGCGCCCCGACTCCCCCGGGCGCGCCGGGGATCAGTCCTTCAGGATGAGCTCGACGACCGGCACCACGACGTCCGGCTTCCTGACCGGCAGCTCGAGTGTCAGCGTGTCGTTGCCGACGACGAACCCGATGTTGCTGTCGACCTCGCTGCGCGGGTCGATCCAATGCACTTCGCTCGCGTCGTGCAGCAGCTGGGCATACTTCACCTTGCCGCCGAGCCCATCGAAGTGGATGTGGCGGAACGGCCAGTTGAAGATGTGGAGGTAGAGGCGGTTGCCGCGCTGCGTCAGCCGGCAATCGCGCGGCGCGGTGAACTTCGACCGCCCTGCCCCGTAGATGGCGCGGCCATGGAGCTTCAGCCACTCGCCATAGACCTCGAGCGCATCGTTGGCGCGTTTGTCGAAGAGCCCGCGGGCGGTGGGGCCCACATTCATCAGCAGGTTGCCGCCGAGCGACACGCTGTCGACGAGGATCTGGATCAGCTGCTCAGGGCTCTTCCAGGTCGCCTCGTCGCGGTGATAGCCCCACGAGCCCGAGAAGGTGTGGCAGACCTCCCAGGTCGGCTCCTGGCCCTTGATCACGGGCGCCGCGCGCGGGGTGTACTGCTCGGGCGTCGTCACATCGGGGAGCGAATCCGAGATGTCGATGAGATCGAGCCGATTGTTGACGATGATCCCCGGCTGAAGCTGGCGCACGAGGGTCAGCAGCTCCTCGCTCTGCCAGTCGTTGCGGCCCTTGCCGGGCAGGTTCTTGTAGACGCGGCGCGGGTAGCTGAAATCGAACCAGATGACGTCGATCTTGCCGAAGCCGGTCAGCAGTTCGGTGACCTGGTCGCGCATATAGGCAGCATATTTCGAGACATCGCGCCCGACATTGAGCTCGGCGGCGTTCTCGCGATTGCGCAGCGGATGGTGGACGTCGATGGGGAAATCCGGGTGGTGCCAGTCGAGCAGCGAATAGTAGAAGCCGATCTTGAGGCCTTCGGCCCGGAACGCTTCGACGAACGGCCCGAGGATGTCCTTGCCGTAAGGCGTGTTGGTGACCTTGTAGTCGGTCGCCTTGCTGTCCCACATGCAAAAGCCTTCATGGTGCTTGGTGGTCAGCACCACGTATTTCATGCCGGCGGCCTTGGCCCGGCGCGCCCACCCCTTGGGGTCGTAAAGGTCGGGATCGAAGTTCTCGAAATACTTCTGATAGCCCGCGTCGTCGATTTCCTCGCGGTTCTTCAGCCACTCGTGCCGGGCGCCCATGGCGTAGAGCCCCCAGTGGATGAACATGCCGAAGCGGTCGTGGATAAACCACTCCTTCTTCTCCGGCGCGAGGAAGAGATCGGGGGAAATGTGCTCGTTCATATCAGTCCTTCCTTGGGCGCCGGTCGATGGCGCCGATTTGGCATGCGGCAGCGTGGGCGGTGTGTCAGCGGCCGCGGGCGACCACGCCCTCCACGTCGTCGATCAGGTCCATCAGGTCATGGTATTGGCTGGCCCAGCGCCCCTCGCCCGAGGGCGGATCGAGGATGAGGCCGACGCGGCCCGCAAGATCGTCGGGCAGAAGCTCGAAGCCTTCCGCGGCGCGCAGATTCCAGCCGTCGCCGACGAAGTAGGTGCGGTTCAGCGCGAACAGAACCTGCATGATGCTGTGCAGCAGCCTTGTGGTGAGGCCGGCGAGGAAGATCGCGTCACCGCGCTCGACCTTGTTGCGGTAGTGGTAGTCGGTCCGCCAGTAGCGGAGGATCGTCAGGTGCCGCTCGAAGACCGCCTCGCGCAGCGGCTCTGGATAGGTCGCCAGCAGCTGTTTCCAGCCGGCGAGCACGCCGGCCGGATCGGCGACGATCTGCTGATGAGCGATATCGGTCGGCAGGTGGTAGCCCCAGATGGTCCATTCGTATTCGACGGGCTCGCCCTTGCCGGCGCACCAGGCGGCGAGCTTGCCGTCGACACTGGCGATCTCCCGCGGCCAGACGCCATCGATGCGGAAGCCCCTCGCCTCCCAATCCCGCCAGGCGCTCTCGAAAGCCGCCCAGGCATCGGTGCGCTTGAGCTCCGGTCCCTTGAAGCGATCGGCATAGACGCGGAAATCGTAGTCGGAGCTGGCATCGGCAAGTTTTTTGGCGCGCGAGCCGCCGAGGGAGACGGCGGCTCGCCCGTCATCGGCGAGGGCAAGCAGGATCGGCGTCATCTGCGCAAGCAGGCCGGCTTCCGCTGTTTCCATACCAACCGACATTGGCGCTGGTCCCTCCCCGGTTCGCCATTCGTCGATGCTGCCGGGGCGACGAGGCCCCACACCGCGAATGTTATCGAACCGCTTCGACGCGCCCATCTAAAGGATGTCGCGAGGAAGGAGTCAAGCCGGGTTCCTCCGGATTTTCGTCTGAGCTATGCTAAGTGGATTGTTTTAGCGCGAGATTTGCAGTGTCGCCGGCAATCGGCTAAAGCGGAAATGATGCGCGGCGCGCGGAAATTGTAGAAGCGGTTCGATTCGAATGCCCACCATACGCGATGTCGCCCGGATCGCCGGCGTTTCGACCTCGACGGTGTCGCTGGCCTTCAGCGATCCGAAGCGCGTCGGCTCGAAGACGCTCGAGCGGATTCGCCGCGCCGCCGACGAGCTTGGCTATGCGGCAGATCCCTTGGCGCAAATCCTCGCGCGCGGCCGCAGCCGGCTCATCGGGCTCATCACGCCCAACGTCAGCAACCCGTTCTTCAGCGACATCCGCCGCGAGGTCGAGAACCACGCCATCGAGCACAACCATTTCGTGCTCGTCTCCGATTCCTCGGGCAAATCGACGCGCGAGCGCGACGTGCTCGAGCACCTCGTCGGACTCAAGGTCGCGGGTGTCGTCCTCGCCCCGAACGGCCAAGGGAAGGACTACGCCGACTTCATCCAACGTTTCAAAATCCCGATCGTCTGCTTCGACCAGCGGGTGGATGGCATCGAGCGCGACTTCATCGGTTCGGACAACCGGCTCGCCGCCGCCATGCTGACGGAGCATCTGCTGCAGCTCGGCCACCGCCGCATTGCCTTCATCGCCGGCCCCGAGACCCTCTACAGCGCGCGCGGCCGCCTCGCGGGTTTTCTCGAAACCATTGGGGGCGGCGGCGTCGACCAGCCCGAGGGCTTTGTGGTCGATGGCAACTATACCGCCGGCCCCGCCTATGCGGCGACGATGCGCCTCCTGACGCGGCAAGACCGGCCGACGGCGATTATCGCGGCCAACAACATCATGGGCCTCGCCACGCTCCAGGCCGTGCAGGAGCTCGGCTTCCGCTGCCCCGACGACATTTCGCTGGCAATGATCGACGACGTTCCCTGGAGCCACGTGATCACGCCCAAGCTCACGACCGTGGTGCAGGACACCGCCAAGATGGGCAGCATCATCGCGCGGCAGATCGTGCACCGGGTCTTGAGCGCGGAAGCCGCCGCCGCGCCGGCCGAGGATTTTATCCTGACGCCGAGGTTCGTGGCGGGCACGTCGTGCCGGGCGATTGGCGGGTAGGCATTCAACCGACGGGGCGGCGTGCGTGGCTCACCCCCTCCCCAACCCTCCCCGCAAGGGGGAGGGTGTACGGCTGAGTTTCAGGCGAAGTAGTGATACAACCACTGCCGGACACCTCCCCCCTTGTGGGGGAGGATGGGTGGGGGTCGAATTGAGCGCGGCCGTGCGCCAAACACAGCCAGGCACCCTCCCCCTTGCGGGGAGGGTTGGGGAGGGGGTGGCCACAAGCTCAAGCCCTAAGACAAAACGGGCGCCGCGAGGGACGCCCGTCTCATATTCGCCGATCCGCAAAGGCTTACTTCCAGCGCGCCGGATAGTCGGGGAAATCTTCGCAGCCGCACATCGCGTAGTGGAGCGGCGGCATCGAGGTGTTGATGTATTTGTCGAGCGTGTCGGCGGTGATCGAGGGCTGCGGCAACACCCATTCCGGGCCCGGGATCGGCTTGCCGGAAAGCACCATCTCGGAAGCGAGGATCGCCGTGCGCCAGACATAGTTCGGGTAGGTCGGGGCGATGGCGGTGAGCTTGTCGGCCTTCCACTTCTGGAGGAAGTCCTGCTGGTCTTCGCCGGTGATCACCGGAACCGGCTGGCCGGCATCCTCGAACGCCTCGATGGCGGCAACCGCGGTGGCGCCGGCGTCCATGAAGATCGCGTCGATCTTGCCCTTCTGCATGTAGTCTTCGACGATCGACTTGGTCTTGGCATTGTCGCCGCCGGTGAACTCGGCGCCGACGATGTTGAGACCGGCATCGGTCAGGATGTGCTTGCCGGCCGAGAAGCGGGTTTCGAGCACGTCGACGCCCGGCAATATTCGGAGCGCCAGCACGTTGCCGCCCTTCGGCACGTTCTTGGCGATGAACTCCGCCGCGGCGATGCCGAAGCCATAACCGCCCACCGGATGGACGAAGGAGAGCGGGCATTTGGTGGTGACACCGCGGTCGAAGACGATGACCGGCAGCACGGCGCAGGCCTTCTCTACGGCCGGCGTCAGGGCGGCGGTGGTGTTCGGCGCGATCATCAGGATGTCGCACTTCTTGCCGGTCAACAGGTCGTTGATGTCGGCGATCTGCTTGTCGTCCGAACCACCAGCATCGGTGACGATGAAGTCCTTGATGTTGGCCTTGTCGACGGCGACCTGGGCCTGCATGTTCTTGAGGCCGACAACGCGCCACGGATTGTCCGTCGCGGCGTTGGAGAAGCAGAGCGTCCACGGCGCCGGCTTCTTGAACTTGGCCGTATCGACCATGTCGGTGCCGATATGCTGCAGGTAGATCGGATCGCTCGGGTTCGCCGGCGCGGCCGTGAGATTGGCCTTCTGCTTGGCGAACTCGGCCGGGTCGTCGAAGTTTGGCGCGGCCTGCGCCAGGGCGTGGCCAACGCCGAGCACGAGGCTCAGCAGGGCGGCCAACATAAACAGGCGTTTCATAGTTTCCTCCCTTAAAAACATCTTCAGTCCATTGGGCCGATTGTTTCGGCCCGAACGAAAGCGGAGTCCCACCTCCCGCTTTATCGACCGGCGTGCTTGCGCCGGTACATCGCCAGCGCTACCGCGCCGATCAGAATCAGGCCCTGCACGGCGCTGCGCACCGGATTGGGGAGCCCGAGGAAATTCAGCAGCGTAAAGATCGCCGTCAGCGTCACGGCGCCCGCGACTGTCGCCGGCACGGAGCCGCGCCCGCCGAGGAGCTGCGCGCCGCCGAGCACGGCGGCGGTGATCGCCTGGAGCTCGTAGCCATTGCCGGCATCCGGCGAGACACCGGAGAACCCGCCGAGCAGGATGCCGGCCACCGTGCCCGAGAGCGCCGAGACGACGAACGCCAGCACCCGGACGCGGCCGATCGGCACGCCCGCCAGTTGCGAGGCCCGGGGGTTGTCGCCGACGGCCAGCAGCAGGCGGCCATAATTGGTCGAATGCATCAGCCACCAGAGGAAGGCGACGACCACGACCAGCACGATAAGCGCAACCGGCAGGATGCCGATGCCGGGGATACCCGAGATGTTGAAGCGGCCGAAAAACCGGAAACTATCCGTGAGGTAGCCCTTTGGCGCGCCGCCCGACCAGAGCAGCGCCACACCGGTCAGCGTGATCATCATGCCGAGCGTCGCAATCAGCGAGGGGACGCGCAGCAGCACCACGACGAGGCCGTTGATGAGCCCCACCAGCGCGCCGAGCACGAACAGCAGGCAGATGACCCACCAGGTGGCGTTGGGGTCGTTGCTCTGCAGCATCGAAGCGCCGATGACGGTGAGCGTGATCAGCGCCCCGACGGAAAGGTCGAAGCCCCCCGCCACGAGCACGAACACCTGCCCCGCCGAAAGGATGGCGAGCGGCGCCGCGCGTTTCAGAAAATTCATGAACTGCAGCGGCTCGAGGAAAGCGGGGTTCTTGATGGCGATGGCCGCGATGAGCAGCACCAGCACGAGATAGATGGGATTGATCGAGGGCAGCCGGCGGCGGCGCGACGAGGCTTCGACCTTGGCGACGGCTTCGTTGCTCATGCGACGATCCTCTTCGACCGCACGGCATAGAAGGCGACGGCGGCGACGATGATGACGCCACGCAGCACCTGCTTGAGGAAGGCGTCTGTGCCGGTCAGGTTGAAGATCGCGTCGATGAGCGAGAAGATCAAAACGCCCGCGACCGTGCCCCAGATGCCGCCGCGACCGCCGGCGAGAATGGTGCCGCCGATAACGGTCACGGCGATCGACTCGAGGTCGTAGACGCCGTCCTTGCCGATCCACGGCGCGCCGGATTTGAGGCGGCTCGCGAGGTAAAGCCCGGCGACCGCCGCCAGCATGCTGCAGACGATGTGGGCCCGGATGATGATGCGGTTGGTGTGGATGCCGGCGAGCCGCGCCGCATCGACATTGCCGCCAACCGAATAGATGTCGGAGCCGAACTTGGTGAAGCGAAGCACCACCCAGGCCAGAAGCACGAGCACGGCGTAGAACAGCAGGCTGAAGGGCAGCGGGCCGACTGTGCCATAGGCAAAATACTGGAAGGCGTCGGGCACTGCGCCGGCAAAGTTCGAGATGAAGGCCGAGAGCGCGCCTTGCACGATGAGCGACATGCCGAGCGTTGCAATCAGCGGATTGACCTCGAGCCGCGCGATGACGAGGCCATTGGCGAGCCCAACGACGAAGCCCAGCACCAGCACGGCGGCGATGGCCGGGACGATCATCGCCGGATTGCCGTTCATGATGACGGAGGCCAGCACCGCCGCGGCGGAGATGAGGTTGGCGACCGAGATGTCGATCGAGCCGAGGAGGATGACGAAGGTCTGGCCGACCGCCGTGATGCCGAGCGCAATCGAGCGATTGGCGACGCCGACGACGCCATCGAACGACATGTATTGCGGCTGACCGCTGCCGAGCGCGATGGCGGCGTAAATCGCCACCGCGACGACGAGCAGCGCCAGCGGCGCAAGGCGCTCGAAGCGCTGTGCGAAGGAGACGGTGGGGCGGCGCACGGTCTCGGCGAGGCTCATGCGGCGGCCTCCGCCGCGCTTTCGCCGGTCGCGGCGAGCATGATTTCGGCTTCGGTCGCGCCGCGGGCGAATTGCCCGACGATGGTGCCCGCACGCATGACGAGGATTCGATCGGCGGCGCCGAGCACTTCGGGCAGATCGGAGGAGATCATCATGATCGCCGCCCCGCCCCGCGCAAGGTCGCGCATGAGGTGGTAGATGCCGGCCTTGGCGTTGACGTCTATACCGCGCGTCGGCTCGATGAAGATCAGCGCCTTGGGCGCGAGCGCCAGCCAGCGGGCGACGATGACCTTCTGCTGGTTGCCGCCAGAGAGGAATTTGATCTCCTGG
>Ga0207639_10002058_pt1 | contig 13565 bp, 8 predicted proteins | sample KBSCornC32_FD_184299 | JGI IMG/M metagenome (GOLD analysis project Ga0207639, IMG submission 184299) | Corn rhizosphere microbial communities from Kellogg Biological Station, Michigan, USA - KBS Corn C3-2 (SPAdes) (version 2) | ecosystem: Host-associated > Plants > Roots > Rhizosphere > Soil ...
TGATCGACTGGGAGAGGTGGAATACTCCGTAGGCGGTCGCTCTTCGGTCGCTACCGGTGATGACCAGTGCCTGGCCGATATTCGGCCGGGGGTGAGAAATTGTTTTGAGGAGGAAGGATTCCCATTTGCCTTTTATCCGGTCTGCGGGAATGAGGCGGTCCTTTGCCAGCTGCTGCACCAGGGGGCAGTGGTCGAGGCTGCCGATAATGATCAGCTGGGCGGTGGCGGTTCGGGGGAGACTGTTCAGCAGGGCAGGGCGTTTGCCGGTGACGCGTTCGATATCGTCCTGCAGCAGGGCGGCCGCACGGCCCACCAGCCAGTGATCGGTAGTATCTACATAGATCGCGGGGACGTTCTGGGCGTAGCCGCGCAGGGCGGACAGTAATACAAAAAATAAGGCAAGCTTTTTCATGATCCTGTTGATTAGAAGCCGATGGAATTTCCTCCGTCCACGGGCAGGACGACGCCTGTCAGGTATTTGGCCTGTTCGGAGGCGAGGAACAGGGCGGCGTCGCCGATATCCCCGGGCTCTCCGAGGCGTCCCAGAGGGGTGCGACCCAGCGCTTTTTGTTTTCTCTCGGCGTCGCTGTTGAGCGCTTTGGCCGACATATCCGTTGCTATGAATCCAGGCGCGATGCAATTGACCAGGATACCTTTCGGAGACAGTTCGACTGCCATAGCCTTTGTCATCCCTTCGATAGCGGATTTCGACGCTGTATAGGCGATCACTTTGGGGATGCCGTACTGGGATGCCATCGAGCTGATGTTTATTATGTTGCCGCTGCCGTGGGGAAGCATGGTCTTTACCACTTCCCGGGAAAGGCTGAAAACGGCTTTTACGTTGGTGAGGAGGATGCGGTCGAACTCCTCGTCTGTGACCTCGGTGAATTCTTTTTTCATGTTGATGCCGGCGTTGTTGACAAGGATGTCGATGCGGCCATAGCGGCCGATCACCTGTTGAACGAGGGCGGGTATGGCAGCAAGGTCGCTGAGGTCTGCGGAGAGGGGATGGCAGTTCGCGCCGAGTCGTTCTGCCGCGGCCGTCAGTCTTTCCTTGTCGCGTCCGATGATGATGGTCAGGATACCGGCGGCTGTGAATTTCTCTGCAATGGCCAGGCCGATGCCCGAGCCGCCGCCTGTAACGAGTGCTATGCGTTGTGCTTTGTTCATAGTATTACCTTAATGTTCCGGGTGCGTAACTAAAGTTGAGTTTTTCGTAGTAGTCGAGGCTATGGGCCGGTTGTTCCGCGCCGGCCGGCAGGGGCTGGCGGGAGAAGGTCCGGAAATAGAGCAGGCAGGCGTCGCGCCACCAGACGGCTTCGTTCTCCTGTATAGACAGCAGCATGGTTATCTGACGGGCGCGTTGTTCGTCGATCTGACTTTTTACCGAAGTCCAGGCCTTCTCCATCCATCGGACGGAGTCGACGCCGGTGTAGTATTTATGACATAGCTCCTGCCAGAGTGTGCGTCCTGTCTGCATGCGGTGGTCCCATGCAACGTGGTGCCACCAGAGTAGCCATATATCGGGGCAGCTGCCGGCGTTCTCCCATTGGGCCCGCGCGGCGGGAGCGTATTGCTGAAGAGCGTTGCTGCCCGCGGCGGTGCGGTCGAAGCCGATGCCGGCGGAGTCTGCCCTGTGGAAATAGACGGGGTTCCAGTCGGCGCGCGAGGCCTTGTCGTACCAGGGAGCGGGGCCGTAGTGGTGGCCGTAGCCCATAATATGATGAAGGCCTAACGGTGTCATATAGTCGACAGTGATCTCCCGGGAGGCGAGCATTATTTTTTTGACCGTGTCGACGAAGGCCGGGTTGTTGGTGAAGGTCTGGCGGACCCACTCGTCGGCGATCGCTGCAGGAGATAGTTGGTGGTTCCAGGCGAGCCGGCCGAAGGCGTACCAGTTAGCCTGGGCGAAAGGGTGTCCGCACCAATCGATATCGTTGCCGATGTTGGCGACGCCTGCCATGCCTGTGATGGTGGAAGCGACTGACGAGCCTGCCGCAGTGGTATTCGCCACCGGGCCTGCTTCGAGGCATTCTTTGAAAAGGGGGGCGAGGTATACCAGATGTGTCGAGAAGCCGAGGTATTCCTGGGTCAGCTGGAACTCGAGCATCAGGGGTGTCCGGGGCATGGCTCCGAACAGGGGGTGAAAGGGCTCCCGCGGCTGAAAGTCGATGGGACCGTTCTTGACCTGTACCCATACGTTCTTCCGGAACTGGCCGTCGAGCGGCCTGAATTCGTTGTAGGCCTGTTTGGCACGGTCTTCCGATGATTCGCTGTAGACGAAGGCGCGCCAGATGACGATGCCTTTGTGGGGTGCGAGTGCGTCGGCGAGCATGTTGGCGCCGTCGGCGTGTGTGCGGCTATAGTTCTGTGGGCCTGGCTGCCCTTCGGAGTTGGCTTTTACGAGGAAGCCCCCGAAATCGGGGATATATCTATAGACCTCGTCCACCTTCTTCTTCCACCAATCCTGTACGGCGGGATCCAGCGGGTCGGCGCTTTTGAGTCCGCCGATGGTGATGGGGCTGGCGAAGTTGACGGAGAGATAGACTTTGATGCCGTAGGGGCGGAATACGCCCGCGAGGGCGGCTGCTTTTTCCAGAAAGTCCGGAGTAAGGATCAGAGGACTGGCGTTGACGTTATTCAGTACCGTACCATTGATACCGATGGAGGCATTGGCGCGGGCATAGTCGGTATAGCGCTGGTCGAGGTATTTGGGCAGGGTAAGCCAGTTCCAGATGGAGAATCCGGCATAGCCTCTTTCGACGGTGCGGTTGAGATTGTCCCAGTGATCGAGTATCCGGTAGGGCAGGGATGGGACACTGCTGATATTGAGGTCGAGGATCGGCTGTTGGGTCTGAAGCAGGCGTATAAAATGAAAAATGCCATAGAGGAGACCGTTGTCTGAGTTGGCGGTGATAAGGGTCACGTGCTTGCCGGCCATCGTCAGGGACCGGATGAGGAAGCCTTCTTCACCGAGGGAGCCGAGGTCTTTTTCGATGTGGAGGCCGGCTATCGCAGTGAGCCTTGCCGGCGTGCCGACCAGCAGTGTATTGTCGACGGGATCTTTTTGAAGCAGGGGAAGGGGTCTGCCCAGCAGGCCTTCCATGGCTGTTGTCAATTCGGTTTGTGCTGCCGGGGTTGCGCCGATCCGGAGTGCGGTCAGGCTTTTGAGATAAGGCTGCGGCGATTTGAGTCTGTCATAGCGGAGCCAGAGCCGATAGCCGTCTTCAGCGTGGAGGGCTATCGAAACAAAAAGTGCGGTCAGCGACAGGAAAAGGTTTCTCATGGGCGGGGAAGTTGCCTGCTTACCGAGGAGTCCCGCAGGATCAACTCGGAGCGCAATATAATGGTATTGGTGGAGTGGATGTTGGAAGAACCGTTGAGGTGGTCGATCAGGTTGCGGGCGGCGACCTGGCCCATCTCATAGCCGGGGTAGTTGATCGTGGTCAGGTTGGGCTCGACGACGGTGGATACGGGGTCATTATTGAAGCCGACGAGGGCGATATCGTCGGGGATGCGAATGCCCATTTGCTTGAGTGCTATTATGCAGCCTACGGCGCAGTTGTCGTTGGCAACAAAGACGGCGTCCGGAAGGGGATCCATTTCCCGGATGCGAACGGCAGCTTCTGCGCCGGCTTCCTGGCTGAGGTTTCCTACAATTACATAGTCTTCCCGGAAGGGTAGGTTCTGGTCGGCCAGGGCCTGCTTGTATCCCTTGAGACGGTCGACGTATACGTTGCGTTTTTGGGTGGCGGTGATGTGCACGATCCTGCGGCGTCCCTGGCTGATGAGGTGGGTGGTTGCTTCATAGGCCGCTTTCCAGTTGTTGATGAGGATGCAGGTACAGTCTTTCTGGTCGGCGGTACGGTCGAAGAAGATGAGGGGGACCTTTTTTTTGATAAAGGCATCGAAGTGCGCCAGGGAGTCCGTATCGTAGGCCAGTGAGACCAGCAGGCCGTCGACCCGGTTGTTAAACAGCGTGGCCGCATTGGCTATCTCTTTTTCGACCGACTCGGAGGACTGGCTTATAATAAGATTGTAGCCTTCACTGGTGGCGATGTTTTCCATGCCGGCGATGACGGCGGACATGAAATAGCTGTTGATGCGGGGGATGATGACCCCTATCGTGTGAGTACGCTGGGTCCTCAGGTTACGGGCAAAATGGTTGGATCGGTATCCCATTTCCTGGGCAAGATCTGATATCTTCTTTTTCGTCTTCTTGCTTACTACCGGGTCGTCTTTCAGGGCTCTGCTTACTGTGGCAACCGAGATATTCAGCTTGCGGGCGAGGTCGTATATGGTTACTTCTTTCTCGTTGCTCATACAATCGTTTACATATCGAAAATAAGGCTAAAATTAGGATATTTTCTATTAAAAAATTGTAATCGGTTACAGTTTGTTTGAAATGTTCCTATATTAGCGGAGAGACAAATTATTGCACCATGATCTCAGGGAAGGTCGCTGTCGTTGTCATTTTAGGATTGTTGGGGAGCGGAGCTGGACGTGCGCAGGCGCCGGCTGTCCGGCTCGAGAAGGATGGTAGTTCGGCGAGACTGATCGTCGACCAGCGGCCCTTCCTGGTGCTGGGAGGTGAACTGGGCAATTCCAGCGCCAGCAGCATTGAGTATATGCGGCCGTACTGGGAGCGGCTCAGGGAGATGCACCTGAATACGGTGATCGCGCCTGTGTACTGGGAGTTGATCGAGCCTGAGGAGAACCATTTCGAATTCGGCCTTGTCGACAGTCTGATCGGGGAGGCCGCCCGCCATGATCTGAAAGTGGTGGTGCTATGGTTTGGTACCTGGAAGAACAGCATGAGCTGCTACACCCCGGTCTGGATGAAGACCAATTCCCGGCGATTTCCACGGACTGCAGACAGTACGGGCAGGAGTCAGGAGATATTCTCGGCATTGGGAAAAGAGACGCTTGAGGCCGATAAGAAGGCGTTTGGTGCGCTGATGCGGCATATCCGTGAGGTGGATGCGTCAAAAAGAACGGTCATCATGGTCCAGGTGGAGAACGAGATCGGGATGTTGTCCACTGCCAGGGAAGTCTCCGCCAGGGCCGATGCGCTCTTTAATGAACCGATCCCGGATGCGCTGGCCGGCTATCTGAAGAAGAACGGTCAGCGTCTGGTCCCGGAACTGAAGAAGAAGTGGGAAGAGAATGGAAGTAAAGTAAGCGGCAACTGGGCGGAGGTGTTCGGGAAGGGCATCCGGACCGAAGAGATATTTCAGGCCTGGCAGTATGCCCGGTATGCCAATGAAGTAGCGGTCGCGGGTAAGAAGGAGTATCCGCTGCCGATGTATGTCAATGCGGCCCTGCCGCGACCCGGAGTGCAACCGGGGAGGTATCCGAGCGCGGGCCCGTTGCCGCATCTGATGGATATCTGGCAGGCTGCGGCTCCGGCTATCGACGTGCTGTCGCCGGATTTTTACAATCCCGATACCCGATACTGGTGTGATCTTTATGTGCGGAATCAGAATCCTTTGTTCATACCGGAGATGCATTTTGACCGGTCGGTGGCGGCGAAGGTCTTTCTGGTCGTTGGTCACTACAAGGCATTTGGGTTCTCTCCCTTCTCTATAGAATCGCCGTCGGAGGCTTCTTCGTCTTTGGGTAAGAGCTACGGCTTACTGTCGCAGCTTGCGCCGACGATAACGGGGCGGAAATGGCTGGCTATGGACGGCTTTCTGTTCGACCGCACGAATAAGAGCTACAGTGTCCGGATGGGTGACTACAATATCACCGTATCGCATTACAATATACTGCCCTGGGCGGCCGAAGGCAAAGATTCGGTATGGACCAGCACGGGAGGGATGATCATCCAGACGGGGGCGGATGAGTTCCTTGTTGCCGGGACGGGATTTGTGGCGGCCTTCAGCCATGCGGATGCGGGGAAGGTGACCAATATCGTTAGCGCCGATGAGGTGACCATTGTGGATGGCCGTGAGGTATTTGGACGGAGGATGAATGGCGACCAGGATCATCAGGGTCGTCATATCCGGTTTGCAACCGATGAATGGGGAATACAGAAAGTAAAACTATACAATACCGCGAAGGCGATCGAATAGTGCCGGAATTGGCATACTCCCAAATGATGCCGATATTGCGTTTCAAATTAGTCATATGCGCAATATAATAGGGAAGGGTTGGTTGCTGTCGGGAATGATCCTGTCGGGTTTGGGGGCGACCGCCCAGGTCAAGGTTCCGAGGCTGGTGAGCGATGGGATGGTGCTGCAGCGGGAGATACCGATCCATATCTGGGGATGGGCATCACCGGGAGAGAAGGTGACCGTAAAGTTCGGCGGAGAGACCGTCAGCGGGGAGACCAACGACCGGGGGAAATGGCAGGTGACGCTGTCGCCCAAGAAGGCGGGTGGTCCTTTCGTCATGGACATCAACGGGATCAACCATATCTGGCTCAAGAATATCATGGTTGGAGAGGTGTGGGTATGTGGGGGGCAGTCCAATATGGAGCTGCCGATGGAGAGGGTGAAGGAGAAATATCCCGACGTGATTGCCCACAGTGAGAATGTGGCTATCCGTCAGTTCAGGGTTCCGCTGCGCTATGATTTCAACGGTCCGCGGGAGAATCTTTCCGGCGGCCGGTGGGAGTCGGCGAATCCGGAGACCGTGCTTTCCTTTTCCGCGGTGGCTTATTTCTTTGCGCGGTCGATCAATGAACGCTATCATGTACCGGTGGGGCTGATCAATACGGCTGTGGGGGGCACTCCTGCCGAGGCATGGCTGAGTGCGGATGCGCTTCGCTTATTTCCCGAATATGCGGCCGATGCGGCACGGTACGCGGATACAAGCAATATCAATAAAATTATCGAGGGTGACAGGAAGGCCGACGAGAGTTGGTATTCCCGTGTCTGGAACGAGGATAAGGGGATGCACGGAGACAAGCCCTGGTATGATCCGTCGAATCCGGCGTCGGGTGACTGGAAGCCGATCGAAGTACCGGGGTACTGGGCGGACCAGGGGGCGGGTAATATCAACGGAGTTGTCTGGTACCGCAGGGATATCGACGTGCCGGCTTCGATGGCGGGGCAGCCTGCAAAGCTTCTTCTGGGCAGGATCGTCGACCGGGATTCGGTATATGTCAACGGAAGGCTGGTTGGCACTATCGGTTATCAGTATCCGCCCAGGCGCTATGAAGTGCCGGCGGGGGTGCTTCAGAGTGGGAAAAACACCATCGTTGTGCGGGTGATCAACAGTGCGGGCAAGGGCGGTTTTGTTCCCGACAAGCCCTACAGGCTGGTCGGGGCGAAGGATACCGTCGACCTAAAGGGACAATGGACATATAGGGTGGGGATGGTCTCGGGGCCGCTGCAGCCCCAGACCTTTATCCAGTATAAACCCATGGGGGTATTCAATGGGATGATCGCGCCGCTGACCGACTACACCATCCGGGGCGTGATCTGGTATCAGGGTGAGTCTGATGTGGAGAAAGCGGCTGAATATCAGGCCTCTTTTTCGGCGGTGATAGCAGACTGGAGGCGGCACTGGAACGAAGAGCCATTGCCTTTTATTTTTGTCCAGCTTGCGGGTTACGGGCCGGCAGTAGAAAAGCCGCAGGAGAGTAAGCAGGCGGAGCTACGGGAAGCGCAGCGGATGACGCTGTCCGTGCCGAGGACGGGGATGGCGGTGGCGATGGATCTGGGAGAATGGAACGATCTCCATCCGCTGAACAAGGAAGACGTGGGTAAAAGGCTGGCTTTGTCGGCGGGGCATGTTGCATATGGCGATAACGATATGATCTGGACGGGTCCCCAGTATCATTCGATGAAGGTGAAGGGGGAAAAAGTGCATGTGGTCTTCAATGATGCGGAGAGCGGACTGATCGTGAAGGGGGGCGGCGAGTTGCATGGCTTTGCGGTTGCCGGCGTGGACGGCAGGTGGGAGACGGCGAAAGCGGTCATAGAGGGGAAGAATGTGGTGATAGCATGGAGTGACGCCGTGCCGAATCCTGTGGCTGTGCGGTATGCCTGGGCCGATAATCCACAGGGTGCTAATCTATATAACAGGGATATTCTTTTCCACGACGGCCTGCCGGCACCTTCCTTCGCCGCGAGGGCGAAGGAAGGGAAGGTAAAATAATATTAGTAATAGGGCCGCGTTTCAGCGCTCTGACAAGTAAAGCTTGTCCGGCGTTGCGTGAGGCTGGATCATCGTTATCGTCAGGCTGCTGTCTTTGGACAGTACGGGCAGCCATCGCGTGCTGCAGTACATAAAAATTCTTTTTCCGGAAGCTTTCCCCGAGACTATGGCGCCGACATACCGGGTCTGAAAGCGGGGTTCTGAAAAGATGTTCTTCATGGCCCTGTTCTCGAAATTGGTGGGGTCGAGGAGGCCGTTGTAAACGCTGGCGGCTTCCCGCTGGTCGGCGACGATCGTGGGCATCAGAATATCCGGCTGTTCCTGGTAGAACACGTCTTTGTTGAAGGCGGCGTGGTCTCTTATCCCTTTCCGGTCGCCGGGGCTATGTCCCATTTTTGTATCGTTAAGGCCCATGAGGTCGAGCGTCGTGCCGTTGTAGTCGAGTGCAAAGCCGCCGACCGCGATGACTGCGGCCGAGGGTTTGGCGGTCTGCGGGAAGATGGCGTTGAGTTCTTTTGCGATGGCTTTCCCTTCTTTCGCCAATGCAAATTCGTTCTCGATATCATTGTGAGGCGAGCTCTTCAGTCCGAAAAGGCTGTTGATGGCATAGAAGCCGCAGAACAGCAGAACTACGCCTCCGAGATAGAGGCGGGTGTTGTTCCTGTAGAATTGCAGGAGCACGGGGATGCCCCAGACGGCGGGCAGGAGGAGGTACTGGTAGAAGCGGAAGCCGCCGAAGTGGTCGTCGCCGGTGATGCAGGGAAGGAGTACGGCCATCCAGGTGAGGAGGGACAGGACGACGAGGCGGGCCGATGCCCGCACTTTGTAAGAGAACAGCAGATTCAGCATTAGCGCCAGCACCAAAAGAGTGACGAGTGGATTATAGCGCGCGAGAAAATTCTGTGCGTAGCGGAGTCCGTTGGTGAGGTTGTACCATCTGTCGGGTGAGACTTTGGCGTAATAGGTATTGGGCAGGGGGTATCCAAAATAGTGGGTGCGGAACAGGACCAGTCCTATTGTCGTGAGAATGGACAGGCCGAGGAAGGCGGCGGGGAACAGGATGCCGAGGCCTTTTTTACGGTATATCCAGGCGAGGGCGCCGGTGAAGAAAATGATCCAGGCCATGGCTTCGGGCCGGCAGAGGATCAGGAGGGGGGCGAGCACCAGCAAAAGTATTCTGTTCGATGAAGGGGGCTTTCCGCCCGGGTAGCTTTCAAGCAACAAAATGAGGATTGCGGTGTACAAAAAATTCCACAGTGCGTTCTCCATCAGACTCAGGACGGACCAGGTGACAAAGGACGGGCCGATGCAGATGAGGTAGCCGCAGTAAATGTAAATAAAATAGCGTTGGAGGGATGGGGAGGCGTAGGCGGCGATGTCTTTGATGACTGCTTCGTAGACCAGGGTGACCGTCAGGCTGGTCAGGATCAGCTGGAAGACTACGATCAGCGTCTCAGGGTGTGCGGTCAGGTGGTAGAAGACGCTGCAGATAAGGACCCAGAGCAGGGATGTAAAGCCTTCTACCCGTTCGCCTCCCTTATTGAAAACAAAGCCTTCGCCGTGTGCCAGTCGCCGGGCGTAGTTGAGGAATATATCCGCGTCGTCGATGCCGGGTGCGGGGCGTCCCAGATAATAGTAGCAAACTAGCGTCAGAACGGATAAAAGCAGGAAAAAAAGAACCAGGTGTTTGACAAGGCGCATGCGATTTTTAATTTACTTTGTAAGCTTACATAATATAATTTTTCTTTATGAAAGGACCCTTTTTAATGGAAGAAACGATGCGTTGGTACGGCCCAAACGATCCGGTCAGTCTTTGGGATATCCGGCAATCAGGGTGTACGGGTGTTGTGACCGCACTGCATCATATACCAGTTGGAGAGGTATGGACTTACGACGAGATTATCAAACGGAAAAAGGAGGTAGAGGCTGCTGGGATGCGCTGGACCGTGATCGAGAGCCTCCCGGTACATGAAGATATCAAGAAGCATACCGGAAATTTCGAGAAATATATCATTAACTATAAGGAGAGTCTGCGCAATGTAGCTAAGGCCGGGCTCGAAGTGGTGACCTATAATTTTATGCCCATACTGGACTGGATGAGGACCGATATCGCCTATGAGATGCCGGATCGGAGCAAGGCTTTGCGCTTTGAGAAAGCGGCCTTTATTGCGTTCGATCTGTTCCTGCTGAAGAGGCCGGGGGCGGAGAAGGACTATTCGGCTGCCGAGATCGAAAAAGCGAAAGTCCGTCTCAGCACGATGAGCGAGTCGGAGAAGGAAACACTTTACCGCAACACGCTGCTTGGCCTGCCTGGCAGCGAAGAACGATTTACGGAAGAGCAGATACTGAAGGCGCTGCAGACCTATTCCGGTATCGATGCTTCCAGACTGAAGCAACACCTGTTCTATTTCCTGCAGCAGATAGTCCCTGTGGCTGAAGAGCTGGGGCTGAAGATGGCGATCCATCCGGATGATCCTCCCTATCCCATTCTCGGGCTGCCGCGTATCGTAAGTACAGAGCAGGATGCGCGGGAGCTGTTGGACTGCGCCCCGTCGCCCGCCAACGGGCTTTGTTTCTGTACGGGTTCCTATGGAGTGAGGGCCGATAACGATCTGTCCGGAATGGTCCGTCGCATGGGTGATCATATTCATTTCATTCATCTCCGCAGTACACTGCGGGACGCGGAAGGTAATTTTTTCGAGGCCGATCATCTGGATGGAGACGTGGACATGGTTTCTGTGATACGGGAGTTGCTGGTTGTGCAGCAAAGGCGGGGTGTGTCGTTGCCGATGCGACCGGATCATGGGCATCAGATGCTGGATGACCTCACGAAAAAGACATATCCGGGATACAGCGCGATAGGGAGGCTTCGGGGATTGGCAGAATTGCGTGGAGTGCAGCGCGCGCTGGCGTCCGGGTTACAGGCATGAAATTCCCCGATATGAGAAAATATCTGCTTTTTATTTTGCTGGCGTCGGCGACGGGCGGTCTGCGTGCACAGGCTCCTGCTTATGGCGGTAAACTGAAGCCGGAGCAGGCGAACATGGATATCCGGCATTATACCATCGACCTTGCGCTGGATATTCCGGAGCGGCGGGTGTCGGGATATGCCATTGTGGACATGCGGCTAAAGGAGCCGGCTTCGGTGCTGTTGCTGGACCTGATGGATTCATTTGCCGTAGCTGCGGTGACCGTTAACGGAAAGGCTGCGGTATCTACCCATGACCATCATGAGCTGCGCATAACAGGCAACTGGCCGGCGGGGCCGGCTGCGGTAAAGGTCGTCTATTCGGGGCGGCCGATGATCGCCAAAAGACCGCCGTGGGATGACGGATTTACTTTTACGAAGGATTCTACCGGGCATCCCTGGGTGGCGGTAACGGCGGAGGGGACGGGCGGGAAGCTCTATTTTCCCTGTAAGGATCATCCCTCCGATGAGCCGGATGAAGGCGTCGATCTTACTATCCGGGTCCCTGCCGGTCTGGTCGTAGCCGGTCCGGGGCTGCTCGTGGATAATAAGAAGGGCGGCTATCACTGGAGGACGAGGTATCCCATCAACAACTACAGTATCGTATTTAACGTCGGGGACTATGCGGTGGTAAGCCGGGAGTATGTGACGGTCGGCGGCCACAAGGTGCCGATGCAGTTCTATGTGCTGAAAGAGCACGAGGGCAGGGCGGCGCACCAGTTGGATATGCTGGCGCATATGGCGCAGATAAAAGAAAAGTACTTTGGCGAATATCCCTGGGCTAAAGAGAAGATCGGACTTGTGGAGACCCCGCACCTTGGCATGGAGCACCAGACGATGAATGCCTACGGCAATAAGTTCAGGTATACTACCATCGGTGGTCAGGATTTCGACGGGCTGATGAATCATGAATTCGGGCATGAATGGTGGGGAAACAAGGTGACGGCCGGCGACTGGGCCGACTACTGGATACATGAAGGCATCGGCACATTCGGCGATGCCCTTTATACGCTGGATATGGCAGGTGAAGCGGCTTATGAGAAGATATTTCAGCGCGATATACCGAGGATCAGGAATGACAAGCCAATAGTGCTCGGTAAGGATATCGCCGAAGAAGAGGCCTATCACCCCGATATCTATCCGAAGGGTGCTTTTTTCATGCATACGTTGCGGTATATTCTTGGCGACAGTATTTTCTTTCCGGCACTAAAGCATTTGTCGACGGACAGCAATACGACCTATGCAAATACAGCGAGTACGGAGGATGTGCAGCGGCTGTTCAGTACGGCGGCGGGCCGCGATCTGTCCCCGCTGTTCCGTCTCTATCTGTATACGACGGACAAACTGGAGGTCGGCGTCAGGCTGCAGGATTCCACGCACTGGCAGGTAAAGCTGCTGAATATCGATATGCCGCTGCCGATGGAGATCACGACCAGCGGGGAGACCAGCACGAGGGTGCTGGACAGGAAGGGGGTAGTTGTAGTCAGCGATTCGATGCCGCTGGTGGACACAAAAAGTTATTATCTGAAAAAGGTTATTTATGAATAATTCGATGTTTGGAAAAGATACATATGCGGGCCGTCGTCAGCGGCTGAAGAAGCAGCTGGGCAAGGGGCTGATCCTGTTGCTGGGCAATGAAGAAAGCAGTATGAACTACCGGGATAATCTTTATCCTTTCCGGCAGGACAGCAGCTTCCTGTATTTCCTGGGTATGGACAAGGCCGGGCTTGCGGCGCTGATCGATGCCGACAATGACAGGGATACCGTGTTCGGCGATGACCTGACCATGGATCAGATCGTCTGGACCGGGCCGCAGCCTTCGCTTGCGGAGCAGGCCTCGCCGGCGGGAATAACTGACACGAGGCCGTATGCTGAGCTGGGCAGACAACTGGCTTCGGCGCTGGCGGCGGGAAGGACGATCCATTTTTTGCCGCCTTACCGTCCGGAGAATCTGCTGAAGATCAGCGAATGGCTGAGTATTGCGCCTTCGGCTGTAAAGGCCGGGGCTTCGGTAGAACTGATAAAGGCGATCGTTGCGCAGCGCAGCATCAAGTCTGCAGAAGAGGTCGCGCAGATAGAAGAAGCGGTCGATACCACGGCGGCTATGCATCTGGCGGCGATAACCGGTGCGAGACCGGGGATGACAGAGGCACAGCTGGCGGGCGGCCTGCAGGGCATCGCTATCAAGGGTGGCGGGAACCTGGCATTTCCCACGATACTCACGGTCAACGGGCAGGTGCTGCATAACCACTATGGTCCTACGGTAATGAAAGAAGGGAGGCTGGCCATTTGTGACAGCGGGGCGGAGAATGCGATGCACTATGCGGGGGATATGACCCGAACCTTTCCGGTGGGCAGGAAGTTTACGGGTCTGCAGCGTGAGATGTACAATATCGTGCTAGGCTCGCAGCAGGCGGCCGTCGATGCGCTGCGGCCGGGTATCCTGTTCAGGGATGTGCATGCTTTGGCGGCGGAGAAACTGGTTGAGGGA
>Ga0207639_10002066_pt1 | contig 13537 bp, 10 predicted proteins | sample KBSCornC32_FD_184299 | JGI IMG/M metagenome (GOLD analysis project Ga0207639, IMG submission 184299) | Corn rhizosphere microbial communities from Kellogg Biological Station, Michigan, USA - KBS Corn C3-2 (SPAdes) (version 2) | ecosystem: Host-associated > Plants > Roots > Rhizosphere > Soil ...
CACGCTAAAACCTATTCTGTTGCAGGACAACCATTCTGACTCTGCGGTCAAACATTGATCAGCGATAATATGCGCAATCTGCGGCGATAAGCTATTCCAACCCCCCATACACCAACTTCCCACCCATATAAGTGGCTTCAACTTTCACGTTCTTGATGGCCGTAGGCGGAATCTTGAAAATATCGTCGGAGAGAATCACAAAATCGGCCAGCTTGCCCGCTGTAATCGAACCCTTTTCTTTTTCCTGAAACTCCGCATAAGCTGAGCCCATCGTATACGCCTCAATCGCCTGTGTTACCGTCAACTTTTGTTCCGGCACCCAGCCATCCGGATTCTTGCCGTCGAGCGTTGCACGCGTTACAGCCGCATAGATGCTCAGCATCGGACTCAACGGCGCAACCGACCAATCCGTACCGAACGCCAGTCGCACGCCGTTATCCAGAAACGTGCGAAAGGCATAGGTGCGCTTGATGCGGTCTGGGCCGATCCTTGTCTCGGCCCAGCGTCCATCATCGATCGCGTGATAAGGCTGGACGGAAGCGATGACTCCCAGTCGCGCATAGCGCGCAAAATCTTTTGCCGCCATGTGCTGTGAATGCTCGATGCGCCAGCGCCGGTCGCGCTTGCCATTGGCCTTCTCAATCTGGGCAAAGATGTCCAGCGTCATGGAAATCGCACGATCACCAATAGCATGAACACAAAGCTGCAGGCCAGCAGCATCCGCCCCGCGGAGCCGCTGCTGCATGGCTGAGACAGGATGCATCTCATCGCTCAAAAGGCCATGCGAATCTGGAGCGTCAGTGTACGCGTCAAAGAAGTAAGCAGTCTCCGATCCCAGCGACCCATCGGCGTAACCTTTCACCGCACCCATGCGGAGGAATGCTGTGCCGAAGGCTCGCCGGATGCCAACCTTGGCCTGGTCTTTCCAACCTGTTTCCATCGGCGCGGCATAAATACGGACGGTGAGTGCGCCTTGCTCTTGCAGTTCAGCATAGGCCCTCACATCATCGTAAGACGGGTTCATGTCCTGCACGCTGGTCACGCCCAGCGAAGCTGCGTGATCGAGAGCCTGATGAATTGCCCGCATCCGATGGACTGGCGTCATGGGCGGCATGACTTTATTCACCAGTTCCTGCGCTGAATCTCTCAGTACTCCCGTCGGATTGCCCTGCGCATCGCGGACAATCTGTCCTCCGGCAGGATCAGTTGTCTTGGCGGTTATCCCTGCAAGACGCAACGTAACGGAGTTCGCCAGCGACTCATGGCCGTCATAGCGATTCACCCACACTGGTGTGTCCGGCGTCGCGGGATCAATCAGTTCTTTGGTGGGAAGATTCGGAGGCGACCACTTTTGCTCATCCCAATCGCCGCCAACAATCCATTCGCCTTTGGCGGTGTTCTTTACCCGATCGGCAATCTTTCGCGCGAATTCCTCCGGGGACGCAGCATCTTTCAACTGCACGGCAGAAAGATGATCTCCGCCATCCACAAAATGCACATGTGCATCATTAAAGCCGGGCAGCAGGAGTTTGCCTTGTGCGTCCAGCACTTTGGTCTGGGGCCCATGCCATGCGTCGACTTCCGCCGCGCTGCCCACAGCCACAATACGCTCACCAAGGACGGCAAGCGCTTCAGCATGAGGACGTGTTTTGTCGACTGTCCAGATCTTTGCGTTGGTAATAATGAGATCGGCCGCAGGTTTTGCCTGGGCGCCAGCCATAAAGTTGCCCATCAGGACGATCAATGCGTGCCACAAAACAATTTTGGCAATCGTTGGCAATTTTGGCATTTCTGGCAATCTCTATCTCTCTCCCCACTTCAGCTTGGTGCGCAACACGTCAAAGAATGACCGGCCAGCGAACTTGAAGAGTTTTACTTTGTATTCTGACTTATTGCAGATGATCACGTCATCATCCACCAGCGGAGTTCCCACCTGTCCATCCACCGTGAGGAACGCCTGCTCCCGTGTGACAAGAATTTTGGCTTCAATGATCGCGGTATCTTTCACCACAAGAGGCCTGTTCGTGAGAGCATGAGAGGCCACCGGCGTAATCACAAACCCCAAAACCTCAGGCGAAAGAATTGGCCCGCCGGCAGCCAGTGAATAGGCAGTTGATCCAGTAGGTGTTGAGATGATCAATCCATCGGCTTTGTAATTTGCCACAAAGTGGCCGTTCACGCGAACTTCAAAATCCGTAATGCGGGCCACCGCGCTCTGGTTCATTACAACTTCATTAAGAGCATCATGGGTGGCAACACATTTACCTTGGCGCGCCACCTGGCAGCGAAGCATGGGACGCAAGCTCATTTCGCAACGTCCGGCATCAACTTCACTCAGCGCCTGTTCAATCTCTTCCTGCTTTACCTCGGTTAAGAAACCGAGCGAACCCAGATTAACGCCGAGAATGGGAATTTCTGCTTGCGCGACGCACCGCGCGGTCGAAAGCAATGTGCCGTCGCCTCCCAGAACAATGACAAAATCAGGAGCAACACGCGCCAGGTCTTCGCGCTCCGCCGGCTCGCAGTCAGGACAAAATTCGCGGGTCGATGCGTCCGCCGTGATGGCGTAGCCGTGATCGCGAAGCCAGCTTGCGACCTGGACAACCACCTTGCCCAGTTCCGGCTTGCCCTGCTTGGAGATAATAGACGCTTTCTTCATCAGAAGGCTTTGTTCTTTAGAACTCTGTGTGCAACAGAAACTCCCGGTTTCCTTCCATGCCCAGGATAGGAGATTCCATCAATTCTATGTTCTTGCCACCAAATTCTTCCACTTTTTGCCGGACTTTCCGCACCGCGTCCTGCTGAGCAGCTTCGTCTTTCACAATCCCGCCCTTGCCGACTCGCTCACGCCCAACCTCGAATTGCGGCTTAATCAAGATGACGGTCTCGCCACGCGCAGGTGCCGTCGGCGCCCGAGTAGCATCCAGCACCGCAGGGAGAACGAGTGTAACAGAGATAAAGGAAACGTCGATTGCGATAAAGCTGATTGGAGCGCTCGCACCGGCGCGCGCTATATCCTGCTGCGTGAGATAACGAGCATTGGTTTTCTCCAGCAGCTTTACGCGCGGATCAGAACGTAATCGCGCGTGGATTTGGCCGTAACCTGTATCAACGGCAATCACCTCAGCCGCGCCGTGCTGCAGCATGCAATCGGTAAACCCGCCCGTGGACGCCCCCACGTCCATGCACGTGCGTCCGGTGAGATCAATCTTCCATTCCCGCAACGCCGCTTCCAACTTCAGCCCGCCGCGTCCAACATACTTCAGGTCATCGCCCAATAGCCGAATTGCAGCTTCAGGATCAACGCTGGCGCCAGCTTTCTCAACTTTTTGTTCGTTGACCAGCACTCGACCGGACAGGACCATTGCTTGGGCGCGCTCGCGCGAAGGAACCAGGCCGCGTTCCACCAGAAGCTTGTCGATGCGAACCTTCATCACTGCAATTGTATGTGGATGAAGTTAGCTCGGGCTACACTTCGGCGCGAATGGCGTCAAGTGTTTCTTATGGTGAGTTCCGTGGAGCAATTTAGGTGGATTGCTGGTCGCTGATAGTACAGCTTTACCAGTCGCGATGCAATACACTCAAAAAAGAAAAGTTTAAGCTGCCAGAAAATCGTCGCACTAATTTCTGTCAGCGCGATTTTTTTGCAGTAAGCAAAACCGCGCACCTTCTCCAGTGCAAAGCGCAAAAACACGCGGCTTTGCTGCCTGGCTTCAATCGTTCCCTGCTGTTTTCCACACTGTTTTTCACTGAATTGTTGAAAAGATGTAGGAATTATTGGAAGCAAATTTGCGCTGCAAGTCATAAGAGGAACATCTCAGTAGAACAAAAGTTCTCATGCGGTAGAATGATCAAGCTCATGCCGCCCAAAAAGAAAAATAAATCCGCCGCGACCGCCAAAACGCAAAAAGGTAAAAACTCAAGGGCGAAGACTAAGCCTGCTCGCAAGCCGTCTGCGAAAAAGACTTCCACAAGAAAACCAAAAAAAATCGAGCCTGAAGTCCTGCCAGTTCTGAATGATGCAAAGCTGAAAGAGCTATACGCCACAATGGTAAAGTGCCGCGTGCTGGCGCAGCAGATGCACGGCAAATTCACAGGAAACAGTAGCAATTCTGTCTTTGGTTTTGAGGCTACTCTGGTTGGCGCTGGCGCACATCTTTTTGCGAAAGACTGTATCGCCATGGAGCGTAGCAGCTTTGTTGCCAGCCTGATTAAAGGAACGTCGCTGTCCACAATTCTTGCGCGCGACAGAGAACACCAAAGCGACGGAGAGGATCAAACTGCTTCTCCGCACTATGGCAACTCCGCGACGGCTCTCAGCATGAAAACTGTTTTGGCGTTGGCCGTGCAAATGAAAGAGCACAGTGCTGTAACGCTGATGTTTTGTCCGCAGAATCCTAAGACTCTTATTTTTGATCCCGCGGCAATGGGTATGGCGGCGACACAAAAACTTCCGCTGGTGTGCCTGGTGGAAAGTAGCATTGATTCCCCGCTGCAGTTGCCGAACCAGGTTGCATCAGGGCCATACATCGGGGCCGATCCCACGTTTTACCCGCGAATTCCTGTGGATGGCTGTGACGTCGTAGGAGTGTTTCGCGTGGCGCAGGAAGCGATCCGCCGAGCGCGTGAGGGCCATGGTCCTGCAGTAATCGAATGCCTCACCGCACGCAGCAGCACAGCAACAAAGAATGGGGCTGAGCAAGATTCCTCGCAATATCTTGCGCAGGATCCGATCTCATTCATGGAGCAATATTTGCGGCGCAGAGGATTATGGTCGGATGGATGGTCGAGATCAATTATCGAGGGATTCCGCCGCGAGTTGAAAGAAGCTGCCGTTTCGCTCGTTGATCCTACCGCTGCTGAGAGTCAGTTTGATAACGTTTATTCGTCCGGTATGCGGACACCACCTCCGGCAGCCGCTCCGGCGCGGTGAACATTGATCGTCCGTGATCACGGGACTTACCAGTCCCCCAGTATTCAATCAGTGGAAATTACGCGTGGTTCACGGCATACTATAGAGATGAATGCCAAACCTGCCGCAGCCCTTGAACTTGATCACGAGGAAATCTTAGAGTGGATTGAAGCTTTTGACGAAGTCATTGACCAGGAAGGCCCTGGCCAGGGTACCCGCCTGCTGGATGCACTTACGCGTCGCGCCCAACAGTCCGGCGTTGACGTTCCAGTCCATCTGAACACGCCTTATGTGAACACCATTCCTGTTTCGGAAGAGGCGCCATATCCCGGTGATCGCGCCATGGAGCGCCGCATCAAGAGCCTGATCCGCTGGAACGCAATGGCCATGGTGCATCGGCAGAACAAGAAAGATCCCGGCATTGGCGGACATATCTCCACATATTCTTCCCTGGCCACGCTGCTTGAGGTCGGCTACAATCATTTCTTCTACGCCAACCATGGCGAAGAACCCGGCGATTTCGTCTATTTCCAGGGACACGCCTCACCGGGCGTTTACGCGCGGGCATTTCTTGAAGGGCGGCTCACGCAGGAGCAGGTTGAAAATTATCGCCATGAGCTGCGCGACAAGCCGGGCTTGTCGTCATACCCGCACCCATGGCTGATGCCAAGTTTCTGGCGCTTCCCTACCGTGTCAATGGGACTCGGTCCGCTGAATGCCATCTATCAAGCGCGTTTCATGCGCTATCTCGAGAATCGGGGCTTGATCAAGCCGACCCCACGCAAAGTGTGGGCGTTCATTGGTGATGGTGAAACCGACGAGCCGGAAGTTCTGGGCTCGCAGCTGACGCTGGCTGCCCGCGAGAAGCTGGATAACCTTATTTTTGTTGTGAACTGCAACCTACAACGGCTCGATGGCCCGGTTCGCGGAAACGGAAAGATCGTCAATGAACTGGAAGCTGCCTTCCGCGGCACCGGATGGAACGTCATCAAGGTGCTCTGGGGCTCCGGCTGGGACGAGTTGCTGGCCCGCGACCACTCCGGCATGTTAATCAAGCGCATGGAAGAGTGCGTTGACGGCGAATACCAGGCCTTTAAAGCCAAAGACGGCGCGTATGTGCGCAAGGAATTCTTCGGCAAGTATCCGGAGACGGCGGCGCTAGTGGCAGACTGGACTGATGACGAGATTTTCAGGCTGCAACGCGGCGGGCTCGATCCGCAGAAAGTCTACAACGCTTACAAGCGTGCCGTGGAACATAAGGGCGGTCCAACGGTGATTCTGGCCAAGACAATTAAGGGCTATGGCCTGGGATCGGCGCAGGCTCGCAATGCTACGCACCAGGAAAAGAAGATGTCCGATGAAGCGCTTACCGCGTTCCGCTCGCGCTTTGAGATCCCGATTCCAGATAATGCTGCCAAAGAAGGCTCGCTCTACCGCCCGCCCGAAGACAGCCCGGAAATCCAATACATGCTGGAGCGGCGCAAAGAACTGGGCGGGTTTATGCCCAAGCGCGATGCCCGTAAGGGTGTGCGCGGATTTGAAGCTCCGGGTCTGGAGGCTTTCAAGGAATCGCTGGAAGGATCAAAAGGCCGCGCCGTCTCCACAACGATGGGCTTCGTGAGTATGCTGCGCAACTTGATGAAAGATCCAAAGGTCGGCAAGCTCGTGGTGCCAATTATCCCCGACGAAGCTCGCACCTTTGGTATGGAATCCATCATCCGCCAAGTGGGCATTTATGCCAGCCAGGGCCAGCTCTACAAGCCGCATGATGTTGACATGCTGCTCTACTATCGCGAAGCAAAAGACGGACAGATTTTGGAAGAAGGAATCACCGAAGCAGGCTCCATGGCTTCAATGACGGCCGCGGGTACGGCCTACAGCAACTATCGCATACCCATGATTCCTTTCTTTACTTATTACTCAATGTTTGGTTTCCAACGCGTGGGTGACCTGATCTGGGCTTTCGCTGATGCGCGGGGCAAAGGTTTTTTGATGGGTGGCACCGGCGGTCGCACTACGCTGGCTGGTGAAGGTCTGCAACATCAGGACGGACACAGCGTTGTGGTTTCATCCACTGTGCCCACGTGCGCGACTTATGATCCGGCTTATGTCTATGAGGCCGCCGTGATCGTCCAGGACGGAATCCGCCGCATGTACCAGGAAGGCGAGGACCGTTTTTACTACATCATGCTTTACAACGAAGATTACGTAATGCCTGAAATGCCTCCCGGCTGCGAGGAAGGCATCATTAAGGGCATTTATAAACTCAAAGCGGCAGAAGGCAAGAAGGCGACGGTGCAGCTCTTCGGCAGCGGCCCGATCTTGAACGAAGCTTTGAAGGCACAGTCCATCCTGGCCGGAAAATACGGTGTTCAGGCCGACGTATGGAGCGTAACCAGCTACAACGAACTGCGTCGGGAAGCGCTGGCCTGTGAGCGTTGGAACCGGCTGCATCCGGCAGAGAAGCCAAAACAGCCTTTCATCCTGTCAGTCCTTGAAAAAACTGATGGACCGATTATCGCTGCCTCCGATTACATGAAGGTGGTGCCGGACCAGCTTGCTCCCTGGCTAGGAACGCGGCTTGTTACGCTGGGGACGGATGGCTTTGGACGCAGCGATAACCGCGAGCATCTGCGGCGTCACTTTGAAAACAACGCGGAATCAATCGCTACAGCAGCCCTTTCCCGGCTGGCCCGAGATGGCAAGTTTGATCCCAAAAAAGCACAAAAGGCATTCACTGATCTCGGTGTAAACATAGAAAAAGGTGATCCTGCGCTGGCCTAAGGATATATTCTTCTTCATCTTACGAGGATACGTCACCTCTTATGTAGAGACATAGCGTGCTACGTCTCTACGAAACCGCTGCTTCGCCTCCCGCTCCATGAGCGTAAGTCACTCAACTTTTTCCATTGACAAACCTACGGCCTTTACCTCATAATTAGCACTCGATAGGAATGAGTGCTAGCAACTCCCTCCTGTCTCGCCCAAGCACCGGCAATACTAAATCCCATTCTTTGAGCATATTTTGAAAGGAGTAGTTCGCATGGCACAGAAGTTGACCCCGCTACATGACCGCGTTGTCATTAAACGGATTCAGGAAACAGAAACAGTCCGTGGTGGCATCATCATCCCCGACACCGCAAAAGAGAAACCCCAGGAAGGCATCGTGATCGCCGCTGGAACCGGTAAATTTGATAAAGGCCAGACCGTTCCCCTGGCTGTAAAAGAAGGCGACCGCGTACTGTTCGGCAAGTATTCCGGATCAGAAATCAAGATTGACGGCGAAGAGCTGCTCATCATGAAAGAAGACGAGATCCTCGGAATCCTGAGCGGAAGCACCAAGAGCGCAGAAAAGCCCGAAAAGGCCGGCGCAGCAAGGCGGTAAAGAGTAGCCATTAGCTATTAGCCTTTGGCCCTTAGCCATGTAATTCAGGCTGACGCTTAAAGCCCAACCGCAAAGATTTTGGAAGTTATCAGTTCAAAACATTTTCGCGGAAAATCCGCAATGAAAATCTTGATAGGAGATTGCAACAATGGCAAAGATTATTGTGCACGGTGAAGAATCCCGCCAGGCGATCCTGCGCGGCGTGAATGTTCTGGCAGACGCAGTGAAAGTGACGCTGGGCCCCCGCGGCCGCAACGTCGTCATCAATAAAAAGTTCGGTTCCCCCGTCATCACCAAAGACGGCGTAACCGTGGCCAAGGAAATTGAGCTGGGCGACAACCTGGAAAACATGGGCGCACAAATGGTGCGTGAAGTGGCCAGCAAAACCAGTGACGTTGCCGGTGACGGCACCACCACCGCAACCGTTCTGGCCCAGGCCATCTATCGTGATGGCGTAAAGACTGTTGCCGCCGGCGCAAACCCGATGGCCCTGAAGCGCGGCATTGAGCGCGCTGTAAACACAATCTGCGGCACCCTGAACAAAGATGGCGAGCGCAGCAAGGGATTCCTGGATAGCTTCTCCAAGCCCGTGAGCGGCGACATGATTGCCCAAGTTGGCACCATTTCCGCCAACAACGACGAAACCATTGGACGCATCATTGCCGAAGCCATGAAAAAAGTTGGCAAGGACGGCGTGATCACGGTGGAAGAGTCCCGCACCATGGAAACCAGCCTTGAAGTGGTAGAAGGCATGCAGTTTGACCGCGGCTACCTCTCTCCCTACTTCGTGACCGACCCCGAGCGCATGGAAGCCATTCTTGATGACGCGCTCATCCTCATTAATGAAAAGAAAATCAGCACCATGAAGGACCTGCTCCCGATTCTGGAACAGGTGGCCAAAGCTGGCCGTCCGCTGCTCATCATCGCTGAAGACGTTGATGGCGAAGCGCTGGCAACCCTGGTGGTGAACAAGCTCCGTGGCACGCTGCAGGTTTGCGCTGTAAAGGCGCCTGGCTTCGGCGATCGCCGCAAGGCCATGCTGCAGGACATCGCTATCCTGACCGGCGGCAAAGCCATTACGGAAGATCTTGGCATCAAGATGGAAAGCATTGAGCTGGCTGATCTGGGCCGCGCCAAGAAAATCACGGTCGACAAGGACAACTGCACGATCGTGGAAGGCAAAGGCAAGGGCGGTGAGATTGAAGGCCGCGTGCGTGAAATCCGCGCGCAGTCGGAAAAAGCGACCAGCGACTATGACCGCGAGAAACTGCAGGAGCGGTTGGCGAAGCTGGTGGGTGGTGTTGCCGTAATCAAAGTGGGCGCCGCGACCGAAACCGAAATGAAGGAAAAGAAAGCCCGCGTGGAAGACGCAATGCACGCAACCCGCGCTGCCGTGGAAGAAGGCATTGTCCCGGGCGGCGGCGTTGCCCTGGTCCGTTGCCAGTCTGCACTGGATGACCTCAAGTTCAAGAATGACGATGAGGAAACCGGTGCGGAAATCGTGCGTCGCGCCCTGGAAGAGCCTCTGCGCCAGATCGTCTCCAACTCCGGCGAAGAGGGTGCAATCGTTGTGGGCAAGATTCGCGACTCAAAAGACAATAACTACGGTTACAACGCTCAGACTGACAAGTTTGAGGATCTGGTTAAGGCCGGCGTGATTGATCCTACCAAGGTGACCCGCACCGCCCTGCAGAACGCGGCTTCCATCGCTGCTCTGATGCTGACCACTGAAGCTCTGGTCTCCGACGTTCCGGAAGACAAGAAAGCTCCGGCGGGCGGTGGCGGGGAGCACGGCGGATATCCGGGAATGTAGTTTAAATTAGCTCGCTCCAACACAAGCAACACTTTAAAGCCCTCGCGGAAATGCGAGGGCTTCTTTTTGTCGCTAACCCTGTAATCTCCATGATCCAACGGCTATGGCTTGTCGGCAACCGGCAGGTTGCGGATCACGTAGCCGGAAGGAATCTTAAAAAGCACGGCATCCGGTTCCACGCGATGAACATTTTGGATTCGAGCCCTATACGATCCATTGGGCATGGAAACCACTACTAGCCCAAGCAAGTTCAGATCGGCCGAATGCCATTGCTCAACTGACTTGATGATCCATGGTTCGTCCCGCTTAGTTTCTACAATCCGCGTACCTTCAAACTCAACGCCCTCGATTTTCTGTGTTCCCAGGTGTTCGGTCCTTGAGATCCATTTCCGGGAAGCTGCGCCCTCGTCGATGGCCAGAGAGAAATTCGCGAAGCTAACTGCGCTGAACTTCGGCAGCGGCAGACGATATCCCACCTTCTCACTCTCAATGCTTACCAATATGACCCCCGCCACGGGGTCAATGATCTGAATTACGCCGTTGAAAACAGCGGAAGGCTCCGAACCCGCTCTCTCTGTGCGCAATCTCCCGAAGGAATCGCGGTAGACGCTTCTCACGATTGTCTCGACGGAAGAAGCACCGTCTTTAAGGTTACGAGAGCGCTCCTCAACCTGCTCAAACGATATGGGACTCGCGAGGACTGGAAGCGCCAGAAGATAAGTACTCGGTTTAGGAAAGGGATCGCCGATCTGTATAGATGCCACGGGCGTTAAAAAGCAATATTAAGAATGAGCCAAGGAAACATCACCTGCTCCTTTGAGAATACGCTCTTTTCAGCCTAGTTGTTCACTAATTTCCACCCAGCTTAATAAAACTCCTAGGGTCAGTGCGAGGAATACCATCTATGATTAACACGCCGAAACAGGCCCGATGCTGCGGCACCTGGTCTTGCACACTTGATCGGAATGCAAGATTTCAATAAAGAGCCGGTCGCGTAGCGCTTTCGTACATGACTGGATCCAGGGACGCGCGCCAATTTCCGAAGTGGTCCGGAGTGTCCCGAGATCGCGATCCTGAGACACTCCATACATCACACCTCCATCAATCTGTCAGTTACATACCCCTCCACCGGTTGTTGGTGTGCCTACACTGATTTCACACACGCCAGCTACCACGACATAAATGACATGGACAAATTGGGGGCAGCCATTGGAAAATAAAAGACCGATTCCACCATTACAGGTAGGTGTTCCACTTGTGCAATTCTTCGTTGCATACGAACAGAAGCCAGGAGTAGGAGAAGTTGGATCTTTGAAGAACGTGCTAGTCAGACGGAGTCCAATGCTGTTGACGCCAGAAACAAACACATCGCCGGCGGAGCAGGCATCGCAGAACGTGACGTCTTCTGTCGGAAATGGAGGATTGATGTTGACGAAATGGGTTGCTCCATCATCGGGCGGTGAAAAGTTGACCATATCCACGCCGCTACTGTTGCTGATCTGCGCCCAACTGCTGTTGCTGCTGGATGAACCGGACTGGGAAGAGTCCTCCGGGCCCGACTGCGTCCAGTAGTAAGTCTTCATAACTGGAAGCGGCAGAACCCCGGAGCTGGTATCCAACCACATGGCGATCGAGCTGACGAAGTCGCATGCGTTGGCCGGCAATCCGACATAATCAGCTTGATCGGTGTTGTGAATGATTTTATCGAATGAAAGCTTGCTATGGGTGCTGCGGCTGGCGACCAAGGACATCACGCCGGAAGTATCGAGCAGAAGGTTGCCTTTATCGTCCGGTACCCCGTTCTGTTGCAGGTCTCTGACGTTGATCTTCAGGAGTTTGCCGGCGAATACGTCAAATGCTTTGCTGTATTGGCCCCGCTCAGAATATAGGTTCACTGTAACTCGGTCATTCTCAGCGGCCGTGTTCTCAACCATGATAGTGGTTTGGAAAGTCCCGTCTGTACGCCAGATAGATGAAGTTGACCGATTCGGATACGAGGAAAACGAAGGACCGACCACATAGCCGCCGTCTTGGCTGAAGTTAAATAGCTCTCCAACGATACTCACGCGTCCCGTGTCAGGGGTGAGATCCAGGCTGCCTTGATTGAAATCCACTGGCAGGTGGCCTGCCTTCTGCTCCTCCCTGAAATCGATAAGCAGAGTTTCGGCAGGCGCCAATGACCGGGAAGGCAATCTGGCCGTCTGAAGAGCACCATTTTGGATGAATTTTACTGTTGGTGCCACGCTAACGGAAACTGTGTCAATATTTCGAACGGCAGCCACAGACTGGAAAGCAATATTGGCCGGAAAATTATCCTCAGCAGGTTGGCGGCCCAGCATTAGAAAGTGAGTGCGAAGAGTGCCCGTTGGGGGTAAAGCCTTATCCATAAAATGAATATTCTTGGCGAAACCTGTTTTCTTGTTAAATAACTGTCCCTCAACCAGGATCGCACCCGTATATTTCTCGCCTGCCTCCTGCGAATACTCTATATGAATACCTCCACCGAATTTCCGGCTACGTGCGAGCAGGTCATCAATGGGAATAACCCGGGTCTGCCGCGATGGAATCTGCATCTCGGCCTGTGGTTCGGACGTGCCATTTACCAGAAATGTGGCACGAACAGCGTGCGCTTCATCAGAGCTGTTTGTGATTGCTATGAACCCTTGGGTACCCTCGTGGGGGGCCCATACAACAGCATCGTATGTGGTCCCGTTCCAGTACTCCTCCGGACTCTGAGCATAAGAATTTAGATACACATGGTCCTTGTCATCGCGCATTTGGACCACAGCCGAACCAGGCCCATAACTCGAGAACTCGAATCGGACCGCTATAGTGCCGCGTGTGTCGGCATATCCGTGGTCCTTTAAGATCGCACTGATATCGACTGTTGTGCTGCTATGGGCAGGCACAGTGACAGAGTCCAAGGGAACTTCCCCGGCGCTTAGGATTAGAGTTGGAATAAATGTAATGGGCAGGTCAGGCCGAAAGTTTTGCAAAAGAAGCGTTGATTTGAAATCTTTGCCCGCCAAAAACGTAGCAAATTTCTCATGTGTTGAAACCGGGCTTGGATCAGACGGACGCCCAAAGGGCGAAGACGGCACAGCAGCGGACTGGGGCAATGGCGATGCTGGACTTAACAGCTTATGCAGTGCCTCTCGAAGAGCCTTATCACCACTCTTGCTAACATCCTGGCCCTGCAGTAATTGTGGGACCAAAAATGTCAAAGCAACAAGTAACATCGAGCTAATTTTTTTCGTGATTTGCATAGTACTCACCTTCCTGTATCTAATTATTTTGGTATTCATTAGCCCCCACATCTATTTGGCTTCTCCTATCACCATTTCGACACCTAGTAGATTGACAACTAGAAATAACTATCCTAAGCAGCAGGATACAAGTTTTTATTTAATAGCCCAAAAAAACCGCA
>Ga0207639_10002068_pt1 | contig 13533 bp, 17 predicted proteins | sample KBSCornC32_FD_184299 | JGI IMG/M metagenome (GOLD analysis project Ga0207639, IMG submission 184299) | Corn rhizosphere microbial communities from Kellogg Biological Station, Michigan, USA - KBS Corn C3-2 (SPAdes) (version 2) | ecosystem: Host-associated > Plants > Roots > Rhizosphere > Soil ...
AGCCCGAGACGGCCATCGACGCCGCCAATGCGGCAAAGGCCGGCCCCGTCGAGGAAGGCAATGTCGGCGGCGGCACGGGGATGATCTGCTTCGGCTTCAAAGGCGGCATCGGCACCGCCTCGCGCACGATCACGCTGCAGGGCAAAGGCTACACCGTCGGGGTGCTCGTTCAGTGCAACACCGGCGACCGTAAGGTTCTACGCATCGCGGGCGCACCTGTGGGTGCGGAGCTCGCCCACAAATACCTGCCCTGCGAAGGCGGCAAATGCGCAAGCGAGCCGCCACCGGATCAAGGCTCAATCATCATTGTCGTGGCGACCGATGCGCCGCTGATCCCGACACAGCTCGATCGCCTCGCCAAGCGCGCGGCGATGGGATTGGCGCGGTTGGGCTCTTATTCCGGCAACGACTCCGGCGACCTAATCGTCTCGTTCTCAACTGGCACCACTAACGCCAACAATCCCGACCAGACCGCGCCGGTGCCGGTGGCCGCTCTCGCCAATCACGGGATCGATCCGCTGTTCGAGGCGGCCGTGCAGGCGACCGAAGAAGCAATCACCAACGCGCTGGTATCGGCAAAGACGATGATCGGAATGAAAGGATCGCGCGTGTTTGCGCTTCCGCACGACGAACTTCGAACGATCCTGAAGAAATATAACCGGCTCGCGAATTAGACAGGGCGCAGAGCGATGCGCAGGAGGAGTGATCTCCATCTCCCACTATCATCGTCTATCGCAAGGTGGGGCTTGCGGCAAGCCCGGGGGATCGCGCCATAGACGCGGCCCTCTCAAAGGAGCCACGACCCAATGTCAGCAGCAGCAGCCAGCATGTTTTCCCAATCGTACTTTCACGGCACGAAGGCGGATCTAAAGCCGGGTGATCTGATCGCCGTGGGCTACAAGTCGAATTTTACGGACGCCAGCCTGTCCTGGGTCTACTTCGCAGCGACACTGGATGCCGCGATCTGGGGCGCTGAACTCGCCGCCGGCGATGGGCCGCAGCGCATCTATGTCGTGGAGCCGACGGGCGCGATCGAGGACGATCCCAATGTCACGGACAAGAAGTTTCCTGGCAATCCGACACGGTCCTATCGCTCCCGCGAACCCATACGCATCGTGGCCGAGGTGACGAAGTGGCAAGGCCACGCACCCGAACGCCTTCAGGAGATGAAGCAAAATCTGGCCCGACTGAATGCGGAAGGCGGCGCCAACATTATCGACTGAGATATGGCGAGCGGCGGTTTCACGCCGCCGCTCTGCCCATCATCTCTCCTGGCAATCAGTCCCGCGCGTGCGAGCGGCCTTCGGCCTCGGCATCGCGGAGGTCATCGCCTTCCGGGCCTTCGAGCGCCGCTTCGGCGTCCTTGGCCATCTTGCCGATCTTGCCCTTGTTCTCGGCGACGAACTCGCGCTGCTCCTCGTCGTAGTTGCGCGCCGCGGTGTAGCTGCCCTCGCCTTCGAGCGGGCTCGAGCGCTTGGCATGCTTCTTCGCCGACTTCTTCTTGGCGGCCTTTACGACCTTCTTGGCTTTGACAGCCTTCTTCGCTTTCGCGGGCTTGGCGGCTTTCTTCGCCCTTTTGGCCTTCGACTTCTTGGCCTTCACGACCTTGCGCGCGCGGGCCGACTTCTTTTTGGCCTTCACGGCCTTGGCTTTCTTCGCTTTCTTCTTGGACTTTTTCTTCGCAGCCATTGTCGCCATTCTCCTAAAACCCAACTGCCAACGTGACAGCGGAACATTGGTTCCTAATCGAGTCGCTTCAGCTTTTTGTGAAAGCGCTGATAGTTCTGAACATAAACCTCAGAAGAATACTTCAGCACCATCTGCTGGCGTTCATCAAGCTGACGCGCCACGCGCGCTGGTGCTCCGATGATCAGCGAACCATCGGCGAACTCCTTGCCCTCCGCAATCAGGCTGTTCGCGCCGACGAGACAGTTGCGTCCGATCTTCGAACGGTTGAGCAGGGTCGATCCCATTCCAACCAGCGAACCGTCGCCCACCGTCGTGGAGTGCAGGATCACCTTGTGCCCCACCGTCACATTGTCGCCGATGATCATCGGCTGGCCGGGATCGGTGTGACAGACGGAATTGTCCTGAATGTTCGAGTTCTCGCCGAGTTCGATCAGATCGTTGTCGCCACGCAAGACCGCGCCGAACCACACGCTCGCGTTCTTCTTCAGCCGCACGCGCCCGATCAGCACCGCATTCGGCGCAATCCAGTAGGAACCATCTTCGGGAAGTTCCGGCTCAACACCGTTCAACGCATATATCGGCATCGCGTTCTCTCTTTCGACCGAAAGTATTCTGGCGATGAACATCGCGGTCCGCAAATTTCACGCGACCGTCGCACAAAAGAAGATACGCTCAAGAGGAGCCGGATGATTCGGCGGGGGACAGGGTTTGAAGCAGCGTTTTGCGTTGCCATTCCTGAGCATCAAGGGTCAAAAGCCCTACTTCCTGCCGCGCACGGCGCTTTCCACATCAACAACGTGTCTCACCGTGACCAGGGAGTATCCATGGCCAAGCGTTCCGCGCGGCATAAGGCCCGCGAGTATCAGGATCACGAAACAGCCACCGTTCATCCTCTCTTCCCTACCGATCGCGGCTGGAGCCCGCACGATCACGACCAACATTCGCGTGACCGCAAATATGTAAAAAACATCCGGGCCATGAGCCCGACGCAGCAACAACTGCTCGACGCGATCAACGAGCGTTCGGTTGTTGTCGCCCTCGGTCCCGCCGGGACCGGCAAGACCTATCTCGCCATCGCCAAAGCTGTTGAAGCGCTCGAAAGCGGCAAAGCCAGCCGCATCGTTCTCTCGCGTCCCGCCGTTGAGGCCGGCGAGAGCCTCGGCTTCCTGCCCGGCGATCTTCAAGAGAAACTCGCGCCCTATCTGCGCCCGCTCTACGACTGCCTGACCGAGCGGCTTGGAACCAAGCGTCTGAAGGCGCTGGTCGCGGAAGGCATCATCGAGATCGCGCCTGTCGCTTACATGCGCGGTCGCACGCTCAACGATGCCTACATCGTGATCGATGAGGCGCAGAACTGCACCTATGGCCAGATCAAGATGCTGCTGACGCGTCTTGGCTGGCGCTCAACCATGGTGCTGACCGGCGATCCCGATCAGACCGATCTGCTGCCCGGCATGTCAGGTCTGGGCGATATTGCAAGTCGGCTGGAACGCGTGCCGGAGATCGCGGTTGTCCGCTTGGGCGATAGCGATATCGTGAGACACCCGCTGGTCGCGGGCATGTTGACCGTGCTTTAGAGCGCCAGCGACACGTCGAGGACGAGCAGACCGATGGCGAAGCTCCAGTAGGCTGCGACGGCTGCCGCAAGCCAGAAGGCCAATCTGGAGCAAGCCTTCTTCTGTAGGGATTGTGCTGCGTTCTCGAGCAGGACGTTTGGACCGGCGACAACCATAATCGCGTAATAGGCGCTCTTCGCGGCGCCGGACTGCGGCTTGTCCGCGATCAGGCGATAGCTGTTGGCCAGAATGCCCGAGGCTGTGAAGCCCGTCGTCGTGGCGAACAGCACAACCATCAAATCCCCGATAAAACCCGAATGCATTGTGCCAAACCCCTGATCACTGCCCCAGAACTGCAGGCTGCGTGCCCGCTATTTTTGTGAAGTTGTACCGTTTTGGGTCACAAAAAGTCTCGCCAAAGACGCCTCTATCCTTACCGCCGGCCGGGTGGCCGCGATGTCGGTTTCGACCTTTTTGAGGGATGGGATTTTGATCCCGCTCCAGATCGCCTGCCCGTGCAGGATTGACAGTGCGATGACAAAGCCGATGGCGGCGCGAAAGAATGTGCCCATGTCCCGTATTGGCTCGCTGGTGAGGCTTCCATGCACTCCTCAGCAAATTTCAGGCAGCGCCCGAGCGGGCCATGATCCAGCCTTAAAATCGGGTGCTAGATTGGCGCGGAAGGGCGGCGAGTCGTGCCGGAATATGAATGAGCCGCAGTGACAGCGCAGACGATACGGTCAGGAAGCGATCCGGCTGGCTCATCCCGCTGGCCGTGCTCGCGGTCACGGTGATCCTGTCGGCGTTCTTCCTTCTCTACTATTTGTTCCCGACACCGCCGCCGCTGTTCGCGGAACAGCAATCGCCCACCTCCGACACCACACCCGTGGAACTCGAAATCGGCGGCCTCAAGCTCTGGATCCCGGCGAACTACATGGAGTTCGAAAGCACGCGGCACGGCGGACGCCGGCGTGAAGCTCCGTTGTTCGCAATCCTTCCCGATCTGTCCGGCTGGTCGAACTGGAACGGGAGCGATTTCGACGACAACTCGCCGAAGTCGCCGGTCGTATACATGCCGATCCGCGAGGACAAAGTGAATTTGAGCGAGACGGACCGGATGCAGCGCATTTATCTCGCCTACATCACCGATCCCAAGGGACAGCCGGGGCCGTTCGGGTTGACGCAATACAATTTCCGCAACGACTCCGGCTACCGTAACGAGGATCTGTTCGCGGCGAACACCACCGGTGGATTGATGCTGTTGCATTGCGCGAAGCTCAGCCCCGACACGCCGAGTCCGAATTGCTGGCGCGACTACCGTATCGGCAAGGGCGTGTCCGTCACCTACCGCTTCAAACGCGCCAAGCTCGCCCATTGGCACGAGATCGCCGACAACGTCGCCAAGCTGATGACTGCCTTCCAGCAAAAGCCGAAATAGTCACCGCTTCCCAAACACCTCATCCACCGTGCGATAGCGCGGGAGGATTGTGTAGATCGCTATCGTCAGTGCGGGAAACAGAAGAAGCGTCGCAAATATCGATGCGATAGCGAATGCAAAGGCACCCGAGTACATGCCATACAATGCAAACAGATGAATGCCTCGCAGCATTGCAAGAAAACCCAAAACAATCACCACCGCACCATATTCGCAAACCGCAATGGAAAGGGATACCGCGACGTCGTCGCCCTCACGCACGCAGTCTAAAGTGCGCACGACCATCACACTCAAGGGTGCAGACGAAATCATGAGCATAGAACTCACCGTTAACGGATCCGGAAATGAGGTCAATCGCAAATACGACCAAACTAACAACGTCCCGCTGAACAACGTCGCAAGCGTTGGCGCAGCGGTCATACGCCATTGCTGCGTAACAATCGCGAAACCAGCCAAAGCAAAAAAAGCGCCGATCGGAAAGCAAATCGCGACGGGCGCAATCCAGCGCACATTCGCATCGCGAATTCCAAAGGCTGCAATGGCACCGATAATTATCGCGATACCGGACACACTGAATGCCCAGCGCGGATGCATCACAGGGAGGAAATGCTCTAGCGTTCGTTCGCGCCATTCGCGCGTAGAATTAGCTCGGGCGATGAATTGCTCGGAAAACGGAAATAACGAACAAAGCCATGCACCAACCAACGCCGACGAAAATCCGGCGCCGAAGAGCATGGTGTAAATGCTGGCCCCTTCCCTCGCCAATATGAAGCCATCGGCCCACAACGAGAGTAGATAGGCAGCGAACAGCGTCCCGACTGCGAACAAGACCAGTTGACTGGCATCGAAAGCGATTTCGCTTCGGCTTCGCCCCGCGCAAATGCCGCGCGCTATCAGGTCGCCGAGCAAGAGGGCACAGATAGTACCGAACAAGGATGCAGCGATTGCAGAACCAAGGCCGTCTGGGCCGATCAAAGCTGCAACAGCAAGAACCGAGAGCGGCGGGGAAAGCGCCAATACTGCAAAAACCCAATGACGCAGGTAGGCGTAAAAGATGGCACAGGGGATGCCGATATAGACGGCAGCATCCAGCGCCAGTTCGCCCATCAGCTACGCGAGGCCGGCGGCTCCGGCAGGTCCATTTCGAGAATGGCCATGTTGAAGGCGTAGGAGGTCTCGCCGTCCTCGACATCCCGGAAGATCACGCCGATGAACTCGCCGTTGACATGGACCTCGACGGAATCGTCCTGCTTCGGCCGCTCCACGATGGTGATCGTGTCGAGGCGGAACAGGTTGCGCAGGTATTTTTCGAGGCGCCAGATTTCGCTGCGGTTCAACGGATGTCTCCTGTCGGGGTGGGTTGAAGTCGCATGAGGCAAGGCCTTGGGTCAAGGTCTTGACCGGGCCCCAAAGCCGCGCGAAGCCAAGGACATGGCCGATCCCAACCCACCCCAGGGCTTCTACGCCGTCAGCGCCGGAACGCCGCCCGCGCGCCCTCGCCTCACCGGCACGGTGAAGGCCGATGCGTGCGTGATCGGGGCCGGGTTTACGGGCCTGTCGGCGGCGCTGACGCTGGCCCAATCGGGCGCGAAGGTCGTGGTGCTGGAGGCTGAGACCGTTGGCTTCGCAGCATCGGGCCGCAATGGCGGCCAGATCCACACGGGCCATCGCAAGACGCAGGAAGAGCTCGAACGCTGGCTTGGCAATGTCCACGCGCGCGATCTCTGGGATTTGTGCGAAGAGTCGAAAACGCTGCTGCGCGAGAACTTGCGCGCGCATGCCATCGACTGCGATCTGAAAGACGGACTCGTTATCGCCGCGCACAACAAAGGCGCCATCCCAGCACTCGCGGAAGAAACCGAATATCTGGTCAAGTACTACGGCTACTCGCAGATGCGGATGATGGACGCGGCGGAGACCGTGCGCCAGCTCGGCACCGAAGCCTATCCCGCTGCGCGCTACGACATGGGCGGCGGGCATATCCATCCATTGAAATATGCACGCGGGATGGCGGTGGCTGCGGAGAAAGCCGGTGCGCAGATTTTCGAGCACTCGCGAGTCCGGGCGATCGATGAAGACCGCGCCGGCGCGAATGTGCGCTGTGCCGATGGGTTGGTGACGGCGGATCACATCCTGCTCGCGACCGACGCATTCATCGCCGACCTCGCACCACAGCTCGCCAAATATATCGGCCATGTCGAAAGCTTCGTCAGCGCGACAGAGCCGCTCGATGAGGAATTGAACGCCAAAGTCCTGCCCTGCGACGCAGCGGTCGCCGATACGCGTCACGTTCTCGACTATTATCGCAAAAGCGCCGACGGGCGGATGCTCTATGCTGGCCGCGAGAGCTATTGGACAATCCCAAAAGACATCGCGGCGGTCGTGCGCCCGCGCATGCTGAGTGTCTTCCCAAATCTCGCAAGCGTGAAAACCGAATACGCCTGGAGCGGCGATGTCGGCATCACCGCGACGCGCATGCCGCATCTCGGCCGTCTGTCACCGCGCATGCTGTTCGCCTACGGCTATTCCGGACAAGGCGTTGCGCTCACCAACATCGGCGGCAAGGTTATGGCCGAGGCGGTACTTGGCAAACCGGAACGCTTCGAAGCTTTAGCACGCGTGCCTCCAACGCCTTTTCCCGGCGGCGCGTTGCTACGCAAGCCGCTCGTGAGCGGAGCGCTGATGTGGTTCAAGCTGATGGACAGCGTCGGCTGAGCTACTTCTCGAGCGCGAACAGAACGCCGGGCTGCGTGGTCTTACCATAAGGCCCGAGCGCACTTCCGTACACGTTGCCCCTTCCATCACTGGCGAGGCCATCGAGCGGGTTGTGCGCAACCTTGGTCTTGAATCGGTAAAGCTGCGCATACGCGCCGTCTTTGGTGATCCGGAACAGCGTGCCGCAGCCATAGGAAGCGCAACCCGTTCCACCCTGCGTCGTGACGCCATAGAGATTGCCGTTCGCACCGAGCGCCAGATTCCCCTGCGGATAAACGCCGTCGCCGCTCGCGTGATCGAAGGCATGCAGAATGCTCAGCGTGCCGTTCGATGCGAGCTTGAAGACTTCTCCGTACTGACCGCCGCCTGGCCCGCCGCTTGCGGTTGTGCCGAAAAGATCTCCCTGCGCGTCCATAACAAGACCGTTCGAAGGCTGACCTCCATCCGTTCCACTGAAGGCATAGAGCGTGCTCTCGCTCCCGCCGGAGGTGACCTTGAACACCGTGCCGAAGCCGTTTCCGCCGATCGCGGTCGTGCCGTAGAGATTGCCCTGCCGGTCAGCAATCACCGCGCCGGTCGGACGCGCGCCATCGCTTTGGCCCGCGAAGTTGTAGAGAGTCGTCTTCGTTCCGTCGGACGCGATCTTGAACACCGTGCCGCAACCGCCGCTGCAGAAGCTTCCCGTGCCGCCGTATTTCGTCGTGCCGTAGAGATTGCCAGAACCGTCGATCGCCAGACCGCCGCCCGGACCGCCACCATCCACATCGCCTTCAAAGGAATGCAGCGACGTGACCGTTCCATCGCCCGCCAATTTGTAGACGCTGCCGCAATCGGGATTTGCATTGTTGATGTCGAAGCAAGTGTAGAGGCCGCCATACACGGCCTCGCCATAGAGATTTCCCTGCGCGTCCTCGACGACGCCGCCGGTGGGATTCGAAGGCGTGTTGATTGAGAACTGGAAATTGTGCAGCACGGTCTTTGCACCGCCCGGCGACACTGCGAACACGGTGCCGTAATTGTCGGAGTTCAAGCCGGTCACGCCATAAAGATTGCCGGCGCTGTCGCGCAACAGTTTGCCGGTTGCGCCGTCACCATCGGCCCCGCCGCCGAATTGATAGACCACGCGAAAATCGCGCGCTTCAGCCGCACCCGTTAACATCGCAAGAGCGCAAAGCACGACAAAGGATTTGGAACGCACGAGACACCGCCGCCTTGGAGACCGGCTTACCTAGCACGATCTCTGGTGGCGGCTAAATCGGTTTACGCGGAAAATTGTTCGCCTAAATCCCGGAGCCCTTGGTGTCGATCACCTGGTTCATGTCCTGCGACGGACGATCGGAACCGGCACAATTGGTGAGTTTCGCCGGCACGCCGACGGCGGTGCAACCCGGCGGCACCGATTGCAGCACGACACTGCTCGCACCGACGCGGGAGTATTCGCCGACCTCGATGTTGCCGAGGATCTTCGCGCCCATGGACAGAAGCACGCCGCGCCGAATCTTCGGATGGCGGTCGCCGCCCTCCTTGCCCGTGCCGCCAAGCGTCACGCCGTGCATGATCGAGACATCGTCCTCGACCACGGCGGTTTCGCCGATCACCACGCCGGTCGCATGATCGATCATGATGCCGCGGCCGAACCGTGCGCCCGGATGAATATCGACATCGAAGAGTTCAGAAATGCGGCTCTGGAAGAACAGCGCCATGCCTTCGCGGCCCTGCGCCCACAGCCAGTGACCGATGCGATGGCATTGCAGCGCGTGGAAGCCTTTGAAGAATAGGAACGCCTGCACATGCGAATGGCAGGCGGGATCGCGGTCGTAAACTGCCGCGAGGTCAGCCCGCACCGCTTCACCGATCGTGCGATCGGCATTGATCGCCTGCACGAAAATCTCGCGCGCCAGCATCGGGCTGATGTCGTCACAGCCGATCTTTTTGGCCAGGTGGTAGGACAGCGCGTCCTCAAGCCGCTCATGATTCAAGATTGTGGCGTGCACGAAGCTCGCAAGCGCCGGCTCCTGCTTGGCGAGTTCCTGCGCCTGCTCCCGCATCGCGGACCAGATCGGATCGCACGTCGCAACTTTTTCGGCACTCACAGCCATCGCAAACTCCTCACGCACCGGTATAGTAGCGGACCGGACCCACAATTTCTAACTGTGCGAAACCCGGCGTCGGCCTGTATTTCTGAGGCCCCTTTTGCGTAAATATGCATTTGTTTGTCATCGGCAACCCGTCCCGCGGCGCATAGGCCATTCATGGATAACGCAACCCCCGGCCTGAATCGCCCTGCGCCGGACACCATCGACCTTCTGCTGTCGCGCCGTTCGGGTTCGGCAAAGGTCATGACAACGCCCGGTCCCGATACCCGGCAATTGCGTACGATTCTCACCGCAGCCTCGCGCGTGCCAGATCACGGCAAATTGTTTCCCTGGCGCTTCATCGTGTTCGAAGGCGAGGCAAGGGAACGGTTCGGCGAGATGCTGGTGGAATGTCTCGAAGCAACCGAAACGCTCAACGACGAACGTCGCGCGGTGGAGCGTGGCCGGTTTCTGCGAGCGCCTGTGGTCGTTGGCGTTGTCAGCCGGATTCGCGAGGGCATCGCAATTCCGGCCTGGGAGCAGGAACTGTCGGCAGGCGCCGTTTGCCAAACGATGCTGATAGCAGCGACCTCCTTGGGATATGTGGCCAACTGGTTGACGGAATGGCCGGCGTACAATGCACAGGTCGGGAAGAGACTTGGCCTGCAACCCGGCGAACGAGTCGCAGGTTTCGTCTACATCGGAACGAGCCCCGTGATCCTCGAAGAGCGCGTCCGGCCCGATCTCGACAAGATTACAACCCGCTATTAGCGCTTCTTGACAAAGCTTTACGTGAAGTCATCTCGCCGCGCTGGATTGCGGGTTCTTTAACCCTTCGCGGCTAGCGTGCGGTATGGCCTCCGCTCCCGCCATCGAGAATAGGACCTTCGCGCGTTCCCCCGAGAGCCGCGCATTCGAAACTTTCTGGCGTTCTCTGCGCGGCGAAAATCTCGTGCCTGCGCGCGAGAATTTTCATCCTGGTAAAGCACGCAATCTCATCAGCGATCTTGTCTTGGTAGACTCACCGGACAAAAGCGGAGCGTCGTTGCGCATACGCGTGACTGGCGGACGCTTCAACGATCTGATCGGTCATGACCTGACCGGATGCAATCCGCACGATCTGCTGCCACTTGCGCATCGTGCCGGTGCTATCGAATCCACGCGTCTCATGTTCGAGATGCCGTGCGGCGTGTGGCAGATCTCACCGGCGCATCTTGTTCGCGGCTATGCGATGCATCTGGAGATCACGATGCTGCCGCTTGGCCCGGATACAGTGGGCTCGCACTTCCTGCTCGTTCACGTGCGCTCGCTCGGCGATCTGATGAGCGCACATTTGCCAACGCCGAACGGGCTCGGTCTCGATACCGCAACGACGTTCGAATTTCTCGATGTCGGTGCCGGCATTCCCGCCTGGACAGCGCAAGCTGCGTAAATTTCAAGATCGTTAACCGCCGCGCCATTAGCGTAAGGCATGGATGCGCCGTACCCTCGCGAGACCTTCACGCGTAGCGAAAAGAGCCACGCCTTCGAGCAGTTCTGGCGATCACTGCGCGGCGATAGGCTCGTTCCGGCCCGCAAAGATTTTCAGCCCGCCGAAGCGCGCGACTTCCTGGGTGACATTTTGCTTATGGAAGCCCCTAGTGCCGACAAGCCCTCTTATCGCATTCGCGTGACCGGAGACCGGTTCAACACACTAGTCGGCGCCAATCTCACGGGCGGAAACAATCTTGATTTCATGCCGGAGAAATACCGCGCGGGCTCGATTGCCGCCGGACGCGCCGTCGTCGAACGTCCTTGCGGCGTATGGCAGATCTCGCCCGCGCACCTCGTGCGTGGCTATGCGACCAATCTGGAGGTCACGGCCCTTCCGCTCGGCGCCGATGAGAACGGCGTGCCCTATATTCTCATGCAGGTGCTGTCGGCCGGCGGCCTAAATTCCGCCTCGCTGCCGACGGGCCACGGTATCGGCATCGACACCGCCGTGATGTCCCAATACATCGACATCGGTGCCGGCGTTCCGGCCTGATTTCAGCGAATTCCGATTAGCTTGTGCGTTTGGAGGCTCAGCCGCCATTGCGGATGTGCGAGACAATATTGCGTTGCCGCTTCGGTGTTGGCTTCGCGCTCGGGATTGTCCATCGGCTGCAGGAAGAAATTGTCGAAGGCCAGACCGTCGTAACGCTCCGGCGCACCGCCGTCCTGCGGGTAGATCAGCTTCAATTCATTGCCGCGCGTGAGATTCAGCTCGGCGTTGGCCTTCGGGCTAACGCAGATCCAATCGATCCCTGGTGGGGGCATAAGCGTGCCGTTGGTCTCGATGCCGATCTCGAAGCCTTCGGCGTGGAGCGCAGTGATCAGAAGCTCATCGATCTGCAGCAACGGCTCGCCGCCGGTGCAGACGACATAGCGGCGCACATTGTTGTTGGCTGGCCAATTCGCAGCGACAGCAGAAGCGAGCCTGGCGGCGGTCTGGAACTTCCCTCCCCCAACACCATCCGTTCCAACAAAATCGGTGTCGCAGAATTTGCAGACCGCTTCTACACGATCGCGTTCCAATCCCGTCCAGAGATTGCAACCCGCGAAGCGCAAGAACACAGCCGCGCGCCCGGTCTGCGCGCCCTCGCCCTGCAGTGTGTAATAAATCTCTTTGACCGAGTACGTCATGCCGCGCGGTACTTCGCATAGCCTTTAGCGCGCAGATCACAGGCGGGGCAAACGCCACAGCCATAGCCCCACGCATGACGGTGCGCACGGTCGCCTTCATAGCAGGTCACCGTCTCTTCCACGATCAGATCGACAAGCGGCGTGCCGCCCAAATCTTCAGCGAGCCGCCACGTCGCGGCCTTGTCCAGCCACATCAGCGGCGTGTGGATGACCAACGAGCGATCCAGTGCGAGCGTGAGAGATCGCGCGACCGATTGCACCGTCTCATCGCGGCAATCGGGATAGCCTGAAAAATCCGTCTCGCACATGCCGCCGACAAGATCGCAGCAGTCGCGGCGATAGCCAAGCGCAGCGGCGGCGCTCAGGAACAGCACATTGCGCGCAGGAACGAATGTCGTTGGCAGCCCGGTCGCGCTGACCTCGATCTTCATCGAGTCCGTCAGCGCGCTTCCGCCGATGGCCTTCAACACATCAAGCGGTAGAACGAAATCTTCTCCAAGCTTGCCACGCCACCGGGGAAAGTGTTCACGGATCTCAGTCAAAATCTTCGGCCGCGCCGACATCTCCACGATGTGTCGCTGGCCATAATCAAAGCCAACGGTCTCCACGCGATCGAAACGGTCGAGCGCCCACGCAAGACAGGTGGTCGAATCCTGTCCGCCGGAGAAGAGCACGAGCGCGTTGGACATGGTCACGGAATCCTCTGCGCCCAATTCAACATCTTGTTGGATTGCGGCTCCGCGCGCAGCGCAGCCTCAAATACATCCCAGTTAGCGACCCGCTTGCGATAATCGCTCTCGCGGTCCTGGCGCGTGCCCTCATTGGCGTCGTTCTTGAACTTGTCAAAATTATCTATGCCCAGCGGCGCGAAGAGATCACGCAGATGCGCCAGCGACTCTTGCGCAGAGCGGCCGTCCAAATGCTTTTCGAAGCTGATCTCGGCAAATGGTTTTCCTTGGGCTTCGAGAACCTCACGAACCCATTTGTACCACTTGCGCATCCTGCGTGCCCATTTGAGAAAGTCTTCCGGAGAAATCTCAGGCTTGATCCCCGTCGTATCAGTCTGCCTGTATATGCCGACCTCACCTGCCTTAACGCTCGACACAAAGCTCTCGATCGGACGGCGCTTAAGAATGGCACAGGCAAAATCATCGCGCGGAAGAAGTTCTGACACAATCAGATCGTGCGGGAGATGTCCGGGAAACGTCTTGAAGGCGATCGTTTTCTTTTTCCATGCGGCATGCAGGGTCTCAAGTGTTTGCACCGGATGCGCCCTGCGCCAGGCGCGAAAGCTGTCGCCGTCCACCACGACGCCACCGGACGCCTCTTTCAACGCTGCGATTTCCAGCGGCCTCTGTTGCCCGTTGCCCTGGCGGTGAAAAAGTTCTCCCTTGCCGAC
>Ga0207639_10002069_pt1 | contig 13526 bp, 15 predicted proteins | sample KBSCornC32_FD_184299 | JGI IMG/M metagenome (GOLD analysis project Ga0207639, IMG submission 184299) | Corn rhizosphere microbial communities from Kellogg Biological Station, Michigan, USA - KBS Corn C3-2 (SPAdes) (version 2) | ecosystem: Host-associated > Plants > Roots > Rhizosphere > Soil ...
CCCCGGCTCCGCGCAGTCTAATATCGTCCTCGGCAATCTCGCCATCGACCGCACCTCGCCGGATTATTTTCCGGTGCTGGTGATGAATCAGGTCCTCGGTGCTGGCGCGTCGTCGCGCGTTTTCATGAATCTGCGAGAGGAGAAAGGCTACACCTACGGTGCTTATACTCGGCTGAATACCAAAAGACTCGCCGGAGATATCGAGGCCACTGCCGAGGTCCGCAACGACGTTACCGGTGTCTCTCTAAAAGAATTCTTTTACGAGCTTGAGCGGATCCGTGACGAGGATGTTCGCGACGACGAGCTGGCGGATGCTAAGAGCTTCCTGTCCGGCGTTTTCCCGATCCGAGCCGAGACGCAAGAAGGCCTTACAAACCTCATCGTAAACCAGCACCTCTACGGCCTGCCAGACGATTACCTCCAGACCTATCGCGAGCATGTCGATGCGATCACAATCGCCGACGTCCGCACCGCCGCCGAAAAGTACGTCCGACCCGCCGAAATGGCCATCGTCATCGTCGGCGATGCTTCCCAGATACTCGACCAAGTCAAACCCTACGCCCACTCCATCGAGATCTACGACACAGAGGGAAATAAGAAGGATTAGCCCGCTAAATACGCGAAAAGACGCTAATGAGAAGGCATCTCCTTATTAGCGTCTTTTCGCGTATTTAGCGGGCTATTCCTTACGCTGGTGGTGTGAATTGGATGATCGCGAATGGTGCTCCCGCAGGGTCCATGCACATTGCCATTCGGCCGATATTCGGTGCGTCGAAAGGGCCATGGTTGATCTTGCCGCCCTCGGCTTTGATCTTTTCGCACGTCTCGTCTGCATTCGCGACCGCTACGTAGCTCTGCCAGTGCGAGGGAACGTTTGGTGGCCAGTTCTCGTCGATCTGCATCATGCCGCCCTGAGCTTTGCCGTCAAAATGGATCTCGCGATAAGCCATCGGCGTTGCTTTTGATTGCTCGATAGTCCAGCCAAACATCTGTCCGTAAAAATCCGCAGCTTTATCAACATCCTTTGTCGCCAGCTCGCGCCAGCAGATCGTTCCCGGTGCGGGTACTGTAAATTCAGCCATTACTTTGCACCTCCCATGTTTGGTTTGAACGTTGCGATCATTCCGCCGGTCGGGTCCTGAATGATCGCCATCCGGCCGACGTTTGGAATGTCCATAACCTTGTGAACCTGTCCGCCCAGACTTTTCGCCTGCTCTGCGCTCGCATCGACGTCGTCGACCGCGACATAGATCATCCAATGTGCCGGCGGCGGATTGCCGCCAAACCACGCCGGATCGATCTGGTAAAGTCCGCCGACAGGATGATCACCGCTGGTCGAGAATTCGCGATAGTCCATTCCCCCGGCATCACCCTTCTTAAAGCTCCAGCCAAAAACATTCTCGTAAAACGCCTGAGCCTTGTCAGCGTCCGTCGCCGCGATCTCGCTCCAGACAAACTCGCCATGTTTCGGGACGTCCCGAACCGCCATCTCACTCGCTTCTTGTGCCATCAATTAACCTCCTTAATGTAATGCCGAACATTGCCGGCAGCTATGGAACGCCGGCATCTTGCCGGCAGATTTATCAAGACTATAGAACCGTATTCTCTTGCTGAATACGGTTCATACGCAAATCGAGGGAGACGAGTTTAGGGTTTGAGCTGCGATGTGAGAACTCCAGGGTTTTTGTGCAGGCGGCATGGAGATCGCGGCTCAAGCTTTCGGATCGATTCGTGCATTCGTGGCTTATGTTCTAAACACAGAGCAAGCCGCGAATGCACGAGTAAATTTATGACTTAGCTGGCCATTCGCATCGGCACCGCTATTGGGGTCTCTTGCAATCGGTCGATCAGGTCCGACGCCGCTCGCTTACTGATCTCCTCGATCCGGCACGCGAACATCTCGCCGCAAATCGCTTCCGCGTCGATATTCTTCTCGCGAGCGATCGCACGGATCATGTTGAGCTGCTTCGACGTGACCAAGTCACCGAGATTCCGCGCGATGGCGTCCACCGGTGCGGTTTGCTGTTGACGCGGCTGCGGAGGCTCAACGACCGTTTCGTCGTGATCGATCGAATCGAACTCCTTTTTATATAGTTCACGTGCGATGCCAAATTTCACCGCCGCACGCTTCAACGCGTCGTGCTCGGCTTTCTTGATCCCGGTCTCGCTTGCCATCTTTCCCGTTCCGATCCCCTCGCGGGTGACGCCGTCGATCGTGATCGCGACCGTCACCGTGATGATGTCGCCGATCGCGCGAATGTCCTTTACCGTGTGTCCCCAATTCGGAGCATTCTCGTCGAGAATGTCGGCCACAGTGTGCCATTCGACATACTCGACCATATGCACATTCCCGTTGCGGTCGCGTCGTCCCGCACGTTGACGAACGAGATGCGGATCGACGTTCTTGCGAAGCTCCGCAAGGGTCGAAGTGAAGTTGAGAACATTGTTCACCGGCTGCTCTGCGTCGAGAAGCTCCGGCTGCTGCGTCGCGGGTTGTGTTGCGGTCTGCGTTTCGTGTATGTTGCGTTTCATGTGTTTTCTCCAGTGTTTTGTCTAATGCAGATGCCCTTGAACGTTGCATCCGTGAAACAATGTAGCACAAGAATATTTCTGTTGCAAGAGCGAAACAAAGTGTTGCATAAAATATTTTCGTGTGTTATGTTTTACACGTGAAATGGCAAGTGCATCAGTGACACTTACATTTTCAGGAGGAAAACAAACCTAAAATGGCATTCAAAAACGACAGTCTGATAAACACCGTCGAGCTCGGCCGAGCGATCAAGCGTCGCCGGGAAGAGCTTGGCCTGAGTCTCCGCGATGTCGCGGACGTGACAGCCGTTTCGGCATCGACGCTCTCGCGTATCGAGAATGGCACGGGCCGTCCCGACGCGGACAACATCGCCCGCCTCACGCAGTGGCTCGACATGCCCGTCGATCGCCTGATGAGGAATCCGGGACAAGACGTCGAGCCCGTCATCTATTATCCGCACGAGCCGACGACAGACATCGTGTCGGCCCATCTTCGCGCTGACAAGAATCTCAACGCAGAGACGGCCGAGGCCTTGTCCGAGCTATTTCGCGTAGCTTATCAGCAGTTCAGCAAATCGAGCGGGAAAAAGAAGTAAGCCTGCAAGACAATTCCACGTGAGGTAACGATGAAATACACAGAACATACAACCAACAGGTCCGCAGGCTTTGGCGTGGATACTATCTTCGTCCTGTTTTTTCTGGGCCTCGAGATCGGCCGCACCGTCGATCTGTTTTCGGTAGACGGCATGCTCATGTCGACGACGCTCATGATGGTGCTGGTACTTCCGTACTTCCTTCCATCACGCGCCGCTCGTCCATCGATGACCACCTGGCTCGCGGTCCGCGGCACGGTCACGCTCGCGGCGCTTGTACCCGGCGGCATCTACGGTCACGGCATCACAGGCTCACCCGTCGGCTTTCGAACGGTCCCGATGACCTTCCTCATCCTCGCCTCAATGGTGAGTGCCTACATTCAGTTTTACAGTCTCATGAGGCTCCGCCCGGCAAAATAGGCAAAAGGCCCGGTCGGAGAAACAAAGAAAGGACCCGCCGCGCTTCGGGAAACGCAGCGGGTCTTTTTCTCATTTATGTGTAATAACATATGTTATAATATTATTGCTATGACTGGAACACTGAAGATCACAACTATCGGAAACTCGGCCGGCGTTATATTTCCGAAGGACGTTCTCGCCAAGCTTCGTGTTGAGAAGGGTGACACTGTTCACTTCACCGAAACTCCTGACGGGATCGAACTTCGCGCATTTGATGAGAAGTTCGCGCGTCAAATGGAAGCGGGCGAGCGAGTTATGAAGCGCCATCGTGACGTTCTGCGAAAGTTAGCTGAGTATGACGCCGGAGATTGAGTGGATCGGAGTCGAGGTCACGCTCGCCTACCATCGCAGACAGATAGCTGAATACGGCGGCAGCGACGGTGTGAGGGATCTTGGCTTGCTGGAATCTGCGTTGGCCCGGCCGCAGAACCTACACGCGTACGGCTTTGGTGTAGACATAGCCGCTCTTGCTGCTGCTTACGCGTTTGGCGTCGCTCGAAACCACGCTTTTATAGATGGGAATAAGAGGACCGCACTCGTCGTGGCGACGGCTTTTCTCGATATCAACGGATACGAACTCGTGGCGGACCGTGCCGACATATTCGATCATGTCCTGGCGCTCGCCGATAATAGAATCGACGAGGCTGCACTAGCCGACTGGTTTCGCCGCAACACCGCTAAGTACTAGTTGCCACCGCCGCAGGCGCCGCGACAAGATCGTGAAGTGCCTGCACCTGCTGCACAAGATCCAGATACTGTCCCGGCGTCAGCGCCTGAGCACCATCGCAAAGAGCCTCCTCCGGACATGGGTGGACTTCGATTATCAATCCGTCCGCACCGACGGCGACACCTGCTCGAGCGAGTGGCGTGACCATGTAATTGTGTCCGGTACCGTGTGACGGATCGACAATTATCGGAAGATGACTGATCCGCTGCACGGCCGGAATGATGGAGAGGTCCATCGTGTTGCGAGCGTGGGCAGCAAAGGTGCGGATACCGCGTTCGCAGAGGATCACATCGTAGTTGCCCTCGGCCATAATGTATTCGGCGGCGAGGAGAAGTTCATCGAGCGTTGCCGAGAGCCCACGTTTTAGAAGGATCGGCTTCTCGACCTGTCCGGCGTACCGCAGCAAGGCGAAATTCTGCATATTGCGTGCGCCGATCTGAATGCAGTCGCCGTATTTTGCGACAGCGTCGATACCGTGCTCGTCCATCGCCTCGGTGACGATATTCAGGCCAAACTCATCGCGAACACGAGCGAGCATTTTGAGCCCGTCAACGCCCAAACCCTGAAACGCATAAGGAGACGTCCTCGGTTTAAAAGCTCCGCCGCGAAAGAATTTCGCACCGCTCTCGGCAACCGTTTTCGCGGTCGTAAAGACCTGATTCTCATTCTCCAGCGCGCACGGGCCCGCAATGATCGCCAATTCGCTGCCGCCGATCGTCGCATTGCCAACGCGAACGACAGATCTCTCCGGCTTGAGATCTCGCGAGATCAGCTTGTACGGCTGCGTAACGCGGATCGCCTCCGCCACGCCCGGCAAAAACTCAAAATGTGCCGGATCTATCGCGCCGGGATTCCCGGTAATGCCGATGGCCGTGCGATTCTCACCCGGCATCGCGTGAGCGCGAAACCCGAGATGCTCGATAACGTGGAGTACCCTTTCAATGTCCTCGGTCCGTGCATCGGACCTCATTACTATCAACATAAATTTACAACTCTAAAGTTCGCTCCCAGCCTTTGCAAACGAAGGCAGGAGCCTCGAAACGAATGATCCGACTGCCGCGACAGTGTCTGCCGGGTGCTTTTCTATCTCTGCAACGATCGCCGACCCGACCACCGCCGCATCCGCAAACCGCCAAACGTCGGCGACCTGCTCCGCTGTCGATATCCCAAACCCGACCGCGATCGGCAGGTCTGTGAATTTGCGAGTCCTCGCGACCAACTTCTCAGCCGCGTCACTCACCGTCTCTCGTGCACCCGTCACGCCGGCACGCGAGACCGCGTAAATAAATCCCCGAGCATGACCACAGATCTCCTCGAGCCTCGCGTCCGTAGTTGTCGGAGCCACAAGCGAGATCAGATCGATATCATATCTGCCAAGTTTCTCCGCAATCGCCGCGGCCTCCGCATCGATCACGTCCGTCAGGAGCAAGCCATCAATTCCTGCATCAGAAGCCGTCCCCGCAAACTCATCCAAACCCATCGACATGACCGGATTAAAATAGCTAAACAGAACAACCGGCACATCCGAGGCTGCTCGAAAACTCCTCGCCAGATCCAACACATCTCGCAAAGTGACGCCATTCTCCAACGCCCGCTGCGACGACCTCTGTATCGTCGGCCCATCCGCCATCGGATCCGAAAAGGGAACTCCTAACTCGATCACATCCGCGCACAGTTCAGAGAGCTTCAAACAGATCGCCAGCGATGTTTCCAGATCCGGATCACCCGCAGTGACAAACGGCACAAAGCCCTTTGTACCGGCTGCCTTCAGCTCCCTAAATCTATCCTCAATCCTGCTCATCGAGTTTTTGTCCTACCTTCTAGGCCGTTAGCTTTTGCTCCTGGCTGCAGCTAGTAGCTAGTATCTTTCCCCTCCGCCAATCAGCTCCGCGACCGTATGCACATCCTTGTCCCCGCGGCCAGATAAATTAACGATCATCACCGAATCTCGCGGCATATCCGGCGCGAGTTTGATCGCGTGAGCGACGGCGTGCGACGACTCTAGCGCGGGAATGATGCCCTCCGTTTTCGCGAGCGTCTGAAACGCGGCGAGAGCCTCCGCATCGGTACACGACGTGTATTCGATCCTGCCGTCATCATGCAGGAACGCATGCTCCGGTCCGATCGAGGCATAATCAAGACCCGCCGAGACGGAGTGTGTCAGAGCGATCTGGCCGTTTGCATCTTGAAGAATGTAGCTCCGAGTACCTTGCAGCACGCCCGCTCGTCCGCCGGTCATGAATCGCGCAGCATGCTCGCCGAGTGATTCCCCGCGGCCGCCGGCCTCGACACCGATCATCCGCACATCGTCATTCAGAAAAGGATGAAATAGACCGATAGCATTGGATCCGCCGCCGACGCATGCGACAAGAACCTCAGGCAATCGTCCCTCGTGCTTAAATATCTGCTCGCGAGCCTCGCGGCCGATCACAGATTGAAAATCTCGTACCATCAGCGGATACGGATGCGGTCCCAACGCTGAGCCGAGCAGGTAATATGTCGTATCGACATTCGTCACCCAATCGCGAAGCGCCTCGTTGATCGCGTCTTTCAAAGTTCGCGATCCAGAATCCACGCCCCGCACCTCGGCGCCCAGCAGCCGCATACGAAAGACATTCAACTCCTGCCTCCGCATGTCCTCTGTGCCCATGTAAACCACGCATTCGAGCCCAAACAATGCACAAACCGTCGCGGTCGCGACGCCGTGCTGGCCCGCGCCGGTCTCGGCGATGATGCGCTGCTTGCCCATTCGACGAGCGAGCAGAATTTGCCCGAGACAGTTGTTGATCTTGTGAGCGCCCGTGTGGTTGAGGTCCTCTCGTTTGAGGTAAATGCGAGCGCCGCCAAGCTCATCCGACAGCCGTCGAGCGAAATACAAAGGCGTTGGCCTTCCCGAGTAGTTGTGAAGCAGATCATCAAGCTCCGCATGAAATCCCGCATCGTCGCGCACCGCGAAGTACCCTTCGGTCAACTCATCGAGTGGTGCAACGAGTGTCTCGGGCACAAAACGTCCGCCAAACTCGCCCCAATAGCCTCTCTCGTCAGGCTCGTAGTTCATAACGCTTCCTTTGCCGCCCGGATGAATGCCGCGACCTTCTCCGGATCCTTTTTCCCCAGTGAAGATTCAACTCCACTCGCGACATCCACAGCATATGGACGCACCGTGCGGATTGCATCCGCGACGTTGTCGGGTGTTAATCCGCCAGCGAGGAAAATGGCTTCCGGCAAGAGTATGGAAATTTCCTGTGCGATATCCCAGTTGAAGGTCCGCCCGCTGCCGCCGAATACTTTTTCCGAATAAGAATCCAGCATCACGTATGTTGACTTTGAACCCGTAGCGTCCTGAAAGTCGTCGGCATCCCGTACTCGGAATACCTTTATGATCTCGGCAGGCGTCGAATTTCGAAGATCGTCAATGAACATCTCAGGCTCATCTCCATGTAGCTGCACGATATCCATTCCCACTTGCCTCACTATCTCTGCGATCTCTGCGGCCTCTGCGTTTACAAACACTCCGACATACTCAACCGTTGAACCACTAAGCTCTCGTACAATATCAGCGGCGATCGCCGGCTCGACATGACGCTTACTCCCGCGATAAAAATTGAACCCCAGCATGTCCGCACCGCATTCAACCGCATGCAGAGCGTCCTCGAGATTTGTGATCCCGCAGATCTTGACCTTTGTCATGCCGCAGTCGCCTCCATGATCTCGACGTGCTCGTCGCGAATGCGTGTCGAGAGATACCACACAACAAAGATATTGACCGCGATTATCGCAATGCGAATTATCGTGAACCGCTCATACAGCTCATAGATCTCGAACGGCACAAACAGACTTGTCGTGATCACCGTCATGTATTCCGCCCAGCGATATTGCATCCACAGACCGATGCCCTCGACGAGGATGATGACCGCATAGCCGAATGCCGCTACGCTGAACTCGACGATCTGCCTGTCGCCGATGCCGACAAGTCTCTCGAGCCCCATTTGCACGTAGCGGTTCGCGAGATCGATGCCGTGACGATTGATGAACTGCATCGCCCACTCATGCACGTCACGACCGAGCAGCGACAGCAGGCGAAATCCGGCGACGATCAGCACCGTTGCCTTTGTCACCTTTTCGAGCGCGATCAGGTGGATGGTAAGCGTCCGCTCGCGCCGCGTCTGCTTTTTGTATCTGAGGTGCGGAGCGCTCAACGTGTGCCTCCTGCCAACGCCCTCAAAATCTGCGGCTCTCGCATCAGCGTCTCTCCGATCAAAAATCCGTCGAATCCGAGTCGGCGAAGTTCATCGATCTCTGCCCGTGTCGATAATCCACTCTCTGCGATCATCAGCACTTCCGCCGGGCGATACGCGATCAGCTCGCGCGAGACATCAAGCGAGACGGCAAAAGTTTTGAGGTTGCGATTATTCACGCCGATGATCCTTGCACCGATCCGTTTTGCAACCTCAAGCTCCTCCGCCGAATGCACCTCAACGATCACATCCATGCTCAGCTCGTCCTCAGCGATCTCGCGAAATCGCTTCAATTCATCCTCCGTCAACGCTGCAACGATCAGCAGTATCGCGTCCGCACCGGCCGCCGCCGATTCATAGAGCTGATATTCATCGATCGTAAAATCCTTTCTCAACACCGGCAGATCAACCGCAGTTTTAGCCGCGCGAAGATCGTCGAGCGAGCCCTTAAAAAAGTCCTCCTCAGTTAAAACCGATATCGCCGCCGCACCGCTCGCGGCGTAATTCTTCGCGACCTCCGCAACATCGATCCGATCGTTGATCACGCCCTTCGACGGCGACGCCCGCTTGATCTCAGCAATTATCCGTACCGCGCCGGAGCGGCGAATCGCGTCGGAACGCAGGCTGCCAGCCTGCGTGTCTGTGCCACCAAGAGCGTTCGCGAATGCATGAGCCGGAGCATCTGAACGATACACGTGCGCAGCAGATCGAATATCACTCAGCGACACCTCAACCTTCAGCTCGACCAACCGCTCCCGCTTCCGCTCAATGATCTTGTCGAGGATCGTACCCGTCATTTCCGGCCACCTCCTCTCAAGGCCGCGAGCTTGTCAAAAGCCGCTCCCGACCGGATGCTCGTCTCGGCGATCGAATACGCTTCTTTGAGATCACGCGATCGCCCGGCGATGTGGATCGCCGCAGCCGCATTCATGAGCACCAGGCGCTCAGCGGCAGATCCGCCGATCGTGTTGTCGAGCAGGTCTATGATCAGCGAAGCGCTCTCCAGCGCGCTCAGGTCGAGCGGCAATTCACCATCGTCATGAATGCCAAAATCCGCCGCCGTAACCTCGATGGTCCTGACGCTGCTCTCATCGATATCCACGACGCGCGTCACGCCCTTTAGCCCGATCTCGTCGAGCGAGCCGATGCTGTTAACGATCCAGGAATGCTTTGTTCCGAGGCGACACAAGACCCTCGCCATCGTCATCCGTAGCCGCTCGTCAAAGACACCGATGAGCTGGTACGGTGCACCCGCGGGATTGCAGAGCGGGCCGATGCAGTTGAATATCGTTGGGCTCCCGACCCGTTTTCGTGCCCTGGCGAGCGCCGGCGAGAGCGAATGATGCCGCGGCGCAAACATAAAACAGATCCCAAAATCGGCAAGGTCCTTTTCAGCTTGCTTTGGAGGAATATCGACATCGATCCCCAAGGTCGTTAGCACGTCGGCACTCCCCGACGAGCTCGTCGCTGCCTTGTTGCCATGCTTTGCGACCGGTATCCCAGCTCCCGCAACAACAAATGCGGCAGCAGTCGAGACGTTAAACGTCTTCACCTTGCTGCCGCCCGTCCCGACGATGTCGACGGATTCGAGGCCATGCGTATCGACACGTTTCATTCGCTCTCGGAGGATTTTTGCAAAGCGATATATCTCGTCCTCGGTAGCACCTTTTGCAGCCCACGCGCTGAGTAGGTCAACGAGCAGGTCGACATCCTTCTCGGCGATGATAACGTCAAAAAACGCCTCCGCCTGATACGGATCCACGTCCCGCCGCGAGCGGAATTCATTGATGTAATGGCGAATGGCGTCGCTCACAGCTTGCCCTCCGCAATATCGATCGCACGCATCAGGCCTTTCGCCTTATTGACCGTTTCGTCAAACTCCGCCGCCGGCACCGAGTCCGCAACTATGCCCGCACCCGCCTGAATTTTCGCGATACCATTCTCGATCACAAGCGTTCGAATGGCGATGCACGTGTCCATGTTGCCGGAGTAATCAAAATACCCGACCGCACCGCCGTACACACCACGCGGCGTCGGCTCGAGCCCGCGAATGATCTCGATCGCCGCGACTTTGGGCGCACCCGAGAGCGTCCCGGCAGGGAAGCACGACGCCAGCGCGTCAAAACGATCTTTGCCATCCGCAAGCTCCGCCGATAGAGAGCTGACAAGATGCTGCACGTGTGAATATTTTTCGACGGTCATCAAAGCGTCGACCTTCACGGAGCCAAACTTCGCGACTCGTCCCAGATCATTTCGGCCGAGATCCACAAGCATCAGATGCTCCGCGACCTCCTTTTTGTCGTGCTGCATCTCCTCTGCCAGTCTGTCATCCTCGAGAGCTGTTTTTCCGCGCGGACGCGTCCCGGCGATCGGGCGGTAATAAAGCTTTTCGCCCTCGCATTTCACCAGCATCTCCGGTGAAGCCCCGACGATCGTCTTCGCCCCAAACCGCAACAGGAACATGTACGGCGACGGGTTTAGCGATCTCAACGCACGGTATATCGCCACCGGCGATGCCGTTGTTTCTCGCGTAAAGCATTGCGACAGAACCGCCTGGTAGCATTCCCCGGCATTGATCAGTTCCTTGATCTTTACTACGGCTTCCTCAAATGCCGGTCGCGTCCAATTCGATCGTGGGACTTTACTTTTGGAACTTGCCGCTCCCCAACGTCCAGATGACGCGTCGTCAAGTGGCGCGTTCGGCGGTATCGACAGGTGCGGGTCCTCGAGTCGTTCGCGCAACAGCTTGTTTCGCCACGCCGCCATCTTTTCATCACCATCCACGTTTAGCGAAACGATCCTGATGACCTGCTTCGCATGATCGAACGCGACGACCGATTGATAAAACATGAATGAACAAGCCTGAGTCGCATCACCCTGCCCGGCCAACGACGGCTCAAACCACTCACACGCGTCAAACCCAAGATACCCGATCGCTCCCCCGATGAATGGCGGTAATTCGACATCGCTGTCCGTGATAAGGACGGACAATGACGCCAGTTGGTCCCTCAACCGCTCGAACGCCTCACGCCCTCCGGTCACAACCTCCACAGGAAATGCGCCGATGAACGAATATCTCGCCAACTGCCGACCGCCCTCGACCGACTCCAACAAAAACGAATGCTCCGACCTCTCCGCCAGCTTCAAATACACCGCCAGCGGAGTCAAAAGATCCGCCGCCATCGTCTCGACGACCGGCGTGATCCTCTGAGCATTTTCTAAGGTGCTGATAGTCATCCTAGCTGAGGCAATTTAACCGCAGATAAACGCAGATGCACGCAGATAGGAGGTAAAAAATTGGGTTTCATATCTGCGTTTATCCGCGTCCATCTGCGGTTAAATTTCTCTGTCCTCTGTGGTAAAAATTCAAAAACGCCGCCCGAGTTCATCTCAAGCGGCGTCGCATGCAAACTTATCTGATGATCCTCTAGACCACCAACGCACGACGCCCACACTGCCACCACCAGCCAGCAGTCCGTGTCATCGAGTTGGAACGGTCGAAATTCATCGAAAGAATATTTAACCCGATTTGCAAGAGGGAAGTCAACAACCTACATTCTCTCCGGCACGTCTATCCCCAGCGTCGCGAGTGCCGCCGTCAGCGATGTTCGCGCGACGTCCGCTACAACGATCAGCACCGATCGCCGCAACTCATCAGGCTCGGAGATTATCTTGTGATCGCGGTAAAAGGAGTTGAAGGCCTTTGCGAGGTTGAACGTGTACTTAGCCAGGATCGCCGGCTCATTGGCGTTGGCGGCGGAATTGACGGCCTCCTCGAGACGCGATGCAAGCGTGATCAGCGACCAGATATCGGTGCCGACTTCACCCGACAAAATGTCGCGGAGTGCAGCACGGTCGCAGGTTAGCAGCTTGCGCACCGACGCGTCCACTGAGTCGCTCTCGGCGAGTTTGCGAAATATAGAATTTGCCCTCACCGCCGAGTACTGGCAAAACAAACCCGTCTCGCCGTCGAAGGAGAGAGCCTCCTTAAAATCAAAAACGATGACCGTGTTCCTGGTAAACTTTGATAAAAAGTACCGCAACGCACCCACAGCTATCTGATGCGCGATGAGCTGCTTTTCCTCGACAGGTGCGTCAGGATGCCGTGACTCAACCTCGACAAGCGCGTTCGCCTCAAGTCGATCGATCAGATCGTCGGCTTTGACGCCACAACCCTTACGGCCCGACATCTCGATAAACGGCCGCCCGCGATCTTCATCGGTTAACTTAAATCCCAATTCCTCAGCCGCCGCCGGTGAAAGCGCGACCATTTCATACGCCAGATGCACCGACGCCCTTTCGCCACGCTCCGGCGATATCGCCGCAACACCCTTCCTCACGACCTCCTGTGGATACGACTGCCGCGTGTCGATGACGTTGTATATCGTCTCGCCACCCCCAAAGGCTGAAACGCAGGTGCCCTCGCCTGCAATGAGCGACCCTTCGTCGCTCACATCCGACGTGGTCATCCACGCCTCTTTACCATCCGCATACTTGTAAAACGGACGATAGTGAAAATCCAGCCCCAGGATCCCCAACTTCCACATCTGATAAGCGATGTCCTTGCCGGTGTATGTGACGGTGCCGTTCGATCGAACAAGGATCTTGTCGCCCTCATGCTCGTCCGTGCCCTCGTGCTCCTCAAAGGGCATAACCCAGCACCCCTTCTGTTTGCCCTCGTCGACAAAGTGGATCACGCCGAGCAGCTTCATCGTCTCGAACGCCTTGTCCCAAAAATGCAGGTGGAGAATTTCGCTCTCTCTCGGCAGCAGGTCGTATTCGATCCCGAGCCGCTCCATCGTCTCGGTGATGCACTCGACATTTCGGGTGGCGACGTAATCCGCAAGCTCCGCGGTCGAATTGCCGCCTTCCTCGATCAGGTGCAGCACCGCGGTGCGTCTTGTTTTTAGCTCCTCATTCGTTGCGTATTGCTGTCCAATCTCCGTGTAAAGGTTCCAGCAGTAGTAATCGAACGTATAC
>Ga0207639_10002070_pt1 | contig 13516 bp, 11 predicted proteins | sample KBSCornC32_FD_184299 | JGI IMG/M metagenome (GOLD analysis project Ga0207639, IMG submission 184299) | Corn rhizosphere microbial communities from Kellogg Biological Station, Michigan, USA - KBS Corn C3-2 (SPAdes) (version 2) | ecosystem: Host-associated > Plants > Roots > Rhizosphere > Soil ...
GGATCCCTACGGCTCGTTCAACCCGCGCCATCGGGTCGAGCGGCTGGTGACTGAGCCGTTCCACCTCCTGGGCGATGAGGCGCCACAGGGGGCCGAGCGGCAAAAGCGCGTGGCCGAGGCGCTTGAGACTGTCGGACTCGCGGCGTCGGATGCCGAAAAATACCCGCACGAATTCTCGGGTGGGCAGCGTCAGCGCATCGCGATTGCCCGCGCACTGATTATCCGGCCGGCCCTGATCATCCTCGACGAGGCGGTTTCGGCGCTCGACGTGTCCATCCGCGCGCAAATCCTCGACCTGCTGGCCGACCTCTCGAACCGGCTGAAGCTCTCCTATCTCTTCATCTCGCACGATCTGCATGTGGTCCGGTCGATCACCGATCGCGTGCTGGTCATGCGGGGCGGCAAAATCGTCGAGAGCGGACCCACGGCCGAGGTGTTCGCGAGGCCGCAGCATGCCTACACGCAGGCGCTGATTGCCGCGGCGCCAAGCCTTGAGGCCGCGCTTGCCGCCCGCGGCTGAGAGGCGTAGCACAACCCCATCATGAACGACCTCAGCCCCAGCCTGAACCTCTGGTTCGATCCCACGAAGTGCTTCATCGGCGGCCGTTGGGTTGCTCCCGCGGGCGGCGAGACGCTGCCGCTCGAAAACCCGTCGGACGGCGCGATTATCTGCCAAATTGCGAAGGGTGGGGCGGCCGATATCGACCGTGCTGTCGCCGCCGCCCGGAAGGCGCTCGAGGGCGATTGGGGCAGGATGCCGGCGTTCGAGCGCGGCCGCGTCCTGATGCGCATCAGCCAGAAGGTGCTGGAGCGCGTCGACGACCTTGCCCGCATGGAGGCGATGGATGTCGGCAAGCCGCTGAAGCAGGCGCGAGCCGATGCGATCACGCTCGCGCGCTACATGGAGTTTTATGCGGGCGCCGCCGATAAGCTGATGGGCGAGACCATCCCCTATCTCGACGGCTACACGGTTTACACGCTGCGCCAGCCGCACGGGGTGACCGGGCACATCCTGCCCTGGAACTACCCGATGCAAATGGTCGGCCGTTCGATCGGCGGGGCGCTGGCGATGGGCAACGCCACGGTGCTGAAGCCGGCTGAGGAGGCCTGTCTGACGGCGATCGCCTTCGCGGCCATCGCCGAGGAAGCAGGGTTGCCGCCGGGCGCGTTCAACCTCGTTCCCGGCCTTGGGGAAGAGGCGGGCGCGGCGCTCTCTAGCCATCCGGGCGTGCAGCACATGTCGTTCACGGGCTCGGTGGCGGTGGGGCGGCTGGTGCAGGCGGCGGCGGCGAAGAACGTGATCCCGGTGACGCTCGAGCTCGGCGGGAAGTCGCCGCAGGTGGTGTTTGCGGACACCGATACGCAAAAGGCGCTGCCGTTCCTCGTCAACGCCGGCATCCAGAATGCCGGGCAGACCTGCTCGGCGGCCTCGCGCATCCTCGTGCAGCGATCCGTCCACGACCAGGTGGTCGAGCGGATGGCGGAGCGCTACCGCGGGCTGCGCGTGGGACCGGCATTGGCCGATCTCGACGTCGGGCCGCTCGTCTCGGCCCGCCAGCAGGAAATCGTCGAGGGCTTTACGCAGTCGCTCGGCAATGGCCAGAGCGTTGCGGGGCAAGGTACGATCGTCGATGACGCCCCGCGCGGTGGCCATTACGTGCCGCCCATGCTGCTCGCCGGCATCTCGCCGGACGACAAGCTGGCGCAGGCCGAGATTTTCGGCCCGGTGCAGGTGGTCATTCCTTTCGACGACGAGGATGAGGCTGTCGCCATCGCCAACAGCACGGAATACGGGCTCGTCGCCGGCGTCTGGACCGCCGACGGCGGCCGGCAGATGCGTCTCGCCAAGCGCATTCGGGCGGGGCAGGTGTTCATCAACAATTACGGGGCAGGCGGCGGCGTCGAGCTGCCCTTCGGCGGCGTGGGCCACTCAGGCCATGGCCGCGAGAAGGGGTTCGAGGCGCTTTACGGCTTTTCGGTTCTCAAGACGGTGGCGGCGCACCATGGCTGATGGGCGTCTCGCTGGCAAAACGGCGATTGTGACCGGTGGCGCATCCGGTTTTGGCGCCGGCATAGTACGGAAGTTCATTGCCGAGGGAGCGCGTGTCCTTGTCGCCGACATCAATGGCGATGCAGCAGCGGCACTGGCGGCGGAACTTGGCGTGTCGGCGTCGTCGGCGCTGGTCGACGTCAGCCGCGGCGACAGCGTCAATGCCATGGCAGATGCGGCGCTCAAAGCCTTCGGTCAGCTCGACATTCTGGTCAACAACGCTGGCGTCACCCACCTGCCGGCACCGCTCGATGAAATCAGCGAGGCCGATTTCGACCGGGTGCTCGCCGTCAATACCAAGTCGGTCTACCTCACCGCACGGGCCCTCGTGCCGCACATGAAGGCGCGCAGGGCTGGTGCCATCCTCAATATTGCGTCGACCGCGGCCGTTAGCCCGCGCCCGCGGCTCTCCTGGTACAACGCGTCGAAGGGCTGGCTGGTCACGGCCACCAAGTCGATGGCGGTCGAGCTTGCGCCCTTCGGCGTGCGGGTCAACGCACTCAACCCGGTCGCCGGCGAGACCCCGCTGCTGAAGACGTTCATGGGCGAGGATACGCCCGAAATGCGAGCCAAATTCCTTTCCACCATCCCCATCGGCCGGTTCTCGACGCCCGCCGATATCGGTAACGCTGCCTGCTACCTCTGTTCGGACGAAGCCTCGATGGTGACGGGCGTGGCGCTCGAGGTGGACGGCGGCCGCGTCATCTAGACAGCGGGCGGCGCGCAGCTAAGATCAAGCGATGGAAGACGTTTTGGGGAATCCGGTCAGCGGCGGTTCCGACGCGGCCCGCGCCGGCATCGACGACTTTGTCGAAGGCTTTCTCGGCTACGAGAAGAGGGCCGCCAACGTCGTCGCGGCCGCCGATGCCGATCCGGACTCGGTGCTGGCCAACATCTATGCCGGCTTCACCTGGATGTTCCTCGAAGCCGCCGAGGCATCGGCGCACGCCCGCATCTACCTCGAACGTGCCGACGCTGCCTCAGCCGGCGCGAATGCGCGCGAAAAGCTGATGATCGAGCAGCTCCGGCGGTGGATTGCTGGCGATATTCCTACCGTTCAGGCGCTTGGTGAGCAGATCGTCCACGAATTTCCGCGCGATCTCACCAGCGTCAAGCTGCATCAGTATTTCAGCTTCAACCGCGGCGACGCACCGGCGATGCTTGCGATCGCCGAGAAGGCGCTGCCGGCCAACGGGGATAATCCACATCTCCAGGGCATGCTGGCCTTCGGTTATGAGCAGATGCACCGGTTGGACGATGCAGAGGTGGCCGCGCGGCGGGCGCTCCAGCTTAAGCACAAGGAGCCGTGGGCACAGCACGCCCTTGCCCATGTGATGCTGTCGACCCGGCGGGTGAAGGAGGGGGAGCGCTTTCTCGCGGAGGCCAGCTCCACCTGGGTCGACCTCAACTCCTTCATGTACACGCACAATTGGTGGCACAAGGCGCTGTTCTCGATAAGCCTCGGCGACGACGCAGCGGTCTTCGACGCCTATGACCGGCATGTGTGGGGTATTGAGCCGACGTATTCGCAGGACCAGGTTGGCGCGGTATCGCTGCTTGCTCGCATGGAAATCGCCGGTCTGGACGTCGGCAACCGCTGGTCCGATGTCGCGGATTACCTCAAGGTCCGCGCCGGAGACACGCTGCAGCCCTTCCTCACCATACAGTACCTCTATGGCCTCGCCCGAGCCGAGCGCACCGAAGCCGATCTACTCATGGCGGCGGTCGAGGATCGGGCCCGCGATGAACGGTTTTTCGATCACCGCGTGTGGGCCGAGGTGGCGCTGCCGGCGTGCCGCGGCGTGCTCGCTCATGCTAGGGGCCAGCATGCTGAGGCGGCTCGACTGCTCGATCTGGTTGCGCCGCGCATCCAGGAGATCGGCGGCAGCCACGCGCAGCGCGATCTTTTTGGCCAGCTTCGGCTCGACGCCCATCTCAGGGCCGGCCACTGGGCCATTGCGCGCCAATTGCTGGAGATGCGCCGCATCTGGGATCCGGACGGGGTGCCGCTCAACCGCATGCTCGCCGACGTCAATACCCACCTCATCACCGCCGCCGAATGAAGCCCGGACCACGCAATCTCATTACCGACGTTGCGGGTCTGCGCGTCGGCAACGCCGATGATCCGCGGATCAAGAGCGGCACGACGGTGCTTCTTGCCGAGCGGCCGTTCGTGGCTTCGGTCGATGTGATGGGCGGTGCGCCCGGCGCGCGCGAGACGGAGCTCTTGGCGCCGGACAAGATGGTCGAAGGCGTTGATGCCCTGTTCTTGTCCGGCGGCTCGGCCTTCGGGCTGGACGCCGGTTCGGGGATCGCCGACGGCCTCCGCCGCCGCGGGCGCGGATTTCGCGTCGAGAAGGCGATCGTGCCGATCGTGCCGGGCGCGATCCTTTTCGACCTGATCAACGGCGGCGACAAGGAATGGGGCGACAATCCCTACCGCGCGCTCGGCGCAGTGGCTCTCGACAACGCCCGTGAGGATTTTGCACTCGGCAGCGCGGGAGCCGGTGCCGGCGCGCTGACGGCCAACGTCAAGGGCGGACTTGGCTCGGCCTCGATCGTTCTCGAGAGCGGCTTCACCGTCGGCGCTCTGGTCGCCGCCAATCCGACCGGCAGCGTGACCGTCGGCGACAATCCCTATTTCTGGGCCGCGCCCTTCGAGATGGATGGCGAGTTCGGTGGCCTTGGCGCCTATCCGCATCCCGTGCCTTACGCCGAGACGGCGCGGACCAAGCGGGACGGTACGCGCGCCCTCGCGAACACCACTATCGCCATCGTTGCCACCGACGCCGTGCTCAGCAAGGCGCAGACCAAGCGCATGGCGGTTGCCGCGCAGGATGGCATTGCGCGCGGGGCGAGCCCGTCCCATACACCGGTCGATGGCGACCTCATCTTTGCCCTGACGATGGCCGAGCGGCCGTTGCGCGATCCCGTGCGGGATCCGATCCACATCGGCCACGCCGCGGCGCTCTGCGTGGCGCGGGCGATGGCCCGCGCCATCTACCTGGCGACGCCGGCGCCGGGAGATCTCTTCCCCACCTGGCGCGAACGCTGGGGCGGCCGCTAGAGCCGGCCGCCACTCTCGGGGATCACCTTGGTCAGGCTGCCGGTCGCCGGGAACAGCGGAATGAGGCAGGACTGGAGCGCGTGGTAGATATCAGCCTTGCCGGCGAAGAGGCGATGCGAGGGCTTGAGGTCCTCAGACAGCTCCTCGAACCAGCCGCCGTACTCCTTGTCGAGGAAATAGCGGTCGATAGTGCCCCAGATCTGCCGGTACCAGTGCTCGTGGAAGGCGCTGGGCTGGTGTTCGTTGAGGAACGCCGCCGCGCCGACCGCTTCCGACATCGGCCACCACAGCTTGGCGCGCATGATCGGCTGATTGTTCCAATCGAGATTGTAGAAGAAGGCGGCGTTGGCCTTGTCCCAGCCGATCTCGATGGCGTTCTTGAAGAGGGCGACGGAGGCGGCGGGCATCCAGTCGTGCTTCTTGCCGCCCAGCACCCAGAGCTGCAGCACCAGGCGGGCCCATTCGAGCCAGTGGCCCGGCGTGGCGCCGGACGGGCGGAACATCTCGGAGCCCTGGTAGTCGAGGTCGAGCTGCCAGTTTTCGTCAAAATGCTCGGCGACGCGGTAGCCCAACTCGCCCGCGCGCTTGTGGATGATGAGCTCGGCGATGCTCTCGGCCTTGTCGAGATAGCTACGGTCGCCGGTAGCCTCAAATGCCGCCATCAGCGCCTCGGTCAGGTGCATGTTGGAGTTTTGGCCGCGGTAGTTGGGCACCGCCACCCAATCGCGTGAAAATTCCTCGGCGATGGCGCCGTGCCGCTCTTCCCAGAACCGCTTGTTGAGCAGCTCGGTGATGTCCGCAAGCATCCGGTCGGCGAGGGGATGGCCGACAATCTTGGCGCTTGAGGCGGCCAGCAGCACGAAAGCGTGGCCATAGCCTTGCTTGGTGTCGTCCTTGGGGCCGTCGTTATCGAGCGACCATACGTAGCCGCCGAACTTCTCGTCACGGTGCTGCTCCCACAGGTAGCGCATCCCGTGGTCGACGATTTCGTCCGAGCCCGGCCGGCCAAGCAGGGAGCCTATGGCGAAGCAATGCACCATGCGGGCGGTGGTGTGGATCGGCCGAACGGGGTTTTCGGGATTGATAGGCTGACCATGCGGGTCGAGGTCGATGAACCCGCCCTTGGCGTAGACCGCACGCGACTGGAAGTAGTCGAACAGGCTTTCGGCCTGCGCTACCAGCCATTTCCGGTGATAGGGACGCGTTTGCCAATTGCCCAGACCGGCCGGATTGAGCTGCGCGTTGTCCATTTGAGGCCTCCCGTTGTCGCTGGGCGGAAACTGCCCGCAGGGAGGCGCGTTTGGCAAGCGCTAAGGCGCGCTAGATGGACGGGAATTGTGCCAGAGGCGAAGCGCCGTCAGGCTACGGCCAGCACGCAACGGCGGCCGCCGGGGAAGGAGGCGAGCGCTTTGAGCTGCTCGGCCTCACTGAGGCCGGTAAAACTGACGGTCAGCGCCAGTTCCGGACCGTGGGAGGTGCCGGGGGCAGCGAGGATCAGATCATTAGCGGGCGACCCCACGACCATTGGCTCATCACCAGGCGGCCGCGGGGGCCGGCGAGAGGCGAGAAGCACGATGGCACTCATGGGCGGCCTCCTGGCCGTTCAACATCGGACAACGCAATAACGTCGATCGGTGCCGCCAGTTTCCACAAATGTCAGTGAACTGGCGATGAACAACACATGATCTGCGGCCATGTCCTATTCAAGGCAGCCATATGGACGCCTGATGAATTGTTGTTGATCCGCGTGTCATCGGTTGTGGGCAGCCGGGGCGCGTGCCAGCATGCGGCATTCCGATGAGAAGGAGAATCGCGATGGCGCAGCCACCGGAGCGCCCGCGTCGTCCGCAATCGGCATTGGCGGCGGCCGAAGCGGTGTTCAAGCCGGCCCCGCCCAAGGCCGATTTCACGGCGAAACGCGCGACCGCTGTGCCGGCCGGTGCGGAGCTTGTCTCGATCCGGCTCGACCGTGATGTTCTGGCGCATTTCCAGGACGACGGGCCAGGCTGGCAGGAGCGCATCAACGCCGCACTGCGAAAGGCTGCGGGCCTCGACTAGCCCGGATCAGCGTTCGCTGGCCGGCACGTAGTCGGATGGTGCGCCGCGGGCCTGCAGCAGCTTGGTCGTGCCGTTGGGTAGCACCCGCAGGGCCGTCAGCACGCCGCTGAAGAAGCAGCCGGTATCGATATCGACCCGCCCGGGGACGACCTCCACTGCCTCGACCGGCGTATGGCCGTGGACGACGGTGAGTTCGCCCGAGAAGTGGTGGCGCAGGAACGGCGCGCGGATCCAGATCAGGTCCTCATCGTCCTGGGCCTCAAGCGGCAGGCCTGGCCGGATGCCGGCGTGGACGAAGAAGAAGCGCGGCAGCGACAGGCAGATCGGCAGCCCCCGCAGCAGTTCGAGATGCGCCGGCGGCAACAGCCGTCGCAATTCCTCGGCGAAGCGGTGCGGCGCACGCCGCCAGCTTTGCGTCGGGTCGTATGCCATGCCGTAGGCTTCGGCCGTCTGCAACCCGCCCCATTCGAGCCATTCGAGGTAGGCCGGCGGGTTATCGAGGAAATCGAGCAGCAATTGCTCGTGGTTGCCCACGAGGCAGATGCGCCGGAAGCCGGCCGGCGCCGGCGTCATGATGTGATCCAGAATCGCCGGCGAGGCGGGGCCGCGGTCGACATAGTCGCCGAGCGTCACGATCCATTTCTCGCCCAGGATCGTCGCGGCGTCCTCGACAATGGCGGCCTCGAGCTTGAGGAACTGATCGAGGCATCCATGCACATCGCCAATCGCATAGATGGCCGCGGGCCATGAATCGAACTTGAGGCGGGCGCGGGGCAGGGACGTGGCCAAGTTGGCTCCGGACTGGGGGCTGCATCCGTCCGCTAGTCTGCATCGCCCGCCCGCGTCAAGCGCCCGGCGCATGGCGGTGGATCGCGTCTGGTGTCGCCCGATTGCACGACACGTCCCGTTCGTGCTCTATATTTTGGCGTCCGAAAAAATATCGGACCTCGGGGGAGACCATGAATCCATTGCGTCCCGCTATCGCCTTGGCGGTGGCCGTCTTGCTTGTGACCGGCGGGCCGGCATTGGCTGCGCGGCCTACGCCGGAAGAGGTGGAGCTGACCTGGACGCAAATGGTGTTGCTGCTGACGCGGCACACTGCCACATACTCGCCGCCGGTCGCCAGCCGGACGTTTGCCTACCTCAGCGTCGCCGCTTACGAGGCCGTTGCGGCAGGGTCGAAGGACCTCCAATCCATCGCCGGGCAATTGCATGGCCTGACCCCGGGACCGCAGCGTGACGCTGGCGCCGCCTATGACGAGACGGTTGTGCTCGAGGCGACAATGGCCCCAGTCGTCAAGCAGATGTTCGACAATACCGGACCGACCGGACTGCGGGCCTTTGCCGCGCAGGAGGCGAAGCTTCGCGCGGCAACGGAGGAGGGCATCGCGCCCGACGTCGTGACCCGCAGCGAGGCATTCGGGGCGGCCGTTGCCGCCCACATTCTCGATTGGGCGAAGGACGATGGCGGCGCGACCATCGTCAATATGGGCTTCCCGCCCGACTACAAGCTCACCCCTGGGCCATCGCATTGGGTGCCGACGAGCGCGATCATCCAACAGCAGACGCCGCTGCTGCCCGATTGGGGCAAGAACCGGCCGTTCGCCATGCCGGTGGGACTCGACTGCAAGGTGCCGCCGGCGTTGCCCTACAGCGAGGACCCGTCCTCGGCCTTCTACCAGCAGGCGAAGGAGGTCTACGACACCAAGAATCATCTGACGCCCGACCAGGCGGCGATCGCGCGGTTCTGGTCCGACGATCCGATGCTCTCCTGGACGCCGCCGGGCCATTGGATTTCGATCGTGATGCAGATTCTTCAGCGCGACCACGTGCCGCTGGAGAGGAGCGTCGATACGCTCATGCGGGTCAGCATCGCCGAGGCGGACGCCTTCATCGGCTGCTGGCAAATCAAATACACCTACGACCTCGTTCGGCCGCTCACCTATATCCGGCGCGTCATCGATCCCAAGTGGGAGACGCTGATCACGACGCCGCCATTCCCCGAATACGACAGCGGCCACAGCGTTTCGTCCGCTGCGGCGGCCTTGGTGCTGACGGCCATCTTCGGCGATCACTTCGCCTTCGACGACAACACCGGGCAGCCCGACGGCCTCAACCCGCGGCATTTTTCCGATTTCTGGGATGCGGCCAACCAGGCCGGCATATCGCGCCTCTATGGGGGCATCCACTACCGGGCAGCCATCGAAAATGGCCTTGCCCAGGGCCGGTGCATTGGCGCCTATGCCGTTTCTCTCAAGACCTGGAGATAGGCGGATGCGGCAGCTTCTTCTCTCCGCGTTCGCGGTTATCTCGATGTGGACCGCGTCCATCGTGGGTGCTTCGGCGGCCGATCCGCTGGTCGTGCCGCATTTCGCCGACGAGACCAAGAGCGCAGGCATCGACAGCGTCTACGCCGGCGACTGGCAGTACATGGTTGGCGGCGGGGTCGCGACGTTTGACTGCAATGACGATGGGTTTCCCGACATGCTTCTCGCCGACGGCGAGGGCAAGGCGAAATTCTACCGCAACGCCTCGACCCGTAGTGGTCCGCTGCATTTCGTCGAGCAGGCGAGCGGCCTCGAGCTCAACGCCCTGACGGGCGCTTATCCGCTCGATGTCGATGGTGACGGCATCACCGACATCGTCCTGCTTCGCGTCGGGGAAAGCGTCGTGATGCGGGGCCTCGGCGCCTGCAAGTTCGAGCGGGCCAACGAAGCCTGGCATTTTGACGGGGGCGATGCGTGGTGGACGGCGTTCTCGGCCACTTGGGAGCGCGGCAACGCCTGGCCGACCTTCGCGCTGGGCAGCTACATCGACCGGGAGCAGGAGATCGAGCCCTGGGGGCACTGCACCGACAACTGGCTCGAGCGCCCGAGGCTTGTCGATGGCAAGGCTGAGCGGGCCTTTGCCGATCCGGTGGTGCTCAAACCGAGTTATTGCGCTCTCTCAATGCTGTTCACCGACTGGAATCGCTCCGGTACGCCGAGCCTTCGGGTCGCCAATGACCGCGAGTACTACCGGGGTGGCCAGGAGCAGCTTTGGCATATCGATCCGGGCCAGCCACCGGCGCTCTATACGGCGGCGGATGGCTGGCAGCCGCTCAAGATCTGGGGCATGGGCATCGCCAGCTACGACCTGACGGGCGACGGCTATCCCGACTACTTCATCACCAGCATGGCCGACAACAAGCTGCAGACGTTGGCCACGCCGGCGGCTGCCGGGGTCAAGCCGACCTACAAGGACGTGGCATTTCCGAAGGGCGTGACCGCCCAGCATCCCTATGACGGGGGCGATCCGCGGCCGAGCACGGCCTGGCACACGCAGTTCGAGGACGTGAACAACGACGGACTGGTCGACCTCTTCATCGCCAAGGGCAATGTCGACCAGATGCCGGATTTTGCGGCCAAGGACCCCAATAACCTGCTGCTGCAGGGGGCCGATGGCAAATTCACCGAGGTCGGCCAGCAGGCGGGCATCGACAACAACGGCGTGTCGCGAGGCGCGGCGCTGGTCGACTTCAACCTCGACGGCAAGCTCGACCTCGTTGTCGTCAACCGGCGGGCCGATGCACAGGTCTGGCGCAACGTAACCGACACCGACAATCACTGGCTGGAGTTCCGCCTGACGCAGCCCGGTGCCAATCGCAATGCGATCGGGGCGTGGGTCGAGGTCCGGACCGACAAGGGCATCATGCGGCGCGAGATCACCGTCGGCGGTGGCCACGTCAGCGGCCAGAGCGGCTGGTGGCATTTCGGCCTCGGCGCTGCCGCAAAGGCCGAGATGCGGGTCACCTGGCCGGACGGCACCGTAGGCGGGTGGATGCCGATCGCCGCAGACTCATTCTATATCGTCGGCCCCAGCGCGCAGCCACAGGCCTGGTCGCCGGGCTAGCGGCCTTCGGGTGTCGCCGGTGCGAACAGGGTCTGGTCGAGCTCGGCGAGTGTGCTCATCAGCATGCCCTGGAAGATCGGTTCGCGCTCGTCGTGATGCACGGCGATGGTCGGCGGGCCATTGACGCGGCAGACAAGGGACGCGGCCAAGGCCGCCTCGATCTCGTTCCGCATGAGGTCGTAGGCGCTGGCGCCGGGGCCGATGATCAGCACATGTGCTGGCGGAGTGATGGTCATCAGCCGCGCGAGGCCATAGCCAATGGCGCGGCCGGCGACGTTGAACGCGTGGACGACGTTGCGGCGGCCGCTCTGGCCGAGATGGACGAGCTCCTGGTAGGCCGCTGGCGGAACAGCGGCTGCCGGCGCTGCTTGTTCGGGCACACCGTAGGCGGTGCGGAGCACGCCATAGTCGGCGGCGTAGGCTTCGATGCAGCCGCGCATGCCGCACCGGCAGCGGGCGCCATCGGGGAGGTGGTTCATGTGCCCGAATTCGGTTGCGCCTTCGTCGGCCTGCCCGCTGCGGCCGGGGCGGCTGAGGCCCATCGCCACGGTCGAGCCGATGAAGATGGTCGCAATGTCTAGATCGCGAAGCTCCGGATAGAGGGCGCGCGCGCCTTCGGCGAGGAGCCGGCCGCGCTTGGTGAGGCTCACCCCGCAACCGAAGGCGCGCTCCAACGGCGCGGCGATGCTTTGGCCGCTGACATGGGCGATCGGCGACCATTTCAGGGCGTCGCCGGATCGGTCGAGGATGCCCTGCACCGAGATGGCGATGCGGCGAAGCGTTGGCATCGCTTCGGGCGTGCGGTTGCGCAGCCGGTCGATCCGCTCCTCGAGGAACGCCGCGGGAGATACTTCGGCGAAGAGCGTTGGCGTCACCGGCGTCTCGATGCGGTCGACCAGCGTGCCCGCATAGTCGACGAGCGAGAAGCGGGCGCGGTTGACGTCGAGCTCGACGATCACGGCGTGACACGCGTGGCGGTTGAACGAGACCTGCACGGCGGGCCGGCCGCGGGCCTTACCGCCGGGCGCCGTTTCGCCTTCGTCGACGAGGATGTTCTGGCCGATGAGCTCGCCGCCGATCGCGGTGATCGAGGCATGGCTGAGCCCGGTCGCGCCCGCAAGCTGGGTGCGCGACATCGGGCCCTCGCGCCGCAATGTCGCAAGGACCAGCCCTCGGTTCTGCCGGCGGACGAAATCGGCGTCCGCAACCGACCGTGCCAAGTCTTCCTCCCGAGCCCACGAAGCCGAATCCCGCCAAGGGACACGGCCAGTTGGTTCTCCTCCGCGAGGCTCTAAAATGACGTTGACACAGCTCCCAAGCGCGTGCCAATGCTTTTTTTCGAGCAGTAAATAAAATGCTCGCGACGGGTGGTCCACTGGAGGACGGCCGTCTTTTTCACGCAGGCGGCAGAGCCGCCACGGGAGGAAATCATGAAGAAGCTTGCAGCGGTCCTGCTGGGTGCGGCCGCTATGTTCAGCGTGGGCCAGGCCTACGCGGCCGACCTCGTGGTCGGCGTGTCGTGGAACAACTTCCAGGAAGAGCGCTGGAAGACCGACGAAGCGGCCATGAAGAAGGTCTTTGAGGCGCAGGGTGTGAAATACATCTCGACCGACGCCCAGTCCTCGGCCAGCAAGCAGCTCACCGACGTCGAGAACCTGATCTCGCAGGGCGCCAATGCGCTCATCGTCCTTGCCCAGGATACCGACGCCATCCAGCCGGCGATCCAGAAGGCGGTGGACGAGGGTATTCCGGTCATCGGCTATGACCGGCTGATCGAGAACCCGAAGGCGTTCTACATCACCTTCGACAACAAGGAAGTCGGCGTGCTCGAGGCAACGCCGGTGTTCGCCGCCGTGCCGAAGGGCAACTACGTCTTCATCAAAGGCAACTCGGCTGACCCGAACGCCGACTTCGTTCGCTCCGGTCAGGAAGAGGTGGTCGGCGCCGCCGTGAAGTCGGGCGACATCAAGAACGTCGGCGAAACCTACACCGACAACTGGGACCCGGCGAACGCCCAGAAGGAGATGGAGCAGTTCCTGACCAAGAACAACAACAAGGTCGACGCCGTGCTCTCCGAGAACGACGGCATGGCCGGTGGCGTCGTTGCGGCGCTCGCGGCGCAGGGCCTTGCAGGCCAGGTGCCGGTCTCGGGCCAGGACGGCGACCATGCCGCCTTGAACCGCATCGCGCTCGGCACGCAGACCGTGTCGGTCTGGAAGGACGCACGTGAACTCGGCAAGCAGGCGGCAACCGTCGCCATCGAGCTCGCCAAGGGCACCGCGCTCGACAAGGTCGATGGCGCCGTGAAGTTCTCCGGCGGGCCGAAGAAGGTCGAGATGAACTCGCTCTTCCTCAAGCCGGTGGCGATCACCAAGGACAACCTCAACGTCGTGATCGACGCGGGCTGGATCAGCAAGGCCGAAGTCTGCCAGGGCGTCCCGGCGGGCAAG
>Ga0207639_10002071_pt1 | contig 13513 bp, 14 predicted proteins | sample KBSCornC32_FD_184299 | JGI IMG/M metagenome (GOLD analysis project Ga0207639, IMG submission 184299) | Corn rhizosphere microbial communities from Kellogg Biological Station, Michigan, USA - KBS Corn C3-2 (SPAdes) (version 2) | ecosystem: Host-associated > Plants > Roots > Rhizosphere > Soil ...
TCTGGGGCTCGACCCTGCACAGGCCGAAACCCGGCTCGGGCCGCACGAGGTGATCACCGGCTACCGCGTGCCGATACGCGGTGGCACGCGGTCGGCCTATGTGAAGGTGCGCGAACGCGCGAGCTACGAATATGCGCTCGTGTCCGCGGCTGCGGTGATCGAGCTCGAAAACGGGCTGATCGCGCGCGCCGCCCTGGCATTGGGATCCGTCGCGCAGAAGCCGTGGCGCCTGGCCGAAGCCGAGGCGCGGATCGTCGGGTTGCCGCCGACACGCGACGCGGTGCTGCCCATATTGAAGAGATGCTTCGGCGACGCACGGCCACTGGCCGACAATGGTTACAAGATCGCGATGGCGGCCGGGGCTGCCGCACGGGCCATCGTGGAGGCCGCGTCATGAGCATCGGCCAGCCAACCACACGCTATGAAGCGCCGATCAAGGTTACGGGCTCGGCCCTTTATGCGGCCGACAATTATCCCGATCGCCTGCTGCACGGCGTGATCGTCGCGTCGCCCTTCGCGGCGGGCACTCTCAAGAATATCGACGCGGCGAGAGCCGAAGCGACGCCCGGGGTCGTGAGGATATTGAAACGCGCCGATATGCCGCCGCTCGGCGAGATCGGGATGCCCGCCGCCGTCACGCACATGCCGCTCACCACCGACGAAATTCTGTGGGAAGGGCAGCCGGTCGCAATCGTGCTCGGCGAGTCTCTGGAAGCAGCGGAAGAGGCCGCCGCGCTCGTCCGCGTCGATGTCGAGGCCGTGTCGGCTGCAACGCCCGGCCACGGCCAATTAGAGAGGCCGGAAAGCGGTATCCACGCGCCTTATGAGAGGAAAGGCGACATCGGGCGCGCGCTGGAACAGGCTGAAATCAAGCTGTCGGAATCCTATTACCAGCCGACGCGCAACCACAATCCGATGGAGACGTCGGCCACGGTTGCGGCGTGGAATGGCGAGGGCCTGACGTTGTGGGATGCCACCCAGATGAGCCTCAATCCGCGCGAGGTGATGAAGGAGGCGTTCGGTCTCTCGGAAGGGCAGGTGCGGGTGATTTCGCCGCATACCGGCGGCGGTTTCGGGGTGAAAGGCTATGTCTGGCCGCACGTGATCCTGGCGGCGGCCGCCGCGAAGGTCGCGGGGAGGCCGGTCAAGATCCAGCTCACGCGTGCACAGCAATATGGGCAGGCGGGTCATCAACCGGAATGCCGGCAAAAGGTCACGCTCGGCGCGATGGCCGACGGAGCGCTGGTGGCGATGCGGCACGAGGCGATCAACACCACATCGATCAAGGACACACAGTTCGAGCAGCCCGCAACCGCAAGCCGAACCTATTATGCCTGTCCCGCGATCGAGCTCGATCAATATGTCGAGCGCATCAACCTGATCCAGTCCACGCCGATGCGCGCGCCGATCGAGGGACCGGGCAGCTGGGCGTTGGAAAGCGCCATGGACGAACTCGCGGTCAAGCTCGGCATCGACCCGCTCGACCTGCGGCTCAAGAACTTCGCGGAAGCTGATCCGTTCGACGGGAAACCCTGGTCCTCCAACAAGCTGCGCGAGGCTTATGCCGAAGCGGCGGCGATATTCGGATGGCGGCGCAGGCACGAAATGCCGCGCCAGGACGGCGTCTGGGCGATCGGCCGCGGGATGTCGATGGCGAGCACCTTCTGCGCGCGCTTCCCGGGCGAAGCCCTCGTCCGGATCGAAGCCGATGGCCGCCTATATGTGGAGGCGAGCGCGAACGACATCGGCACCGGCAACCAGACGGTGTTTCAGCTCGTCGCCGCCGAGGCGCTTGGAACCGATCCCGACAATGTGACGATCCGCTGGGGCGATACGCGCTATCCGCCCGCAGGCCCGGTCTATGGCAGCTCGCAGACCATCGGCATGGGTGGCGCAGTGCGGCTTGCCGCGCTCGACGCGCGCGCCAAACTCGAAGCTTATGGGGCCGCGAAGACGGGGCCGCTTGATCTGGCGGAGCTGATGCGCGCATCGGGCGAGAAGGAGATTGTCGGCACCGGCAAGTTCGATCTCGGCGGGGCACCGATCAGCTTCAACGGCAGCGGCACCCCCTATGCCATGCAATCTTGGGGCGCGAATTTCGTGGAGGTCGGCGTCGACCGCGATCTGGGCCTGATCCGTCTGCGGCGGGTGGTGGCGCGTTACTCGGCCGGGCGGATCATCAATCCGTTGACCGCGCGCAGCCAGATGATCGGGTCGATCGTCTGGGAATGGGGCAAGGCGACGATGGAGGCCTCACTGGTCGACCATCGCCACGCGCGGTTTCTGGCAAAGAATTTGTCGAATGTCGCAATCCCGGTGAATGGGGATATCCCGTATGACGCGATCGACGTGGGCTTCATCGAGGAGTTTGACGAGCGCGCGGGCCCGACCGGCGCGCGCGGTATCGGTGAGCTTGGCGGGACCGGCGTCGCCGCGGCGATTGCCAACGCCGTTTACGACGCCGTCGGAGTGCGCGTCCGCGAGGTTCCTATCCTGCCGAAGCATATCCTCGACGCGCTCGAATAAGGCGCCGTCTTAAGACTGAATAGAGACGCTCAGGCCTTCGGCTTGGGCCCGCCCTTCGGCTTGTCCGATTTGGGGGCGATATTCTCCGCCATCATCTCTGCGCCCCGATCGAAGCCGCTGACGAAGGCGGCGACGCTCTGAGCGATCAGCGAGCCGATGTCGGTTTCCTGGCCCGCCGGCCCTGCGGAGGAAGACGCCGGCTTCTCGACCTTGCGCTTGGTGAGCGCGGCCGCGCCGGCGACCAGGGCGGCGGATACCAGTTCGCGCGCGACCGGGTTCTGCGCGATTTCGAGCGCGCCTTTGGCGGTCTTGCGCAACTGCTTGGGCACTTTCACCCCGCCGACTTTCTTGGGCAGCTTGGGGGTCTTGTCCTTCTTTGCCATGCGCGCCTCCGACTCCGGACGACTCGTTTCGGCCGTGCCGCCTGCGCTGGCAAGAGAATCTGTTTCCCTATTGTGGCTATAGGGATTGCCGGGAGAGCGGCACGCCTCTATCCACGGTACGGGTTCAACAGGAGAAAAATCCCATGAAGAAGCTTATCGCCCTGCCGCTGATCGCCGCCACCGTGCTCGGCCTGTCCGCTTGCTCGAAGACGCAGACGAACGAGAACGTCACCGTCAACGACACCAGCGTGAACGCGGTCGATACCAACGCGACGGACAACGCTTCGCTCGAAGTAATCGACAATGGTTCGAACGCTTCGGAAGCGCTCACCAACGGCTAAGGCGAGGCGAGGGGAAAGCCGGACTATCCGGTCCCCAAGCAGCTTTCCATTTCCTATTTAACTGATAGGAAATAAAGAGAAGGGAAGCGCCAAGTCAGACTCCCTGGCGTTTCCCCTGGGCCCGGCGGCTATGGCTGCCGGGCCTTTCTTTTTCCGGTGCGGGACGATGCGGCCCGCTTTCCTGGCCGAGCCGCTCGAAGGGATAATGGTCCCGGATGGCGTCATTGAAAAATTCGCCTTTGGAAAAGGCTTTGCGGAAATCGTCCGCTACTTCTTCGGGCACGTTCAGATAGGCATAGCGCTTGCCCGTGACGAAGGTCACCGCGAGACGGTGCGCGGCGGGGTCGTAATCGAACGTGCGAATGACCGAGGAAGGCATGCGCCAAAAACGCATGGGAGCTCGCTTCTGCTCCTCTTCGCCTCCCCGGGGAGGGCGTTCACCGCATCAGCACGTAACGGCCCGGTGCATCTTCGATCGGTTTCTTCTTGCCCTTGCCAGGAATGCGCGCGCCCTTGGCAGGGACGGTGCCGCCCGATCGTTCGCCGATCCATGCCAGCCAGTCGGGCCACCAGCTGCCCTTATGTTCGGTCGCCGCAGCCATGAACTGGTCGAGCGTCTCGGCCGCCGCATCGTTGGTCCAATATTGATATTTGCCTGAGGCGGGCGGGTTGACCACGCCGGCGATATGGCCCGACCCGGCCAGCACGAAGCGCAGCGGACCAGTGAAATAGTGCGTCAGTTTCCATACGCTTTCGGGAGGGGCGATATGATCCTCGCGGCCCGCCTGGACATAAGTGGGCGTCTGGATCGCTCTGAGATCGATAATAGTATCGTCGACCGTCATTTCGCCCTTCACGAGTTTGTTGTCGCGATAGAAATCGGCGAGATAATTGCGGTGCCAACCGGCGGGCAGGTTGGTGACGTCGCTGTTCCAGTGGAGCAGGTCGAACGCCTTATAGGGATCGGCCAGCAGGTAATTGTTGACGACATAATTCCAGATCAGGTCGCGCCCGCGCAGCAGATTGAAGGTCGCGCCCATATAGCGGCCGTCCAGATAGCCGTCGGTGGCGAGGCTCTCGATCAGAGCGAGCTGAGCGTCGTCCACGAACAGGGTCAGGTCGCCCGCTTCGCTGAAATCGACCTGCGCGGTGAAGAAGGTCGCGCTGGCGACCTTGTCGGCCTCGCCTTTGGCGGCGAGCCAGGCGAGCAGCATCGAAAGCGCGGTGCCGGCGACGCAATAGCCGACGACGTGCACGCTCGGTACGCCGAGCAAATCGCGCACCGTGTCGATCGCATCGCATTCTCCGCGCAGGACATAATCGTCCATCGTGGTGCCGGCCATCGCTGCGTCGGCCGATTTCCATGAGACCATGAAGACCGATAGGCCCTGATCGACCGCCCATTTGACGAAGCTTTTCTCGGGCCCAAGATCGAGGATGTAGAAGCGATTGATCCACGGCGGGAAGATGATCAGCGGCGTGGCCTGCACGTCCGGTGTGGTCGGCGTATATTGGATCAGCTGGTAGAGCGGCGTTTCGTGGATGATCTTGCCGGGCGTGGTCGCCAGATTCTTGCCCACCTCGAATGCATTCTCGCCGACATGGCGGATCTGGCCCGCGCTTATGTCCGACAGCATCCGTTCCAGCCCGGTGATCAGGTTGGCACCGCGCGTCTCGATGATCCGGTTAAGGACCTCGGGATTGGTAAGAGCGAAATTGGCGGGACTCATCGCCTCGATGAAGCTTTGCGTGGCGAAGCGCAGCTGTTCCTTCTGCCTGGGGTCGATGCCTTCGATCGCGTCGACACCTTTCAGCAGCTGATCCGAGACCGCGACATAGGATTGGCGGATCATGTCGAAGATCGGCTCTTGCCAGCGCGCGCCCTTGAAGCGTCGGTCGCCGGCGGCCGCTTTGGCTGCGTCGGGCAGCATCGCCTGCCATTGGGCGAGCGCATCCTTCCACCATGCCGCCTGCTGTTCCGCCAGTTTTTGCGGGTCGAACTGGCCCTTGGCCATCAGATCGGCGGTGTCATCCACCATCTTGAACGCCGCGGACGCGCCATTCTCCATCAGCAATTGCTGCATCCGCCCGGCGACCCCGGTCCAATGCGCCATTTCATCGAGCAAATTTTCGTTGTCGGCCATACGCGTCCTTTTGGTGCCATTGCCCGGCAAAGCCGGTATAGGAACCCTGCCTTGCTAGATGGGCGATCCGCGCGCGCTGGCAAAGGCTTGTTTTCAACCCGAGGAAGTGATGACCGAAGATTTCTACCGCATCCGCCGTTTGCCCCCTTACGTGTTCGCCGAAGTGAACGCGATGAAGGCGGCGGCGCGCGCGGCGGGAGAGGACATCATCGACCTCGGCATGGGCAACCCGGACGGCGCGCCCGCGCCGCACGTGATCGAGAAATTGTGTGAGGTCGCGCGCAATCCGAACGCGCATGGCTATTCCGCCTCGTCGGGCATTCCCGGCCTGAAGAAGGCGCAGGCGGCTTATTATGCGCGCCGCTTCGGGGTCGAGCTCGATCCCGCCAAGGAAGTCGTGGTGACGTTGGGCTCGAAGGAGGGACTCGCCAACCTCGCGCAGGCGATTACCGCGCCGGGCGACGTCGTGCTCGCGCCCAACCCGTCTTACCCGATCCACACGTTCGGCTTCATCATCGCCGGTGCCGCGATCCGATCGATTCCGGCCGCGCCCGGGCCCGATTTCTTCGATCGGCTGAAGTACGCGATGGCCTATACCGTGCCGAAGCCGTCGGTGCTGGTGATCGGCTATCCCTCGAACCCCACCGCGTATGTCGCGGACCTGGCTTTCTACGAAAAGGTGGTCGAGTTCGCGAAAGAGCATAAGCTCTGGGTGCTGAGCGACCTCGCTTATGCGGAGATCTATTTCGGCGATACGCCGACGCCCTCGATCCTGCAGGTCCCGGGCGCGATGGACGTCGCGATCGAGTTCACTTCGATGTCGAAAACCTATTCGATGGCGGGTTGGCGTATCGGCTTCGCGGTCGGCAATCGCCAGCTCATCTCAGCATTGACCCGGGTCAAATCCTACCTCGATTATGGCGCCTTCACGCCGATTCAGGCCGCCGCAGTCGCGGCGTTGAACGGCCCGCAGGATATCGTCGAGGCCAATCGCAAGCTCTACAAGAGCAGGCGCGACGTGCTGGTCGAGAGTTTCGGCCGCGCGGGCTGGGACATACCCTCGCCCGAGGCCTCGATGTTCGCCTGGGCCCCGATCCCGCCCGCCTTGAAGCATCTCGGCGCGCTTGAATTCTCCAAGCAATTGCTCACCGAGGCGCAGGTCGCGGTCGCGCCGGGCGTGGGTTTCGGGGAGGAAGGCGAAGGCTATGTCCGGATCGCGCTGGTCGAGAATGAACATCGCATCCGCCAGGCGGCGCGCAACGTGAAGAAATATCTCGCCTCGATGGGCGTCAACGCCGCCAAGGCAGCGCAGGCGGGCTAAGCCGATGCTGGACGACATCTTCCAGGTGTCGAGCCTGCCGGGGCTGGCGCACACCATTCAGTTGGCGCTGGCCCCGGCGTTCCTGCTCAACGGCATCGGCATAATTTTGGGAATGTTGACCGGGCGGCTGACACGGATCGTCGATCGCGCGCGCGTGGTCGAGAAAGAATTTACCCCGCGCGATCATCCGGGGCACGCTCATCAAGTAGAAGAGCTGCGGCTGCTCGACCGGCGGATGAAGATCGTCAACAACGCCATCTTCCTCGCCACTGCCAGCGCAGTGGTATTATGCACCGTGGTCGCAGTGATGTTCATCGCCCGGCTGGCAGGCTTCGGTTTCGCACGCACGCTGGCGTCGATGTTCGCGCTAACGCTGCTGCTGCTGATCGCCAGCCTCGTGCTGTTCCTGGTCGAGGTGCGCGTTGCCGTGCGTGCGATCCAGATCAGGGACGAGCTGCTGGAGCGGAGTTAGCGGCGGCCTTACTCAATCCGACCTCAAACCCGCTGATAATCGGGCGTGACCGCGTTCTCGTGCCAGAACTGGGTCAGCCCCAACTCTCCGACCAAAGTCGCAAATCGCCGGTCGCGCCGCATGGCTTCCACAGGCGGCAGGAACAGGTAGGTCGTTCGCCGTTGCATTAAACTGGTACCGACCTGCTGAGGACCGTCAAACCGCACATCGGGGATCACGTAGCCACGGTTGAAGAAATAGGCGGCCGCGATTTCGAACGCCTGATCGAGCCGCCCGATCGCGGAGGCAAAATTTATCGCGTTTTCCGCATAGCCCAAGCCGCGCCGCGCTGCTTCCAGATGCATGCGCAGCGCATGTGCGATGTCTTCGGGCGCTTGTGTAGCCAACGCGCGGGCCGAAGCCATCGGCAATTCAAAGCCCTCCGGCATGATGTCGGGCGGGCGGCGGCCGACATTTTCGCCCATGGCAAGCGCCTCTCGCGCGCGGCCGCTGAACATCAGGATGTAAAAGCGCGTGAACCAGATCCAGGTGTGAAGCGGGAACAAGGCATAGGCGCGTTCGATCGCCCGATCGGCCTGGTCGATCGCGCCACTTCCCCACACCGACAGGACCTGGTTGCACATAAGACAGGGGGATGGAGAAGAGGGAGAAGACATCCCGAGCACGCGATCGAACAGGTTCGCTGACTCGCGCATACGGCCCGTCAACGCCAGACGCAGGCCATAGCCGAACATCAGATGATCCGTATCCGGATGCCGGCGCAAAGCGGTGCGGAAGCTGCTTTCGGCTTCATTCCAATGCCCCCGGGGTGGAATCAGGCCATAGAGAGCTGCCTCGGCGAAGGGATTATGGGGATCTAGCGCGAAAGCACGCGCGACAGTCGATCGGGTGCGCAACATCAGTGCTTCGACGGTGTCGATCTTTGTGAGGTGCAGTTCATAAGCATAAGCGACGGCGAGCAGCCCCCACCCGTCCACAGCGTCCGGGTCCAGCTCGACCGCGCGCCTGAAAAGCCCGATCGCTTCGGATATGCCTTCGGCGTTGCACTTGCATAAAGCTGCCCGGCCCAGCGCGATCATTTTTGCGGCTTCGGGCAGCGGAACATGCGCGTTACTCTGGCCCCACAGAGCGGCATAAGTTCCTATCGCACCAAGCGAACCCAGCAGCCCCACGCCAAGCAAAATTCGCCTCGCCGGCGAGAAAGAAGCCACCTTGCGCTTTGGCTCGCGCGGCGCCGCCTGTGATTGCTCCGCGACTGCAGCGCCGGATACGATCAGGCGATACCCGACCTTGGTGATCGTCTCGATCCGAAAGCTGCCGTCGCCAATCCCTTCGGACAGCCGCCGCAAGCGCGACATCACCCGGTTGATCGCGTCCTCGCCTACGATCCGGCCGTCCCAGCACAACACCGTCAGCGCTTCACGCGTCAGGATCTCGCCATTCGCCCGTGCCAGCGCCACCAGGACCTGCATGACCCGGGGCTCCACCACTTCGGACCGCCCGGTTCGATCGACCACCTGCCGCAAAGACGGCCGCACGCTCAGCTCGCCGAGCTGGAAATCCCGCTCCTGACCCAGGTCGATGTGCGCCGTGTAGTTCAACGCCGGTCCCCTCCCGGTCAGCCAATGATCAGCACTTCATCAGGTCCTCATCCTGTCGCGCGACGCGCTCCGGAGTCAATCTTATGATGAGCTTATGGTCCTTTCCGGCCGCGCTCGAAAACAGGGAGTGAAGGTCATGAGAGTATCTCACGCGTTGATTTCCGCCGGCCTGTTGCTTGGCGCTTTTCCCGCAACCGCCGCGATTACCGTCACAGACGATCCGATCCTTTTCTGGAATGATCTCGCGATCAAGTCGGTCGGCGGTTCGGCCCCGGCGCAGGCGCGGGCCATCGCGATGATGAATACGGCGATGTATGACGCTGTGAACCGGACCAGCAATGGCCACGGCAATTACTACAATCTTGGCGTGAGCGCGCCGGGTGGCAATTCTCGTGCCGCCGCTGCGCAAGCCGCGCACGACGTGTTGGTCGCGGTCAACCCTTCCCAGGCGGCTTCCTATGATGCGGCGCTGGCCTCCAGCCTGGCCCAGGTCGGCGCCGGGGCGTCAAAGAGCAACGGCGTGGCGACCGGCGCCGCTTATGCGTCGGCGATGCTCGCGGCGCGCAGCAACGATGGTTCAACGGCTGTGGTCAGCTACGTTCCCGGCATGCTTCCCGGGCAATGGCGCCCGACGCCTCCGGGCTATGCACCTGCAGCGGTCCCGCAGTGGGGCGGGGTCACTCCATTCCTGATGACCTCGGGTTCGCAGTTTCGTCCCGCGGCGCCACCCAGCCTCGACAGCGCCGAATATCTCGCCGCCTATAACGAGGTGAAGGAGATCGGATCCGCCACCAGCGCAACCCGCACCGCTGATCAGACCAACAGCGCTTTGTTCTGGGATCAGTCTAACGGCACGACCTGGATCCGCATCGGCGTCGACGTGATCGCCGACGATGGGCTGTCGACGTTCCGGAACGCACAGGTCATGGCAAAATTGTCCACGGCCGTCGCCGACTCTCTGATCGCCGGGTTCGACGCGAAATATACCTATAATTTCTGGCGGCCGGTCACGGCCATTCGCGAAGGCGACAACGATGGGATCGTCGATACGATCGGCGATGCGAGCTGGAGCCCGCTGTTCGGCACGCCCGCCCATCCGGGCTATCCTTCGACCCATAGCTTGCAGTCCGGAGCCGCCTCGACCGTGCTGCTGTCGTTGGTCCAGGATCAGGCGTTCTGCGACACGATCGCGCTGGACACGCGTTGTTTTACGGGCATCGGCGAGGCGGCGCAGGATGCCGCGAACAGCCGCTTATGGGGCGGGATCCACTTCCGCTTCGATAATGAGATAGGATTAGCTACCGGCCAGACCATCGGTCAGTGGGCGCTCAATCAGGCTGCATTCAATGCGGTGCCCGAGCCGGCAAGCTGGGCTTTGATGATCACTGGCTTCGGCCTGACAGGCGGAGTTTTGAGGCGGCGCTCCGTGCGCATGACTTTCAGCTAAAGCGCCCAGGGCGTCCAGCCCCAACGAAAGAAGGGCCGCCCGGCCATCGTCGGGCGACCCTTCCAACATGGGTCAGCGGCCGGATGTTCGGCCCGGGGGACCCCAGCGTTCCTAACGATGGTTAGAAATGCGTCCCCCGAACGGACAGAACCGACCTCCCAGCTGAACCATGAGACATCGGTCACCTCCTTTCGCTAAGTTGAAGAGCGGATCGAATGTGATTCATTCGGCGCGCGCTAACAAGACTTGAAATCAAATATTTTCGCGTCAGGATACTTTGCTTCGCGTCGGCTGCTTGCCGAACAGGTCGCGCAGCTCATCCTTGGCGCATTCCAGCACCTTCTTCTGCGTCGCATCCAGATCGCGCCCGGAACGGTTGATGTAGAAGGTCAACATCGACATCGCCGATTGAAAAGCCGTGCCCTTGCGCCTTTGGCTGTGCTCGGCCGAATGCTTGAGCGACAAGGCGATTTCGTGCGGATCGTTCTTCTTGAAGACTTCAGGCTCAAGGTCGAGCGCGGTCGAATGCGCCGTCACGTTCTGGGACCAATGCCGTATAGCCACCGGTCTAATGCTTCTTGAAATATTGGACGTCGCGCTCGTGCTTCTCGGCAGCGGCGCGCGTGTCGAACGTTCCGAGATTCTTGCGTTTCCCGTCGGCTCCCTTCTTGCGCGAATAGAGCCGATATTCCCCGGATTTGAGCTTGCGGATCACCGCCGCCTCCTACGCTACGTGAACGCGCGCTAAACGGAGGGGCCCCGGTCGGGTTCCTGATTTAAATCAAACGCGGCAATCCTCGATCACGCGGCTTGGTTCAGCCCATGCCGGGATGTCGATTTCCGGCAGGCCTGGGCCGCTGACCGAGAAGCGCCCCCGACTGAACGCGATCTGGTCGAGCTGCGGATCGGACGGCGCGAAGCTCGCTTCGCTATCACCGTCAGGATTGGCCCGAGCGGGCCAGTCGCGTTGGGCGTAGGAGGTGCGGATCGTCAGCAGGGTCGTGTTGCCTGCAACCGACAGCACCACCAGCCGGCGGGCAGGATCGCATCGCATCGTCAGCAAGGGGCGCGCGCCGTCGGGCCCATAGCTCGCGACATGATCGGCATAATGCCAGGCGCCGGGCGAATAAGGCCGGTCGCGCCAATCGGTCGGCACGACCGGCTTGGGCGGCACCACGACAGGCGTGGGCGGCGGGGCCGTAACCTGCGGGACGGGTCTTGGAGCGGTGGTGCAGGCGGCCGCGAGCAGCGGCAGCACGATGACGAGCCGCTTCATACCGCGACGGGTGCGGCGATATGCGCCTGGGGGGCGTAATCGCTGACCTCGATATCCTCGATCCGGTAGTCGAAGATGCTCTGCGGCTTGCGCAGCAGCCTGAGCCGCGGTGCGCCGTCGGGCGTGCGCGCCAATTGCTCTTCCACGAGATGCTGGTGGTTGAGATAGACGTGGACGTCGCCGCCGCTCCAGACCAGCTCGCCCGGCTGCAGATCGCATTGCTGCGCCAGCATCGCGATCAGCAGCGAGGCTGAGAACACGTTGAAGGCGAACCCCAGGCCAAGGTCGCACGATCGCTGCCACAGCATCCCCGACAGCTTCCCGTTCGACACATGATATTGATAGGTCATGTGGCAGGGCGGCAGCGCCATGCCGTCCAGCTCGGCCACGTTCCAGCCGGTGAAGATGTGCCGGCGCGACGCGGGATTGGTGCGCAGCGAATCGACCAGCGCCTGGATCTGGTTGATGCCCTGGCCCCGTTTGTAGAGTCCGGGTTCCTCCGCGGCCTCGTAGCGCGGCCAATCGACCCATTGCTTGCCATAGACCGGGCCGAGCTCGCCCCATTCGGCCGCGAATTCGTCGTCCGCCAGGATGCGCGCCTCGAACGCGTCGCGATCGATCTGCTCGCCCGTCGCGCGGCGATATTTGTCGAGCGGCCAGTCGGTCCAGATATGGACCTTGTCGGCCACCAGCGGGCGGATGTTGGTCGATCCACTCAGGAACCAGAACAGTTCGCGCGCGGCGGTTTTCCACGCGACGCGCTTGGTGGTGAGCAGGGGGATGCGGTTGTCACTTAGATCGAATCGCATCTGCGCGCCGAACAGGCTGCGCGTGCCGACCCCGGTGCGGTCGCGACGCTCGTCGCCATGCTCCCAGACCTGGCGGAGCAGGTCGAGATATTGCTGTTCGTAATGCATGTGTATGGTCTAGCTCCGTCGATCGGCGGAGCCAACCGGCTATCCGTCATGCCGGGTGTGTTCGGGCATCGACTGAGCCCAGATTTGCGTCATCGAGGACGATGGGCGGATCCCGGAAAGTCGGGGGTGACGGGTTCGGTTTAGCCCTGCGCATCTCGCACATGCTCATGGTGGCGGATGACCTCGTCGATCACGAAGCGCAGGAATTTCTCCGAGAAATCCGGGTCGAGATGCGCACTCTGGGCGAGCGTGCGCAGGCGCGCGATCTGCGCGGTTTCGCGGCCCGGATCGGCCGGGGGAAGACCCGCTTTGGCCTTGTAGGCACCCACGGCCTTGGTGACCTTGAACCGCTCGGCGAGCAGGAAAATCAAAGCCGCGTCGATATTATCGATGCTCTGGCGATATTCGGCGAGCTGTGCATCGGCCACGTCGTGAATCTCCCTCGATCAGCCGTCCTCATGCGGGCGCTCGCCTTCAGGCGCAAGCACCCGGCGCGCGCCGACTTGCGTTTGTGCGCGCCAGGGGCCAAAGGGCGCGCGCAATGGCCGCCACGGTTACGCCGCTCCACCGCTCGAACGCGCCCTCGCTCGATCCGATGATCCAGCTGGTGGCCGCCGACATGAATCAGGTCAACAGCGTCATTCTGGCGCGGATGCAGTCGGACGTGCCGTTGATCCCGGAGCTTGCCGGTCACCTGATCGCGGGCGGCGGCAAGCGCATGCGGCCGATGCTCACCCTGGCCTGCGCGCGTCTGCTCGATTATCCGGGAGCGCGCCATCACAAGCTCGCCGCCGCGGTCGAGTTCATCCACACCGCGACCCTGTTGCATGACGATGTGGTCGACGGATCGGGGCTGCGGCGCGGACGCCGCACCGCCAACATCATCTGGGGCAATCCGGCGAGCGTGCTGGTCGGCGATTTCCTGTTCAGTCGTGCCTTCGAGCTGATGGTCGAGGACGGCTCGCTGCGCGTCCTCAAAATATTGTCCAACGCCAGCGCGGTGATCGCCGAAGGCGAGGTCAACCAGTTGACCGCGCAGCGCCGGATCGAGACGAGCGAGGAGCGCTATCTCGACATCATCGGCG
>Ga0207639_10002073_pt1 | contig 13509 bp, 10 predicted proteins | sample KBSCornC32_FD_184299 | JGI IMG/M metagenome (GOLD analysis project Ga0207639, IMG submission 184299) | Corn rhizosphere microbial communities from Kellogg Biological Station, Michigan, USA - KBS Corn C3-2 (SPAdes) (version 2) | ecosystem: Host-associated > Plants > Roots > Rhizosphere > Soil ...
TACCCGAAAACGCTTTTTGCCGCCGTCTGATGGCCCGCGTCGGTCGGGTTCCCTTTTGCGAGCCCGAAATCGAGTAAAACGATCTGGCCGCGACTGGCTATCTTGAGATTCTGCGGCTTGATGTCGCGATGGATGACCGGTATTTGCTGGTTGTGCAGAAAATCAAGAGCTTCGAGCAACTGGTCCGCCCAGACCATAACCTGCTCCACGTCGAACGGTTTTTCGTCGCGGTCCATCATTGTGCCGAGATCCTCGCCCGGAATGTATTCCATCACGAGAAACTGCCGGTTTTCTTCTTCGAAATGGTCGCTGACGCGAGGCAGGGCGTTATGTTTCAGGCTGTTCAGCAGGCGTGCTTCGCGTTCGATCGCCTTGCGGTAGCTGTCATCCATATACAGCGTTTCCTTGATCGCGACCTTGCTGGCGAACCGCTCGTCGGTTGCGATATAGACGGCGCCCATACCGCCCTGGCCGATCTGTTTTTCTATGCGGTAACGCTGCTGCAGGATCTTCCCGGTTTCTATCATCGTTCCTTTATTTCCGGCTGAATGAGCAAACCTAATAATACTACAATCGAAAGCGAATTCTTAAACAAAAAAGCAGGCCGATAAAGACCTGCTTTTGATACGAATCGCGTCAGCCGAAAGTTTTAACGGTACGCTCCGGCTCCGACCTTCGGCAGATTATAAACGTCGGCCAAAGTGTTTAACTCATATCGTACGTTTCGCCAGTTCCTTTCGGTCACAGGCCGGAACCTGTAATTTCTGACGTTACGGTTGATGTCCGAAGCGATGTTCAAACAACGTCTCACCTCGTCCCGATTATCGTTCCAGTTGTCACGCCGGTCGAAGTTGCGGGAAAGTTCGTCGGTTGCACTTTCAAGATCGCGTGCGCGCTGGTTTAGCCAATCTTCACGATTGCTGTTATTTAAACGGCTGCGGTCGAGCGAGCGGTCATAATTTCTTACAAAATTGTCAACGCGGTTTTCGACGCGGTTGATGATCAACTTTACCTGGGCCTTATTTACGCGTCGCCCACGTGTTTCACGCCGCTGTGCATTGCCAGTGTCAGCCAGCATCAAAACCATGATAACGGCGGACATTGCTAAAACTGCTTTAAAAACCTTTTGTTTCATTTTTACCCCCAAAAATTGTATGTCGTAATTTCAATAATAGAATTACGCAGATAAGTGGAGCAAAAGGTATGCCGAAATCGAGCCAGAATCAAAAAATATTCCATTTGAGGGTTCGATTGCCAAACGTAAGCTATTGTATACACTATGTTTATCTCAAGGGACAGGTCTTTGTGATAATTTCACAGTTTCAGCAGGCGTCATCACCGGCGAATAAACATAGGCACGAAAATGCTTAGCAAACGAACGACTTTGTCGCCGGACGGTATTTCAGGCAAACCATCTTTCCGTCATGTCGCACCAGATAGCAAGCCCCTTCCATTCGCCGTATTCTTTGTAGTACCGCTCGATGGTTTTGTCTTTACACTTCCGCCCGTTTTTGTGCTTTTTATAAAACTGCGCTCGAAGCCACGAGTCTAAAGCAAGGCCGTCGTAACGCCCCAGCATTTTCAGCATCGTCTCGGCGGCATAATCGCCCACGCCTTTTATCTTTTTCATTTCCTTCTTTAATTCCGTCGTCGGCAGATCGGTCGTGAGCCATGTTTCGAGATCGAGCGAGCCGCTTGCGACCTTTTCTGCGAGCTCGACAAAATACGGTGAACGATAACCGGCGCGTATTTCGTCCCGGTAAAAATCGGCATCAGCGACCGCCATCGCCTCGGCTGTGGGGAACGTCCTCTGCCCATTTTTCGAAGGCACACCAAGTTTTTCGACAAGATTTGTGACCATCTTTTTTGTGAGCGCCCACGAACAGTTTGTCGTGCAGATTGTTTTTACAAGGTCTTCAAAAACCGTCGGCGAACGCAGCAGACGTCCCGCGTTGATCCCCGAAACCCATGCGAGATTTTCATCCTTTTTTGCCAGGTCGTAAAACGCGTTCAGATCGTCGTCGATGCGCAGGACGTGGCGAACGTCTCGTAACAAACCGGCCTTATCGATTTTTGAACCGTCGAGGTCGATCCGGATCTTACCGTCCGATTCCGATAGGCGAGCGGATGCCGGGTTCCCGGTTCGCTTGCATGTGAAAACGTAATCGAGCTTCCAGTTTTTTTCGTCGATCACAAAGGGCGGCAGATCGCACCATCCGTGGCTGTAGATCGTGTGCCGAAAGCTGAAGTCGGCGGGTTTGTCCAGGAAAACTGTTTTGGTCATAGCGCTTTGCAAGAATGTTAAATGAAGCGCCGTTGAATGTACAGAAAGACATCGTTCCGATACTATCGATCGTGCGATGGTGTGGTTTAGGAATTTATCTTGTTTACTCGCAGCTTTGAATATGACCCGATTTTCTTGACAGCGCCCGACCGCGACCCTAAACTTTCAGCATACGCGAACGGTTCGCAGACACTGTGAATTTACCAAATTATCTAACGCTTTTAAGAATATTTATCGTACCGGTTCTTGTCGTTGTTTTGCTGACGCCGGTCGCGGATCAATGGCTTGGGGTGAGTGGTTACGCTCTTGCCATCGGTATATTTTTACTCGCGTCGTTTACCGATATTCTGGACGGCCACCTGGCGCGCAGGCGCAACCAGGTTTCGAATCTCGGAAAGCTGCTTGACCCGATCGCCGACAAACTGCTCGTTTCAGCTGCGTTGATCGTGCTGGTCGAAAAACATCTCGCACCGTCGTGGGCGGTGGTCGTGATTCTCGGCCGTGAATTTATCATCACCGGCCTACGTTCCGTAGCAGCGGCTGACGGAATTATCATCCAGGCTCAGAGCATAGGCAAAATAAAGATGTGGGCGCAGTGCGTCGCGATCGTCGCATTGCTCGTCGCTGGCGCGACCGGCAATCCGCCGGTGTCGAATTTCGGCCTCGAATACCCGTCATTTCGATTTTGGGAAGTCGCCGAGGTACAAAACGCGTTTTCGCATCTGACGACGCTGTCGCTAACAACAAACGACTGGAAGGTTTTTGGCTATCTGGTCGGACGCGGCGGGCTGTGGGTTGCGGTGATCACGGCATGCTGGTCTATGTACGATTATTTTATTTATTTTTACAGGGAAAGGCAGAAGCCCGTAAAAGCCCGCGATGCCGGAATGCAGATTTAAGGTTCGGAATCGCCGTAGATAACCAAAATTAAGAAAGAGCCTGTCTGAAGGCCGTTGTGTCTTCCTTTTGGTGAATTCTGCGTTCAGATTGTTCGGGTCCAATACCACAGAATGCACAGATAAAAACCGAAACGCAGGGCAAATCCTGCAAAGTAAAAATGCAAAAGCTCAGGAGACATTTTGCATTTTTACTTTTGACTTTCTTACTACTGAACTTCTACCCAATCACCCGTTTGTATTTCCTGAGCGGTCTTTGTAATAACGGCAGTAGCAGTGCGCTCCTTGACGTTCAGGATAGCGGCTTCACCGACGACCTTGCGGATATCGGGGCGGCCTTCTTTGGCATCCACAGTTGTCACTACATGGCCTTCGGCGGTGTCGCCCGATTTTCGCGGGGCCTGGTTCGAGAATTTGCCGCCGCGATTTGTCATTCCCTGAAATCCGGAATCGCGAGCCCCGACCGATTCGTCACCCCACGGCTTTAGAGGATTGCCTTTCCCGAGATCGCGATAGATCGTAAGCCGGTCACCAGCCTGCACACTGTCTTCCCGTCCAAGATCGACGTAGATGATCTGATCACGGGTCAGGACTTCCTGATTATCGCGTCCCATGAAAATGCGTCCCTTCGCTTTGCCCGGCGAATCGCTAAAGCGATCCAGGACCGGTTCGCGTCCCATTTGCGGGCTGACACGCGATTCGATAGGCTGAACGAGATCGCCCAGCAGAAAGTTGTTGCATGACGTCGTGATCCGTGCGACAGAATAATTCGCCTTAACACGAACAATCTCGAGAGCACCGACCTCCTGCACGTAAAAGCCGAGTTTGCCTTTGTGCGACCAGTGCGAGCTTACTTGTCCCCGCGGACGAATAACGGCAAACATATCGCCTTCGTGAACGCCGGCGCCGGCGCCCATGTTCAGATAAACATGGTCGTTTTGCGCGTAGTTAAAACCGTCTTGCTCATCAACGGCGCCGATAAGACGGTTTGCCGTATTGACCGGCGCGGTCTGCACATAACCTGCACAGTAAAGATTTGTGTCGCCGGCAACGGCTCCGACATCCGCAGGCCGGTTGATGATCAAAGTCGCATTTGCCTGTGCGTGAACGGCAGTTCCTGCTGCAAGCGTCACTGTCGCTAAAAACGTAGTTCTTAAAAGCTTTTGTAGATTCACGATTTTCTCCTTTTTTGCTGCTTGAGATAAGGGATTAGTACCGGGAAGTGAAAGTAAGAGGTCCCACATCTGTTGTGCTGTCAATTCGCGGGCTTTCTTTAATAATTGTAGCGTTTTTAGAAAATGAGCGTCAACAACTTCTTACAATGTTAAACAGTAAGGGTTTCTGCGTTTAAGTGAGCAGGGTAAGCCGCATACTTGCGAAGAAATTGCCTAATTTGTTAGTATCATCGTTTGCGGTTTTGCCCGCAGCTACCTAAATGCCGGTGTAGCTCAGTTGGTAGAGCAGTTGATTTGTAATCATCAGGTCGGGGGTTCAAGTCCCTTCACCGGCTCCAATAAATATGGCGGTTTTGTGAACTGGACGACAATTAGCGCTAAGGTTAAGAATAAATTAAAACAGGCACCTTATAGTGCCTGTTTTATTAGCCTCGGATAGTCTTGAATTTACAACTCTTCGGTTAACAGAAGATAAGATTTGGTACCACAGGGTGTCACACAGTTCCAGCACGAGCCTTTCTATTTAAGAGGTTATAGAGAGTTTGCACACTACGTAATACTCGATGATCTTGTGTCATATTTCCTGGTATTTTGAGGGGTTGTGACACGGGACCATGACAAACGATATCGATATGAAAGGAGCCCTTTCCTTCGTTCTAATCCCTACCCGCGAAGCCGCCTGGAATTTGCGCGTAAAAACGTGACATTTACTACTTTCGATTTTGATTCTCGTACCAACCCGCGTTCCAGTGCCCTTTGGAAACACAAAAAGCCTGATTCAATAAGACGCAAACCAACTAAGACGAGATAAGTCCACCGACCGCTTTCTCTTCTCCTTTCATTTCCCTTAGGACATCCCTCGCTGTAGCGACGGTTTCATCAATATCTGCTTGAGTATGGGCTGCCGAGATATACCAGATACCACGGCCTATCACTCTTACTCCTCGATCAAGCATTGCCTTGCCAAACACACCATATTTTGTCGAATCGCTTTGTAGACAATCGCGATAGTTGACAAGCTTAGGGCACTTTGTAAAAGCCATATGTGTCATTTGCCCAGGACCGCTCAGTAGTACATCATGACCGTTTTCGTCAGCTGCTTGTTTGAGCCCGTTCTGTAACTGCAGTCCCAGATCACGTATGCGCGTGTAAAAGCCCGCGTCAGATTCAAGGACGTCAATCGTCGCGGCCGCAGCGGCTATCGACGGATTGTTGCTGTTGTAAGTCCCGGCATGCATCACTGTCCCGTTCGCCACGAGGTCCATTATGTGTCGTTTCCCCGCTAGCAGACTGAGCGGGAACCCCGATGCAAGAGCCTTGCCAAACGTCGCAAGGTCGGGTGTCACTCCGTAAAATTCTTGAGCTCCGCCGAGGCCGAATCGAAAGCCTGTTATGATTTCGTCAAAGATCAATAAAGTGTTGTATCTATCGCAGATCTCCCGCAGACCTTGGAGATAACCTTCTGATGGTTCAATACAGCCGTTATTGCACATAACTGGTTCGGTGATAACGGCAGCTATGTCAGCTCCCATTTCTGCAAAGGTCTGCTCAACAGTTCCCAGATCATTCCACGGAAGGACAATAACCTCGTCAAGTACCTCGGCGGATTGTCCCTTCGTTTCCAATATTTTGTTCGGAAGGTTGCCGTTTCCAGCAACGTCAAGTGGGGGGTGCTGGCTGATCAAAACATTATCGAACCAGCCGTGATATTGTCCCTCAAACTTTATGTATTTCCTTCGCCCCGTGTAACCCCTCGCCAACCGCAACGCCGCTTGTACAGATTCAGAGCCACTATTGCTGAATCGGATCAACTCAGCGCACGGAATGAGTTTCTGGAGTTTTTCGGCAAGCTCAAGCTCAAGCTTGTGTTGGCCTGCATATAATTGTCCGAGACACGTTTCCTGTTTAACGCGTTCCAAAACGTGTGGATGAGAATGCCCGAGTATCATCGGACCCTGGCTAAGGGTAAAATCAAGATATTCGTTGTTGTCTACGTCATAAATCCTGGCTCCCTCAGCTTTGGTAAAAAAGAGAGGGTGCGGCGCCCCTCCCATCCTAAAATGACTGCTTACACCACCGGCCATCGAGTTGCAGGCTCGTTCGTACATTTGGCGTGACCGTTCATAGCTTCGCATCTGTATTTACTCCTTGAAAATGACTTGTTGTTTGATTCGCCTTTTAGTTGAATTGGGCTGTAATAAATGAGTGGGCCACATGGCAGTTGCTGCCATTGGGATTCCGCAATCGCCTCGGCCTAGATATTATCGAATGGATAAAGTGGCCGCCGGATATTTTTATACTTAAACTGCGTGAGATCCACCGCAGAAAGTCCCGGTGAATTGACCTCAATGATCTTGCCGGCGATCGGACCGTAGGCGGCGCGGAAAGCAATCGCAGATTTTAGCGCGATGATCTTTTCGTTTTCTGGTGAGATCCCGACAGAGCGCAGTTGTTCGAGATTCCAGGGCGGCATTTTGATAGTGGTTAATATGATCTTGGTGGAGCCATATTCGACCACAGCCGTTCTTCCCATGTTTTCGACTATCCCATCCCGCATTTGTCCGCGATTGACAAATATGCCGTCAGAAATTAGTTTCACCCGACATTTCAACTCAACCGGATCGCCGTGATACTTGTCGCATTTTCCACCTATGGACAGATCTGCGACACTTCCAACCCCGGCATCTATCGCTTTTCTAACTGATTCTTCATCCGCAATAATAACCACTGCCGATCCCGCTTGTTGCTCAAGAAGTTCCTGTAGTATAAACGTTCCATCTCCGGGCGTACCGGCACCGATGTTATCGCCAATGTCAGCCAGAATGACCGGAAACGAGTTGCTTGCGATCGCTTCCTTCACAGCGTTCTTAAGATCTAACAATTGAGGGTCGAATTCTTTTTTCAGTTCCAGAAATCTGCGGGCTATTCGGTGTGCGTGTTTTCTTGCAGCCTCGCTGTCATTGTCCGTGATCACAAGGACTCCCGGACCTATCTCGGGAACATCAGAGTACGCGAAGCCGCCGGCGATCGTGACCGATATTACATTATCGTCCGCTTCTGTTTCATGAGCGAGCGAGAGCAGCTCTTTCATGGGATGATCGTCCGTCATCAACATATTCGGAACGATGACCATTGAGGGTTTTTCAAGAGCCATTGCAGGCCGTATTTCGGCTCTTATCGTTCTAACCAGAATTTCTGCCGCCTCGAGACCGCGCTCGGCCTGATCAATATGAGGGTAGGTATCATAGCCGACTATAGCATCGGACTTTTCAACTATTAGATCAGAGATGTTGGCATGCAGGTCGAGCGTAATTACGATCGGGGTATTACCGGCGAACTCACGAAAACGAGAAAGAACGTAACCGTCACCGTCAAAACTTTGCTCTGAGATCATCGCGCCGTGCAATGCGAACAAAATGCCATCAACCTTTCCCGCTTTTTCGAACTCGCTTTTTACGATCTCGATCAGATAGTCGAGCGTCTCACTTCGAACCGGCCCGGCTGATACACCCCACGCCCACACAGCCGGAATAACTTCATAACCAAATCTCTCAGCACCTTCGATAAATCCCGCCATCTCACTTTCGGTTCCGCGAAGTTGCTCGATACACTCCTGTCCTGTCAGCAGGAGGACCTTTTTAAACGCTTCGAGATCTGTCGGAACGTTCGAAAATGAATGTGACTCGTGATAAATACCACCGACAAGAATTTTCATGTATTTCTGACTAAACGGACCGTATCAAGTTCGGGCTGATGTCGTTCAAACTGAGGTCTTTGATCTTGTTTCCCTTTGAACCCTTCGCAGCGACATCCTTCAGGCCATGCCCTGTCATGATACAGACTACCTTTTCGTTCTCCGTTATCTGTCCCAGGGAAACGGCCTTCAGATATCCGGCCACTGATGCGGCACCGGCTGGTTCTACATATATCCCTTCATAAAAACCGAGCTTTTCTTTGGCATCGCGGATATCATCGTCACTGACGAGATACCCCGAGCCACCGGAGTCCCTGACCGAGTTCAGCGCCAATGTCGCATCAATATCAACCTGGACGGCCAGCCCGCTGATCGTCGTTGTCGTGTGAACTTCGCGTGCGACTCGAGAGTTTTCCGTAAGCGCTGTAACTAAGGTGTCGTTAAGTTCCGGTTGGACGGCATTAATTCGCGGAAGTTCATCGATCAGTTTCAAATTCTTCAGATCGAGAAAGCCACGCCATATTCCTGACAAAAGGCCGCCGCCGCCAACAGGGACAAAGATTTGAGACGGCACTGATCCTTGAAGCTGCTCAACGATCTCATAAGCAATTGTTTTTATGCCGCACATTCCCTCGGGCGAATACCGGAACGCAGAAATAACAAGGGGATTTCCACTCTCTTTCGCCAGACTTTGAAGCCGGTCAAAGATCGGAGCAGACAGATCATTGGTAACACCAAAATCCTTTACACGAAATATCTCTGCTCCATATGCAAGCATCTGTTCAAGCTTGCCGTCGGGAGTGATCTCGTTAACAAAGAGCAAACATCTTATTCGATGCCTTGCGGAATATGCGGCAAGAGCCGCACCTGTGTTTCCTGACGATGTGGCAATAAAAGTATTAATGCCGGATTGTTTCATAAGTGCCGTTTCAACAGCGGCAAAACGGTCCTTGAAAGACCCGGTCGGATTAAGCTGCTCCATTTTCAGAAGGAGATGTCCCTTTTCGCCTACATTATTGCTATTGATAAGAGGGGTGTTTCCTTCACCTAAACTGTCGAGCCGTTCAATTCCGTCAAGCGATAATAAACTCTTGTACTTTTCCAGGGTTGGGGTCATTTTTAAATACAAACTAATTGGACACTAGCCATGCTCTGTTGAAACGAGCCCAACGAATTTCCCGGCCGTTCCTATCAGGCAACTGCCTCTGCCATACAACCACAAAGTTCCCGTCGGATGACTGTGTAATGCCCGGATAAGAAATTTGCATTTTATTATCTGATCTCGCAATATCTTTGGGTCGCGACCATGACTTTCCACCATTTGCTGAAATTGCCGCGCTTAAGGGAAAACGATCCCGCGGCGAGTTGTTCCAAACAGCGATGATCTCCTTAGGGTCTTGGTCAACCCGCCACAAAGATGCCGGCGTGTTATGCGCTGTCAAAGGGCTTGGCCTTGGTGCACTCCAAGTGATCCCCGAGTCCTTGCTCCGCGACTCGTATAAATTTTCTGTACCGGTCCGCATTAGCATATAGAGCTCACCGTTACTCAATTCGACGACCGCGGGTTCGACAACTCCTCCCGTAGAATATGGTGTAACTTTTTGTGCAAGAATATGCAGATCAATATGAGGTGTCCACGTTACTCCCCCGTCCGACGAGAGCAGAACGCCGGATTTCAGATCCATCTCGCCTTCTGTCTTAGCCGGAGTTCCTTTTTCGGCCCACAAGTCGTATGATCCGGGCATCACCAGCACCCCGTTTTTTAACCTTAGGCCAATGTGCCGTTTTCCGACGAAATATTTGAACGGTATCCGGATCTTTTTAGGAGCTGACCAACTTTCCCCGTCGTTTTCGCTGATGGCCAGCCAAACTTCACTTTTGTCGATCTTGTTGGGCGGAACCACCGACGAGCTGTAAACGAGTATCCGCTTACCGTCGATGATGATACTGGGATCACCGTCAAACTCTTTCGGAACATCGATGACGGTAACCGGATCACTCCACGTTCGGCCATTATCGCGTGAGGTCGCCCCTACGATCTTACCGTCAGGGTTACCTGTACCGCTCACCGACCACGCGATAAAAAGGTTACCCGTAGATGTTCTGGACGTGACCGGATAGGCATTTATTTCACCTTTTACCGAAGGGGCACGAACGACGCCCTCTTCAAAAAAAGGCTTTTCCTGCGCGGCTGCAAAATCCGGGTGCAAAATAACAAATAGGATCGCCAGTATGCCAATTCCTAACCAATACTTCATATTCTTTTTACTCATTCCCTGAGGAAGGGCATGGAGTTCTAGCTCGGCAAATTACTTCTTACCCAGAAGAACTTCACGAAGATCATTCAAAGTGAAGCCGCCCGCACGCACGCGTGCCATCAGTTGCTGTTCGTCTTGCCGCACCTTTGCGATCTTTTCCGGCAATTCCTCTAATCGTTCCTTCGGAACCTGAACAAGTCCGTTAATATCTCCGTGAATGATGTCGCCCGTTCTTACAGTCATCCCATGAATCTGGACAGGGACGCCCACCTGAGCGATACGGCAATATGCATGACTCGGCGAAACGCCGGCGGCAAAGGTATGAAAGCCCAAAGCTCTCACCTCGTTGAAGTCGCGGACATTGCAGTCCGTTACAAGCCCGATCGCGCCAAAATTTTGCACAAGAGTGGTCATAACGTCTCCGGTATGTGCTGCGAATTCTCTGAATCCTCCAATTTCCTGTATAACGATAACAACCGGATTCGGGCTGGCCTCGATAGCTTCGTAAAACTTCATTGTCGTGTGCGGATCACGAGGCTCCATTTTCGTCATCGTTTCCATTTGAACAGTTACCGCATAACCGGCCATCGGCCCAAGCTCAGGATACATACATTTAACGGCATTCGATGTAAAACCTTCTGCTCCTGGCCGGATATCAAGAAGCTCTATCGCATTGGCCACGGTCGGCGTATCAATGGTCTTTAAAAAAGAGATTATATCGTCCATATTTTTTCTATTTTAGAATTGTTTTGATTGTCTTCAAACGTAGCTGCCCGCCGTTTGCCACCGACAAGGCGACAAACGACAAGCCAAGGATCTTCGCTATTTCGATCTCAACGACAGGACCATCATTAATTTGTAGCTTCGCCTTATTCCGAGCGGTCTGGCAATCCAACGAAATATCCAGCACATCGTCACTCTTGAACGAAAGCGGATAAATTGTCTCCTCGCCGATCCGATGAGAAAGAAACGTGTAGCTCGTAGTCAAACGGCCACTCCTATCATTTTGAATGCGTCCCTCCTTTCCGGCGCCGAGGAAGATCTGACCATTCGCAACGCGAATGCGAACACATGCCTCATCCAAGTTTCCCGGTTCGAAAAGGCTGTCGCGAAACAACACGTATGCTTCAGAACGCGGTGCCTGGATCGTCAAGTCGATCTTGCCATCAACGACTAACGGAACGCTTCTTGTTATCCCGGTCGGTCTTTTAGATTTTGGGTTCTGCAATATTTCGAGCCAAAGCGTTTTATCATCCGGGCTTACATATCGCTCAACGGCGGCGGTCAGTTCGGGTCCTGGATTGATCGTATGCCAGCCGGTACGACCATCAGAAAAATCGACAATCTCAGACCGTTCTGTAACCCACCCCGGCGTAACTAACGCGACCACCTGGTGGTTGTGCCGATCCCATCTTCCCTTGTTGTAGGAAACAATTATTCGGCCGTCTTTAGTTTCCGCCAGATACGGATAGGTAACATGTTTCGGCGGCTCAGCGGCATTGTCCGGAAAATCCGTGAAATCGATTTCCCGGAGACCTTCGAAGTTTTTTCCGTCTGGTGTTATGCCAAGCACCAGGCTCTGTCTCGCATAGTTCGACTCAACATGATTGTTCCACGCAACTGCAATGTTTCCATTTCGAAGGCGACAGGCTGTTGCTGGTGCATTGCTGGAGGGAAAGAGGGACTGGCTGGCTTTTGACCACGTTCTTCCGCGATCATTCGAGAACGATTCCCAGAGAAATCCGGTCTGTGCCCGAATCAACATCCATAACCGTCCGTCAGGCAATTCAACCACCGTTGGTTCGCTCGCGCCACTTTCAAACCCGCCGCCACCAGTTAGCAAAACACTTGAGGAGCGTGCCCACGTTTGCCCTTCGTCGTCTGAGTACATAGCGGACACGGCAAATTGAGATTTTACATCTGTCAAAAAGCAAAATGGATAGATCACCCGCCCGTCGCGTAATTGTTCGGTTGACAAGGTATCCCCCTGATATCTTTCACCCGTCGAAAGATTCGAAGGATCGGACCACGTCAGTCCGCCGTCCTCGGAGGCCTGAATGTATATTTGGTTGAGCGATTTGGCCGGAGTGCCGGTTTCATAGTCATATCCGCTGTACCGCGAATATATATGTAAGATCTTACCCGATGACAACCGGCGCATTGAGTGCGAAAGCAGCGAATATTCCTTCGTTCCTTGGGCAAGATGCTGTGCCGCGCTCCAACTTCTTCCGCCGTCCGTTGAGCGGCGTAACATCAAACGGCTGATCGGCCACATTACCTTTGCGAGATAAGGCGCTTCAGGCTCAGTAGTAACCCACAACAATGTACCATCGGCCAGGACAGTAACGGGACCCGACCGACTTGCCCTGTGACCGAGATCGAGAGTAACCCTCTCCAAACGGCCATAGGCAGGTACGACCACCGGCTTTGCGGTCAATTCTTCGGTGAACGCAAGCGAACTCGCAGCTAGCACCGTCAGACCGCCAGAGGAGGCAAAAAATTCTCTTCTTCCAATTTTATTTTTCGAATTCATATCACACTTAAACTTACTAAGTTATTGTCCAGCCGCCGTCCATTACGAGATTATGGCCATTTATATGTCGGGCACCATCTGAACAAAGGAAAAGGACTGCCTGCCCGATTTCGTCCGGTTCGATCAACTCCTTTTGAGGCATGGGAGTCAGCATGATCTCGTCAAGTACCCGTTCAGGAGATATAGAATGTAGTTTTGCCTGGCTTTCGACCTGACGCTCAACCAGCGGGGTTCGAACGTATGCTGGAGAAATAGCGTTGACCGTGACTCCTTTCATGCTGACCTCCAGCGCGGCAGTTTTGGTCAAACCAATGATGCCATGCTTGGCGCTGACGTAGGCGGACTTAAACTGTGAAGCGACTATGGAGTGAATGGATGCAATGTTAACGATCCGTCCCCAGTTACTTCTGACCATATCCGGCAGGAATTTCTTTGTACAAAGAAATGTTCCGCGAAGCATCGTATCGATAAGCCTGTCCCATTCCTGTACCGGAAAGTCTTCGAGAGCGCTGACGTACTGAAGACCGGCGTTATTTACTAAAATATCGATATGACCGAAATTTTTTGCCGCATCGGTATGAAGATCATCTATATCCTGCTCGGACTTTAGGTCGGCAATAACAAAATTTGCCTCTCCCCCGGTTTCATTAAGAGCCAAGACCTCACGTT
>Ga0207639_10002074_pt1 | contig 13509 bp, 15 predicted proteins | sample KBSCornC32_FD_184299 | JGI IMG/M metagenome (GOLD analysis project Ga0207639, IMG submission 184299) | Corn rhizosphere microbial communities from Kellogg Biological Station, Michigan, USA - KBS Corn C3-2 (SPAdes) (version 2) | ecosystem: Host-associated > Plants > Roots > Rhizosphere > Soil ...
CCAGCCACGCCGTGACCCCGCTTTCTTCACCCATCGTCCACGCGCCGCGCGGCCCGCTTCCGGTGCTCCTCTCGGTCCCTCATTCGGGCCGGGATTATCCTGACTGGCTGATCGAAGACGCTTCGGCGGGAAGGGCCGCGCTAGCGACACTCGAGGACCCGCTCGTCGACCGGCTGGTTTGGCGCGCGCTGAAGCTCGGCTGCGGAGCCGTCATTGCCCGCGCACCGCGCGCGGCGGTCGACTGCAACCGGGCGGAAGACGATGTCGATCCATCCGTCATCGACGGCGCTCGCCGGGGACGGATTACCGCCCGTGCTCGCGGAGGCTTGGGGATCGTGCCCGCGCGGACCCACCGCCATGGCTATCTTTGGCGGCGCCCGATTTCGCCGGAGCAGTTGAACGACAGGCTGAATCAGGCTCACCGGCCTTATCATGACGCGATCCATGACCTGCTCGGGCTTCTGGTCGATCGTTTTGGCTGCGCGCTGCTGATCGATTGCCATTCAATGCCGCCACCGCCGGGCGGCTCGCCGCCGATCATCTTCGGAGATCGTCGCGGCCGCTCGGCGGACGCCTGGGTCAGCCGCGAAGCGATCGAGTTGGCTCGCCGGAGGGGGTTCGAAACCGGCCTAAACGACCCGTTCGCCGGCGGACATGTAATCGAACGCCACGCGTCGCCGGAGCGGAACGTCCATGCGCTCCAGCTCGAAGTCGACCGGCGCTGCTACCTCGACGAAGCGATGATCGAGCCCGGAGCCGGGTTCGACCGTGTGGCATCCTTCATCGAAACGCTCGCCATTGAGCTCGGGGAAGCGCTCCTCGGCCGCCAGTTCGCGACCGCCGCCGAGTAATCAGGCGTCCGCGGGAGCCGGCTGCGGCGCCTGCGCCGGCGCCTTGCCCTGCTGCATCTGGCGTCCGAACACCTGCCGGACTTCCGACAGCGAGAAGAGGTGCGCGTAGAGCAGCGGCAGGATGCCGTTCTGGTTGATCTTTCTCAGCTCGTCGCCGCGAAGGTTGCGGAGCTTTTCCTCGTCGACCATGCGGAAGCCGCGATAGACGAACGGCTGCTCGAAGCCCTCGGGCTGGATCGCGACTTCGCCGTCCATCAGAAGGTCCGACTTGGTCAGCTCGTCCACGAAGGCGGCGGTGCGCTGGCCCGCGGCTTCGAACTGCTCACAGAATTGCAGGATCGCCTTGGTCGCCTCGCTCGGCTGGTCGCCGTCGAACAGCGCCTGGCCATCGTCGAAGTCGCCCACGGCGCCCGCCGCTGTATCGAAGCACAGCGACAACTCGTCGCTGTCAGGCCGAAGCCGCGCCAACAGGAACGGATAGCGGCGGATGTAGGCGGGGATGTAAATGTTGTTGTCGAGGGGGCGGCCGTCCTTGTCGAGGAAGACGTTCACGCCCTCGTTGAGGCCCATTAGCGCGATCGGGATCGGGGTCTCGCCGACCGAGAAGACGATCGGAAAGTGCCGCTGGACGAGCGCGAACTCGTCGATCGTCACCGGAATCGCGTGGGTCGCCGCAACCTGCGGCATGCTGGTGATGGTTCGCACCTTCATCTTGCCGTGCTGGGCGGCGTTGAGCGGCTCAATGGCATTGTAGAACAGGGGCAGGTTCTGGGTCGGGGCGGCTGTCGCCATCGAAAATTCTCTCCTGGAACCGGACCTATGGCCTCGCTCCCTCCCTCAGGGGCGCGCCCGCCGGTAATTGACGAGCGGGCTCTATTGGCCTTGCTTCGGTTAGGCAAGCCGCAGCAGTGCCGGATTCGCTTGACGCCGCTAGTTCATTGAACATTCAACGCTTCGCTGCGAAGCCGGGGACAATGGCGGCGGGCTCAAGATGATTTCGGGATCGATCCTCGACCTCGTGCCGATCCTGCTCGGCCTGTTCGCCGGTCAGCCGGCGGTCGTCGAACAATCCGTAACCCGCCTCGTCGTCCAGGACGAAGTGATCCTCCGGGTCCCGGTGCAACCCTACCCGCTGCTGCCTCGCATCGAGTGGAAGGAGCATAAGGGGCCGAAGTGCATCCCGGCCGCGAAGATCCGGCGCGCGTTGATGTCCTCTCCCCAACAGCTCGACTTCATTCTTTCGGGCAGTCGCGAGCGCTTTCGTGCGCAACTCGACGAGGATTGCCCGGCGCTGGATTTCTACCGCGGCTTCTATCTCCAGCCACAGGATGAACGGGTCTGTGCCGGGCGCGACGCCATTTACTCGCGCATGGGCGGCAACTGCACGATCGAGCGCTTCAAGAAACTCGTACCGAAATTTGGAGGTCCGGACCGGGACTAGTTCGTTCAAATCGCGGACTTGGATTCGGGTCGCCTCACACCCACATTTCTTGACAAGTCGACGGGCCTCGCACAGGCCGTTGCAGTGCCGCGCGGCTGATTGCAGCGCGGCGTGAATCATCTGGAGAATCAATGTCTTTTGCCGATCTCGGCCTTTCCGACGAATTGCTCCGCGCGGTCGCGGACAGCGGTTACGGCGAGCCGACCCCGATCCAGAAGGCGGCGATCCCTTCGGTCCTGATGGGCCGCGACCTGGTCGGCATCGCGCAAACGGGTACGGGGAAAACCGCGGGTTTCGTCCTCCCGATGATCGACATCCTGCACCAGGGACGAAGCCGGGCCCGCATGCCGCGCTCGCTGATCCTCGAGCCGACGCGCGAGCTCGCGATGCAGGTCGCCGAAAATTTCGAGAAATACGGCAAATATCACCCGCTCTCGATGGCGCTGCTCATCGGCGGCGTTCAGATGGGCGACCAGGTGAAAGCGCTCGAAAAAGGCGTCGACGTGCTGATCGCAACGCCCGGGCGGCTGATGGACCTGTTCGGCCGCGGCAAGATCATGCTCACCGACTGCAAGCTGCTGGTGATCGACGAAGCCGACCGGATGCTCGACATGGGCTTCATCCCCGACATCGAGGAAATCTGCGCCAAGCTTCCGAAGAGCCGCCAGACCCTGCTCTTCTCGGCGACGATGCCGCCGCCGATCCAGAAGCTCGCGGCGAAATTCCTAAACGAACCCAAAAGGGTTGAAGTCGCGCGTCCGGCAACCGCTAACGTCAATATCGAGCAGCGGCTCGTCGAAGTTTCCGCCGACAAGAAGAAGGATGTTCTCAAGGACCTCCTGCGCTCGGACGAGGTCAAGAACGCGATCGTCTTCTGTAACCGCAAGACCACCGTTCGTGATCTGACCAGCAGCCTGAAGCGCGCCCGCCTCGCCGCCGGGCAGATTCAGGGCGACATGGACCAGAGCGCGCGCATCGCCGAATTCGACCGCTTCAAGAACGACGAGATCAACATTCTCGTCGCGTCAGACGTCGCCGCGCGCGGGCTCGACGTCAAAGGCGTCAGCCACGTCTTCAATTTCGACGTGCCGTGGCAGGCGGACGATTACGTCCACCGCATCGGCCGGACCGGACGTGCCGGCGCCAAGGGCATTGCGATCACGCTCGCGACCAGGGCCGACGGAGAGCTGATCGACCGCATCGAGAAACTCACCGGCCAGAAGATCCAGCGAAGCGGAACACCGGGCCAAGCCTCCAAAGGACCGTCCAAGCGCGAAGCAAAGGCAGAGCCGAAGCGCGAAACGAAAGCCGAGCCTAAACGTGAGGCAAAGCAGCCGAATCAGGAGCCCGCGCGCGAGGAGCGCTCGCCCATCGTCGAGGACATCAAGAACGAGTGGAATGGCCCGCTGCCTTCGTTCCTGTCTGTGAGCGCCGGTTAAGTGTGCCTGACGGACGGCGTCACAAATGGCGTCGGGCAGGCACACCGCTGACACTGGAAAGCGGCGATGGCGGTTCCTAGCTGGCCCTTCGGGCTGGGAAAAAAGGAACCTCAATGACCGAATATGTCCTCCCGGAAGTGTGGAAGTGGGAACAGCCGAGCGGCGGCGAGTTCGCCAGCATCAACCGACCGATCGCCGGGCCGACCCTCGACAGGGACCTGCCCGTCGGCAAGCATCCGTTCCAGCTCTACTCGCTCGCGACTCCCAACGGGCAGAAGGTCTCGATCATGTTCGAGGAGCTTCTGGAGAAGGGCCACAGGGACGCCGAATATGACGCCTGGCCGATCCGCATCGGCGAGGGCGACCAGTTCGGCAGCGGGTTCGTCGAGGTGAATCCCAACAGCAAGATTCCGGCGCTCGTCGACCGCAGCGGCCCCACGCCGGTCCGGGTGTTCGAATCCGGCGCGATCCTGGTCCATCTCGCGGAAAAATTCGGCGAGTTCTTGCCCACGTCCGGTCCGGAGCGTGCTGAAACGTTGTCCTGGCTCTTCTGGCAGATGGGCAGCGCGCCGTTCCTCGGTGGCGGCTTTGGCCACTTCTTCGCCTACGCACCGGAAAAGATCCAATATGCGATCGACCGCTATTCGATGGAGGCCAAGCGCCAGTTCGACGTGCTCAACCGTCGCCTCGCTCAAAGCGAATATATTGCGGGCTCCGACTATTCGATCGCCGACATCGCAATCTGGCCCTGGTACGGCGGCATGGCGCTCGGGCGCAGCTACTCAGGCTCCAATATATTCCTCGCGACGGACGAATATGAGCATGTCGTCCGCTGGGCCAAGCAGATCGACGCTCGTCCTACCGTCAAGCGCGGACGCATCGTCAACAAGATGACCGGCGATCCCTCCGAGCAGCTCCACGAACGCCACGATGCGAGTGACTTCGAGCTCAGGACCGAAGACAAGGTCCCCCTCACTCCGGAGGCGGAAGACCTCGCCGCTGTAAAGGACGACGCGATCTAGTGCTCAGCCGCGCCGCATGATCAAGTGCGGCATGGCGTGAGGGCAGACAGCTTCGGGGTCGACCTCGAAGCCGTGCTTCCGGTAGAAGCCGATTGCCCGCTCGTTGTGCCGCACCACGTTCAGCCACATCGGCCGATCGTCGCCTAGCCAAGCCATGCCCGCCTGCATAAGTGGCGAGGCGATTCCGCCCCCGTGGAACCGCGGATCGACCATAAGCCAGTCAAGCTCGCGGTCTTCGTCCGAGTGGACGGTAGCGATCATGAAACCAGCGAGCGTGTTGTCGGACATTGCCGTGACGAGATGCTGGTTCGGATTTCGAGCCGCAGACGTGACGCTATCGACTGAAATCCTGACGACGCGTTCGATGAACGCGATGTGCTCAGGCAGTAGGTTATCAGCATAGTATGTCGCAGCTGTCGCGCGACGTGTGAGCTCGACGATATCGTCAGCGGCGGTAGCCTGGAGCGCTTCGGCATCGGCTAGCAATTCCATCAGGCGGCCTTCCGATATCGAGCCAGGAATTCGGCTGCGAAGGCTTTCAGTCGTTCACCCCCAATGGCCTCTCGAAGCCCCTGCATCGTTCGCTGGTAGAACCACAAATTATGCTGGGTCATCAGCATCGCGCCGAGGATTTCGCCCGACTTCACCAGATGGTGGACGTAGGCGCGCTCGAATTGTGAGCAGGCCGGGCACGGGCAACCCGGCTCGATCGGGTCCGCGTCCTCGGCAAAGCGCGCATTGCGCATGTTGAGCGGACCCTCGGCGGTGAACGCCTGCCCGGTTCTTCCCGAGCGGGTTGGAAGCACGCAGTCGAACATGTCGATCCCGCGAACCACGGCTTCGACGATATCGTCCGGCTTGCCGACGCCCATAAGGTAACGCGGCCGATCGGCAGGCAACATATCCACGGCGAAATCCAGGCAGCCGAGCATCGCTTCCTGCCCCTCGCCTACCGCCAGCCCGCCGACAGCATAACCGTCGAAACCGATGTCGATCAGCGTTTGGGCTGAAGCCTTACGAAGCTTCTCGTCGAGTGCGCCCTGTTGGATTCCGAAGATCGCCGCCCGCTCCGAATGCTCGCCGCCCCGATCGAACTCGTCCCTGCTTCGCTTCGCCCAACGGATCGAGCGATCCATCGCTTCCCGCTGCGCCTCAGGCGTCGACGTGGTCGGCACCAGCTGGTCAAACTGCATGACGATGTCGCTGCCCAGCAGTCGCTGCACCTCGATCGACCGCTCCGGCGACAACATGTGCCGCGAGCCGTCGAGGTGGCTGGCAAAGGAAACACTCTCCTCTGTGACCTTTGTCAGCTCGGACAGGCTCATCACCTGATATCCGCCGCTGTCGGTCAGGATCGGGCGCTCCCAGCCCATGAACTTGTGCAGCCCGCCGAGCTTGGCGACGCGCTCGGCGCCGGGCCGGAGCATCAGATGATAGGTATTGCCGAGAATGATGTCGGCGCCGCTCTCGCGCACCTCCTGCGGCCGCATCGCTTTTACCGTCGCGGCGGTTCCGACCGGCATGAAAGCCGGCGTCCGGATTTCGCCGCGCTGCATGGCTATCATACCGGTTCTCGCGGCGCCGTCGGTCGCTGAAATCGTGAAGGAGAATCGGGTCACGCCGGAGCGCTTAGCGCCTGAAGCCGTGTATGGCGAAGCCGCGAGCGCGTGCTAGGACCGGCGGATGCCGCGTATCCAGGATATCGCCCGCTTCATCTTCATCGTCGGAGCGCCCCGCTCCAGCACGACAACCATGGCGCGCTGGCTGAAAGCGCATCCGCAGATTCTCTTCCCGTTCGTCAAGGAGCCGCATTTCTTCTCTCAATTCGACCTGCGCGGCCTCGACGATGCGGAGCTCAGGCGAAGGGTCGAGCACGACTATCTCGACCATTATTTCGCCAAGCCCGAAGGAGAGCAAAGCGTCGGCACGGATGCCTCGGTTTCTTACCTCTACGTGCCCGAGCAGTTGGAGCCCGCGCTCAAGCTCTGGCCGGACTCACGCTTCGTGGTCGGCGTTCGCGATCCGCTGACCTTGCTGCCATCGCTTCACAAAAGGCTGATCTTCACCGGGGACGAGAATATCCGCGGCTTCGACGATGCGTGGGCCGCGGTTCCGGACCGCGCCGCCGGTCGCCGGATTCCGTGGAGCACGATCGAGCCGCGCCTTCTTCGTTACGATGAAGCCGCCCGCTACGGCACCTATGTCGAGCAGCTGTTCGCAGCCGTCGGCAAGGAACGTTGCCTCGTGATGGTTTTCGACGATCTTCTCGCCGATCCGGAAGGTCAGCATCGCCGGCTGATGGAGTTCGCGGGGCTTCGATCGATGGCGGTGCCGGAGCTGGAGCCACAACGCGCCGGGAAGGGCGTGCGCTGGCTGCTCCTGCAGCAAATGCTGAAGCGGCCGCCACGCGTCTTGCTGCCCTATCTTGCGAGCCTCCTGCACCACGGCCGCTTCGACAAGGAAGCCGGAAAGAAGGCCAAGAAGGATTCAGGCGCCTCACGCTCGCTGCGGCGGGCCTTGCTCGACTGGAATACGGTACCCGACGAGAAGGCGACGGTCTCCCTATCGGTTCAGCGCGAGATCAAGGCGCACTATCAGGATGAGATCGACAAGCTCGGCGCCTTGATTGGACGCGATCTTGGCCATTGGCTCCAGCCCGAACCTTAATCAGCCGGCAACAACAAGCTCGCGTCGCCGTAGGAATAGAAGCGGTAGCCTGCGTCGATCGCGTGGGCATAAGCCGACTTCATGACGTCGAGGCCCATCAGCGCACTGACCAGCATGAACAGGGTCGAACGCGGCAGGTGGAAATTGGTAATGAGTCCGTCGATCGCCTTGAAGCGGTAGCCCGGCGTGATGAAAATCGCCGTGTCCCCCTCGAACTGCTGGATTGTCCCGTCATCACCTGCCGCGCTTTCGAGCAGGCGAAGGCTGGTGGTGCCGACCGAGATTAGCCGTCCGCCAGAGCGGCGGACCGCGTTCAGCCTCTCGGCAGTCTCGCCATCGATGCGCCCCCATTCGGCATGCATCTTATGCTCTTCGATCCTCTCCGATTTGACCGGGAGAAAGGTTCCGGCGCCGACGTGCAGTGTCAGCGTCTCGCGGCCGACGCCTCGAGCATCGAGCGCATCGAGGAGCCGTGGCGTGAAATGAAGCGCCGCGGTCGGCGCCGCCACAGCCCCCTCCTCGCGCGCGAACATCGTCTGATAATCGTCACGGTCGGCTTCATCCACCTCCCGCCGCGAGGCGATGTAGGGCGGAAGCGGCATCCTTCCCGCGCGCTCGAGCAGGATTTCGACTGGTTCCTCGCCATGGAAATGGAGCAGCGCCGAACCATCGTCCGACTTCTCGACGACGGACGCCGCAACGCCTTCGCCGAATTCGATCGTGTCGCCCTCACCCGCCCGCTTGGCGTTGCGGAGGAACGCTTGCCACTCGCGCGGTCCCTCGCGCTTGTGAAGGGTCGCGCCGATCGAGGCGTCACCGCGCTTGCCCTCGAGCTGCGCCGGGATGACCTTGGTATCGTTGAAGACCAGCACGTCGCCCGGCCGGAGCAAGTCGGGAAGCTCCAGCACCCGGTGATCCGAGATCGCTGATCCCTCGACCAGCAGCAGCCGCGCGGAATCGCGTGGACGCGCGGGTCTCAGTGCAATCCGCTCGGCGGGAAGATCGAAATCGAAATCGGCGACGCGCATGTCGCGCGACGCACTAGCTTCCGAGATAGGCCTTCACAATTTTCGTCGGGTTGGCGGGCGGCTCGCCGGGCTCGATTCGGTCGACCACGTCCATTCCGCTGACAACACGGCCGATGACGGTGTAATCGCCATCGAGGCTCGAATTGGGCACGAACATGATGAAGAACTGGCTGTTGGCCGTGTCGGGATTATCCGTTCGCGCCGCGCCAACGGTTCCGCGAAGAAACGGCACAGAGGTGAACTCGGCCTTGAGATCGGGCAGGTCGGAGCCGCCCTCACCGGTTCCTTTCGGATCGCCGCCCTGGGCCATGAACCCCGGCACGACCCGGTGGAACGTCAGGCCGTTGTAGAACCCGCGGCGGACGAGCGTCTGAATCCGGTCGACATGATGCGGCGCAAGGTCGGGACGAAGCACGATTTCCACCGTCCCGCCATTCGACAGGTCGAGGAACAGATGGTTCGCCGGATTGGCGACCACTTCGGCCGGCGGAAGGATGCTGGGAGCCGGTGTAGGCGCGGGGGCTGGAGCCGCCGCGATAAGAGCCAGCGCAAACGGCAACGCAAACAATGCTTTGAACATATCCCTCCCCGAAATTCCTCTTTTTTGCTGCGCCCGAGCGGCTGACCTTAACGTGAACTGCCGTTGAGGAGCCGACGGACGTCTTCCGCGACTGCGGGCGTGACGAACTTGTCGATCGAGCCCCCGTAGCGCGCGATTTCCTTCACCAGCTTCGATGCGATCGGCTGGAGCGACACGTCGGCCATCAGGAAGACGGTCTCGATATCGTCATTCAGCTGCTGGTTCATGCCGGCCATCTGGAACTCATATTCGAAGTCCGCGACGGCCCTCAGTCCGCGAAGGATGGCGGTAGCGCCCTGCTTCTCGGCGAATTCCATCAGCAGGCTGTCGAACTCGACCACTGCGATGTTCCCCGGGACGTCCTTCACTTCGCGCTGAACCATCGTCAGCCGCTCCTCGACCGAGAACATCGGCTCCTTCGACGGGTTGGTCGTGACCCCGATGACCAGCTTGTCGACGAGGTGCGCCCCGCGGCGGATGATGTCGAGGTGCCCAAGCGTGATCGGGTCGAAAGTCCCGGGATAGACTGCCACCTTCATCAATGGTCTCTTTCTATCGCAAATCGGGCGATCGCGCGGAGCAAGTCCGCCTCGCGCCCGTGACTGGAGAGATGCTCGATCGCCTGGCTGACGAGGAAGTCGGCCTGCTGGCGAGCCCGTTCCTCGCCGAGCAGCGAGACGAAGGTCGCCTTGCCCGCATTCGCATCGCGGCCGGTCGGCTTGCCGGCTGCCCTCTCGTCGCCGCTGTGGTCGATGAGGTCGTCGGCGATCTGGAATGCGAGGCCGATGTTGCGTGCATAGCCCCGATAAGGCGTTCGCGCGTCGCCCGGCATCTTGTTCATGATACATGCCGCTTCGACCGCATATTCGATCAGCGCGCCGGTCTTCAGCTGCTGAAGGCGGGTGATCGACGGCAGGTCGAGCTCGTGACCCTCGGCGGCGAGATCCATCATCTGCCCGCCCGCCATCCCGTTCGGTCCGGCGGCCTGCGCCAACTCCAGCACCAGGTCGGAGCGAACCCACGGATCTTCATGCGTGGACCGGCTTCCGAGGATTTCGAACGCGAGGGCGTGCAGGCTGTCGCCGGCGAGCACGGCCGCCGCCTCGCCGAACGCCTTGTGCACCGTCGCCTTGCCGCGACGCAGCTCCGCATCATCCATACAGGGCAGATCGTCATGAATGAGGGAGTAAACGTGAATCGCCTCGATCGCGCAGCCGACTCGAAGCGCGCGCTCGCGGTCGATCGCGAACAGCTTTGACGCGGCGATGGTCAGGAGTGGGCGGAGACGCTTGCCGCCGCCGATCGCGGCGTGGCGCATCGCTTCGTAAAATTGATCGCGGCTGTCACCGGGAGACTTCAAAAGCTCCGCGAAGAAGCGGTCGACTTCAGCCGAGACGCGCTTCGCCTCGGCGTCCAGCTCCTGGGCGAGCCGGTCGATCGTCTCAACCGGCATCGAAGGGCTTGAGCCCCGCCGGCTTGCCGTCGCTCCCGAAGGCGATCTGCTCGATCCGCGCCTGCGCGTCTTTCAGCCGCGCCTCGCAGTGGCGGCGGAGCTTGTCGCCTTCCTGGTACAGCTCGATCGACTGGTCGAGCGGCGCCTCGCCCTTCTCGAGCGTGCGCACGATCTCTTCGAGTCGCCGAAGCGCGTCCTCAAAGCTCAGTTGTTCGACGTCGCTGGTCGGGGCGGTGGCCATGGCTGAACTTTGAGCCGCTGAGCCGTTCAAATCAAGCGAACGACTATTCGCCGGCCTATTCGCTTGGGCGGTTTGTGAACGGGTCGCGGATGCCCGGAACGACCTCGTCGCGGAGCGTCTCGTCTCCCGCCTCGGCAAGCGCCGCCTCCGCCTCGCGAATATGCTGCTCGCGCTCGCGGCGGAGCTGCTCGATCAGCGCGTCGCGATCCCCCTCGAAGGTGGTGTCGGTCGGCGCCTGGATTCCCGCGGCCTTCGCCGCCTTCGCGACAGCCGCGTCAAGCTCGCGCTGCGTCGTCAGGCCCAAAGTCACCGGGTCCTTCGGCGTGATGTTGGCCATGTTCCAGTGAGTGCGGTCGCGGATCGCGGCGATCGTCGTTCGCGTGGTCCCGATCAGCTTGCCGATCTGGCCGTCGCTGACCTCCGGATGGTTCTTGATGATCCAGGCGATCCCGTCGGGCTTGTCCTGGCGCTTGCTCACCGGCGTGTAGCGCGGCCCGCGGGTACGGCGGACGGCTTCCGGCGCCTTGTGCATCTGGAGCGCATAATCCGGGTCGTTCTGGCCCTTCACGATCTCGTCATGGGTCAGCTCGCCGGCGCGGATCGGGTCGCGGCCAGTCAGCTTGGTCGCCGCGGTATCGTCGGCGATCGCCTGCACCTCGAGGATGTGGAGGCCGCAGAACTCGGCGATCTGCTCGAAGGTGAGCGAGCTATTGTCGACCAGCCAGGCGGCGGTGGCGTGCGGCATCAGGGGCTGGGCCACGGGAATGTCTCCGTTTCTACAAATAAATTGGGCCGCCCCTCACGGAGCGGCCGGCTTGGCGCGCGATTTAGCCCTCGTGAGCGGCTACGGCAAGGCCGCTCAGGCTTCCATCTCGACGAAGTTCGGAAGCTCCATGATTTGCTCCATCCAGCGGATCACCTCCGGATAAAGCTCCAGATCGAAATCCGCCTCGTCCGCGACGTGCGTGTAGGCGAAGAGGCAGACGTCCGCGACGCTGATCTCATGGCCCACAAACCAGTCGCGGCCTCTCAGGTGCTCGTCCATCAGCTTCAGCGCCGCATTCCCGGCCTGGCGCTTCGGCGGCATCTGCAGCCGCTGCACGTCCGCGAGCTTGTCGACCCCGACGAAGCGCAGCCAGAATCGGAGCGTCGCGATGTTCGGCTCGTGATTATATTGTTCCCAGAACATCCATCGCAGCATGTCCGCGTGGTCGAAATTGTCCTTGGGAATGAGGCCCGATCCGTCCGCGATATAGTGGCAGGCCGCATTGCTCTCCGGGATGAAACGGTCGCCGACCTCTAGGACCGGGATGCGCCCGTTCGCATTGACGTTGGCGAGGAATTCGGGGGTCCGCGTCTCGCCCTTCATGATGTCATATTCGCGCCGCTCGAGCTCGGTCCCGACAAGCGCAGCCGTCAGCCGGACCTTGTAGCAATTCCCCGATGCCGCATATTCGTGGAGCACGAGCTTGTCGGTCATGACGACACCTCCAGCACGATCTTCCCGATATGATCGCCCGCTTCCATCCGCGCGTGGGCAGCGGCGGCTTCGGCAAGCGGAAATTTGCTGTCGATGACGGGCTTCAGCCGTCCGCCCTCGACATAGGGCCAGACGGTCTTCGCGATCTCGTCGGCGACCATCGTCTTGAACTCGACCGGCCGCGGCCGAAGCGTCGAGCCGGTCAGCATCAGCCGCCGCCGCATGATGTCGGGGATGGCGATCTCCACCTTCGCGCCGCGCTGGAAGGCGATCGAGACGTTCCGGCCATCGTCCGCCAGCGCCGCGATGTTGCGCGGCAGATAATCGCCGCCGACCATGTCGAGGATCACGTCGACGCCCTTGCCGCTCGTCAGCCGCTTGGCCGCCTCGACGAAATCCTGCGTCCGGTAATTGACCGCCGCCTCGGCGCCTAGATCGAGTGCCCGCGCGCATTTCTCGTCGCTGCCGCAGGTAACGATGACCTTCAGCCCGAACAGCCGCCCGAGAGCGATCGCCATCGTCCCGATCCCGCTGGTGCCGCCATGGACCAGCACCCAGTCGCCGCCCGCCGCGAAGCCACGCTCGAACAGGTTCGACCAGACCGTGAAGAGCGTCTCGGGCATCGCCGCCGCTTCGGAAAGCGTAATCGCATCGGGAACCTTCAGGCATGTCCCGATCGGGGCGACGCAATATTCGGCATAGCCGCCGCCGGCGACGAGCGCGCACACCTTCTGTCCGATCAGCTCTTCGGCGCCTTCGCTCGTCTCGACCACCTCGCCTGCAATCTCGAGGCCGAGAATATCGGGAGCGCCTGGCGGCGGCGGATAGAGGCCTCGGCGCTGGAGGATATCGGGCCGGTTCACGCCCGCGGCCGCAACCTTGACCAGCACCTCGCCGGGACCGACGCGCGGCACCGGCTTCTCGACCAGAGCCAGCTCTTCGGCGCCGTCCGGCTGGGGCGCGACCACCGCCAGCATCGAGGATGGGACGTTCGTCACGGGTCCGAACTTATTGACTTCACCGCTCCACGGGTCAACGATTCCCCCGTGGATCTGGAAGAACTCTTCCCGAGCAAGCCCGATGACCCGCTCGTCGCGCTTGCAAAGCAGGACCTCGACCCCATATCGATCGAGGAGCTGAAAGCGCGGATCGAAGCGCTGCAGACCGAAATCGCCCGCGTCGAGGCACATATGAAGCGTGCTGAGGACCATCGTTCAGCAGCCGAACAGCTCTTCAAGCGATAATCTGGGGAAAAGCCGGAACCGGCCCCTTGATTGCCGCGTCACCGCGTATGACATTCAAACCAA
>Ga0207639_10002078_pt1 | contig 13488 bp, 15 predicted proteins | sample KBSCornC32_FD_184299 | JGI IMG/M metagenome (GOLD analysis project Ga0207639, IMG submission 184299) | Corn rhizosphere microbial communities from Kellogg Biological Station, Michigan, USA - KBS Corn C3-2 (SPAdes) (version 2) | ecosystem: Host-associated > Plants > Roots > Rhizosphere > Soil ...
TGGGCCGGCAAACGCGGGCGTTCGTTCGCCCACCCCCACCCCTCAAGGGGGAGAGGAGCAACAGTCCACCCAACACCACGTTCCTACTGCACCGTCACGTGCGCCAGCGACAGCAGCGTGCCCGTCGGTGACGGCACGAAGCCTTTCACCGTCTTGAGCTGCGCCGTGTAGTTGTACGGCGCCGACAGCCAGATCCACGGCGACATCTCGGCAAGGTGCTGCTCGAACTTGTGGAAGATGTCGGCGCGCTTGGCGGTGTCGGTTTCCGCCTGCCCCTGCCGCAACAGGCTGTCGAGGTCGTCGTCGACGAAGTTGGAAACCTTCAGCAGGTTGCCATCCTTGGTGAAGTAGCGGTTGTACATCGGATAGGGATCGGCGCGGCCACCGTTGAGCGCCACCGCCATGTCGAAGTCCCCCTTGAGCCAGGTGTCGACATAGACGTTGAGCTCGCTCATCTGGATGGTGAGCTTTATGCCGATGGCAGCGAGCTGGTTCTGCAGCACCTGCGCCTCGGCCGAGGCATAGGGCGGCTCGCCGGTCGCGGCGATGACCGTGGCGCTAAACCCATCGACGCCGGCTTCCTTCATCAGCGCCTTGGCCTTGTCGACGTCCTGCTTGTAGCAGAACAGCGAATTGGGGTCTTCCGCAAAGGCCGGCATGGTCAGCGGCCCCGTCACCTTACCCTCGCCGGCGAGCGCCGTGTCGACGATTTCCTGCCGGTTGACGGCGCAGGAGATCGCCTGGCGCACCTTGAGGTTGTCCATCGGCTTCCGCGACGGATTGAGCTGCAGCACGTTGTAGTTGAGCCCGGCGGTGCGATTCAGCTGGAGATTGGCCTCCTGTGGCACGAGGGTCGCAACCAGCGGATCGTTGAGCAGGGCAAAATCCGTTTGGCCGGCGCGCAGCGAAGCGAGGATCGCCGTCTCGTCCGGCAGCACCGAGATGTCGATCTCGTCGACCCCGGTCTTGCCGCCTGCCCAGTTCGGGTTGGCCTTGAGCACTTCCTTCGAGTTCGGATCCCAGGAGGCGAGAGTGAATGGGCCTGAGCCGATGGCCTTGGTGCCGATGGTGCCGGCCGCGATCTCGCTCGCCGGCGCAATGGCGGCATTAGTCGACGTCATGGCCGCCAGCAGCGGCACGTCGGCAGTCTTAAGATGGAAGACGATGGTCTCCGGATCGGGCGTATCCATCGTGTCGATCGAGAGATAGTTCGAGCGGGCGGCGGCGCCGGTTTTCTCGTCTAGGATGCGGGCAAAACTCGCCTTCACATCGGCGGAGGTGACCTGCGCGCCGGTCGAGAACTTGGCCTTGGGATCGAGCTTGAAGGTCAGCGTCTTGGCGTCGGGGGCGAATTCCCAGCTCGCCGCGACGCCGGGGATGACGTTGAGCTGCGGGTCCATGTTGACCAGCGGCTCGTAGATGAGCTCGAGGAGGCGCAGCGAGGAGAAGGCCGTCTGCTTGTGGGGATCGAGGCCCGTGGCGTCCTGCGACCACGCCATGCGCAGCGTCGCCGCAGCAGTCGGCAGTGCCGTGACGGTCGTCGTGAGCAAACTTGCGGCCAGCGCGCCCACCAGAAGGCGCCGAGTCTTCGTCCACTGCATGATTGTCTCCCTCTCCCTGTGCGCCAGCGCCAGGCAGCCTTCCAGCCGCCGCGATAACATGGCGAAGCGCCGGAGACGGACGGTAGCGAGGGCCACGAAGCGGCGTCAAGAAATCTTCTGGCGACGGCCACTTGAACGCCATCGGCCCCGCCTTGAGGCCCGGACGCGCCGCGTGGTAGGACCCGCGGCGCCCCGTCAAACGCCGGGGCCGTGGCGCAGGGGCTTCCGGTGCATCATTTCGACTATCGTGACGACGCGCTCTTTGTCGAGGACGTCGACGTTTCCGCCCTCGCCGACAAGGTCGGAACGCCCTTCTACGTCTATTCGGCCGCGACCCTCCGCCGTCATGTACGAGTCATGCGAGAGGCCTTTGCAGGCCAGCCAGCGCTGATCGCCTATGCGATGAAGGCCAACTCCAATCAGGCCGTGCTGCGCCTCCTCGCCAAGGAGGGCGTCGGCGCCGACGTGGTATCCGGCGGCGAGCTCGAACGCGCCATCGCCGCCGGCATTCCGGCCGAACGCATCATTTTTTCGGGTGTCGGCAAGACAGTGGCCGAGATGCGTCGGGGCATCGAAGCCGGCATCAAGTGCTTCAACCTCGAATCCGAGCCCGAGCTCGAGCGGCTCAACGACATCGCGGGCAGCATGGGCCGGATTGCCCCGGTGTCGGTGCGCATCAATCCGGACGTCGATGCCGAAACGCACGCCAAGATTTCGACCGGCAAGTCCGAGAACAAGTTCGGCATTCCGGCCGAGCGCGCCCACGCCGTCTATGGCCGCATCGCGGCCCTGCCGCATCTCAAGGCGGTCGGCGTCGACATGCACATCGGCAGCCAGATCACCAAGATGGCGCCGTTCGACAGCGCCTTCGCGCTGCTCGCCGCCCTGGTGCAGGACCTCCGCGCCGAGGGCCACGATATCCGTCACATCGATGTGGGCGGCGGGCTCGGCATCCCCTATGAACTCGACGAAGCCGCTCCGCCCGATCCGGTCGCCTATGCCAACGTCGTCAAGCGGCACCTCGCTGGCCTTGGCGCCGAGATCGTCCTCGAACCCGGCCGCCTGATCGTCGGCAACGCCGGCGTGCTGGTGACCCGCGTCGAATATGTGAAGACGCCAGAGTTCCCCGGCGGCAAGACCTTCGTTATCGTCGATGCGGCGATGAACGACCTCATCCGCCCCACCCTCTACGACGCCCACCACGACCTCCAGCCGGTGCGCCGCTCCAACCGCCCCGCCATCACTGCCGATATCGTCGGGCCGGTCTGCGAGAGCGGCGACTACCTGGCGCTGGGCCGGCGCATCGAGGGCGTGAGCGACGGCGACCTCATCGCGGTGATGACGGCCGGTGCTTATGGCGCGGTGATGGCCTCGACCTACAACTCGCGCCCGCTGGTGCCCGAGGTGCTGGTCGATGGCTCGCGCTGGCACGTCATCCGGCCGCGGAAAGCCATTGCCGAGCTCATCGCACTCGACAGCGTCCCCGACTGGCTCTGACCGGCTAGCCCGCCTGGCGGCTGAGCGAGGGCATCTCGACCGGCCGACCGGCCAGGGCATCGTCCACCTTGGCGACAAGGTCGGCGAGGCTGAACGGCTTGGGGATGACGTCGTAGATCAGCGCCTCGAGCCCGTGCGCGCGCTCGCGCTGGTCGGCAAAGCCGGTCATCAGCAGGATGGTGAGCTTTGGAAACAGCGCGCCGACGTGCAGCGCGAGCGCAATGCCGTCCATCACCGGCATCTTGATATCGGAGAGCAGGAGATCGAACCGCCCCTCCTCCGCCTCGACGGCTTCCGCCGCGAGCCCGCCGTCCGGCATACCGATCACCTCGTGGCCCCGATGCACCAGCGCCCGCTCCACGAACTGGCGAACATTGTCGTCGTCTTCAGCGATCAGGATTCGGGCCATTGTCGGTCTCGTTGGTTGTCGGTTTGGGCGCAAAACGGATGGGACCATCCTTCTGGATTTCAGCGGAAGTCGACGGTCCCTGTACCGCAACGCCGGCGCTGTCGTCGGCCGGCCGCGGCGGCGCCTGGCTGCTGGCAAAGCTCAGCTTGACGTTCTTGGCGCCTGCCGGCGGGCTCGATAGCTGCGTTTCGAAGTGGATGGTCTCGCCGGGCTCGAGCTCGGTTGCCTTGGAGGTGACGCTCCACTCGTAAACCGAGCTGCCACGCGGATCGAGCAGCGTGACAATGACCTGCGGCACCGCGACCTCGTGATCCGCGACGCTGGCAATCGTGCCCTCAACCGCGAGCACGTCGACACCCTGCTGCAGCGACTGCAGCGTTTGCACATTGCGGAACTCGAGGCCGATGACGTTGACGCTGAGGCCGACCGCCGCATAGGCGCCGGCCAGCTGCGGGAACTGGCCGACAATCGGCCCGCGGAGCATGATGACGCCGCCAACGATCAAAACCATGACGCCGAGAACGGCAAACCGCGCTGCCCGCCGGAAGCGCGCCATAGGCAGCCGATTGGTGAGGCTGCGCTGCCGGCGCGAGAATTCCTGCTGCTGGCGCCGCCGGGCTTCGGGATCGAGCGTCTCCTCGCCATTGCCGATCGCCGCCTTGATCTCATCGACGGTGCGCTGGTGCTCGGGGCTGCGCGATGGCGGCGCCGCGCCGATGGTGCCGGCAGTCGCCCGCGCAATGGCGGCTGCGCGCTCGGCCGCCTCGGACTGAGCTTCGGCTGCCGCGCGACCCTCGCGTTCGGCGGCAAGCGCCGCGTCGCTGCGCGCCTTGGCCTCGCGGGCCTCCTGCTCGGCCTTGAGGGATGCTTCGCGCCGCGCTTTCTGGCGCTGTTCCTCGATGACGAATTTCTCATCGAGCATTTCTTCGGCGAGCGCCCCGAAATCCTTGTCCTCGACGACCGTGCGCTTGGGCGCAGGCGGCGGAGCGGCGGGCATCGCGGCGACCGGCGGCCGCTCGGCATGCGCCTCCCAGGACTGTCCGCAATGGGCACATTGGACGGTGCGCCCCTTCGGCCCGATCGCCCCATAGGGCACCTGGTAACGCGTGCCGCAATGCGGGCAGGCGATCACGACCAGGGCTGGTTCCGGAGCGGGCATGCCAAGGACCATAGAAAAGCGGCGTTAATACTCCTCAAACTCGCCCATCTCTTGGGCTTAAGCGGGCCTTGCGCTGCTATGATGCGAGTGCCTGATTCGGAGAGATACGGGGCGTGATCGAGTTTTCGAGCGTGGGATTGCGATACGGCCAGGGTCCTGAAATCCTCAAGGACCTGAGTTTTCGCATCGATCCCGGCACGTTTCACTTCCTCACGGGACCCTCGGGTTCCGGCAAGACGTCGCTCCTCAAGCTCCTCCTGCTGTCGCTCAAGCCGACGCGCGGCACCGTCACCATGTTCGGCGAGGATGTGCGGGAGCTCGACCAGGATCGCCTGCTGCTGATGCGCCGACATATCGGCATCGTCTTCCAGGAATTCCGCCTGCTCGACCATCTGACGACGTTCGAAAACGTTGCGTTGCCGCTGCGCGTCCTCGGCCAGCCCGAGGTTCAATACCGCTCGAATGTCGAGGAACTGCTCGAATGGGTGGGCCTCGGCGAGCGCATGGACGCGCTGCCGCCGCTGCTCTCGGGCGGCGAGAAGCAGCGCGCCGCCATCGCCCGCGCGGTCATCGCCCGGCCCGATATCCTTCTGGCCGACGAGCCGACCGGCAATCTCGACCCGGACCTCTCGAAGCGCCTCGTGACGCTCTTTGCCGAGCTCAACCGGACCGGCACGACCATCATTCTCGCCACTCACGAGCTGACCTTGCTCGACAGCTTCGACTTTCCCCGCATGGTGCTCGAGGACGGGGAGCTGGCATTCTCATGACCGACGCGCTCCGCCCCACCCGCCCCAGAACAGCGCCCATCGTGCCCGAACGCTCGGTTGCCGGACGGACGCTGCTGCTGCTCATCGCCATCATGACGTTCCTCTCGGCGCTGACGCTCGGCGGCGTGGTGCTGGTACAGAAATCGGCGATTGCCTGGTCGGCGGATGTCGGGCGCGAAGTTACCATCCAGATCAAGCCGGTCGCCGGCGAGGTGATGGAAAGCAACCTGCGGCTCGCCGTCTCGCTGGCCGAAGCGACGCCGGGCGTCGCCAGCGCCCGCGCCCTCTCGCTCGAGGAAAGCCAGAACCTCCTCAAACCCTGGCTCGGCGAGGGGCTGGACCTCTCGACCCTCGAAATCCCCCGCATGGTGGCGGTCCAGCTCTCCGATCCCCAGGACGCCGACATCGGCAAGCTCGCCAACGACCTCAAATCCATCAAGGGCGCGAGCCTCGACACGCACGCCGCCTGGCGGCAGCAGCTCAACACCATGGCTGGCGCCATTGTCGTCTCCGGCCTGCTGGTCCTGGCGCTGATCGTTGTCGCGACAGTTTTGGCCATCATCTTCGCCACCCGCGGCACCATGGCGACCAACCGCGAAATCGTCGACGTTCTGCACTTCATCGGCGCCTCGAACAGTTTCATCGCCGGCGAATTCCAGGGCCGGTTCCTCCTCATCGGCTTTCGCGGTGGCATTATCGGCGGCCTCGGCGCGGTGCTGTTCTTCCTGATCATCGCGCTGGTCGCAGGTAACGCCGGCCCGACCGATGTGAGCGCCCAGTTCGGTCTCCTCTTCGGCCGCTTTGCCATCGGCTATGACGGCGTTGCCGGAATCGCGGCGGTGATCCCCGTCATTGCGGCGATGACGGCGATCACCTCGCGTTTCACCGTGCGGCGGTTCTTGTCGCAAATTTCATGATCCGCCGTTAGAACCCGAAAAAGCGGCGCCGTGCCGCCGAGGGAAACCGCATGATCGTCCAGGCCGTCCGCTCGGCGCTGTTTTATGCCATGTTCCTGGGACAGACGATCATCCTCGCTCTCTTCCTCGGGCTCTGGGCGCTCGCGGTGCCCAAGGGTCAACGGGCCCCGGCGGCCATGTGGGCCATCGGGCGCTATTGGGGTCGCTCCAACCAGGCGTTCCTCCGCTACATCGTCGGCATCAAATCCGAGGTCGAGGGCGGCGAGAACATCCCGAGGGGCGGCTGCATCGTCGCCTCAAAACACCAGAGCGACTGGGACATCATCTCGCTGATCCCGTTCATGGACCTGCCGGCCTTCATCGCCAAGCGGCAGCTCATGGACATCCCGTTCTTCGGCTGGGCGGCGCGGGCGCTCAACACCATCTCGATCGACCGCAGCCTTGGCGGCGAAGCCATCCCCAAGATGCTGGAGGACGCCGGGGACAAGCTGGCGCACGGCTCCGAGGTCATCATTTTCCCGGAAGGCACCCGCAAGGCGCCGTTGGCCGACCCGGACTACCGCTTCGGCGTGACCCGCATGTACTTGGCGCTTAACGTTCCGGTCGTCCCCGTCGCCGTGAACTCCGGGCTCTTCTGGGGTCGCAACAGCCTCGTCCTCTGGCCCGGCACCGCCCGCGCCCGCATCCTGCCGGCGATTCCGCCGGGTTTGTCGCAGGACGAGTTCCAGCGGCGTCTAGCCGACACCATTGAGTCGGCAACGAACGATCTGATCGTCGAGGCTTACCGGGCCGGCTTGTCACGGCCGATACCCCCGATCCTGCGTCAGAAGCTCGAAAACCTCGCCGCCACAGCCTCGAGCGCCCAGCTACTACATATTGACTAAAATTACCCATCAGCCCATAGATGTTGTTGCCGAGGCGGCAGCGGCTTGACGATCCATTCAATTTGTTCTAATTTTGTTCTCTTTCGCGATTCCGAGGGCAGACGGATGATGGCGGTGGCAGAGCGGTTCGAGGATTTGAAGGCAGCCGCCCAGGCGACGAACTGGCGCGGGCGCTCCGGGCGCTACTATGCGCTCGTGGCTTTGCCGCTCGATCTGTTCGCCCTAGAGAATGACGACCTCTATCTGCTGGCCCGTGGCACGGACGTCCTCTGGGTCGGCACCGAGGCAGAGGTCGTGGGCGACGCCGCCCGCCGCGCGGCCTTCCGCACGGCCTTGCGCTTTGCCAACGCGGCGTTCCGGGTTGGCGCGCCGGCGGGCGAAGTCGACCGCATGACCATGGCCTGGGATCTGGAGGGCGCCGAGCCCGTGTTCGGCCTCAGCCTCGCCTGACAGTCAGGCCGCCGTTGCCTGCTCCATCAATGCCGCTGCCAGCGCTTCGAGCGAGCGATCGCGGATACCGAGGCCGCGAAGATGCTCGGCCGTATTGAGCACGTAGTCGATGTTCGGACCGGATATGCCCACGCCGCGCCGCACGAGCCGCATCTGCTCCGGGAGCGAGAGGCGCCCGGCATATTGCTCGTGCGCCTCATCGACGAGATAGGTCACGGCCATGACGGTCGCGCCGCTCAGGAGACGCACCGGCCGCACCGCCTCGCGGTAGACGCTGGTGACGAGCTCCCGGTCTCTGAGATACGCCAGCGTTTCTGGCCAGATGGCGCCGTCGACCGCGAACGCCATGCCACCGCAGGAGCCGCCACGCGCCAGCCCGAAGACCAGCCCCGGCGCCTCCGCCGTGCCGCGATAGTGGTGCGAATAGATGCAAAGGCTCCGATGCGCCCCGCGCAGCAACGCGCGCTCGCTTCGGCCGAACGCAAAGCCCGGCCGCCAGATCAGCGACCCGTAGCCAAACACCCAGTGCGCTGCGCCCTCATCCATGCCTCCTCCTAGGCGGATCGCCGCCGCCACGCAATCGCCGTGACGGGGCCTTGGCGCCCGGCTAAGAACTGGGGCCATGAGACGAATCAGCATTCTCGCCATCGTTTTGGTCGTCATCGCCGCCGGCTGGACCGCGGCCTGGTTCTATGTTGCCAACCTCGCGCGACAACAGATCACGGCGCTGGCCACGGCCGATGGCCAGAGCGAGCCGCGCGTCGTCTGCGGCCGGCTCGATATCGGCGGCTATCCGCTTTATCTCGACGTGACCTGCGGCGGCATGACGGTGACGTCGGATGACCTCACGACCACCGTCGCCGAGGTAAAGGCGTCCGTCGGCATCGACGACATCTGGCACACGGTCGCCTTTATCACCGGCCCGGCGACGTTCGAGGACGCCTTCACCGGCAGCAAATACCGGCTCGATTGGCAGAACCTCGTGGCAAGCGCCCGGCTGACGGATTGGCGCATCGCCCGCATCTCGATCGTCGGCGACGGCTTTGCGCTCAACGAGACACAAGGCAGCGACAACCTCGTCGCCAAGACGGCCCACGCCGAGTTGCACCTCCTCGACCTTCCCGAGCAACACGACGCCGCAAAGCATCTTGCGGCGCTGCACGTCTATTCGACGCTCACCGGCCTCAAGGCCCCCGGCCTCCAGGTCAACGACGGGAAATCGACCTTCGACGCCCAGATCACCAACCTTGGCGACGACGTCCGCACCTATGGCGATGCCGACATGCTCAAGCGCTGGCAGGCGGCGGGCGGCGAGATCAAGCTTGCCGGCTTCAAGGGCGAAGACGGACCGCAGAACTTTGCGGTGACCGGCCATGTCGGCCTCGATGCGATGAACCGCCCGGCCGGCCAACTCGCGATCACGTCGAAGGGCCTCGTCGAGCGGCTAGGACCGCTTGTGCCCGATCAATGGCGCGCCATCATCCTCGGCACCCCCTCCGCCGATGGCAGCAGCTACAGCCAGGTCCTCAATATGACCAATGGCCTCGCCTTCTCCGGCATCGTGCCGCTCGGAACGCTGCCCCCGCTGATGTAGACTAAGCGTCGTCGCCGCCGCCATGTTCGCGAACGGGCGCCGCCGGTTCGACATTGACCTCCGGCGCCGCGGTGGCCGAATCGACGGCGTGCGGGCGGCCGAAGTCTGGGGCAGACGTCTCCTGCCCCGCCGAAATGATCGAGCGGCGGATGGCGCGGGTGCGCGTGAAGAGCGCCTCCATGCCCGGCCCATCGCCCACCCGCACCATGCGCTGCAGCTTGCTGAGGTCTTCGAGGAAGCGGCCCAGCATTTCGAGCACGCCGTCGCGATTCGTCAGAAAGACGTCGCGCCACATAACCGGGTCCGATGCGGCGATTCGGGTGAAGTCGCGAAAGCCCGAAGCCGAGAACTTGATCACTTCGGACTGGGTGTCTTGCTCGAGGTCGGCCACGGTGCCGACGATGTTGTAGGCGATGAGGTGCGGCACGTGGCTGGTGATCGCCAGCACCATGTCATGATGGTTCGCGCCCATCGTTTCGACGTTGGACCCCATGGCGCCCCAGAACGAGGTCAGCCTGTCGACCGCCACCGGATCGACGCCCGGCTCGGGCGTCAGCACGCACCAGCGGCCGATGAAGAGCTCGGGGAAACCGGCGGCAGGACCGGAGTGCTCGGTGCCGGCGATCGGGTGGGCCGGGATGAAATGCACGCCCTTCGGTACATAGGGACCGCAGACCTTCTGGACGAAACCCTTGACCGAGCCGACATCCGACAGGATCGCACCCGGCATGAGCGCCCCGGCGATCTGCTGCATGACACCCTCATAGGCGCCGACCGGCGTGCAGAGGATGACGAGATCGGCGCTGCGCACGGCCTCTGCGGCATCGAGCGTATAGGTGTCGCCGAGCCCAAGCGCCCGCGCCTCCTCGAGCGTTTCGGGCTTGCGCGTCGAGATGGCGATGCCCTCGACGAGGTTGTGCGCCCGCGCCGCCCGGGCGATGGACGAGCCGATGAGGCCGATGCCGATCAGCGCCAGTTTCTTGAACATCAGTCGATCGGCCCCCTGGCGCCATAGTCACGTAATACCTCGACCACCGCCCGCATATGCGCCTCGAGGCCGATGGTGATCCGCAGCCCGTTGAGAATGCCGTAGCTGTGCATCTCCCGGACGATCAAGCCCTTGGCGCGCAGCGCCGTGAAGGCGGCGCGCGAGGCGTCGGCATCGGCGAAGACGGCAAGGATGAAATTGCCCTGGCTCGCCGGCACCTGGATTGCGTTCGAGCGGAGGCTCTGCGTCAGCCAGTCGCGCCATCTGGCGTTGTGGGCGCAAAGCTGCGCGGTGAACGCCGTATCCCGTGCCGCCGCCGCGGCCCCGGCCTGCCCCACCGTGCTGACGTTGAATGGCCCCCGGATGCGGTTGACGGCATCCACCACGTGCGGCTGGGCGTACATCCAGCCGACCCGTATGCCGCCAAGGCCCATCTTCGAGAAGGTGCGCACCATGACGACATTGTCGGCGCGATTCACGAGGTCGATGCCCACCGTGTAGTCGTCCGCCGTGACGTACTCCGCGTAGGCAGAATCGAGCACGAAGAGGATGTCCGGGCGGAGGCCGGCATGCAGGCGGCGGAGCTCAGCCGCCGAGAGATAAGTCCCCGTCGGGTTGTTCGGGTTGGCCAAGAACACGACTTTGGTGCGCTCGGTCACGGCGCCCAATATCGCATCGACATCAGCGCAAAAATCGGTCTCCGGCGCCATGACGGGCTCGGCGGAGGCGCCGCGGGTGATGATCGGATAGACGTTGAAGCCATACTGGCTCATCACCGCCTCGTCGCCCTCGCCGAGATAAACCTGCGCCAGGAGGTGGAGGATGTCGTCCGAGCCGAAGCCGCAGATGATGCGGGCCGGATCGAGGCCGTGCACCTCGCCCAGCGCCTCGCGCAGCAGGCGCGAGCTGCCCTCGGGATAGACCTCGGGATGCTCGACCGCCGCGCGCATCGCCGCCAATGCCTTGGGGCTCGCGCCGAGCGGCGATTCATTGGCGCTGAGCTTGACGAGTGTCACTCCCTCCGGCGTGTCGGAGCGGCCCGGGACGTAGGGCGCAATCTTGAGGATGCCGGGTTGCGGCGTGGGACGGTCGGACATGAGCGGGCAAGGTCTACGGAAAAGCGCCGGGACCATAGTGAAAGCCGCCCGCGAACGCAAACGCCCTCCACCATCGGCCAAGCTGGACCCTTACGGCGTAAGAAGCTACGTTGGGACGTCTCCATCGCCAACAAGGGAGCATGCGATGACGGCAATGAACATCGTGCATATGCGTGTACGGCCCGGACGCGAACAGGACTTCCTCGCCCTCAACCGGCAGATGCTCAAGGAAATGGCGCCGCCCGGCGGACGCGGCACCTGGGTCGTGCGGACCGGCGAGCGCAGCTATTGCTTCGTCGGCGAATGGGACAGTTTTGAAGCCATCGTCAAGGCGCGGCCATTGATGATCAGCCAGCTCGACCAGATGCGCGAGATGCTCGAGGACCTCGGCGGTGGCCGTGGCGTGACCGAGCCCTATTCGGGCGAGGTGGTCGCGGAACAGAAGGCCTAAGACCTCCCCTGGTTCGAGGCTCGCCTTCGGCTCGCACCTCACCATGAGGATTGCAAAGACCTCATCCTGAGGTGCGAGGCCCTTGGGGCGAGCCTCGAAGGACCCCTGTGGCCTACCGCCGCCCGATCTCCATCGCGGCCGTCGCCGGCTGCAGCTCCGGCACGCGCACATACCGCTCCTTACGCTGCCGGCGTGGTACGGCGGGAAAGAGCTCCTTGCGGGCGCGGACGATCGTCACGCCCGCCAGCGCCGGGCCGAGCAACCGCCCGGCGCGCTCGAAGCCGCGTGCCCAGCGCAGCATCAGTTCGCCCTTCGCCGGCGGCAGGAACAGCGCGTCGCGCCAGACCTCGGGCGTGAAGGAATGGTCCCTCAGCAGCTTTTCGAGCTGCGACTTGCTGAAAGGGTTGCCGGTGCCGAACGGCGTGTTGTCGCGCTGCGCCCATAGTCCGCGCCGCCGCGGCACGACGACGATCAGCCGTGCGTTGGGCGCCGCCACCCGCCAGAGCTCGCGCATCAGCTCGCTCGCGTCGCCAATGTGCTCGAAGGCGTGCACGGCGACGATGAGATCGACAGCCGCATCGGTCAGCGGCATTTCGAGCGGATCGCAAAGCGCGGTGACCGACGGCCCCTCGCGTGGCCAGGCGGAGGCGCCCTGCCGGCTCGGCATGAAGGCCAGCACCCGCTCCGCCCTCGACAGGCTGAAGCGGAGGTAGGGCGTCGCAAACCCGAGCCCGAGGACACGCTTCCCTCTGAGGTCGCCCGCCATATCGATGATGGGCTCGCGCACCAGGGCGCGCGAAATGCGGCCCAGCGGGGACTTGTAGAATTCGATCAGCCGGGTGACATCCTCTGCCATGCCGCGATTCTGCCGCAGCGGCATGCGCTTGTCACCTTGCCCTTCGCGATCAACGGCGCTACGGTCATCGAGTAGGCGTTCTTGTAATTGCCGAGTGCTACGTCCCACATCGGCTTGCCGGTCTTCATGTCGAGCGCAACGACGTGTGCATCGGGCGTGGAGACGAAGACCTTGTCCCCGTAGAGCGCGGCGCCGCGATTGCCGATGTCGCAGCACATGTTCTTGCCGGCATCTTCGGGCAATGGATGGTTGTATTGCCAGATCATCGAACCGGTCTTGGCGCTCACCGCGAAGGTGCGACCGTGAGACGCAGTGACATACATCACGCCGTTATGGATCAGCGGCGTGGTGTTTTGCGCGTCGAGCACGCCGAAGGAAAACGTCCACTTCGGAACCAGGCGCCGCACGTTCTTGGTGCTCACCTGGTTCAACGGACTGAAGCGCGTGCTCATGTAATCGCGTCCGACCATACGCCAATTGTCGGATTCCTTATGCGCGTTGAGCAGCATATCGTCGGTAACGCCTTGCGCGAGCCCCTGATGCGCAGCCAGCGCGAACGCAAGCGCCAACAGAAATTTGGGAGCACCACGGACAAGATCATGCGCCATTCTGACCTTCATGATTTTCTCTCCAGAATTTATTGTTTGATCCAACGAAAGAGAACTGTTTTTGCAAACCCGACCTCACTCCCGAATAGCAAAAGACCGAGCACCTCGAATACTTCGCGTTGCTTGAAATGATCACGTGAGCGGGGTCAATCGGCGCCAGTATGGTACACCCGTAGCGCAAGTTTCCAAACGCCTGCTGCAAAATCG
>Ga0207639_10002081_pt1 | contig 13474 bp, 8 predicted proteins | sample KBSCornC32_FD_184299 | JGI IMG/M metagenome (GOLD analysis project Ga0207639, IMG submission 184299) | Corn rhizosphere microbial communities from Kellogg Biological Station, Michigan, USA - KBS Corn C3-2 (SPAdes) (version 2) | ecosystem: Host-associated > Plants > Roots > Rhizosphere > Soil ...
CGCTCGAACTCGCGCGCCTCGAAGCCGCCGGCGATTGGCCCGATGCGGCGACGTTGGCGCCGTTGTGGGAGCGCGTCCGGCCACCGGCGGTGGTCCTCATGCTCTCAGATTTCTTCGACGACGCGGCTGTCGAGCTCGCGCTGCGCCTCGCCGCAGCGCGTCGCGAAGTGCTGGCCGTGCAATTGCTCAGCGCGGAAGAGCGTGACTTTCCGTTCGCCGGTGGACATCGTTTCCGCGATCCTGAAACCGGTGCCGAACGCCGCGTCGAGGCGGCCGCGGTACGCCGCGACTATCTGGAACGTTTCGGCGCGGCGCGTGCCGAACTGGCGCGACGCTTCGGCGCGGCCGGAGTCGATTACGTCGAATACGTGCTCGACCGTCCGCTCGACGAACCCCTGCGCGCGCTGTTCGCGTCGGGCCCGACGCATGTCCGCGGTGCGAGCAGCGTTGCATGAGTATCGCTTTGCTCGCTCCGCTCGGCCTCGCTGCGCTGGCTGCGCTCGCCCTGCCGCTGTTGATCCATCTCGTGCGTCGGCTCGAACTGACGACGACCAATTTTGCCGCGCTGCGCTGGATCGGCGAGCGCATGCGGCCGCAGCGTCGGCTGCGCTTCGAGCGGCCATGGCTGCTGCTGTTGCGCCTCGCCTTGCTCGCCGCGCTCGCGCTGTTGCTGGCGCGTCCGGTTTGGCAAGGCGATGCGCCTTTGGTGCGACCGTGGATCGTCGTCACGCCCGGCGTCGCGCTGGCCGACGCGCGTGCAGCCGCCGGTGCGGTCGACGCGGAATGGCATTGGCTCGCTCCGCGATTTCCGCATCTGGATGAGGCCGTCGCGGCGGCGGACATTCCGCTCGCGAGCCTGCTGCGCGAACTCGATTCGCAGTTGCCGGCAAGTGTGCAACTAACCGTGATCGCGCCGGAGCAACTCGGTGGCCTCGACGGCGAACGCCCGCGGCTGTCGCGTGCCGTCGACTGGCGCATCGCGCCGGGACGCACGGCCGAGGCGCTGGCGTCGGTCGATCGCATTCGCATCGCGGTGCGCTATGCAAGCGACGCCGAAGCGTCGCTGCGCTATCTGCGTGCCGCGGTCGCAGCCTGGAACCAGGGTGAACCGGGGCGTTACGAGCTCGACGTGCAGCCTGTCGCTGCGCCGATCGCCGCGGCGACGAACTGGTTGGCCTGGCTCGCCCCGTCGGCTCCGGCGTTGACGCGCTGGCTCGATCATGGCGGCGTGGCGCTTGTGAGCAATGCCGCAGATGCGAATGGCGAACCGCTTTGGCGCGATGCGGCCGGGCGCGTGCTGGCGAAAGTCGCGGTGAACGGCAACGGCCGCATGATCACGCTGCCGGGCGCTCTGACGCCGGCGGAGCTGCCGTTGCTGCTCGATGCGGAATTTCCGGATCGCCTGCGTGTCGCATTCGGCGGCGGATCGCCTGCGCCGACGCATGCGTCGGCCAGCACGATGCATCCGCGCGTCGAGGCCGAAGTGAGCGCAACGTCCACGCGCTCGTCGGCATCGGCGCATTCGCTCGATGCGTGGCTCGCGCTGCTGATCGCTGCGCTGTTCCTGTGCGAGCGCTTCGTCGCGACGCGACGAGGCGTGGAGGCGCAGATATGAGCCTCGACCCGCAGCTGCACCGGCTGCGTGTCGCATCGGCGCGGCGCGGCCTAGCCATCGTCTCGATCGCGGCGGCACCGATGGTCATTGCAATTGGCGTGCTGGCTGCGCGCATCGGCGGTCCGCTCGCGGCGATCGTTGCCGTGTCGCTGGCGCTGGTCGGCACCGGCGTGGTCGCGTGGCGCGCGTGGCGCGGCATCGACGCGGTCTGGCTTGCGCGTCGGCTCGATGCGACGGCGCCGCAGATGGACGACAGTGCCGCGCTCTTGTTCCAAGATACGGCCGCGTTGTCGTCGTTGCAGAACCTGCAGCGGACGCGCGTGCAGGCGCGGCTTGCCGGCATCGATGCCGATTTGCGCCCGGCTTGGCCACGGTCGCACTTCTTCGTCGCGTTCGCTATAGCCGCGGCGATGCTGGTCGTCGCCGCGCTTTGGCGCCAGGGTACGCGCGGCATCGACGAGGCTGCGCAAGCAAATGCAAAAAGCACGTCGGCCTCGACAGCGCTGACGCGCACGCAGGTCGGCGTCGCCGCGCCCGCTTACACGCAGGTGGCGCCGCGCACGGAGGCGGCGCTCGATGCGAAGGCGCCGGAAGGCTCGCATCTGCGCTGGAATCTGCGCTTCGATCCGCAGCCCGCCGCTGCGGCACTGCTGTTCCACGACGGCAGCCGCGTTGCCTTGAGCCGCGACGGCGAGGATTGGGTCGGTGAACGCACGCTTGCCGCATCGACGCTGTATCGCATTGCCGTCGAAGGTGCGCCACCGCTGGCGGACGATCGCCTGCATCGGCTCGACGCGATCGCCGATCACGCGCCGGAGATACACGTGCTCGAACCCGCGAAGACACTGAGTTTGCTCGACGCACAACAGAAAACCTGGAGCCTTGCCTTCGAGGCCAATGACGACTACGGCATCGCGAACGCCGAATTGCAGATCACGCTCGCGCAAGGCAATGGCGAGAACGTCAAGTTCAAGGAGCAGACGCTGGCGCTGCAAGGCGAGCCGGCCGGTGCGAAGCAGCAGCGCTTTCGCCATACGCTCGACCTCGCTGCGCTCGGCATCGCCCAGGGCGACGACGTGATCGTGCGCCTCGCCGTCAGCGACAACCGCGAGCCGGTGGCGAACACGACGCGCAGCGCGAGCTTCATCCTGCGCTGGCCGGCCGAAGCGTCGAACGATTCCAGCGGCCTCGACGGCCTCGTGCAGAAGACGCTGCCCGCCTACTTCCGTAGCCAGCGCCAGATCATCATCGACAGCGAGGCGCTGCTGGCCGAGAAACCGCAACTGGACGGCGACAAGTTCCTCGCCCGTTCGGACGCGATCGGCGCCGACCAGAAAATCCTGCGCCTGCGCTACGGCCAGTTTCTCGGCGAGGAATCGGAAACGCATGCGCAGAAAGAAGCGGGCGCCGCGCATGACGATCACGACGCACCGGTGCGGGCTGCCGGGCAGGCGGGATTCGGCAGCGAAGGTGATCTCGTCGCCGAATACGGCCACGTGCACGATATCGCCGAGGCCGCCACGCTGCTCGATCCGGAGACCAAGGCGACGCTGAAATCCGCTCTGGCCGAGATGTGGCAGGCCGAATTGCATCTGCGCCAGGGCAATCCGGCGCAGGCGCTGCCGTACGAACGGCGCGCCCTCGATTTCATCAAGCGCGTGCAGCAGTCGACGCGCATTTACCTCGCGCGCGTCGGTCTCGAATTGCCGGTGCCGGACGAGGCGCGGCGCCTCAGCGGCGAACGCAAGGGCGTCGACGATCGCAGTGGCACTCTGGTTGCGGTAGATGCCGAGGCGACAGCGATATCGCAGCTGTGGGCGGCGCTGGCCACGAACAACGCGCCGGATTGGGAAGCAGCCGAAGCGTGGCTGCGTGCGCATGCCGCGGCCACGCCGGATGCGCTCGCCGTCTTTGCCGCGATCGACCGCGCGCACCGTGATCCGGCTTGTGCGCAGTGTCGTGCCTCGCTACGCGATCTGCTCTGGCCGATGCTGCAGACGCCAGCTGCGGCGGCGGCAACGCGAGCGACGCCGAATGCGGCGGGTCGCGTCTATCTCGATGCATTGCAAACCGTCGAGGCGGGGACGGGGCGATGAATGCCGCACTGGTCGTCGCGCTGCTGCTCGCCGGCGCCGTGGTGCTCGGTGTACTGCGCACACTGCAGGCAACTCGTTATCGCCTGGCGTGTATCGGCCTGCAGATCGCTGCGGCGCTGCTGGCGTACTTCTGCCTGTTTCCGCCTGCGACCAATGAAGATTTCAGCGCCGACGAACTCGTCGTCGTCACGCCTGGCGTGGTGCGCGCACAGCTCGCCGCGCTGCCGTCGGCCGCAACCATCGTTGCGTTGCCCGGTGTCGATGCGGACAAGGCGATCGAACGCGTACCCGATCTCGGCACTGCGCTGCGCGTGCACGCCGGTGCGCGCCGCTTGCGCATTGTCGGCAGCGGCCTGCCGATGCGCGATCGCGACGTGGCGCGCGGTCACGTCGCGACGTTCGCTGCCGCGCCGCTGCCGCGTGGCCTAGTGGAGCTCGACGCGTCCGCTTCGGTGCGTGCCGGCAACATCTGGCGCGTCGACGGTCGCGTTGAGGCGGTCACCGACGGTCGCGTCGAGTTGCACGATCCATCCGGTGCGGTCGTCGCCGCGCAGGCGCTCGATACGCAGGGCCGGTTTGCCCTGCATGCGAATGCGAAGGGTGAGGGCACCGCGCTGTTCGCGCTGAAGGCGTTTGACCGCGACGGCGCAGTGGTCGACAGCGTGACGGTGCCGCTGGCGGTGCGCAACGGTTCGCCGTTGAAGATCGTATTGCTGGCCGGTGCACCCGATGCGGAGCTGAAATACCTGCGTCGCTGGGCTGCCGATGCGGGCCTTGAGCTGACTAGCCAGATTGCGCTGAGCGACGGCGTCGCGTTGAGCGAAGGCACGCCGGCAACCGATGAGGCAGCGTGGCGTGAGGCCGATATCGCGATCGTCGACGAGCGTGCGTGGGCTGCGCTTGCGGCCCCGCGCAAACAGGTGCTGATTGCCGCGGTGCACGATGGCCTCGGCTTGGTGTTGCGCGTGACCGGGCCGCTGCCGGCAGCGGTCGCGTCGGACTGGGCGGATCTCGGCTTTCGCGTGCGCGCGGCCGATGCGCCGACATCGGTCGCGCTCGACAAGACGCTGGGCCTCGGCGACTCTGGCCTCGCTTTCGCGCGGCACGAGTTCGCTGTCGAAGCCGGCGACGCCGCGCCGCTGCTGCGCGCCGACGACGGTTCGGCGCTGGCCTGGTCGCGTAATCTCGATCGAGGTCGCGTTGCGCTGTGGTTGCTCGCCGACAGCTATCGTCTTGCGCTCGCCGGTTCGGTTCCCGCCTACGGGACATTGTGGGGCGGCACGCTGGCAACGGTAGCGCGCGCGCGCGGCGAGGAGGATCCCTCGCGCTCAGGTTCGGCGCGTGTCGACGAGCGCGTGGTGTTCTGCGGCATCGGCGCCGATGCCGCGGTTATCGATGAAAGGAATACGCGCTCGCCGTTGAGCGTCGACGAACGAGGCTGCGCCGCGTATTGGCCCGAGCTGGCGGGCTGGCATGCGCTGCTCGACGGCAATCGACGCTGGCCGTTTTATGTGCGCGCACACGACGAAGCGACCGGTCTCGCTGCGGGCGAGAACCAGCGCGCGACGCGCGCGCTGCTCGGCGTGCCGCTGTCGACGTCGGTGACCGCGACACGCAGCCAGCCGCTCGCGCGCTGGCCGTTCTTCCTGGCCCTGCTCGCCGCGTTGACGGCCTTGTGGTGGCTCGAGCGCAGCAGCGTTGCAGGCGGCGTCGCTATCGACGCCTAGTGCAGGTCGGCGTCAGAACCGGTAGTTCGCTTCCACTCCCCACATGCGCGGCGCGGTGATGCCAGCGCTGGTCACGCCGAGCACGTTGGTCACGATGTTGTTCAAGCCGGTGACATATTGCGTGTCGAACACGTTGTTGACGAACAGGCCGACGCTCCACGGCACGTTGGGTGAAGACCAGCCGACGTGGAAGTCGGTGCGCGCATGGCTGCCGCCGAGATTGAATGGCAGCGTCGAGAGGCACGAGCCCTGCAGTGCGGAAGCCGAATTGCAGCGCGTCTTGCCGGTGTAGGCGCCCTGCAGGGTGAAATCAAGGCTGCCGCCGGCGATGTTGTGCACGACGTAGTCGGCACCGACGGTGGCTGACCACTGTGGCAGGCCGGTAGGCTGGCCGGAGAGGTCGACGCCTTCCGCCGTCTTGTAGCTGCTGTAGGTCTGGTCAATGTAGGCCGCGGCGGCATTGAGGCGCAGGCTGTCGGTCGCCTGCCAGCGCGCTTCGAACTCGAGGCCCTTGGCTTCCTGATCGCTCGGTAGGATCTGATATTGCGGCAGGTCGCCGTTGCCGCCGCCGTTCGACACCAGGGTCAGGTTCGGCAAGTTGGAATATTTGTAATAGTATACCGAAACGTTGAACAGCAGCTTGTAGTCGGCAAACCAGCTCTTGATGCCGGCCTCGTAGCTGCGCACTGTTTGCGGGCGGTAGACCGTGCCGACTTCGAGCGCGTTGAACCCGCCGGCCTGGTAGCCCTTGGCCGCCGAGGCATAGAGCATCACGTCGGGCGTCAGCTTGTAGTCGAGCACGACGCGTGGACTCGTGTCGTTCCAGCTGCGGTTGAGACCGGCCGGATGCTCGAGCGTCTGCGGCGTGGTGAAGTAGATGTTCTGCTGGAACGTCTGGATCGGCACGCCGAGCGCGTCGAGCAGGCCGAGCGATTGCAGGCTCGCCAGCGTCGCGTCGAGTTCGTTGGCGACGCGCAGCGGCGTGTACCAGCTGAAGTCGCGTTCGTCGCGGGTGAAGCGAATGCCGGTGGTCAGGTTGAGGCGGTCGTTGAGATGCCAGATCACGTCGCCATAGACCGCGGTGGCCTTGGCGACGTTGCGGTTGTTCATGTTCTCCTGCCAGGGATCGCCGAGCAGCGAGTACTGGAATCCCGCGGCCTGCAGCCCCTGTGTGAGCGGGCCGTAGAGCCCGCCCGGCGCGATGCCGAGATTGTTGAGCAGGGTGTCGATGCTGTCGGTGAAGAAGTTGATCTGGCTGGTCTGGCGGCCGTCGTCTCGGTACCAGCTTGCGCCGGCGACCCAGTCGGCGAGGTCGGTCTTGCCGGCAAGCTTGAATTCCTGCGACCAGGTCTTGTGCCGCTCGATGTTGACGTCGTCGAAGTAGAGGTCGATGCGATCGGTGCCCTCCTGCGCCTCGCGGTTGTAGGTGCGATAGCGCTGGAACGAGGTCAGCGAGGTGAAGTCGCCGAACGGCAGCGGGTGTTCGACGCGCAACACGAATGAGTCGTAGCTGCGCGATTCGCGTGCGCCGACCGCTTCGTTGTAGAGCGGCGCATTGCGCGGGTCGATGAAGGTCGAATAGTCGGGGGTGGTCGACGGCAGCTCGGGGTACGGCGGCACCGGCGAGACCCCGATCGTCGCGCGCGGCGGCTGTTTGAGCCGCTCGTGTTCCCAGGCGAGGTTGACTGCCGTGTCGCCGGGCGCATTCCAGTGGAACTGCATGCGCGTGCCCCAGTCATCGTTCTTGTAGAAATGCTGGCCGGTGGCGGCGTCACGCAACCAGCCGTCGCTTTGGTTGTCGACGAAGCTCAGGCGGAAAGCAACGTTCTCGCCGAGCGGCGCATTGAGCACGCCATCGCCGTAGCGCATGCCATAGTTGCCGAGGCGCAGGCGCGCATTGGCTTCGAACTGGTCGCTCGGCGCCGCCGTCGTCACCGAGATCGCGCCTGCCGCGCTGTTGCGCCCGAACAGCGTGCCTTGCGGCCCCTTGAGCACTTCGACGCGGTCGATGTCGTTGAACATCAGCAGCGCGCCGCCGGTCTTGCCCTGGTAGACGCCGTTTTCGTAGACGCCAACCGGCGCGTCGGTGCCGATGCCGAAATCGCCCGTGCCGATGCCGCGCAGGCTGAAGTTCGGCTGCGTCGGCTGGTCGCCGTCGACCGAGAGGCCGGGCACGTACATGTCCATCTTCGACAGATCGGTCGCTGCGAGTTTGTCGATCGTCTGTGCAGTGATCACCTGCATCGCGATCGGCACTTCCTGTACCTGCTGGCTGCGGCTCTGCGCGGTCACGGTGACGTTGCCGAGCTGCATTGCAGCGCTGTCGGTTTTCGCGGGTGTCTGGCTCTGGTCCGTCGTGGACGTTTGCGCTTGGGCATCGCCGCTCGCGGCGGTCACTTCGGCGGCCAACGCCGCGCCGCTTGCCATCAATGTCGTCGCGCCGGCGAACAGCGCCAACCGCACCTGTCGGGTCAATCGGGTCGTTTGAATTGATTTCATCGCAGCCTCCCTCGTTGATTTGTGCGATCGTCCGGTGATCGCGAGAATCAAAAAGCGGCCATCCTTGGCCGCACTTTTCAATTATTTTTCTCAGGCGTCGCAGTTTCCGGACGTCGCTGCGATCCAGTCGCGGATCAGTTCGACACCCTCTTTGTGCGTGGTGTTGCGGCCCATCTCGGGCATCATCACGCCGGCTTCGTTCGACGTGACGCGGTAGAGCAGGATCGAATCGTCGGGTTTGCCCGGCACGATGTCGAACAGGCGATCGCCAGTACCGCGACCGGCAGCCACGGGTGGCTTGCACAGGCCGAGGCGACGCAGGTCGGTGTTAGCGCTGCGCAGGTCGAGGGCGGTCGTGTTGGCCGGGCCGGTCGGGCTGTGGCACATGCTGCAGTTGACGTCGAGATAGGCGCGCGCGCGCTCGGCGACGGGCGCCTTCGCATCGTGCCAATTGGCGTCGCGCGGCGCCTGCGCGGCATCGGGAGCGCCCGCGAGCATGCCGAGCTTGGTCCAGTGCGCGAGCTGGTTCTCTGCGCCGGCGGCATAGGCATAGTCGCGATTGATGTGGCGCGCGCGCGGACCGAGCGGCTCGATCGCCTTGGCCTTGACGTTGGTGACGTGGCAGCCGGCGCATTGGTTTTCATTCGGCACGACGTAGGTGAACGCCTCGCGTGCGTTCGCGGGCCGCGATTCATCGCGCCCGGCTTTTGAAGCTTCCGTGTCGACGAGTTCGAGCGGGATCGCGTCGCCCGTGCGCGCGAGTTCGGCATCGGTCTGCGCAGCGTTCCAGACATAGGGAATCGCTTCCCAGCCTTTTTCGCGGCGCACGAGGATGCGCGTCTCGATGAGGCGCACCGTAGCCAGGTCGAGCGCCTCGTTTGCGCTGCCGGCGGCGAAATCGCGCGACGTGTCGTAGGTGCGTGCGACGGCTTTCGCATCGCCGCCGGTTTTCGGATAGAAGAAGGTTTTCGTCAGCACCGTGCCGACCGGGAAATCGAACGCGCCCTCGGCGTCGTACTTCGCCGCCGTGCCCTTCGGCATCCACAGCGTGCGGAACTTGTGCGCGTAATCGCTGAACAACGGTGTGTTGAGGTCGTAGGGCACGACATCGGTATTGGGCACAAGCCTGCCGTCGCGCGCCTCGACGAGGTGCCAGTCGCTGAGCTTGTCGGGCTTGCCTTCGGCGAACGAGTGCACCGGCTGCGGCGCGCGCGCGCAGCCGGTGAGGGCTGCGAGCGCAAGTACTGCGGAAGAAATTCGGGCGAACGACGACATCAAGCCTTGCCCTTCAGCTCGACCGCGGCCAGCGGCGGCAGCTCGCAATGGAACTCGTCCTTGAACACTTTCGGATTGGAGAATTTGTTCGGCCCGTCGACGTTGAGCACCTCGACCTCGCCGTTCTTCACGCAAATGCGCTGCTCGGCCGGGTACTGGCCATTGACCTGCGCCTTGGCGTCGACGAATCCGTCCCAGAGCACGTCGGGGAAATGCCCGCTGAGGCCGAACATCGATACCTTGAGCGCCTTCCAGTCGAGGCCGTCCGGCGAATCGCCGCCGCCCGAGAAGCGGTTGTCGTGGACGTAGATCGACTTCGGATACGGATCGTAGCCTTCGCTCGGCTTCTTGTCGGCGAAGTTGGTGATGTAGTAGCTGGCGATGATGAGGTTCGCGGTGCGATTGTCGGCGATGTCGTTGTCGAAGATTTCGACCTTCGGATTGGAAGTGACGATCACGCCCGAGCCCGCCGGCACACTCGCGACCGCGGTGCCCTTGGCGCCGAAGTTGCCGAGGTTGTTGGCAACGACCTTGTTCTTGTACACGCGTGCGTGCTCGCCGTGCTGGGTCAGGTCGGGCATGTTGAAGACGAGGATGCCGCCGGTGTTGCCGGTCGCGGTGTTCTCGTAGACGTCGGCGCGGATCGAGTTCTCGATCTCGATGCCGGCGACATTCTTCTCGGCGCGGTTGCGGCGCACGACGATGTCCTGCGACTGGCCGACGTAGATGCCGGCGTCGCGCGAGCCGATCGCGACCGAATCCTCGATCAGCACGTTCTTGCACTTGACCGGATAGATCGCATAGGCGCCGTTGTCCTTGGACGGGCCGGCGGTCCACTCGACGCGTACGTCGCGGATCGTGATGTTCGCGCCGTCGTTGATCTTGAGTCCGTCGCCCTTCGAGTCCTCGATCGCTAGGTGTTCGATCGTGAAATCGTTCGCGTAGACCAACATGCCTTCGGGGCCGGAGATCTGGTTCTGGAACGAGAGAATGCTCTTGTCCGCGCCCGCGCCGCGTACGGTGACCCCGTTCGCGCGCAGGGTCAGCACACGCTGCAGCGAATGCTTGCCCGGCGGAATCTCGATAACCGTGCCCGGCTTGGCGTCGAGGAACTGCTCCTGCAGTTTCTTTTCGAACGCCGCCTCCGCATCGCTCGGCGCGGGCGGCGGGCCTTTCCCGCAACCGGCAGCAATGGCACAGAGGGCGACAATGGCGAGTTTGCGCACGGCGTTTCTCCCTTCTTCGGACTCAATGCGACAATGTGCTCTCAAACGAACGTTTGAGGGTAGGGGGGCGCGGGCTAAATCTGGGGGGCAAATCGGCCATTACTTGATGGCCGATTTTGCCACGCCGCTTGCGCCTTTCAGCCGGCGCCCGGACGCATCGCGGTCGGCGCGGCTCCGGTCCAGCGCTTGAACGCGCGTCGGAATTCGCGCGCGTCGGAATAGCCGACCTCGCTGCCGATGTCTGCGATGCTCAGGGCGCCCGCGCTGAGCAGTTCGAGCGCGCGCTCGGTACGCAGCTGGTCATGGATGTCACGATAGACACGACCGGCGGCGGCGAGCTGGCGGCGCAGCGTGCGTTCGGACAGGTTGAGATTCGAGGCCACTTCGCCCAACGTCGGATGCTCGGCGAGACGGCGGCGCAGGATGCGTTCGACCGAAGCGACGATCTCGCTCTGGCGTTTGATCTGCGCCGCCTGCTCGCGGCAGATCGCGAGCGCCTGTTGTGCGCTGACCGGATGATGCGTCGGCAGGCGCATGTCGAGCCAGCGCGAGCCGATGACGACGCGGTTGCGGCTGGCGCCGAAACGCACCTCGCAGTCGAACAGCCTGCGGTAGTCGGCCGCGTGCGGCGGCGGCGGGTAGGTGAGTTCGAGCCGCTCGGGCTTGAAGGCGGCGCCGACGATGCTGCGTGCGAGGTTGAAGGTGCTGGCGAACAGTTCCTCGCAGAGGAAGACGAGGATCTCCTCGTCGGCAAAGCGAGGCCGCGCGACGAGCGCGACCTCGCGCACATTGAGTACCTCGAGCTCCACGTCCATCAATGCGCCGGTGATGTCGGCGTGCTCGATGCCGATGTTCACCGCTTCGCCGAATGTACGCGCAGTCATCATCGCCAAACCCATGATGCCGAACGTGCCGCTGGACTGGTGCGATCCAACCTCGAGGCCGAAGCTGCTGCGCGGGATCGCGCGCAGAGCGCGCTTGATGATGAGGCTGGCCTGGCGATAGGACACGCGCACCGCGGCGTCGTCGATCTGCGCACGCGTGATGCCGAGCCCGGCCAGCCACGGCTCGACCGCGACGCGCTCCGCATCGGCGATCTGCGCGAGCACGGCGAGAATCGTCGTCGGGATCACTGCGGCGGTGTAGCGTGGGTCTGCGGGAACCTGGCGCGAGGCGGTTTTCGTCGCACCGGGTTTGCGTTTGCTGGTGGTCGATCGGACAGGCGTCATCGCGCGATGGTAGCGGCTCGCTCGAGGCAAGTCGCGACGCGCTGCGCCATCAAGGTTTCGCCGCAGTACCGGTACGATTGACGTAGATCGGATTGCCGATCAGGACGAGCTTGCCGTCGGCACCGCGCACGTTCGCGCGCAGCGTGTGGCGGCTGCCATCGCTGGTCCAAGTGAATCCGAAGGCTTGCGATGCGCCGGCGATTTTCGGCTGACCGATCAGGTTGGCGATCTTGCCGTCGACGACGATTTCCACGCTGCCGCCGGCGACGTTGGCGACCTTGAGCGAGAAATCTGCCTTGCCGTCTTTCGCGATCTTCACCTCGTCGCCCATTTCCGCGTCGAAACCTTGGCCCTTCGCGGTGAGTTCGAGGTGGCGGTCCTTGCTGCCGAAGACGTCAACGTAGACGTGACCCGCGCGCAGCGCGTCGAGCACGCCGCGCTGGGAAAGGTTCTTCGCATGCACGACCGTGGTCGGCGTGCCGATGCCGACCACGCCTTGGCTTTCGTGCCACTGCTTCGCGTTATGGTCGTCACTGCCGCCGATCGCAGTAAGGCGATAGCCCTTGTCAAGCTGCGTCTGCCAGAACGGAATGCCAGAGATCGCCGTGTCCGCGTCGTTGGTGTTGACGACTTCGATGGCCTGGACGAGGCGAAGGTCGACTTCGGGTTTCGCGGTCCAGCCGCAGCCCATGCAGATCTCGCCGGAAAGCCGGATCGGGTGGTTGATCGAGACGAAGCCGCCGAATTTTTCCGCGTTGCGCAGCAACGTGTTCCAGTCCGACACGTCGGCGCTGCCCACACGGAAGTCGAGTGGCACCCAATTGCCGAGCAGGTTGGCGTGGCCGGTGAACGTGGTCAGTTCGCGCCCGGGCAGCAGCAGCAGGCGATCGAAATACGGCTGCAGCTCGCGCACCGCGTTCGCCTGCGAGACCGTGTTGTGGTCGGAAAGCGCGATGAAGTCGAGTCCACGCTCGGCCGCGGTCTGCGCGGTGAGGAACAGCGGGCAGGGCACCTTCTTGCCCTTGCCGCTCTGCGGCGTGCACGCGCCGTCGCTGTGCGCGCCGTGCATGTGCAGGTCACCGCGGTACCAGCCCGCTTCCACGCGCAGCGGCTCGTCGAGCAGGTCGGGAATTTTTCCATTTCTGGAGAAGTACACTTTTGCCGTGTAGTCGGCGTGCGCCTTCTCGCGGATGTTCGGGATGCCAAGCAGCAGGTTCCAGCGGCCCGGCGCGATCGGCCCGGGCAGGTAGGACGGCGTCGCGTCGGTCGCGGACACGGTGAAGCGGCTCTTGTTGCCGCCGCTCCAGCCGCGGAACGCATTGTTCTTGAAGCCGCCCGGGCCGAGCAGGCCGAGGTCGATCGTGGTCTTTTCGTCGCGGCCGGTGTAGGCGAAGTCGACGGTGATGCGATCGACGCCAGCCGGCACGTCGAATGGCACGAGCCTGTAGGTCTGATTATCCTTGCCGTCGAGTTTGCCGGTCAGGGTCAGATCGGGCTTGTCGCCGATCTGCGCAAACGCCGCGACGGAAAACAGCAACGACAGCAGAAATATTTGCGCTTTCACAGAATCACTCGATGGGGACTCCGGCGCACTTCGCCGCCGCGCGCACCGGATTGCAGCGCGCGATCGCGCCGCCGTCGAAGCGTACGCGATAGGGACCGAAGCGTGGGTCGGGTTCGAAGTAGTCGGTCGAGACGAATTGCGCGCCGCTCGCGAACGCGGCCTCGCGGCGCGCGGTGTCGTTGCGCCGCGCCTCGAACGTATCAGCGTCTGCCCGCGTGCGCACGAGCAGCCCGGCACTTACCG
>Ga0207639_10002084_pt1 | contig 13466 bp, 11 predicted proteins | sample KBSCornC32_FD_184299 | JGI IMG/M metagenome (GOLD analysis project Ga0207639, IMG submission 184299) | Corn rhizosphere microbial communities from Kellogg Biological Station, Michigan, USA - KBS Corn C3-2 (SPAdes) (version 2) | ecosystem: Host-associated > Plants > Roots > Rhizosphere > Soil ...
CGCGTTGTTGTCGGCGGGGGCCGGGGTGGCCGGAGCCGGGGTCGCCGGGGTGGCCATCGGCGTCGTGGTCGTGCTCGGGGCCGCCGTAGTGTTATCCGACGGGGCCGGCGTGGCCGGGGCGGGGGTAGCCGGCGCCGATGTCGTCGTCGCCGGTGCCGCCGTCGTATTCACGGTGGACGGCGTCGAGGAATGGCCGGCGAAGACGAAATAGGCGATGACGATCAACGCCACCACAATAATGCCGCCGATGACCCAGCCCGCGGACGTATTATTCTCGCGGGCGTAAATGTCCTTCCGGCTGCCGTCCGGGTTGTACGAGCTATCGCGATCAGGCATAGCCATGGTTGAGCTCCTATGTTTGAGTACCCGTCGGGCCAAAAACGCGAGCCCTCACGGAATCGTTCCTGCAAAGTTACTGCTCGAGGATGCGGAGATCGTTTCGTGCCCCCAGCTTGACTTGGGAAACGCGAACGAAAGCTTGGTGGTTGCTTTTTCGTGATGCGGAAGGCTAACCGCAGACGCCGCCGCAATAATCTTCAGCGAAATAGAGCTGATAGGTGCCGGCCGGCGCCCCGAACACGTCGTGGATCTGGATATTCTCGAGCAACGTCACGTGGCGAAATTCGGTGCTGGCGTAGCTGATCGGAATGAACGGCGCCGCCAGCACGATGGCACTCTGGCCGCGGTGCGCCGGCTTGTCGAACCAATACGTGAACTCGCTCGGCCGATCAGAGATGTCGGTCACGTCGGGGTTTTTCAGGGCAAAGGCGAGCTGCGCGGCGGTGGTGTAGCGGGTGGCGCCAAGGAACGTGCCCGGATGATCCTTCTGCGCGGCCGCGACGATTCCGGCGACCCGATCCCAGTCATAGTTCGAATAGGCGGTGCCGAACGCCAGCCCGGGCAGGTTGACGATGGGCGAAAACCCCATCTCGATGAGGAACAGCACGGTCAGTGTCGCGCCGGCGAGAAGGTGCAGCCAGAACGTGACGCGCGTGCGGATGGTCTTGACCAGGAGCGGGAAGGCCAGCGGGTAGGCGACGACGTTCCAGTAGTTGGGCACATCGACGATCGCGGAGAGCACGGCGATGGCCAGGGTCGAAAGCCCGAAAGCCGCGCCGGCCACTTCACGAAGCCGCCGTTCGAACGGCGTCCCTTCCGGCCGAAGTGTGCGGATGAGCGGCCAGACGAGGAATGGCGTCAGGATGATGGCGGAAGCGATGAGGGTCGCCGCCATGTCGTCGGGGCTGAATTCGATGTGGCCGTTCCAGCGATCGACGGCGTGGAAGCGGTAGGAGGCGAAGCCGTTCGAGATGTTCCAGTAGAGAACGGGCGCCTGGATGACGATCGCGAGGAACCCCGCGAGATAGGTCTGCCAACGGAGCAACAGGGGGCGGAGGCCGCGGTCGCTGACGATTACCAGCAGGAAGCCGAGGCCGAGCAGGGCGCCGTTGTATTTGGTCAGCACGGCGAGCCCGAGGAACAGGCCCGCGAGATAAAGCCGGCCGAAGCGCTCCTTGCCCGAGTTCCAGTCGTCGGTGAAGCCGACGAAGCAATAGCCGGAAAGCAGGCAGAGCGTGATCAGCAGATGGTCGTGGAAGCTGATCGCGCCGAGCACCAGCATGATCGGCGAACCCATGTAGATGAGCAGCGTCGTCCAGAACCAGGGGCGCGGATTTTCCGGCGCGAGGCGCTTGGCCATCTGCCAGAAGACCCAGGCGTTGATGGCGAAGGTGACCCAGGTGAGGAGCCGAAGGCTGTAGAGGTTCCAGCCGAACACCAGCGACACGAGGCCGAGCAGCCAGGCATGGAGCGGCGGATGGTCAAAATAGGAGAGAGCCGGATGCTGGCCCCACAGCCAGTAATAGGCCTCGTCGCCGATCGGCGGCAGCAGCACGAAATAGAGGAGCTTGAGCAGCACGAACAGCACCGCCGTCGCCTGCAGCAGCCGGAGCGGCTGGGTGGTGACCGTGGGGGCATGCATTATGTTTCGGGCGCTCCGGAAGGCGCGCTCAAGCTGATGGGAGTCGCGGTGCAACACAAGGCCGGGCGGCGGTGGTGGCTGGCCGGCGCTTGCGCTTGTCCGGCCTCGTCCGAAGGCGCGTGGGCACCAGGAAAGGCTGGAATTTGCGACGGAATCGGCGCCATTGCTTTACCCCATGGGCGGCATCCAGCCGCCCGCCGAGGTATGTCCATGAGCGGTAGCGACCGCGATCTTGTCTTTGCTGCGCTCGCCGATCCTTATCGGCGGCTGCTGCTCGACCGCCTGCGGCTCGAGAACGGCAAGACGCTCGTGGCGCTGTCGGCCGACCTGCCAATCACCCGGCAGGCGGTGACCAAGCACCTCAAGGTGCTGGAGGAAGCCGGCCTCGTCTATAGCCGCCGTCGGGGCAGGGTGCGGCTCCACTTCCTAAATCCGGTGCCGATCCACGCCGTCGCCATGCGCTGGCTCGAGCCGTTCGACCGGTTGCCCCTCGATACGCTTTCGGCGCCACCCGAGCCGGCGAAATAGGCCAGCGGAAAAGAAAAGGCCGGGATCGCTCCCGGCCTTTCGCTTTCATGTGGTCTCGCTCAGTAGTCCTGTGTCGCGACCGTAACAAGGGGCGTGATGCGCCGGATGGTGACGCGGCGGTTGAGCCGCTCGGGGCCATCCGTCTGGACCTTGAGGTAGCGCTCGCCATAGCCCTGGGTCGCGAGGTTCTCCGGCGGGATGTGGTAGAAATCCGTCAGGATCTGCGCGACCGTCGCGGCCCGCTCGTCCGATAGCTTCAGGTTGGCGATGTCCGAGCCCACCGCGTCCGTGTGGCCTTCGATCAGGAAGGTTTCGCCCGGATTGCGCTTGAGCAGCGACATCATGGCGTTGGCCACCGTTTCGAGGTTGCTCACCTGGTCTTCGGAGATGGTCGCGGCGCCCGTATCGAAGGTCAGGTCGCCGATTTCGAGCCGGCGGACCATGTCGCGGATGCGGGACGAGCGCTTCACTTCGTCGATCGAGTAGAGACGCTGCACGTGCTCGACCGGCGGCTGGGCGAAGAAGTCCTGCACCTGCTCCTCGTCCGCTTCGTCGGCGTCGAGCACATAGTCGCGCGCCGGGATGTGGAGCTGGAGCGGAGGCAGGTCTTCGCCCGGATCGCGCCAGTTGGAGAGATCGTCGTCGTAACGGTCGTCGAAGTAGGCGAGGACGATCTCGTGGCCCTGCCGGTCGAACCGCGAGCGGCGGAGGATGTCGCCATTCTGGTTGTAGATGGTGACGATCTTCACCCCGTTCGGCCGCGAAATCGTCTCGCGGTAGCGCTGACCGGGCAGGCGTTCGTAGAAGGTGTGGTCATCGGGACGGTTGGCGATGCGCCGCTGGTCCTGGCCGGGGCTGTTGATGATCACCTGGTTGCCGAGCTGCAGGATGAGCTGCATGCCAAGCCCGATCGGGTTGGTCTGCTGATCGTTCGGACCGCCGGGGCCGCCAGGACCACCAGGGCCGCCCGGACGACCGGGACGGCTGCCGGGACCGGTGCCCGGCCGGCCGCGGGCCTGCTGGTCGCCGGGGTTGCCGTTGTTCTGCTGTACGCCCGGACCGTTGTTGTTCTGCACATTGGTCGTGGTGGTGTTGTTGACCGTGGTGTTGTTCACGGTCTGGTTGATGATGGTGACGTTCTGCGGCACCTGGATTTGCGGCGCCGGGGCGTTCGCGTCGATCTGCTGACCCTTGGTCTGGTCGATCGGGGTGATGTTCTCCGGCTTGATCGCGACCTGGGCGGCCTTGTCGTCCTTGGGCGGCGGCTGGTTGGTCACCGGCGCCTGGTTCGGCCGGTTCCGGCCCTGGCCCGACTGCTGCTGGTCACCGGGCTTGCCGTTGAACGGCGACTTGCCGGTTTCCTGGTCCTTGGCGCTGTCGAGGAGCGGGGCGACTTCGTCGGGCTTCACGTCCTTGGGCAGGTTCGGCAGGACTTCGACCGGCTGGACGGCTTCTGTCGGAATGGGCTTTACTCCTGCGTTGGCCGGCGGCGTCGAGAGCTGGATGCCGTACTGGGCAAGGCACTGCGCCGTCGAGTCGAAGTGGGCGGACCGGCAGATCTGGTCGAGCCGGGCCTGCTGCGATTTGAGAGCACCGATCATCTGCGGGTCAGGACCTTTGCCGAGCGCCTCGACCACGCGGTTATAGGCACGCGCGGCTGTCGTCAGGCTCGGCCCGATATCCGGACCTGCCGGCGCCTTGGCCTCCGGTTGTGCCGCAGGCTGCTGAGCGCCCGGTTTGGCGGGCGTCACTTCCGTCGGCAGCGTCTTGGGCTGCTCGGGCTGGCCGGCGGCGGGCTGCGCTGCCTGGTCGGCCGCGGCCTTATCCGCTGCAGCTTTGTCGGCGGCAGCTTTGTCCGTGGCCGCCTTGTTGGCCGCAGCTTGGTCGGCCGCAGCCTTGTCCGCCGCGGCCTTGTCGGCGGCCGCCTGATCTGCAGCAGCCTTGTCCGCGGCTGCCTTATCAGAAGCGGCCTTGTCTGACGCCGCCTTGTCGGCCTGGCGCTTGGCGATGAAGGCGTCGCAATCGGCCTGCGTCTTGAGGCCAGCCTTGACGCAGGCCGGACGCAGCTTCGGCGCATTGGCCTCGACTGCCGCCTTGTCCGCAGCGGCCTTATCAGCCGCGGCCTTGTCAGCGGCAGCCTTGTCGGCCTCAGCCTGAGCCGCGGCCGCCTTGTCAGCGGCTGCCTTATCAGCAGCGGCCTTGTCGGCTTCAGCCTGAGCCGCGGCCGCCTTGTCGGCAGCAGCTTTTTCGGCGGCCGCTTTCTTGGCAGCGGCTTGCTCGGCGGCCTTGTCTGCCGCCGCTTTGTCCGCGGCCGCTTTCTCAGCCTCGGCCTTCTGGGCCGCGGCCTGGTCAGCCGCTGCCTTGTCGGCGGCGACCTTGTCCTCGGCTGCCTTCTGGGCCGCGGCCTGATCGGCTGCAGCCTTGTCCGCGGCCGCTTTGTCGGCTGCCGCCTTATCGGCCGCGGCCTTGTCCTGCCCGGCTTTCTCGTTCTGGCGCTGCTGGATGAAGGCCGCGCAATCTTCTTCGGTGGTAATCCCCGCCTTTACGCAAGCAGGCCGAAGCTTTGGCGCCGGCTGGTCCTGAGCCGCGGGCTGCGCATCCTCTGCGAAAACTATGCCGGGTGCGAACAGCACAAATCCGAGACTCAGTGTGGTTGCCAGCCAGTGTCGAAGCCGCATTGAGCGTTCCTTTGCAAAAATTCCGATTCGAGTGCGAAGCCTTGCGGGGTATTTCTGAACGTCAGATGAACAACAGCCCAGCCCATCACAAAGGCCAAATCTCGCCACAATGGCGCCCACAACGGACCAATTCATCATATGGTTCCGGAGCGGCCGCGCATGTTCTGAGCGGCCCGCCGGAAATACTGGATTTGGGCCCAGTCGCGCCTAGTTCGATCCGGTCTTGAGGGCCCAGACCACCGACACGTCGACATCGAAGGTGAGCTGGCCCGGCGAAACAGGGACAGCGTCGGCCGCCGGTGCCGCCGCCATGCGGTACATCACCGGCTGCGGCCCCGGCAGATTAGGGGTGCCCTCGGTAATCGACATCACCGGACCTAAGCCGACATTGGCCGCGTCGGCATAGATGCGCGCCTTCGACTCGGCGTCCGAGAAGGCGGCCTTCCGCGCTTCATCAAGGAGCTTGGCCGGATCATCGACCGAAAAGCTCACGCTGTTGATGGTGTTGCCGCCGGCGCTGACGATCTGGTCGAGGATCGTGCCTAGGTCGCCGAGTTGGCGAATCTTGACGTGGACCGAATTCGCCACGCTGTAGCCGGTGATGTGGGGCGGCTCGGCCGTGCCGTTCTGGTTGTTGGGGTAGACATAGACAGGGCTGACCGAAAAGCCCGAGGTCTGGATATCCTTGTCGTCGATCTTGGCGGCCTTGAGGGTCGCCATCAGATCAGACATCGCCTTGGTGTTGGCGTCGAGCGCCTCGCGTGCCGTCTTGCTCTCGGTGGTCACGCCGGCGTTCACGGCAGCCATGTCCGGCGCCGCGACGATCTCCCCCTTGCCGCTGATCGAAATCTGGGGCGTTTGGGGTTCGTCGGCAAAGGCGGGCAGGCTCATTGCCATGGCCACGGCAAAGATCGGCAGAAACGGACGCATGCATTCCTCCCAGGTCGCGATGAGCCAAACTCATGGCGGCCCAATACGTCACGAATGCGGCACGCTGTCGCGCCTCCGGGGAAGCGCTGGGGAGAAATTCCGGCTGCCGCTGATGCTTTTTCCGCGCTGAGGCGTTAGGGGCTCATCCCACACGGCGAGACGAGATGCAGATCACCCCCATCAGGGCGGACGCCCTTGCGTTTCGCGATCCCCATCCGGGGGGCAAATCGACCATCTATGGGCTGCAGGCGCTCCGCTTCATCGCGGCGGCCATGGTGGTGGTGACCCACGCCCTCAACCGCGAGGTCAACCTCTACCATCCCTATCCGATCCCGCGGGCGCCGTGGATGGAAGCCGGGGTCGATATCTTCTTCGTCATCTCCGGCTTCATCATGGTCTACATCCTCAAGCCCGAGACCAAGCCCGGGGCCTTCTGGCTCCAGCGCTTCACCCGCATCGTGCCGCTCTATTGGGCGGCGACGCTCGTTGCCTATCTCGGCTGCGTCCTCGCGCCTGACTGGTTCTTCGGTCACCAGAGCGCCTGGTTCGCCATCCGCAGCGCGTTCTTCATCCCCACGGGCAGCGATTCCTGGGCCCACCCAATCCTCTCGCCCGGCTGGACGCTGGTCTATGAGTTCGCGTTCTACACCATTCTAGCTCTCTGCCTGACGCTGCGCCGGCCGCCATTCGCGACGGCAGTGGTGGTGATCGTGGGGATCGTTTCGGTCGGCATGCTGCTCAAGCCCTGGCTGCCGTTCATGGGGTTTTATGCCGACGAAGCGCTGATGCTCGAGTTCGTGCTCGGCATGGGCGCGGCGCTGCTGTTGCGCGAACACGGCTTCAAGCCTTGGCAGGGCCTCGTCATGGCCGCGGCGGGCTTGGTGCTGATCTACCTGCTCTGGGATTTCAAGCTCGGCTGGCCGCGCGGGCTCAAGATTGGCTTGCCTGCGTTCCTGACGGTCTTTGGCATCCTCGTCAGTGAGCCGCTCTGGCAGCGCTACAACCCGATGCGGCAGCTCGCCCGGCTCGGCGATGCCTCCTACTCCATCTACCTCGTCCACTTCTTCTTCGTCACAGCCCTCGGGGTGCTGTTCCAACGGAATACGGCCCTGCGCGATGCCTTCGGCGGCTACGGCTTCACCGCCTTCACAGTGGTCGTCGGCATCGGTGCCGGCATTCTGGCGCACATTTTCATCGAACGGCCGCTGCTCAAGCTGGTCCGCAGCTGGTTGCCGAAGGGGCGGACGTCGCGGCTCGCGCCGGCCGCCGCCAAGGCGTGAACGTCACCTCGCCAAAAGTCTGAGGCACGTGCGGCAGGCTTGGCTTGCCGCTCCGGCGCCGAGGCGATAGGTAAGGGCGCGCCGCACCCGGCGAGTTCCACCGAGGCCTTCCATGAGTGAGCAAATCGTTCCCGGCGACGGCGTGCTGGTCGGTCGCGCTATGGTCCCCGGCCACGACTTCCCCCGCATCGTCGCGGCGCGCGACGGCGCCCTCTACGACATCACCTCAAAGCTCGCGCCGACCGTTCGCGACATCTGCGAGCTCGCCGATCCGACCGCCTATGTGCGCGATGCCGCCGGCACGCGCGTCGGCGACCTCGATGCGGTGATCGCCAATTCCTGGCGCGACCAGAGCACGGCGCATGTGGCGACGCTGTTGTCGCCGATCGATCTGCAGGCCGTAAAGGCAGCGGGCGTCACGTTCGTCGTGAGCCTCCTCGAGCGCGTGATCGAGGAGCAGGCGCGGGGCGACAAGGGCAAGGCCGACGCACTGCGCGGCGATATCCTCAAGCTCATCGGCACCGATCTCTCGCAGCTCGTGCCCGGCTCGGACGCGGCGATGGAGGTCAAGCGCACCCTCGTCGCGCGCGGCGTCTGGAGCCAGTACCTCGAAGTGGGCATCGGCCCCGACGCCGAGGTTTTTACAAAATCGCAGCCGATGTCGACCGTCGGCTATGGCGCCGATGTCGGCGTGCTGGCAGTCTCCGAGTGGAACAATCCCGAGCCCGAGGTGGCGGTGGTTGTCTCCAGTGCCGGCAAGATCGTCGGCGCAACGCTGGGTAACGACGTCAATCTCCGGGACCTCGAAGGCCGCTCGGCGCTGCTGCTCGGCAAGGCCAAGGATAACAACGCCTCCGCCTCGCTCGGGCCGTTCATCCGCCTCTTCGACGAGCATTTTACGCTCGATACCATCAAGAAGGCCGAGATCGCGCTGAGCGTCAAAGGCGAGGACGGGTTCGTGCTCGAAGGCCACTCTTCGATGGGGCAGATTTCTCGTTCGCCGGAGAGCTTGGTGGCTGGAACAATCGGCCATCACCACCAATATCCTGATGGTCTCGTCCTCTACCTCGGCACGATGTTCGCGCCTGTCAAAGACCGCGAAGGTCCGGGGAAGGGGTTCACGCACAAAATGGGTGACATCGTCTCCATCTCGACCCCCTCGCTCGGCACGCTTTCCAACCGCGTGCGGCTCGCCAACGACTGTCCCCCCTGGACCTATGGGGCGAGCCAGTTGATGCGCGACCTGGCGGGGGCAGGACTGTTGTAGCTCGCCTGCCTCTTGCCTCGGCGTCATTCCCGCGAAGGCGGGTATCCAGTTTTACCTGGGCCGCGGGAGGCGAAAAGAAACTGGATCCCCGCCTCCGCGGGGATGACGTTGTGAATTGGGCGCGGTGGCGCCCGGAAGCTGATTGCGACGGTGGTCGCGGAAGGATTGAAAAATGGGTGAAATCTTCAAGAACCTCATCGCTGGCGAGTGGGTCGGCGACAAAGGCAGCGAAAACATCAATCCCTCGAACACCGCGGACGTGATCGGCGTCTACGCGCAGGCCGACGTCGAGCAGACGAAGCAGGCGATCGCGGCTGCGAAAGCGGCATTGCCGGCCTGGTCGCGCTCGGGGCTGCTCGAGCGGCACTCGATCCTCTCCAAGACCGCGCACGAAATCATTGCGCGCAAGGAAGAGCTCGGCCGGCTGCTGTCGCGCGAAGAGGGCAAGACGCTGCCCGAGGGCATCGGCGAGGTAACTCGCGCCGGGCAGATTTTCGAGTTCTTTGCCGGCGAGGCGCTGCGGCTCAACGGCGAGATCATCCCGAGCGTCCGGCCGGGCGTCGGCGTCGAGATCACCCGCGAGGCGGTGGGTGTCGTCGGCATCATCACGCCGTGGAATTTCCCCTCGGCGATCCCGTCGTGGAAGATGGCGCCGGCGCTCTGCCACGGCAACACGGTCGTCATCAAGCCGGCCGACCTCGTGCCGGGCTCGACCTGGGCCATCGTCGACATCCTGCAGCGCGCGGGGCTGCCGAAGGGCGTGCTCAACCTCGTCATGGGCCGCGGCTCGGTGGTGGGGCAGACGATGCTCGACAGCCCCGACATCGACGCCATCACGTTTACCGGTTCGGTCAACACCGGCCGCCGCGTGGCGGATGCGAGCGTCAAGCTGATGCGCAAGTTCCAGCTCGAGCTCGGCGGCAAGAACCCGACCGTGGTGCTCGATGACGCCGACCTCAAGGTCGCCGTCGAGACGGTGACCAACAGCGCCTTCTTCTCGACCGGCCAGCGCTGCACGGCGGCGTCGCGCATCATCGTCACCGAGGGCATCTACGAGAAGTTCGTGGCCGGGCTCACCGAGCGCGCCAAGAGCCTCAAGGTCGGAGACGCGCTGCAGTCCGGCATCGACATGGGCCCGGTGGTCGATGCGAGCCAGCTCAAGCAGGACACCGACTACATCGAGATCGGCAAGAAGGAAGGCGCGAAGCTTGCGGCCGGCGGCAATTTGCTGAAGCGCGAGACCGAGGGCTTCTACCTCGAGCCGACGATCTTCACCGAGGCACACAACCAGATGCGCATCGCCCGCGAGGAAATCTTCGGGCCGGTGGCGACGATCATTCGGGTCAAGGACTACGAGGAGGCGCTCGCCACCTCGAACGATACCGAGTTCGGCCTCTCGGCGGGCATCGTCACGACCTCGCTCAAATATGCGACGCACTTCAAGCGCAACAGCGAGTCCGGCATGGTGATGGTCAACGTGCCGACGGCCGGCGTCGATTTCCACGTGCCGTTCGGCGGCCGCAAGTCGTCGTCCTACGGGCCGAAGGAGCAGGGCACCTACGCCAAGGACTTCTTCACCCAGCTCAAGATCGCGTACACGGCGGCAGGCTAATGGTTGGATAGCCGCGGCGCGCCCACCTCGGTAGTTGGCAGCGGCGCGCGACCGTGACCAGGGATGCGTTTCTTGCCCAGATCGAAGCTGAAGGAATCCGGCGCGATTCCTTTGGCCTCGGCGAGGATGTCAACGAGGCCTACTGCCTGCTTGCCGGCGCGGAATGGTGGGAGCTTGTCTACAGCGAGCGCGGCCAACATAGGCTAATTGGCTACTTTGCGACCGAATCGGATGGCTTGGAGAGGCTGCTTCGCGTCCTTCGGTCCGACGGGGCGGTAGGCAGTTGATCGACGGCTGCGGCCGGGAGTTTGGCTGATGCGGGTAGCAGGTGACGGACTCGTTCGGTTTTTGGACCGTCCGGCACCTGTCGTCGCGCCGGAGTTGCTTGGGGCGACGCTGCTCTATAACGGCGTCGGCGGCCTCATCGTCGAGGTCGAGGCCTATGATCCGACCGACCCCGCCTCGCATTCGTTTCCGGGACCGACGCCGCGCAACCAGGTGATGTTCGGGCCGCCGGCGCGGGTCTATGTCTATCGCTCCTATGGCATTCACTGGTGCGTCAACGTCGTCTGCCACGGGGCGAGCGCCATCCTGATCCGGGCGCTCGAGCCGACGCAGGGGATCGACGAGATGCGGCGGCGGCGTGGGCTCGAGGATGTCCGCACCCTCTGTTCGGGGCCGGGCAAGGTCTGCCAGGCGCTCGGCATCACCGGCGAGGACAACGGCAAGCCGCTCGGCGTGCCGCCGTTTACCCTGAGCCCGGCGCCGGCCGCCGGCCCGTTCCACGTCGGCCGGCGGATCGGCATCACCAAGGCGGTGGATGTGCCCTGGCGGTTCGGCGTCAGGGGCTCGCGATTCCTGAGCCGCAAATTCGCCGAGGGCGAATGATCAGCGGATGACCAGCACCGGCACCTTGCTGCGCGTCGCGACTTCGGCCGTCTGGCTGCCGAGCAGGACGCGCTCGACGCCGCGGCGGCCATGCGAGGCCATGACCACGAGATCGATGCTGTTCGCCGCGACGTAGTCGACGATCGCGTCCGCCGGGTGCTTGCGCGGGATGTAGACCGCCTTGTGATCGACGCCCGCCTTGCGCGCCGCCTCGGCGGCATCGGCGAGGATGGCGTTGGCGAACTTTTCGGCTTCCTGCTCGAACTGGTCGTAGAAGGCGAATTCGGTCGAGGCGAAGCCGGTGGCGTCGGCGCCGAGCGGCGTCCATGGCTCCGAAACGGTGAGGATCGTCACCTCCGAACCCAGCGCCTTGGCGAGCCCCAGGCCCTGTTCGAGCCCCTGGTCGGCAAGTGCCGAGCCGTCGGTGGCGATGAGAATACGCGCATACATTTTTTGCCTCCATATGTCAGCGTCCCTTACATATGGGGCGGCCGCTCGGTGAATGCCCGAGCTCAAGCTCTCCTGCCGCGAAATATTTCTGCCGCGGCGATGCCCTTGGCGCGAAGCGTTTGCGTCTGGCCGCGCCGCGCCGTTGCGCGTCTAAAATCGCCCGGGGGCCGATCGCGGTTTGCGTTCGGCACGGTTGAGTGGATAGATGCCCGGGTCGCGGCGCCTCCGCCGCGTCGTCTCGCAGATCCGATGTCCGAACCCGAAGCCCTCGATCCACCGCGCGGCTGGCTGGCCGCTTTGCCGCCCTTCGGCCAGGCCGCGTTGTTGCTTGCCATCTCGATGCTGTTTGGCGTGCTGCTCGAGCTCGCCGGCATCCCGGCCGCGCTGCTGCTCGGGCCGCTGATCGGCGGCATCATCGTCTCGGTTGGCGGCGGCAGTCTTCGCATGCCGCGGCTGCCTTACCTGGCGGCGCAGGCGATCGTTGGGTGCCTCATCGCCAGCGTCATCACGTCGGACATCGTGCGCACATTCCTTGCGGATTGGCCGCTGTTCCTGTCGCTCGTCGGTGCGGTGATCGTCGCGAGCGGCATCTTGGGCTGGGCCATGAGCCGCTGGTCGGTCTTGCCCGGTACCACCGCCGTCTGGGGCTCGTCGCCGGGCGCCGCATCCGCCATGATGCTGATGGCCGATGCGTTTGGCGCCGACGCGCAGCTCGTCGCCTTCATGCAATACCTCCGCGTGGTGTTCGTGGCGCTCGCCGCCTCGCTGATGGCGCGCTTCCTGATCCCGGCGGGCGTCGCCGCCCCGACGATCGTCTGGTTCCCGGCCATCGATCCTCTGCCGTTCGCCGAAACGCTGCTGCTCGCGGCGCTGGGCGGCTTCATCGGCGTTCGCCTCAGGATTCCCGCCGGCGCCATGTTGGTGCCGCTGGCCGTCGGCTCGGCGCTGCACGTGGCGGGGCTCCTCGACCTCGAGCTGCCGGAGTGGCTGCTCGCCGTCAGCTACGCCGTGCTCGGCTGGAACATTGGGCTCGGCTTCACCCGCCGCATCGTGCTTCACGCGCTGCGAGCTCTGCCGCAGGTCGTGGCCTCGATCATCGTGCTCATCGCCTTCTGCGGCGGCCTCGCGGCGGTGCTCGTCGCGCTGCTCCACGTCGATCCGGTGACTGCGTATCTCGCGACGAGCCCCGGCGGCATGGATTCGGTCGCCATCATCGCCGCCTCGACGCCGGTCGACGTGCCGTTCGTCATGGCGCTGCAGACGGTGCGGTTCCTGCTGGTGCTGCTGCTCGGCCCCTGGCTTGCGCGCTGGCTGGCGCGCGCGGCAGGAGCACGTGAGCGGCGCGAGGCGGAGCCGCAGCGGTAGACGCGGTGCAGCCTGCACCGCGTCCCGAGACGCCGGCGGCTCAGTAGTCGTAAAGGAAGGACTGGGCCGAGGCGCCGTAGGTGGGGTTGTAGTCCTTGAGGCCGTCCTTGTTCTCGAGCGCCTGCACGGAGTCGCCGCCGAGCGGTACGCGGAGGCCGACCAGTACCTGGTTGTCGACGCCCTTGTAGCTCTCGCTCGGGTACTCGGAGTATCCCACCGTCTGGTTAGTGCCCTTGTAGGCGACATAGAAACTGGCGGGCAGCTGGTCCGGCTTGAACTCGACTTTGGCGCCCCAGAACAACCCGTTTTCCGTGCTGGTATTGGGGCTGTCGGTCAGGGTCATCTGGTGCGCACCGGCATTGGCGGCGAGCATCAGGTTCGGATTGATGAAGTACTCGGCCTCGAGGTTCGCGTAGAGGTCCATCATGTTATAATAGCTGAGGTATCCGGTCAGCCCCTTGACCGCACCGGCTTGGGCGTAGATGCG
>Ga0207639_10002085_pt1 | contig 13453 bp, 14 predicted proteins | sample KBSCornC32_FD_184299 | JGI IMG/M metagenome (GOLD analysis project Ga0207639, IMG submission 184299) | Corn rhizosphere microbial communities from Kellogg Biological Station, Michigan, USA - KBS Corn C3-2 (SPAdes) (version 2) | ecosystem: Host-associated > Plants > Roots > Rhizosphere > Soil ...
GGCGGCCAACCCGTGATCCACAGCAAGCTGCACAAGCTGGTCGCCGGCGCGCTGCGCTGACCGCCCGGCCGGCCAAGGCGTGCCGGGCTGCCTTGTATTGCGAGCGATTCTCACATCCTGGCCCCCTTGCTTCGCACGTGCAGCAGTCCTAAAGCCGGCCCAATAGTATGCGACGCAATGGGGACGCACCTTGCCGGAACTCTCGCAATATCTGCCGATTCTCCTGTTTCTGGTGATCGCCCTGCTGCTGTCCGGCGCGTTCGTTTTCCTGCCGATCGCGGTGGGCCGGCTGACCGGATCGCACCAGCCGAATGCCGACAAGCTCAGCGAATATGAATGCGGCTTTCCCGCGTTCGAGGATCCGCGCAGCCAGTTCGACGTGCGCTTCTACCTCGTCGCCATCCTGTTCATCATCTTCGATCTCGAAGCGGCCTTCCTGTTTCCCTGGGCGGTGAGCCTGAAGGAGATCGGCTGGGCCGGCTGGTTGACGATGATGGGCTTCATTTTCGAGCTGGTGCTCGGCCTCGTCTATGCCTGGAAGAAGGGAGCACTCGATTGGGAGTAGAGCTTGAACGGCCCGCGACCGCGCCGGTCACGGCGCCCGACGCCGACTTCTTCAATGCGCTGACCGGCGAGGTCAACGACAAGGGCTTCCTCGTCACGACGACGGAGGATTTGTTCCAGTGGGCGCGCACCGGCTCGCTGTGGTGGATGACCTTTGGTCTGGCGTGCTGCGCGGTGGAAATGATCCACGTCAACATGCCGCGCTATGACATGGAGCGGTTCGGCGCCGCCCCGCGCGCCTCGCCGCGCCAGTCGGACGTGATGATCGTCGCCGGCACGCTCTGCAACAAGATGGCCCCGGCCCTGCGCAAGGTCTATGACCAGATGTCGGAGCCGAAATATGTCATTTCCATGGGCTCCTGCGCGAACGGCGGTGGTTATTATCATTACAGCTACAGCGTCGTGCGCGGCTGCGACCGGATCGTGCCGGTGGACATCTACGTCCCCGGTTGCCCGCCGACCGCAGAGGCGCTGCTCTATGGCGTGATGCAATTGCAGCGCAAGATCCGCCGCATCGGGACGATCGAACGGTGAGTGCGGTGCATGGCGCGCCGCGCGTAAATCCGATCGACGGCCTTGCCGACGCCCTCGCCGCCGCGCTGGGCGCTTCGATGGTCGAGGTCGTCGAGGCGCATTTCGAGATTTCCGTGACGGTCGAGCGCGCTGCGCTGGCCGATGTGATGGTCATCCTGCGCGACCAGTTCGCCTACCAGCAGCTGATGGAGATCGCGGGCGTCGATTATCCCGACCGGGCCGAGCGGTTCGAGGTCGTCTATCAACTGCTCAGCGTCACCAAAAACCATCGCCTGAGCGTGAAGGTGGCGACGGACGAGGATCATGCGGTGCCCAGCGTCACGCACATCTGGCCCGTCGCCGGCTGGCTGGAGCGCGAGGTGTTCGATATGTACGGCGTGCTGTTCTCCGGCAACACCGACCTGCGCCGCATCCTGACCGATTACGGCTTCAAGGGGCATCCGCAGCGCAAGGACTTTCCGCTGACCGGCTATGTCGAACTGCGCTACTCCGAGGATGCGAAGCGCGTCGTCTACGAGCCGGTGAAGCTGGCACAGGATTTCCGCAGCTTCGACTTCATGTCGCCATGGGAAGGCGCGGAATATATTCTGCCGGGTGACGAGAAGGCCGGCGGGCAGGCGCCCGGCGCGCCGACGCCCGCGGCGGCTCCACCACCACCCTCCGCCGTGCCATCGACGCCGCCGCCGCCTACGCCCAAGACGACCGAGCATAAGGGTCAGACGGGGGCAGGTGAGCCTGCCAACAGCGAAGCTGCGAAGCCGTCGGGGGACAAGACCTAATGTCCGACTATATCGAAAAGCTGGACCACGTAGTGAATGCCGACGATCCGTCGCCCGGCGACACGGAAATCCAGAACTACACGATCAACTTCGGCCCGCAGCATCCCGCCGCGCATGGCGTGCTGCGCCTCGTCATGGAGCTGGACGGCGAGATCGTGGAGCGGTGCGATCCGCATGTCGGACTGCTCCATCGCGGCACCGAGAAGCTGATCGAATATAAGACCTACCTTCAGGCGCTGCCCTATTTCGACCGGCTCGACTATTGTTCGCCGCTGGGGATGGAGCATAGCTATGTGCTGGCCATCGAGAAGCTGCTGAACCTCGAAGTACCGATCCGCGCGCAATATCTGCGGGTCTTCTTCGCGGAACTGACGCGTATCTGCAATCACATGCTGAACCTTGGGTCGCATGTGATGGACGTCGGCGCGATGACGCCCAACCTGTGGCTGTTCGAGATTCGCGAGGATTGCCTCAACTTCTTCGAGCGGGCATCGGGCGCGCGCATGCACAGCGCCTATTTCCGGCCCGGCGGCGTCCATCAGGACGTGCCGCTGAAACTGCTCACCGACATCGCCGACTGGCTCGACACCCGGCTTCCCCGGCTGTTCGAGGATGCGATCAGCCTGGTGGCCGATAACCGCATCTTCAAACAGCGCAACGTCGACATCGCCGTGGTCAGCAAGGAAGATGCACTGAAATGGGGTTTTTCGGGTCCGATGATCCGGGGCAGCGGCATTCCCTGGGACATTCGCAAGTCGCAGCCCTACGATGTCTACGACCGGATGCAGTTCGATGTTCCCATTGGCACCAATTTCGACTGCTATGATCGCTTCATGATCCGCGTCGAGGAAGTGCGGCAGTCGGCGCGCATCATGAAACAATGCCTGAGCGAGATGCCGGAAGGCCCCATCGCCAGCTTCGACCGCAAGGTCTCGCCGCCCAAACGCGGCGAAATGAAGCAGTCGATGGAGGCGCTGATCCATCATTTCAAACTCTATACCGAGGGCTTTCATGTGCCCGCCGGCGATGTCTATGTCGCGACCGAAAGCCCCAAGGGCGAGTTCGGCGTCTATCTGGTCAGCGACGGGTCGAACAAACCCTATCGCTGCAAGATCAGGCCGACGGCTTTCTCGCATCTCCAGTCGATGGATTTCCAGCTTAAGGGCCATATGCTGGCGGACGTGACGGCGGTGCTGGGCGCCATGGACATTGTGTTCGGGGAGTGTGACCGGTGAGTGTCGCGGCAACTGTCGATCGGCTGGCTGTCGCGGAGGCGATGATCGCGGCCTATAATCGCCAGGACGTGGATGCCTATGTGTCGTTCATGACTGACGATGCCTGCGAAGCCACCTATCGCGGCGCGGTTGTGCGGGAGGGCAAGGAGGGAACGCGCTCCGGTCTCGCGGCGGCTTTCGCCACCTGGCCGGAGAACAGGGCCGAAATTCGCGAACGTCAGGCTATCGGTGATTATGTTCTGTTCCGGGAATATGTGACGCGTGGCGTACCCGCCGATGGCTCCGCCACGCCCGAGCCGTTCGAGGTCATCGCAGTCTATAGTTTCGAGGGTGGAAAATGCTCTCGCGTGGAGTTCATCCGTTAATGGCCGACGCACCCCAGATACCCGACGAAGCCGAAACGCGTGCCCGCTGGGGCGGCTTCGCGTTCAACGCGGACTATGCCGAAAAGGCGAAGGTGGCCATCGGGCGCTATCCCGAAGGACGGCAGCAGTCGGCGGTCATGGCGCTGCTCGACTTCGCGCAGCGGCAGGTCGGCGAGGAGACGCAGACGCAGGGCTGGCTGCCCATCCCCGTGATGGAGCATGTCGCCGACCGTCTCGGCATGCCCTATATGCGCGTCTACGAAGTGGCGACCTTCTACACCATGTATAATCTGGCGCCGGTCGGTCGCTATCATGTGCAGGTGTGCGGCACGACGCCCTGCATGCTGCGTGGGTCCGACGATGTGTTCGCGGCCTGCAAGAACAAGGGGCTGGTCAAGGGCGCGACGACGCCGGACGGGCTGTTCACGCTCGCCGAGGTCGAATGTCTGGGCGCCTGCGCCAATGCGCCGATGGTGCAGATCAACGACGATAATTTCGAGGATCTGACCTACGAAAGCATGACCGCGATCCTGGAGGATCTGGCCGAGGGCAAGCAGCCCCGGATCGGGCCGCAGATCGACCGCAAGACGAGCTGCCCCGAAGGCGGCCCGACCACGCTGCGCGAGATGGTGTCCGAAAACCATGATTATCGGGGCCAATGGAATGAAGGAGCGCGGGCATGACCGACGCACCCGCGACACCCGCTCCGCCGCCCTTCGTCGGTCCGCTGGCGGACAAGGACCGCATCTTCACCAACGTCTATGGGTTTCAGGACTGGGGCTTGGACGCCGCCATCATGCGCGGCGACTGGGACAATACGAAGGCGTTGCTCGACCTCGGCCAGGACGTCATCATCGACAGGATGAAGGCGTCTGGCCTGCGCGGTCGCGGCGGTGCTGGCTTCCCGACCGGCATGAAGTGGAGCTTCATGCCCAAGGAATCGAAGGACGGGCGTCCCAGCTTCCTGGTCATCAACGCTGACGAGTCCGAACCGGGCTCGTGCAAGGACCGCGAGATCATTCGCCACGATCCGCACAAGCTGATCGAGGGCGCGCTGGTCGCGGGCTTCGCGATGCGCGCGCGCGCCGCCTATATCTATATTCGCGGCGAGTTCATCTATGAGGCTAAAGTGCTGTTCGCTGCCGTCGAGCAGGCCTATTCCAAAGGCTTTCTCGGCAAGAATGCCTGTGGTTCGGGTTATGATTTCGACGTGTTCGTGCATCGCGGCGCGGGCGCCTACATCTGCGGCGAGGAAACCGCGCAGATCGAAAGCCTGGAGGGCAAGAAGGGCCAGCCGCGCCTGAAGCCGCCTTTCCCGGCGGGCGCGGGCCTTTATGGCTGCCCCACCACCGTCAACAATGTCGAGAGCATCGCGGTCGCGCCGACTATCCTGCGGCGCGGGCCGGAATGGTTCTCCGCCATCGGTCGCCCCGGCAATGTGGGCACCAAGCTGTTCCAGATCAGCGGCCATGTGAACAAGCCCTGCGTCGTCGAAGAGGCGATGGGCATCCCGTTCAAGGAGTTGATCGACCGCCATTGTGGCGGCATTCGCGGCGGGTGGGACAATCTGCTCGCAGTCATTCCCGGCGGATCGTCGGTGCCCCTGGTCCCGGCGCGGGAGATCGTGGACGCGCCGATGGACTTCGATGGGCTGAAGGCGCTCGGTTCCGGCCTCGGCACGGCGGCGGTGATCGTGATGGACAAGTCCACCGACATCGTGCGCGCGATCAGCCGCCTGTCCTATTTCTACAAGCATGAAAGCTGCGGCCAGTGCACGCCCTGCCGCGAAGGCACCGGCTGGATGTGGCGCGTCATGGAGCGGCTGCGCACCGGCGAGGCGGCGGTCGAGGAAATCGACATGCTGCAGGATGTGACCAAGCAGGTCGAGGGCCACACCATCTGCGCGCTGGGCGATGCGGCGGCCTGGCCGATCCAGGGGTTGATCAAGCATTTCCGACCCGAGATCGAGCGGCGTATCGCCGACAAGCGCGGGCCGGTGATGGAGGCGGCGGAGTGAGGCTGTCGCTCGCTCTTGCCGGCGCGATGATGCCCCTGGCATTGGCGGCGCCGTGCGTGGCGGCCGAAAAGGCCGTGTCCGCTGCCAAGAAAAAGCCGGCAGCGGAGCAGAAGCCGGATGCCGCCTTCGATCAACTCGACGCGGCGGACAAGCTGGCGGTCGCCAATTTCGCGCATTGCATCGTCGCGCGCCATGCCGGCGACATGCGCTGGTTCGCGCTCGCGGTGAGCGAGAAGGGGGGCGTCGCCCCCGAGCGGCTGCGCGGCGCGGTCCAGAATGCCGCAAATGCCATGCGTTCCAATTGCCCGGCGATCGACGCGCACAGCAAGGACGCGCTGACCTATGCCGCCGTCATGCTGCGGTTCCATCCCGGTGCGGTCAACCTGCCGACCGAGACGGACCCGCTCGCGGAGTGCGTCGCGGCCAATATGCTGGAGCAATCCGCCCGGTTCCTCGATGAAGCCGACATCACCATGCAGGCTGCGGCGGAAGCCAGGACGGCGGGCAATCCTTTCGATGTCGACCCGGCGGTCATCATGGACGCGGCCTTTGGCGGCAAGCTGGCCAAGCCTTGCAAAGCGCTCGCGCCGGAGAAGGGCGCGCTCGACTTCAACCAATTTTATTCGCATGTGAACTGGGTGGTTCGCGCCAAGGATGCTCTCGCCCGCGCCGCCGCCACCGCTTCGCAGGTAAAGGGACGCTGATGCCCAAACTCAAAGTCGACGGCGTAGAACTGGAAGTCCCCGCAGGCGCGACCGTGCTTCAGGCGTGCGAGCTGGCGGGCAAGGAAATCCCGCGCTTCTGCTATCATGAGCGCCTGTCCATCGCGGGTAATTGCCGCATGTGCCTGGTCGAAGTGAAGCCGGGACCGCCCAAGCCGCAGGCAAGCTGCGCGCTGCCCGCCGCCGAGAATCAGGAAATCTTCACCACCACGCCGATGGTCAAGAAGGCGCGCGAAGGGGTGATGGAGTTCCTGCTCATCAACCATCCGCTCGATTGCCCGATCTGCGACCAGGGCGGCGAGTGCGACCTGCAGGACCAGTCCGTCGCCTATGGCAAGGGCAAGAGCCGCTACCATGAGCATAAGCGGGCGGTGACCGAGAAATATATGGGCCCCATCGTCAAGACGGTGATGACCCGCTGCATTCAGTGCACCCGCTGCGTGCGCTTTGCCGAGGAAGTTGCGGGCGTGCCGGAGATCGGCGCGATCGGGCGCGGCGAGAATATGCAGATCACCACCTATCTGGAACATGCGGCGCAGAGCGAGCTGTCAGGCAATGTGGTCGATCTCTGCCCGGTCGGCGCGCTGACCAGCCGCCCCTATGCGTTCGAGGCGCGTCCGTGGGAACTGAAGAAGACGCTGGCGATCGACGTGATGGACGCGGTCGGCACCAACATCCGCATCGACAGCCGGGGCCGCCAGGTGCTGCGCGCGCTGCCCCGCGTCAACGACGACGTGAACGAGGAATGGGCGAGCGACAAGACCCGCCATGCCGTCGACGGTCTGGTGCGCAAGCGGCTCGACCGGCCGTTCATCCGCAAGGATGGCAAGCTGGTTCCGGCAAGCTGGGACGAGGCGTTCGCCGCGATCGCGGCGGTCCGGCATGGCGGATCGGTCGCGGCTGTCGCGGGCGACCTGCTCGATTGCGAGACGATGTTCGCGGCGCGCGAACTGGTCAGGGCGCTGGGCGGCACGATGCTCGAAGGGCGTCAGACCGGGCTGCAATATGACGTGTCCAGCCTCTCGGCGGTGAATTTCAATTCGACGCTGGCGGGGATCGAGACGGCGGATGCGATCCTGCTGATCGGCACCAATCTTCGCTGGGAAGCGCCGCTGGTCAACACGCGCATTCGCAAGGCGATCAAGAAGGGCGCGAAAATCTTCGGTCTTGGCCCCGAGAACGACCTGACCTATCCTGTCGAATGGCTGGGCAATGATGCCGGGCTGCTCGCCAGCCTGCCGCAAGCGGTGGTGGAGGCGTTCGGCAAGGCGCAGCGTCCGGCGATGATCGTCGGCGGCGGCGTGCTGGGCAAGGACGGCGGCCATGGCGACACGCTGGCGCTGGTCGAGACGCTGGGCCTCGTGAAGGACTCGTGGAACGGCTATAATGTCCTGCACATGGCGGCGGCGCGCATGGGCGGGCTGATGCTGGGCTATGCGACGGACGGCGGGATCAGGGCGATCGCGGCGGCGGCGCCCAAGCTGCTGTTCTCGCTGGGTGCCGACGAGGTGGATTATGCCGCCTTCGAGAACAGCTTCACGGTCTATATCGGCCATCATGGCGACAAGGGCGCGCATGCTGCCGATGTGATCCTGCCCGGCGCCAGCTATGCCGAGAAGCCGGGCACCTATGTGAATCTCGAAGGCCGCGTCCAGCGTGGCGACAAGGCCGTGTTCGCGCCGGGCGATGCCCGCGAGGACTGGACCATCCTGCGGGCGCTCTCCGATGTGCTGGGCAAGACGCTGCCGTTCGACAGTTTCGACGCCCTGCGCGCCGCGATGGTCGCGGCCGTGCCGGCGCTGGGCATCGAGGGCATCGCCGACTATGGCTGGTCGGTCCCCTCGCTGCCCACGGGCGCGAGCGGCGAGTTTGGCTATCCGATCAAGGACTTCTACCTGACCAACGCCATCTGCCGGGCCAGTCCGACGATGCAGCGCTGCTCGGCGGAACTCATCCATGGCCAGGATTTTGCGGAGGCCGCGGAATGACCAGTTTCTTCCAGTCCCTGGGCCTGCCCTATGAGGGCGCCTGGCTGATCTCGACCATCGTCGGCATCCTGGTCATCGCCCTGCCGCTGATGCTGGCCGTCGCGATGATCATCTATGCGGACCGCAAGATCTGGGCGGCGATGGCGCTGCGCAAGGGACCGAACGTGGTCGGCCCCTTCGGCCTGCTGCAATCCTTCGCGGATGGCCTGAAGGTCTTCCTTCAGGAAACGATCATCCCGTCGGCCGCCAACCGCGCGCTGTTCCTGATCGCGCCGATCATCACCTTCACGGTGGCGCTGATGGCCTGGGCGGTGATCCCGTTCCAGGCGGGCGTGGTGCTGGCGGACATCAATGTCGGCCTGCTCTATATCCTCGCGATCAGTTCGCTGGGCGTCTACGGCGTCATCCTCGCGGGCTGGGCGTCCAACTCCAAATATCCCTTCTTCTCGGCGATCCGCGCCAGTGCGCAGATGATTTCCTATGAAGTCTCCATCGGTTTCGTCCTGATCTGCGTGGTGCTGTGGGCGGGGAGCTTCAACCTCTCGACCATCGTCTGGACGCAGAAGGGCTATTACGGCTTCCTCAACGGCAACGGATTCAATCCGCTGCTCTTCCCGATGTCGATCGTGTTCCTGATCTCCTCCATGGCGGAGACGGCGCGCGCGCCCTTCGACCTGACCGAGGCGGAGAGCGAGCTGGTCGCGGGTTATCAGACCGAATATTCGTCGATGGCATTCGCGCTCTATTGGCTGGGCGAATATGCCAACGTCATCCTGATGTGCGCGCTCAACGCCCTGCTGTTCTGGGGCGGATGGTTGCCGCCGCTCGACATCGGTTTCCTTTACTGGGTGCCGGGGATCATCTGGCTATTCGCCAAGATCCTGTTCTTCTTCTTCGTCTTCTCCTGGGTGAAGGCGACCGTTCCCCGTTATCGCTACGATCAGCTGATGCGGCTGGGCTGGAAGATTTTCCTGCCGCTGTCGTTGGCGTTCGTGGTGATCGTCTCGGGCTTCCTCATGCTCACCCGTTATGGAGGCGCATCGTGATCGCGCATCTCGTCAAGTCGTTCACCCTCTGGGAGTTCGTGAAGGCGCATTGGCTGACCTTGAAATATTTCTTCAAGCCCAAGGCGACGATCAACTACCCCTATGAGAAGAACCCGATCTCGCCGCGCTTCCGGGGCGAGCATGCGCTGCGCCGCTATCCCAATGGCGAGGAGCGGTGCATCGCGTGCAAGCTGTGTGAGGCGATCTGCCCGGCGCAGGCGATCACCATCGAGGCGCAGCCGCGCGAGGACGGCAGCCGCCGCACCACGCGCTACGACATCGACATGACCAAGTGCATTTACTGCGGTTTCTGTCAGGAAGCCTGCCCGGTGGACGCCATCGTCGAGGGGCCGAATTTCGAGTTCGCCACGGAAACCCGTGAGGAACTGCTGTACGACAAGACCAAATTGCTCGCCAATGGCGACAAGTGGGAGCGGGCGCTCGCGGCAAATCTTGCCGCCGACGCACCCTACCGTTAAGGCGCGCGGGAACGCGAGGGGGACGATAGCATAGTGATTCACGTCTTTGCCTTTTACCTGTTCGCGGCCCTCGTGGTCATGAGCGGTGCGCTGACGATCTTCGCGCGCAATCCGGTCCATAGCGTGCTGTGGCTCATCCTCTCCTTTTTCAACGCCGCCGGCCTGATGCTGCTGCTCGGCGCCGAGTTCATCGCGATGCTGCTCATCATCGTCTATGTCGGCGCGGTCGCGGTGCTGTTCCTGTTCGTGGTCATGATGCTCGACATCGACTTTGCGGAATTGCGGTCGGGCTTCGTCGAATATCTGCCGTTCGGCGTGCTGATCGGCCTGATCCTGCTCGCTGAGATCGTGTTCGGCGCGGCGGCGTGGAAGGCGGGGCCGCTGCAACTGGCGCACCGCGTCGCGCCGATCGGGCCTGACGTGCCGAATATCGAGGCGATCGGAACCCTGCTCTACACGCGCTACATCTTCCTGTTCGAGGCGGCGGGCCTCGTCCTGCTGGTCGCGCTGATCGGCGCGATCGTACTGACGCACCGCAGCCGGGGCGGCGTGCGCGGCCAGAATATCGACAGGCAGAACCGCCGGCGTCCCGAGGATGCCGTGCGCAACATCAACCAGCCCGTGGGGCGGGGGGTGGAGCTGTGATTAGCCTCGTCCATTATCTGGTCGTCAGCGCGACCCTGTTCATGCTCGGCGTCCTCGGCATCTTCATCAACCGCAAGAACGTCATCGTCATCTTGATGGCGATCGAGCTGATCCTGTTGTCGGTCAATATCAACCTGGTGGCGTTCAGCGCCTATCTGGGTGATCTGGTGGGGCAGGTGTTCAGCATGTTCGTGCTGACCGTCGCGGCGGGCGAGGCCGCCATCGGCCTTGCCATCCTCGTCATCTATTTCCGCGCGCGCGGCACCATCGCCGTCGAAGACGTCAACCGGATGAAGGGGTAAGCCGGCGGTGTCAGCCATTTATATCATCGTACTGTTGCCCCTGTTGGCGGCCCTGATCGCGGGGCTGGGCAATCGCCTGCTGGGCGACACCATCGCCAGGGTGCTGACGACGGGGGCGCTGTTCATCGCCTGCGCGTTGAGTTGGAGCATCTTCCTCTCCTTCTGGCTGGGCGATGCGCAGGCGCATGTCGCGCCGATGTTCACCTGGATCCGGTCGGGCACGCTGGATGTCGCCTGGGGCTTCCGCGTCGATGCGCTGACCGCGACGATGCTGATCGTCATCACCAGCGTTTCCGCGCTCGTTCACCTGTATAGCTGGGGCTATATGGAGGAGGACCCGGACCAGCCGCGATTCTTCGCCTATCTGTCGCTGTTCACCTTCGCGATGCTGATGCTGGTGACGGCCAACAACCTGCTGCAGATGTTCTTCGGCTGGGAGGGCGTCGGTCTCGCCTCCTACCTGCTCATCGGCTTCTGGTATTACAAACCCAGCGCCAGCGCGGCGGCGATCAAGGCGTTCGTGGTCAACCGCGTCGGCGATCTCGGCTTCATGATGGGCATCTTTGGCGTCTATCTGGTGTTCGGCACCATCTCCATCCCGGAGATATTGGAAGCCGCGCCCTCGCTCGCGCCCTCGACCATCGGGTTCCTGGGTGCGCGCTTCGACACCATGACGGTGATCTGCCTGCTGCTGTTCCTGGGAGCGTGCGGCAAGTCGGCGCAGCTTGGCCTCCACACCTGGTTGCCGGACGCGATGGAAGGCCCGACCCCCGTGTCCGCGCTGATCCACGCCGCGACCATGGTCACGGCGGGGGTGTTCATGGTGTGCCGCCTGTCGCCGCTGTTCGAGACGAGCCCGACCGCGATGTCCGTGGTGACTATCGTGGGCGCGGCCACCTGCATCTTCGCCGCCACCATCGGCACGGTGCAGAACGACATCAAGCGCGTGATCGCCTATTCGACCTGTTCACAGCTCGGTTACATGTTCTTCGCAGCGGGCGTCGGCGCCTATGGCGCGGCGATGTTCCACCTCCTGACCCATGCCTTCTTCAAGGCGCTGCTGTTCCTGTGCGCCGGATCGGTGATCCATGCGATGCACCATGAGCAGGACATGCGCTATTATGGTGGCCTGCGCAAAAGCATCCCGGTCACCTATTGGGCGATGCTGATGGGCACGCTGGCCATCACCGGGGTCGGCATCCCCGGCACCTCGCTGGGCTTCGCGGGCTTTTTCTCCAAGGATGCGATCCTGGAAAGCGCCTATGCGGCGGGCGGGCATGGCACGGGTGCCTTCTTCGTGGGCGCGCTGGCGGCATTGCTGACCAGCTTCTATAGCTGGCGGCTGATCTTCCTGACCTTTTTCGGCAAGCCGCGCTGGGCCGCATCCGAGCATATTCAGCATGCGTTGCACGACGCGCATGGGCATGACGATCATCCGGCGGATGAACATGCCGGTCATGATGACCATGCCCACGCGCATGATGCCGACGGCCATGACGCGCATCATGCCGTGGCCACCGGAACCGGCGGCTATCATCCCCATGAAAGCCCGCTCACCATCCTCATACCGCTCGTGGTGTTGACGGTGGGCGCGGTCTTCGGAGGGTTCATTTTCCATGCGGCATTCGTCGGTCCCGAAGAGGGTGGCGAATTCTGGCGCGGGGCGCTCTTCTTCGACGAGCATCTGATGCACGCGAGCCATGAAGTCCCGATGTGGGTGAAGTGGACGCCGTTCGCCGTCATGCTGACCGGCTTCGGCCTCGCCTGGCTGAGCTATATCAAGCATACCGACTGGCCCGCCCGGTTCACCGCGCAGTGGAGCGTCCTCTACGACTTCCTGCTCAACAAATGGTATTTCGACGAGCTGTACCACCTGCTCTTCGTCAAGCCCGCCTTCCTGCTGGGGCGCCTGTTCTGGAAGGGCGGCGACCAGGGCACGATCGATCGCTTCGGCCCCAATGGCCTGGCTGCGCTGATCGTTCAGGGCGGCAAGGTCACGCGTCGGTTCCAGTCCGGCTATCTTTATAACTATGCTCTGGTGATGCTGCTCGGGCTCGCCGCGGCAACCACCTGGGCGATCGCGCACCAATGACCGGATTTCCCATCCTCTCCCTGATGCTCGCCATCCCGATGGCGGGCGCCGTCGCCTGCCTGTTCTCGGGCGCGAGTCAGGCGCGCTGGATCGCGCTGGCCGCGACCCTGGCGAACCTCGTCCTCGGCATCCTCCTGTGGGCCGGGTTCGATCAGTCGCCCAGTGCGCCGCAGTGGCAATTCACCGAACATGCCGACATCTTCGGGCGCTTTGCATGGGCGCTGGGGATCGACGGCATCGCGCTGATGCTGATCGTGCTGACCGTGTTCCTGATGCCGATCTGCATCGGGGCGAGTTGGGAAGCGATCGAGAAGCGCGTCGGGGAGTATATGGCGGCGTTCCTGTTCATGGAGACGCTGATGATCGGCGTGTTCACTGCGCAGGATATCTTCCTCTTCTACATCATGTTCGAGGCCGGCCTGATCCCGATGTACCTCATCATCGGCATCTGGGGCGGCGCGGATCGCATCTACGCCAGCTACAAATTCTTCCTCTACACGCTGTTCGGATCGGTGCTGATGCTGATCGCGATGCTGTGGATGGTGCGCGCGGCGGGATCGACCAGCATCCCCGTGCTGATGGCCTATGATTTCGATCCGCATATCCAGACCTGGCTGTTCCTGGCCTTCTTCGCCAGCTTTGCGGTCAAGATGCCGATGTGGCCGGTCCATACCTGGCTGCCCGA
>Ga0207639_10002089_pt1 | contig 13444 bp, 10 predicted proteins | sample KBSCornC32_FD_184299 | JGI IMG/M metagenome (GOLD analysis project Ga0207639, IMG submission 184299) | Corn rhizosphere microbial communities from Kellogg Biological Station, Michigan, USA - KBS Corn C3-2 (SPAdes) (version 2) | ecosystem: Host-associated > Plants > Roots > Rhizosphere > Soil ...
CTGGCGAAGGTAGATTCGCTTACGGCTGTGACGGTTGCTGGGCGGAAAATGCCGGTCGAGCGGAGGCAGGGGAAGACGATCATCAATGTGGAGGCTTCGGTGACCAACACCGGGTCGACGGTTTTGGAAGTGCTGGAAAAGTCGCCGGGGGTGACGGTCGACAGGAATGGGGGGATCGCGTTGAACGGGAAGGCGGGAGTGCTCGTGATGATCGACGACAAGCCCACCTATCTTTCGGGTGATGACCTCAACAATCTGCTGAGCAGCATGAATTCCTTGCAGGTGGCGCAGATCGAGCTGATCGCCAATCCCACGGCGAGGTATGACGCGGCGGGTAATGCAGGCATCATCAATATCCGGACAAAGAAGAACCGGAATGACGGCTTTAACGGCAGCTTTACCACGTCCTACGGTCAGGGGGTATATCCGAAGAATAACAACAGCCTGGTGCTGAACTATCGCGCCGGCAGGGTCAATGCCTTCTTCAACTACAGCGTGAATGCCTCGAAGTACCTGACCAGTCTTTATGCCTACCGGAAATATTATGACGACAACAAGAACGTAACGGCTATTTTGGAGCAGCCGGCCTATTTTACCGGTACCGTGGTGAACAATACGGTAAAGGCGGGTTTGGACTATTCGGTCGCGCCGGCGACGGTGATAGGGGTGGCTGTAACGGGGATGGACATTCACCGCAACGGCAACAATGAAGCCACGGCAAGCTGGCTGCAGCCGGACGGGTCGGTCGACTCGGCGATACTTACCAAAAGCAGGCCGGTCAACCAATTCAGGAACGGAGCCATCAACGTCAACGGAAGGAGGGCCCTGTCGAAAAATGCCGATCTGAGCGCCGACTTCGACTATCTGCACTATCATATGGAGGGGAAGCAGGATTTCAATAATCAGCTGCAGGCTCCGGGCGGTTATGACGAGGTCTTTCGCAGCGATATACCTACTACCATCGACATTGTGTCCGGCAAACTGGATTATACCCTGAGGGCCGGGCCAGGCGCCGTATTCGCCGCCGGTCTGAAGTCGTCGTCCAGTCACACGGAAAATGCCGCCACGTATGAGAATCTGGAGAACCAGCGGTGGGTCGAAGACCTTACCCGTAGCAATCATTTTGTTTACCAGGAAAATATACAGGCGGCTTACGGATCGGTGGAAGGCAAATACCGGTCCTTCAGCTACCAGGGAGGGGTGAGATACGAGTACACCAGTTATACGGCTCATCAGTTCGGGAATATCCAGCAGAAGGACTCGGCGGTATCGAGAAACTACGGCAGCCTGTTTCCCAGCGGTTACCTGACGTATAAACTGGATTCGATGCACAGTCTCACGCTTACGTTTGGCCGACGGACGGACCGGCCGCCTTTCCAGACCCTGAACCCATTCCTGTATATCATCAACAAGTACACCTACCAGACCGGCAACCCCTATCTTCTTCCGCAGTACAGCTGGAACTTCGAGATCAGTCACCAGTATGGGAGCCTGCTGACGACGGGGCTGTCCTATAGTCGTATCACCAATTATTTCTCGCAGATATTCCTTTCCGATACGTCGAAGACGATCCTGTACTATACGCAGGGCAATGTCGGGCGGGTGTATAATCTCGGCGCTTCGGTCAGTCTCAGCGTATCGCCGTTGAAATGGTGGTCGGCCGAGCTGACGGCGGTATTCAATCACAAGCAGCTGAGGGGATTCAACGGGAATAACTACACGACGTCTATCAGCCAGCTGAATGTCAATCTCAGCAACCAGTTGAGCTTTGGGAAGGGATATGTCGGTGAACTGTCGGGGTTCTATACCACCCGTGCGCGAAATGACGTGCAGGAGCTGTTGTATCCGGCGGGGCAGGTGCATATGGGGCTTTCCAAAGCGGTGCTGAAGAAGAAGGGGACGGTAAAGCTCAGCTATCGCGATATCTTTTATACCGGGGCGATGGAGGGGCTGACCTCTTTCCCGGATGCGACGGAGTATTTTAAATTGAAAAGGGACAGCAGGGTACTTTCCCTTTCTTTCACTTATCGGTTTGGCAAATCCTTCAAGGTTACGCGTCATCAGGATGGGGCGGGTGATGAGAAAGACCGGGTGCAGAACGGGTGATTAGAGTCGGTCTGAATGGTGATAAGATAGTCCATCCGAATAATAAAATCAGACATTGCCTGTCGCGGGGCCACTCTTACCTTTATCCAATTCTAATTCAAACATATGAATCAGCGATTGGTATTTGCTATATGCAGTCTTTCTCTTACCCTGTCGGCCAGTGCACAGTATCCCAAAATCCCGAACGATCTGGAGGCCAAAGGTGATTCCATCATGAAAGGATATAAAGATCTTTCCGATCAGGCCTGGGAGAAGGCGCTTCCTACGATCGAAAGAGACGAAAAGAACGGCAAGCCTTATGTGCCGGGGGCGTCGAAGGCGAGCGATCTGCCGCAGGCTGCGATCCCCGCTTTTCCGGGCGCGGAAGGCGGCGGCGCTTATTCTTTTGGCGGACGCGGCGGGAAGGTGTATGTAGTGACTACGCTGGCCGACAGTGGCCCCGGCAGTTTTCGGGAGGCCTGTGAGCAGGGTGGAGCGCGGGTGGTAGTTTTTAATGTGTCGGGGATCATCCGGCTGAAATCACCGGTCAGCATTCGCGCGCCTTATGTTACGATCGAGGGGCAGTCGGCACCGGGTGACGGTATATGTATTGCCGGAGAATCGGTGTGGATCGATACGCACGACGTGGTTGTTCGGTTTATGCGATTTCGTCGCGGCGAGACCAATGTTCTGCGGAGGGATGATGCGCTGGGTGGCAATCCTGTAGGCAATATCATCATCGACCACGTATCGGCGAGCTGGGGTCTGGATGAGAACATGTCTATCTACCGGCACGTTTATGACCGCGGTACTTCGAAGCAGGAGAAGCTGCCTTCCGTCAATATCACTATTCAGAACTCCATCTTCTCGGAGGCGCTGGATACCTATAACCACGCATTTGGCAGCACCATCGGGGGGAGGAACAGCACGTTTATGCGTAATCTCTGGGCCAATAATATTGCCCGTAACCCGTCGGTCGGGATGGACGGTGATTTCGGCTTCGCGAATAATGTGATCTTCAACTGGTGGAACCGTTCGGCGGACGGCGGAGACAATAAATCGTTCTTTCAGTTCATCAACAACTATTACAAGCCGGGCCCCATTACGCCCCTGGACAAGCCCATCGGTCACCGGATACTGAAGCCGGAGGCGGGTCGTTCGCCGGGCACGAAAGATCAGTATGGCAAGGCCTATGTGAATGGCAATATCATGGAAGGAAATGATGCCGTTACTAAAGACAACTGGAATGGCGGTGTGCAGATACAGGAGATGCCCGACGCGGGAAAATACACGGATAGTATCCGGAGCAATACGCCTTTTCCGATGGCTAAGATCAGCCTGATGACGGCATCCGAAGCTTATAATTATGTACTGGAGAATGTCGGCGCTATCCTGCCGAAGCGTGACCCGGTAGACCGGCGGATCGTGGAGGATGTGCGGACCGGCAAGATCACCTATAGCGACAAGGGGCAGGCGCCGACGGGCGGGCAGTTCATCAAGCGCAGGCTGCCGGCGGACTCCTACAAGCAGGGGATCATCTCGGATATCAGCCAGGTGGGTGGTTATCCGGAATACAAGGGGACGCCCTATCAGGATTCGGATAAGGACGGTATTCCGGATAGCTGGGAGAAGGCGCATGGGTTGAATCCCAATAATGCCGCAGATGCGGTCCTGATTCCTGCAAGCGGAGGTGGTTACAGCAATGTTGAGATCTGGTTGAATAGTTTGGTTGAACTGAAGGCAGTGAGGCCGGCGAACGGTAAATGACGTATATTTAAGATACGAAACGCTTTCCGTATGGATAAGAGGACGTTCTTAAAATTATCTTCCTTTATGATGGCTGGTTCTGCATTGTCGCCTCTGGCGGGGTTTGCTCAAAACGAAAAGATAACCAACTGGGCCGGGAATTACACCTATGGCACCAGTTCGGTATTTCATGCAGGTAGCCTTGAAGAAGCGAGGGGGCTGATAGTCAAAAATCAGAAGTTGAAAGTGCTGGGGACGAGGCACTGTTTTAACAATATAGCGGATTCCCATCATCATTTTCTCTCGCTTGCACAGCTGAACAGGGTCGTCGCGATGGACGGGCATACCGTGACCGTCGAGTCGGGGGTGAAGTATGGGGAGCTGGCGGTGATGCTGAATGACAAGGGGTATGCGCTGCACAATCTGGCGTCGCTGCCGCATATCTCTGTGGCCGGCGGCTGTGCGACTGCTACGCATGGTTCGGGGGTACACAATGGAAATTTATCGAGCGCGGTGACGGGTATGGAGCTGATCACCGCGGCGGGTGAGACGGTCGCTCTGTCGAAACACAGCGAGGAGTTTGGACTATCGGTCATTCACCTTGGGGGTCTTGGGGTGGTCAGCAAGGTCACGCTTGCTATCCAGCCGGGGTACCAGATACGACAATACGTATACGAGGATCTGCCGATGTCTGCGCTGGAAACGCATTTTGGCGAGATAATGGGGGCGGGCTACAGCGTAAGTCTTTTTACGGACTGGCGCAATAAAAATGTCAACGAAGTCTGGATCAAGAGTAAGGATGCGTCTTTCAGCGGTCATCCTGGTTTCTATGGCGCGAAGGCTGCTACGAGGAACCTGCATCCGATCCGGAACCTTGGCGCGGAAAACTGTACCGGTCAGATGGGCGTCCCAGGTCCGTGGCATGAGCGGCTGCCGCATTTCCGGATGGGTTTTACGCCCAGCAGCGGTAAGGAGTTGCAGTCGGAGTACTTTGTCCCCCGGGAGCATTCCTATGCTGCGATAAGGGCGGTGGAGCAGCTGCACGAGAAGATCACGCCGCATTTACTGATTTCGGAGATCCGTTGTATCGACGCGGACCAGCTGCCGATGAGTCCCTGTTATCATCAACCCTCTACTGCCATTCATTTTACGTGGAAGCCGGAATGGCCGGAAGTCCGTCAGTTGCTGCCGCTGATAGAACAGCAGCTGGCGCCGTATAATGCCAGGCCACACTGGGGTAAGCTGTTTACGATGCCGCATCAGCGGCTGGCTACGCTATATCCGAATATGCATCGGCTGCAGCAGTTGATGCGGCACTATGACCCGACCGGAAAGTTCAGGAATGAGTACCTGGACAGGGTCATTTTTGGGGTGTAGCGTTCTTTTTTACAAAGACTACATTGCTGGCACGGGGTACCGAAATCGTGAATCCGGTGATCGTGCCGTTCTCCCGGATAAATTTTATATAGACGTTGTGGTCGCCGCTGAAGAGTTCGGTTGGTCCGAGGGCGGTCTCGTCGCCGATGACAACGAATGCCGCGATCCTTCCGCCGGGGCGAACCATCCATAGGCGACCGTCTTTTTCTTTTATCTCAATGCCGGCCTGTGCCTCTTCCGAGTAATAGCTGCCCGTGTATGTGCTGAGGGGATGTTTGAGGGGGATAAAGATCTGGTCTCCGGGGAGGTTTGTGTCCTGGAAGCCTGGTCGTGCTTCCGGGATGAAGAGGGCGGTTACCTGGTCTATCAGGACGGCTCCATTGATCTTCGGGTTGTTGCTAAGCCAGGCGATGTCGAGGTGCAGCTGGGGATAGGATTCGAGCCGGGCGCGGTAGCCTGCTGTAACGCCGTCGTGGCTGATGTGGTCGTAACCCCATTGTTTACCGATGAAGAGGCCCGCCGCGTATTGGTTGGGTTTGTCGTCATTGAGGGGTTCGGTCCTTAGCTGGTCTTTTAGAAAGGTGTTGCCGCCCAGTCTGCCGGTGCTGTAGAAACTGTTCCATTTCAGCAGGTCTTCGGTGGTTGTGAGCAGGCCGCCGTTGCCGTAGGCGTCTTCGTTGGGCATATCGATCTGCCAGACGTCGTGTTGCTGATTGTAGGCGATGGCGCGGTTGGGTACGATCCGGTTGTGATCGTCCCTCCACTGCGTATGGGTCATGCCTGCCGGCCCGAAAATATATTTGTGTGTGAATTCGGCGAGGCTCATTCCGCTGACGCGCTGGACGATGACGGCGAGGAGGTTGTAGTTGGAGTTGCTGTAGCTGTATTTGGTGTTTGGGGCGAAGTTCAGCGCTTTCTGGTGGATGATGATGTCGAGGGCGTCGCCGTTGGTGTAGTTCTTTGAGCCCCGGGGCCAGCCGGCTATTTCGGCTATAGCGCCCCAGTCGCGGAGGCCGCTGCTATGGTGGATGAGGTGACGGATGAGGATCGGGCTGCCATATTCGGGTATTTCGGGTATGTATTTCCGTATGTCATCGCTGACGGAGAGCTTGCCCTGCTGTTGGAGGAGCAGGATGGCCGCGGCGGTGAACTGCTTGGAAACGGAGCCCGCTTCCGTGACTGAAGTGGTTGTCAGGGGCGTGTTGCGTTCGAGGTCGGCGAGGCCCCAGGCTTTTGAAAAAATAGTCTGTCCGTCGCGGCTGATGGACAGCATGCAGCCGGGATTGTCGGGGGTGTAGACGGAGAATATCTTTTCGATCTTTTGGGTTGTGTCCTGTCCGAGCTGGGCGAGGCAGCCCAGGGGGAAGAGAAGAAGGAGGACGAGTCGGGATTTTCGCATACCCGAATATAGTCAAAGCTGCCGAACCTTGCGGGCGGGACGAGGCTAAGCCTGTCGATTTAACTTTTTTTCCAGCAGGCTTTTTATTGCGGGCGTTTTGGCGAGGGTCAGCGCTTTTTGAAAGTAGGAGCGGGCTTTGGGGCTGTCCCCTGTCTCCTGGTAGAATTCACCCAGGGCGGCGTAGAGGAGGTAGTACTGTTCAAGGGCCTTGTGCGATTCGAGGCGGTGCAGCAGGTGGATGGCGGCAATGGGGCCGTCCTTTTTCCCGGTGACGATGGCGAGGTTGAGCTGGATGACGGAGGAAGGTTTTATTTCTTCCAGCGCGGTGTAGTACCTGAATATCCTGTCCCAGTTGGTCGAGGCGAGGTTTGGGGCCAGGCAGTGTTCGGCTGCGATGGCGGCTTCGAGGTGGTAGGTCGTGGCCTTGTCGCCGGAGGCCGACTGCGCAAGGAACTGGATGCCCTGTGCGATGAGGTCTTTGTTCCAGCGTGACCGGTCCTGATCTTCGAGGATGACGAGGTTGTTCTCGTCGTCGATGCGGGCGTCGAAGCGTGCAGAGTGGAGGCAGAGCAGGGCGACCAGGGCGTATACGGGTGGATAGCTGCGGGTCACCGCCGATTCGGTGAGCAGCATGGCGAGGCGCATTGCTTCGAGGCAGAGGTCTTTGCGGATGGTTGGGTTGTCGCTGGTCGCGCTGTAGCCTTCGTTGAAGAGGAGGTAGATGACGAGGAGGACGGAGTCCAGGCGCTGGCGCAGGTGCGGGCCGAAGGGAACGCTGAAGTCGATCTGTTCGCTGCGTATCTTCTCCTTTGCCCGGTAGAGGCGTTTGTTGGTGTTCGCCTCGGTGGTGAGGAGGGCGGAGCTTATCTCTTCGATGCTGAAGCCGCAGAGGGTCTTCAGGGTCAGGGCGAGCTGCGCCTCAATCGGGAGGGCGGGGTGGCAGCAGGTGAAGATCATCCGCAGCATGCTGTCCTTTATTTCTTCGGGAAGGAATGACTGGTCGACGGCAAAGGAGGTCGTCCATTCCGACCGGAGCAGGTTGTCCATGTCGGAGGCGAATGATGTAGTGTGTTTTTCCCGGCGGATGATGTTGATCGCTTTGCGTTTGGCAACGGTCATGAGCCAGCCGGAGGGGTTGTCGGGGATGCCGCTCAGCCCCCAGTCCTTAAGGGCCTGGTGCAGCGTGTCCTGGAGCACGTCTTCCGCCAGAGCCATGTTGTGGAAGCCGAAGATACGGGTCAGGATAGCAACCATCTTCCCCGCCTCGTGACGGAAAAGATGGTCGACCAGCGCCTGTACTTTTTGATCGGACGAAGACATGAAGGGTTACATCATGGGTTTCAGTTTGCGGATCTCCAGCTCGTACTGACCGAGCAGCGGGCATTTCGCGGTGAGCTCGATCGCTTCCTGGATGTCCTTTGCGTTAAAGATCATGTACCCTGAGATCATTTCCTTGGACTCGAGGAAGGGGCCGTCGGTGAGGACCTCGGTTTTGCTTTTCAGCAGGCGGGCGTCGTCATTCTCCAGGGGTGCGCCGGCGACATATCTGCCGTCCAGTGTCTTTTGAACCCATTCGCCGAATTTGGCGAGGCTTTTTTGCGTCTCTTCGGGTGAGATCTCGTGATATTTTCCCCGGACGAGGATGAGAAACTGGTTCATAAAGCTAGTTTTTAAAATGATGTAATAATAGCTTGTCAAACGGGAGGGTCAAATCAGGACAGGTTCTGTAAAATTAATTTTTTTCTTTTTCGGCGGCCCGGCGGGCCTTGCTGCATTCTCTTATGCGTTTGCGGTGCTGGAATCCCCAGTTCCTCATTTCGAGGAGGACTTTTTCCAGCGAGAAACTGTATCCAGTCAGCGCGTATTCCACCGAAACCGGAGAGGTTGCGTATACGGTGCGGGTGACGAACTCGTTCAGTTCGAGCTCTTTCAGCTCTTTGGAAAGGATCTTTGGGGTGATGCCTTCGAGATTTTTTTGCAACTCTTTGAATCGCAGTGGTCCGTCGAAGAGGGCGATCAGTATGGGTAGTTTCCATTTACCGCCGACGACATACAGGGTGTCGCGGATGGCGGCAATCGATCGAAGGCATTCTGCTTTTTCGGGGGCTTTTGCCATTGTCAGTATCATTTATGATACCGGTATCCTTTTGGATACTAGTATCCTTTAGATAGCGAAGGTAGGTAGCTTTGCCGACATGAAAAAGATATTAAACATTATTTCGAGTCCCAGGGGCGCCGAGTCGTATAGTATACAGCTGGCGGAGACCCTGATCGACAAGCTGAGGGCACAGTATCCCGGTAGTACAGTAAAGACCGTCGACCTGGTAAAGGCGCAATTTCCGCATCTGGAGGAAGCGCAGCTGGCTGGATTTTTTACGCCGCCGGATCAGCATGAAGAGCGGCACCGGGAGGCCGTGCACCATTCCGACGAGGCTATACAGGATGTCTTCGGGGCCGATATCATTATCGTTGGGGCGCCGATGTATAATTTTGGCGTTCCTTCCGCGCTGAAGGCCTGGATCGACCATATCGTGAGAGCGGGCAAGACCTTCAGCTATTCGGAGAAGGGGCCGGCGGCGCTGGTCAACGGGAAGAAGGCTTATCTCGTGATCGCTTCGGGGGGCGTCTATTCGGATGGACCGATGAAGGAGCATGATTTTGTCGAGCCTTATCTGCGATGGATACTGGGATTTATCGGGTTGACCGATGTTACGACCGTACGGGTCGAAGGGCTTGCCGTACCGGGTGTGAAGGAGACCGCGCTGGAGAAGGCTATTGCCGGAATACACCTGAATTGAGGGCTGTCGTGTCTTCGCCCCAGTAAAAGTGCGCGTAGCTGGCGAGGAGATTGTCGTTGTGGAAGAAGGGCGTTTCGGGCCAGGTTCCGAGGGGCTGGGAAAAGTGAAATTCGTGTCCTTTTATTTCTGCGTTGCCGGGCCGGAAGGTCCGGTAGCCGATGGTTAGGCGGGGGTGTTGCATGCTGGTGCTGATTTCGAGAACCCCGGCCATGGGCCATTCCTTTCCGGTGTCGTCCACGATGCTCCGGCCGAGATACATCATGCCTCCGCATTCCGCGATGATCCTTCCGTCTGTGCTGGCATAGGTGCTGATCTGCCGGAGCATATTTTTGTTTTCGGATAACTGTTGCAGGTATAGTTCGGGGTAGCCGCCCGGCAGGTAGAGCAGGTCGGGCTGGAAGGGGAGGGTGTGGTCGTTTGTGGGGCTGAACCAGGTGATCTGTCCCCATTGCGCGAGGCGGCGGACGTTCTCGGGATAGAGGAAGTGGAAGGCCTGGTCGAGGGCGATGAGTATCTTTTTTTGGGGGGAGGGGGTCGCAGTGGCTGCCGGGCGGGCTGGTGCCGGCGATTCGGTCAATGACAGGATGGTATCGAGGTCGACGTATCTTTTGATGTGTTCGGCTGCCGCGGCGATGGCCGTTTCGCTATTGGCGGTATTCAGTCCGAGGTGGCGTTCGGGGATGTGCAGGCTATCGTTGGCGGGCAGGTAGCCGAGCGGTTTTATGTCTATGTCCTCACAGGCTTCTACGAGTAGCCGGTAGTGTCCGGCATGGTCCACAAAATTGAAAATGACCCCGGCCACGTTCAGGCGGGTATCGAAATTCTTTAGTCCATAGAGGATGGCGGCGGCGGTGTAGGCCGTCGCCTTTGCGTCGAGGACGATTATGACGGGGAGGCCGAGGAGGCGGGCTATGTCGGCACTGCTGCCCTGGTCTTTTGCGGTCCCGTCGAACAGTCCCATGACTCCTTCGGTGATGGAGACGTCCGCATTTGCGCTGTACCGGTAGTAAAGGTCCCGGATATGGGCGTCGCTCATCATGAACCGGTCGAGGTTGTAGCTGTCATTTCCCGCGGCGGTGCGGTGGTGGATGGGATCGATATAGTCCGGCCCGCACTTGAAGGGTTGTACCCTGCAGCCCCTGTCCCGTAAGGCTCTCAGTAGTCCGAGGGTTACGGTTGTTTTGCCGGATCCGCTGTGAGGGGCGGATAAAAGAAACCGGGAATTCATGACGGGAAGGTACGGAATAGGTAATAACTATTATTTTTGGGTACCAAACTGGACGAAGTCCAGTTCGTGACCGAGGCTAAAGCCGAGGGCACAGACATTAGCGGTGTTTGGGAAAAAATTATTTTTTTTGGGAATTTTTTTCCCAAACTCAAAACATGGAATACTCGGTCAAAATCTATTCAAGGATCGGAGAGCTGATGCAGGGTTTTTTGCCCGACGCTTCTACCTTTCTGGTCAGCGGTCTGCCGTCGCGGATCTTTTATTCGGAGGCGGTGCTGGACCCGCGGGGTGTGCCCAATGTAGTGCCGAAGGGGAAGACCTGTCAGGGAGCTTTGCCGCCGAAGGCGCGGAGGGCGCTTGCGCTGTTCCTGCAGGAGTTTGCTCCCGTCATCACACCGGGGCTGTCGATACGTCTGAATTCGAATATTCCGGCGGGCAAAGGGCTTTCTTCGAGTTCGGCGGATATCCTGAGCGTGCTTTATGTCGTCAACGACTATCTGCAGACCCATGCCCGGCCGGAGGATATGTACCGGATCGCTGCGGCGATCGAGCCGACCGATCCCTGTCTGTCGGAGGATATCGTGCTTTTCAGGCAACGGTTGGGAGTCGTCGACCGTTATCTTTCGTTGCCCCCGATGTCGGTGTTGTACTTTGACGCGGATCCTTCCCGGGAGATCGAGACTACGCATGTGAAGCGACAGTTCTCCAATGGGGTGGGGACGTTCTTTGGCTGGCTGCTCAAGCGATTTTTGGGGGCGACTGAAGCCGGGGACTATGTGCGGCTGTTTGACTGTGTCAGCTATAGCGCGGAATACAATCAGCGGGAGATCGCGATACCCCGTTTTGGCGAGTGGCTCGAGCTGGCGCGGCAGACGCAGGCGGGTTTGATGGTTGCGCACAGCGGAACGATCGCGGGTCTGCTGACCAGGCCGGAACGGGCTGCGGAGTTGAGGTCGAGGCTGGAGGCTGCTGTTGAAACCCCTGTTTATTTCGAAGAATACAGACATTCCTGATCTATGGGTTCCATTATGTTCGTTGGTACGGCTTCGGATGTCGGCAAGAGTGTCATCACTGCCGGTATGTGTCGAATACTCCTGCAGGATGGCTATCGTCCTGCGCCCTTCAAGGCGCAGAATATGTCACTCAACAGCTATGTCACTCCGGACGGGCTGGAGATCGGGAGGGCGCAGGCAGTCCAGGCAGAGGCTGCGGGCATTCCGTGTCAAAGCGATATGAACCCCGTGCTGCTGAAGCCTACCGGGGACACCCAGTCGCAGCTGGTGCTGCATGGGAAGCCGGCGGGGAATCAGTCGGCCTGGGACTATTTTATGGGCAGTGACCGCGAGGTTTTGTGGGGGGAAGTGAAGGGCGCGTATGACCGGCTGGCTTCGGCTTATGACCCTGTCGTGCTGGAAGGGGCGGGTTCGATCTCCGAGATGAACCTCTGGCAACGGGATATCGTCAATATGCGGATGGCGCTGCATGCCCGCGCGGACGTTTATCTGATCGCGGATATCGACAGGGGCGGGGTCTTTGGGAGCGTTTATGGGACGCTGGCCCTGCTGCCGCCGCAGGAAAAGCAGCTTATACGCGGGATACTGGTCAATAAGTTTCGTGGCGACGGGCGGCTTTTTGAGGGGGGACGGAGACAACTGGCGGAGCTGACGGGGGTACCAGTGATAGGCGTGCTGCCTTATTTCAAGGACATTCATATCGAGGAAGAGGATTCTGTGGCGCTGGCGAAGCGGGTCGTTTTTCCGAGGCCGGGAGCATTTAATATCGCTGTTCTGGCGCTGCCGCATCTGTCGAATTTTACCGATTTTTCGTGGATGGAGCGAATGGGATCGCTGCATGTGTATTATACCGACGACCCGGCGCAGCTTGCGGGTGCGCAGCTGATCATTCTGCCGGGGAGCAAGAACACGATCGATGATCTTTTGTATATCCGCGGGCGTGGTCTGGACAGGGTGGTGGTGGATGCTGCCCGCGCCGGTATACCGGTGGTGGGCATTTGCGGGGGTTATCAGATGATGGGGTTGACGGTCGCCGATCCTCATGGGGTGGAGGGGCCGGTCAGGACAGTCGAAGGGTTGGGTATTTTGCCGGTGGATACGGTGTTGGAGAAGGAGAAGACGACGGTTGTCCGGCGGTTTAATTTCGGGGCTCCGGATGGGCCTGCCTGTGAGGGGTATGAGATCCATATGGGGAGGACGGAGGCTGTCGGCGGTGAGAGGCCGTTGAATTATCTTGGGGATGGATTTGACGGATATCGGGCAGGCGCGGGTTGCTGGGGGACTTATATGCACGGGATACTGGATAACCGGGGGGTTGTGGAAGAGCTGCTGGCGGCTGCGGGTGCGCCGGGGCTGGAAGTAAGGTGGTTTGATTATAAGAAATTCAGAGAAGAACAGTACGACCGCCTGGCTGCGCATATTCGCGCGCATGTCGATATGGAAACCGTGTATGATTCATTACAACTGCAAAAACGGTGACTATGCTTGATGGACACGGCGATGACGCCTGGAAATACGGAGTGCCGATAAGAGCCAATTTCAGTTCGAACGTGTGGTATGGGGATCTGGACGAGGGGTTGAGGGAGCAGCTGTCTTCGCGGCTGGGTTCGGTGACGCACTATCCGGAGGTAGATGGGCGGACGGTGCAGGCCATGGCGGCTTCTGCGTTCGGGGTTGTACCGGAACAGGTGTTGGTGACGAATGGGGCGACGGAGGCGATCTATCTGGTGGCGCAGCTGTTTGCGGGCGGATCGGCGACGATACTGGCGCCGGCTTTTGCGGAGTACGAGGATGCGTG
>Ga0207639_10002090_pt1 | contig 13441 bp, 14 predicted proteins | sample KBSCornC32_FD_184299 | JGI IMG/M metagenome (GOLD analysis project Ga0207639, IMG submission 184299) | Corn rhizosphere microbial communities from Kellogg Biological Station, Michigan, USA - KBS Corn C3-2 (SPAdes) (version 2) | ecosystem: Host-associated > Plants > Roots > Rhizosphere > Soil ...
ACTTGATCGGACCGCGCTCGAAATTCACGATGCCTTCTTTATCTACATAGCCGCGCCGCTTGTCATAAACGGCGCCTGGATCGTCTCTTAGCAGCCGACCGTATTCGGTCGTGAACTGCGCGCCGATTTGATCCGCCATCGCGTAGTGGCGTTCACAGATCTTGTCGGCGCGTGCCTGTTGTTCGGGCGTTAGAGAGGGGATGGTCATGGTCTTGGGACCATGTTGTCCGACTCTCGCGCCGCTCTCAACTGACCTCACCTAATTCCCCGCCACTCACGGCGGGGATGTTTTCACCTCAACAAGGAGAACACCATGAAACTGCTGCCACTGGCAGCCGTGCTGGGCGCTCTTGCGCTTGGCGGCTGCGGGACGTTTACGGCTTTGTTTGGTGGATCGGCCGCGAGCGCGGCGACGCTCACCGATGCGGAGAAGGCGCTGACCGTCGCCCATCTCGCCTATCTGGGCACGGGCATTGCGCTCGAGCAAGCCGCGCAATCGGGCGCGCTCACCGGCGCTAACGCTACGAAGGCCGAGGCGCTCTACGACAAGGCAGGCGCAGCCCTCGACATCGCCGACGCGGCCGACGACGCGGCGAATGCGGGCGGCATCTTCGCCGCGGTGGCCGATGCCGAAGCGGCACTCACATCCCTCAACACCCTCATCAAGAAATAGGAGTCTCTCATGACCATCACACTCATCCTCCAGATCCTCGAAGCGCTGGCGAATATCGTCAGCCAGATCGCGCCACTCGTCGCCGAAGGCCGCGATGTTCTGTCGGAAACCGACGCCGGCGCGGTGCATTCGGCGCTGACCAAGGCGGAAGCCGCGACCGCCGCACTTCGCCCGCAAGTTGACGCAGCGCTCCAGACCGCGGCGGCGCGGTGACTCTGGACAGCCGCCCCTCCGCCTGCTTCATGGGGACTTGCCATTCGAGTTGGGGTTCCCATGAAGGTCAGTGAGGCGCTTGCCACGCGCAAAACCATCCGCGCGTTCAAGCCCGATCCGGTGTCGCGCGAGACCATCGAGAAGATTCTCGCGGCCGCTTCGCGCGCACCGTCGGGCGGCAATCTCCAGCCCTGGAAAGTTTATGCACTGTTCGGTGAGGCGCGCGACGAACTCATCCGCCGCGTCGCCGAACGCCGCCAGACTAAGTCGCTGGGCGAGGCGCCGGAATATCTCATCTATCCGCCCGCGCTGACCGAGCCTTACAAAACGCGCCGCTTCAAGATCGGCGAAGCGATGTACGCGACCATGAACATTGCGCGCGAAGACAAGATGGCGCGGCTGAATTTCTTTTCCGGCAACTGGGAATTCTTCGGCGCGCCGGTCGGGCTCATCATCACTATCGACCGCCAGATGCAGCAGGGCCAATGGGCCGATGTCGGCATGTTCCTGCAATCGATCATGCTGCTCGCGCGTGAACACGGCCTGCACACCTGCCCGCAGGAAGCGTGGGCGGTGTGGCACCGCATCATCCGCGAATATCTGAGCGTGCCCGAAGAAGAGATGATCTTCTGCGGCATCGCCATCGGCTACGCCGACGAAAGCCATCCGGTGAACAGCCTCCACAGCGAACGCGCGCCGCTGGAGGAGTGGGTGAGCTTTCACGGCGAGACGTAATAAGTCTTTGATTTATCTATTTTATTTCTATAGGAAATTTGTAATTCATATTTTTGTTTACAAGGAAAGAAAAATAGATATATATTTCTTCTGAATAGAAAGGCGCTTCAAGAAAATGCGCGAAGCTTCTGTCCAATTCCGGCATGCTGCGTCCGACGATGCGGTGATGAGCAAAGCGGTCCTGCGCGCGGCGGAACGGCTGGATATTTCGAACACGGCCCTTGCGAAGATTTTGGGCCTGTCCGGCCCCACCATCACGCGGATGCGTCAGGGGGCATACACAATCGAACGCAACGACAAGGCGTTCGAACTCGCGGCGCTGTTCGTGCGCGTCTATCGCTCTCTCGATGCCGTCGTCGGCGGTGACGATCAAGTCGCGGCGGCGTGGCTGAAGGCGGACAACACCGCGCTTCAGGACAAGCCTGCAAATCTCATTCAAAAAGTGACGGGCCTTATCGATGTCCTCCACTATCTGGACGCGCGAAGAGCTCTTAGCTAGTTCGCTCACCATCGAAACGGTGGCGTGGCGCGCGGTCGAAGCGCAGCACCGCGTCTCCACCATGAAGCTTGTCGACTCGCTCGCCGAGCAGGCGGCGCTGGAGCGGTTGCTGGAAGAAACCAAACCGCCGGTGCCGCCCGATGGCGCAGGGCTGCATTATCTTCTGTTCTCGCCGTTTCGTTATGCGCGGGACAATCCCTATGCCTCGCGCTTCCGCCGCGCGCATGCGTTTGAAGGCGTGTTCTACGCCTCAGCCGCGCCGGAGACGGCGATTTCCGAAATCGTGTTCTATCGCTTCCTGTTCTTTGCGGAGTCCCCGCACACGCCGCTTCCCGGCAACGCCGCCGAATACACGGTGTTCGCGGTGCAGCTGCGCACCGATCCCGGTCTAGACCTGACGCGGCCGCCGATGAGCAAGCATTTGGCAGTGTGGACGAAGCCCGACGACTACGCGCCATGTCAGGCGCTTGCCGATGTTGCGCGCAAAGAGAATATGCAGGCAATTTGCTATCCGTCAGTGCGCGATCTGCAGCACCGGCTGAATTACGCCGTGTTGACGCCGCGCGCTTTCGCGCAACCGGCGCCAATTGCGCAACAAAGCTGGCGTATCCTTCTGCGCGATGAGAGCGCGCTTGCGAAGTGCGAAGCACCCGATACCGGGATCACATTCCAGAAATGCGATTTCGACGTCAGCTCGCGTCTGAAAGCGGCGCGCGCTTAAGGTGCCTTATCGAGCAGCCTAATTTCCACGCGCTGGTCCGCGGTGCTGGTGCCGGCTTTGGTGGCGGTTGAGGCGAGTTGCGGCCCGGGGATCGGCGCACGGGCAATGAGGCCTTTGTTCACGCCGTCGGCGACGAGCTCGTCATGAACGGCGGTGAAGCGCGGCTCCGACAATTCCATGTTGTCGCCGGCGGTAACGCCCGCAGAAATCAGGACCGACGCGGGATGGCGGCTCGTTATCCTGGCGGCGGCGGATTTGACGATGGTCTTGCCGTCGGGCGTCAGCGTCGCGCTGTCGCCGGAAAAAAAGACGATAAATCGCGGCGGCCCGTAAACGTAATCGTGGACCCGTTCATAGGTCGTGCAGCCCGAAAGGACCGCCCCGCACAAAAGCGCAATCGCGAGCTTTTCCCTCATCAACGCTCAACGCGCGGATGTCCAGAAAAGTTCCGTGAAGCTTCTGTGGCCTAGGGCACGATCCCCTGTTTGCGCAGGTAATCCACGATTTCGGCGGCGCAGTCTTCCGGGGTGCGGTTTGCGGTGCTGACGCGCAGCTCGGCGTTCTCGGGCAACTCATACGGCGACGAGATGCCGGTGAAGTTCGCGATTTCGCCGGCCTTCGCCTTGACGTAAAGGCCCTTCGGGTCGCGCTGCATACAGATCTCGATCGGGGTATCGACGAAGATCTCGATGAACTCGCCGTCGCCGACAAGTTCGCGCGCCATGCGGCGTTCGCTCTTGAACGGCGAGATGAACGAGACCAGCACGATTAGACCGGCATCGACAAACAGCTTCGACGCCTCGCCGACGCGGCGGATGTTCTCGACGCGGTCGGCATCGGTGAAGCCGAGATCGCGGTTGAGGCCGTGGCGGACATTGTCGCCGTCGAGAATGTAGGTGTGGCGGCCATCGGCGTACAGCGCCTTCTCGACCAGGTTCGCGATGGTCGACTTGCCGGAGCCCGACAGACCGGTGAACCACAAGACTGCGGGCTTCTGCGTCTTGATGCTCGCGCGCGACGTCTTGTTCACGTCCAGCGCCTGCCAATGCACGTTGGTCGCGCGGCGCAGACCGAAATCGATCATGCCGGCGGCAACGGTGCCGTTGGTGAAGCGGTCGATGAGGATGAAGCCGCCGGTGTCGCGGTTCTCTTCGTACGGATCGAACGCGATCGGGGTGGCGACAGAGATATTGCCGTAGCCGACTTCGTTCAACGCCAGCGTCTTGCCGGCGAGATGTTCGAGCGTGTTGACGTCGACCTTGTGCTTGAGTTCGGTGACGGTGGCCGGAACGGTCTTCGCGCCGATCTTGAGCAGATACTGGCGGCCCGGAAGCATTTCATCTTCCGTCATCCAGAGGACGTGCGCCGAGAACTGGTCCGACACTTCGGGGCGTGCCGATGCCGGCGCGAGAATATCGCCGCGCGACATATCGATTTCGTCGGCGAGGCAAATGGTCACCGCTTCGCCGGCGGTGCCTTCATCCAGATCGCCGTCCATGGTCACGATGCGCGTGACTTTCGACGTGCGGCCCGAACCTGCGACAACGACGGCGTCGCCCGGCTTCACGCGACCAGAAGAGATCGTGCCGGAGAAGCCGCGGAAATCGAGATTGGGGCGGTTCACCCACTGCACCGGCATGCGGAACGGCTTCGCCGCGACATCGGATTCGACATCGACGGTGTTGAGATGATCGAGCAGCGATGGGCCGTGATACCACGGCATCTTCGGCGACTTGGCGATGACGTTGTCGCCATAGCGCGCGCTGATCGGAATCGGCACCAGCGTCTTGAAGCCGAGCTGCTTCGCGAAGTCCTGATAGTCCTTGACGATGTCGTTGAAGATTTCCTGGCTGTAGCCGACGAGGTCGATCTTGTTCACCGCCAGAACGATGTGGCGGATGCCGAGCAGCGAGGCGATATAGGAATGGCGGCGCGATTGCGTCAGCACGCCCTTGCGCGCATCGATCAGCACCACGGCGAGGTCGGAGTTCGACGCGCCGGTCGCCATGTTGCGGGTGTACTGCTCATGGCCGGGCGTGTCGGCGACGACGAATTTGCGCTTGTCGGTCGCGAAAAAGCGGTAGGCGACGTCGATGGTGATGCCCTGTTCGCGTTCGGCCTCCAGGCCGTCCACCAGCAGCGCGAAATCGATGTTCTCGCCATCGGTGCCGAACTTCTTGGAGTCCTTTTCCAGCGCCGAGAGGTGATCCTCGAACAGCATCTTGGAATCAAACAGCAGGCGGCCGATCAGCGTCGACTTGCCGTCATCGACAGAGCCGCAGGTCAGGAACCGCAGGAACGTTTTGTTTTCCTGCTCGCTGAGAAACTTCTTGAGATCGAAAGGCGCAGTCATCTTAGAAATAGCCTTCCTTCTTCTTCTTCTCCATCGACGCATTCTCGTCGTGGTCGATCACGCGGCCCTGGCGTTCGGAGGTGCGTGCGGTGAACATTTCGGCGACGATCTCTTCCAGCGTCACCGCGGAAGATTCGACCGCGCCGGTGAGCGGGTAGCAGCCGAGCGTGCGGAAACGCACCAGCTTCATCTCCGGCGTCTCGCCGGGCTTCAGCGGCATGCGCTCGTCATCGACCATGATGATGGCGCCGTCGCGATTCACGACAGGCCGCTTGGCGGCGAAATAGAGCGGCACGATGGGGAGACCCTCCATCATCGTGTATTGCCAGATGTCGAGTTCGGTCCAGTTGGACAACGGGAAGACGCGGATCGACTCGCCCTTGTTCACGCGCGTGTTGTAGACCCGCCAGAGTTCGGGGCGCTGGCTCTTCGGATCCCAGGCGTGCTGCGCATTGCGGAAGGAGAACACGCGCTCTTTCGCGCGGGACTTCTCTTCGTCGCGGCGCGCGCCGCCGAAGGCCGCGTCGAAGCCGTATTTGTCGAGCGCCTGTTTCAGGCCTTCGGTCTTCATCACCTGCGTGTGCAGCGACGAACCGGAGGCGAACGGGTTGATGCCGCGCGCCACGCCGTCCTGGTTGATGTGGACGATGAGGTCGAGGCCGAGCCGCTTCGCGGTCTCGTCGCGGAATTTGATCATTTCCTTAAACTTCCACGTCGTGTCGACATGGAGGAGGGGGAAGGGCGGCTTCGACGGATAGAACGCCTTCACCGCGAGGTGCAGCATGACGCCGGAGTCCTTGCCGATGGAGTACAGCATCACCGGGTTGCGGAACTCGGCCGCGACCTCGCGGATGATGTGGATGCTCTCGGCTTCCAGACGTTTGAGATGCGACATGCGCGACGCGTGTGACGACAAGGCTAGAACCCCTGACAACAAGAGGCCGCCTCAGCGGGCGGCCGGACCTATAATGCTGAATCTGCAAGCAAACTTGCAACCGTCCAGCGATTATCCTTAACTTCCGGAGCGCGCCTTATAATGTGCGTTCGGCTCCTTGTCGCGCGAAAGATCACGTAAAAATTCCCCTATGATTCAGAAGCGCGACCGCCATGACGCCTTGTTCCGGGCCGCTGCGTCCGCGGAGCGCAAATTCGACCGCCGCAAAGCCGCCGATCTGCGGCAAAGCGCGCGTTCCGCGCAGCAGGCCAAGGACTGGGCGAAGGCGGAGACCTTGTGGCGCAAAAGCCTGGAACAAGACCCCGGTGAGCGTATGGCTACCGTCGGTTTGGCACAGGTGCTCGTGTACAACGGCAAGCTCGATGAGGCGCGCATATTTGCGGACGAAATCGTCGCCAAATGGCCGACCGACGAGAACGGGCCGACGGTTCTGGCCAGGCTTGCGGAAGAACATGGCGAGATACGCGAGGCGATCGTGCAATGGCGGCGTGTGTTGGAACTCGTGCCGGGGCGGAGCCAGGCGCTGATCCGGCTCGGGCGATTGCTGGTGATCGAAGGCGAATTGGATGAGGCGAAGACGCACGCCGATCATCTCGCGCTCTATGCGCCGGACAATCCGAACGCCATCGCACTGTTCGCGGAGATCGATGCGGCGCGCGGCAATCATGCGAGCGCGGTGAAGCGGCGCAAGGAAGCGGCGGAAAAATTCCCGCAGCAACCGAACCTCTGGCACGAATACGGCATGGCGCTGATTGCGGCGAAGGATTTCGCGGAATGCGAAGCGCTGGTCGCGAAACTCAAGAACAGCAACCCGCAGGGCGCGATCCGTCTCGAAGGCAATCTGCTGCAGGCGAAACTGCCGGAAGCCGGGCACAGCGCGTTTTGGAAGCAGGCGGTGGAGACGCATCCACAAACGCCGACCTTCCTGCGCCGCTATGTGCAGGCCGCGCTGCGCGACGGCAAGAAAGACGAAGCGGCGAAATCGCTCGACACTTTGTTCGCGACACAGCCGCTGCGCGAGGTCGATACCAATTACGTCATCGGCATGGTCAATCTGCTCGGCGGCGATGTGGCGGCGGTGCGCAAACTGGTGCGCGATTTTCTCAAACGCTTTCGCGGCACGGCGGAGTATCGCCGTATCGCGCTGCGCCTCAGCCGCGTCGTCTTCCGCGCCTTCCCGAAACAGGATCGCGCCTATCCGGCGACCGCAAAGACGCGCGGCATGCTGCGGCACATGCAGGCCGATGCTGGCGCCATGGCGTTTATGAACCGCGCCTGCGATGTGCTGGGAAGTCATCCCGGCGCGTTGCTCGACACCGATATCTCGCGCTCGGAAGCCGCCGCGCTGGTCGCACAACTGCGCGCGCGGCTGCGCGACAAGGTGCCGACCTCGCTGGTTCGCGCCGGCGACGCGGAGGCAAACGCGTTTGTCTATGAGCCGGAAATCGCGCGCTACGCCGCGAGCGATACGGCGGAGCGCGAATTCGTGTGGTGGGGCCGCACGGTCGATGAAGCCACACGTGCAAAGCTGGCCGCGCAGGTTCGCGACGCGATGCTCGATGCCGATTATTTGGGCATCCCGACGCTGGAATGGGTCCTGCGCGATGTGAAGATGGAGCGCCGCGAATTCCTCGGCACACGCGGCGGGCGCGGTGTGCGCACGGCGCTGCATGCACTCGACAAGGGCGGTGTGCTGGCGGATGCACGCGCGATGATCGTCTCGGCGCATGTGCCGTTCGATCTGGATGAATGGGATCTCTACCCCGATCTGTTCGAAGGTTTGAACGATGTCGTCGCCGTGTCCTGTCACGCTGGTTTGCCGGACGCATTCCACAAGCGCTTCAACGCCACCATCGCGCAGAACATCGTCGTGCCCCCGCGCCACGCGTCGCTCGCAAGCTTTGGCATGAGTGAAATGGGCCCGAAGATTCTGCCCGAAGTGCTCGACGAGGTGATCGCGCAGCTACCCGCCGACCTACGCGGCCGCATGGTGATCGTCGGCGCCGGCTATGCCGGCAAAGCGATCATCCACGAAGCCAAACGCCGCGGCGCCGTCGCCCTCGATCTCGGCAGCGTGCTCGATTACTGGATCGGTGCCAGCACACGGTCGTATCTCACGACGGGTGCGGCGGGCGAACGGTAACGGCGCGGGCCTCCATCGCGCCTTGCGCGCTAAGGTAGAGGGGCGCAGTATTTGATGAGAGTCGCCGAAGTTCGTGGACTCAACATCAGATCCATGGGGAGGATCGCCGATGGACACCCGCCTGCGCCAACTCGCAGATGTGCTGTTCAAACAAGTGGACGCCGGTGCGATTTCTCCCGAAAAGATCGCCCCCAAGCTTCTTGCCCACGTTTTCATTCTCGCTATTGAGCGCGATTCCAACGGGGCTGTGCAACTCCGTGTCCGTCTGGCCGGCACGGCAATCGATCGCACTGTTGGGCGGTCGGCACACGGGCATATCTTGGAGGAATTTATCCATGGTCCGCGCGGCGCACACGTGATTGCGGGATTTCATCACTGCGCCAAGACACGCGAGCCGATCTGGATGCGCCAAGTTGTGCAGATCGAGAGCAGGCCGGCGCGGTTTGTCGAGGGTATTGCGATATTTCTGGAGCCGGATCGGATCTGCGGAGGCCTGGTCGGCGGCGATTTGGCCGTATCGACCAACGAAACCGATTTTCAGAGCAGCGTGCTTCAACGGGCAACGTGATCGCAGACGCGGCTTACCACAACCACTGCGGATGGAAAAGCGCGAGGAAGGGGCGGTCCTTCAGCGTTTTGGATGCGCGTGACGCGAAATCATCCGAGATGCGGAATGGCGTGGTGTCGCTGATGTCGCCGGCTTCGATGTTTAGCAGCGCCATGGCCTTGCGGTTGTCGGTGAGATAGGCGAGAGGCTGTGACGACACCACTGCGCCGTCGGCGACGAAGTTCGCTTCGGCGAACCAGCGCAGGCCGTGCTGCTCGACGAGCGTCTTGAACGAATAGCGGCCGACATGGTCGGCGAACACCGGTTCGCTGCTCGGCGGTTCGCCGTCCCAGGTGCTGCGGAATTTCATCTCTTCGAAGAAGTCGAAGGCGAAGAGTTTGCGCGCGCGCAGATGCACGCTGGTGTCGCCATGCAGGGTCGCCGCGCGGATCGCGAGGCCCCGCCCGCGCATGTCCGCGAGCGCTTCGGCAGTGCCTTTGTAGAGATCGCCATACTCGCGAATCATGTGGAAGGGATCGAGATGCAGTCCGATCTCGTGCCCCATACTGGCGAGTTCATGCAGCACCTCCCAGGTGTAAGGCGCGTCGTAGTAATCGGCGCTGAGCGCATGGCGGTGCATCATCAGATACAGGCCGCACGCGTTTTGCTGTTTGAGCAGGCGTCCGACTTCGAGCGCGCGGCGTATGCTGTGGTGGATGTCGAGCTTCACAAGCCCGAACGCGCCGGGCGCGCTCTTCAGGCGCTCTGCGAACTGATCGACAGGCAGGAACGCTGCACCGGAACTGCCGAGCGTTGAGACAAGCTTCGCGAGTTCGTTCTGCCGGAAACGATCCGCGCGCGGCGTGCGCGGGAAGGCGACCTTCGAATTGTCGGTGTCTGCGCGGCGTTTCAACAATACCCAGATCAGGGACTCTTCACCTGCCGGGCGATTGCTGCGCGAGGCGAGGCTGAGGAATTCAAAACTGCCGTCGCCTTCGAATTTTTTGGCGACGTCCGCAGCATCGACTTTCTCCGCACCAAAATGGGCCTGGAGGAAATCGCGCAGCAGCACGCGCACATTGGCGTGGAGTTTCAGCTTTTCGAACGTGTCTTCGCTGGCGTCGCGGCAGAACTGGAGTGCGACGATGCCGCCGGGGCGCATCGCGGCGCTGAGGCGTTCGTGCAGCAATTCCTCAAAGGTGTCGGGGATGCGCGACAGGGCGGTCGAAACGAAACAGATGCCGATATCGCCGGGCAGCGCGATGGTGAACGGATCGCCGACGATCTTCTCTCCCTCCGCTGCCGCGTCGTCGACGGTGATGCGCGCGCCCTTGTGGTTCTCGAGCGAAAGATCGATCTGGTTTTTTGCCGCCGGGCTGGTGCGGCCGATGATCAACGCGCGGGCGTCGCGCGCGATCTTCGCGGCAAGGATCACACGGTCGAGCGCGTCAGACATCGGAGCCCTGATAGGATTTTTCTTCGATCAGCTCCGAACCGAGCAGCACATTGATCTCGCGCTTGATCCGCGCGCGCTCGTCGTTCTGCTGATAGACGGAGCGCGCCAGCGTGATGAATTCCTTGCCGAAATCGCCGGCCTTCTCGCACAGCCGGATCGCATCCTCGATGGTCCAGAGTTTGCGGTTCACTTCGGTGAGCTGATCGAAGAGCGCGTCGAACTCCGGCGTGCGCGCGATCAAGGCGAAGAACGCGGCGCTAAGGACAGTCAGTTCTTTGCGCACGTTCTCCACCTTCGCCGGATCCTCCATCCACTCGCTTTTGATGGTGAGGATGGTGATCTTGTCTGCTGCTTCACCAAACGAGACGGGAACGGTTACCGCGCGCATCGGGGCCTCAACTCGCGGCGATGCGGGCCGGGGCCTGCATCTTTTCCAACAGCCGCGCCTCGACAAGGCTGACATCGATATCCGCCATGCACGCGCATTGCCCGCGCTGGAACGCCTCGGGGTCTTTCAGTTCGCACGGCGCACAGTCTTTCTCCAGCACGACGGCGTCGCTTGTCGGCGCGAGCGGCAAACGTGTCTTGACGTTGGTCGGCGCGAACAGCGCGAGCATGGGAATGCCCAGCGCGTTGGCGATGTTCATCAAGCCGCTGTCGTTGGAGACGAAGTGGGAGCAATCGAGCATCGAAGTACACATCTGCTCGATACTGCCGCCGGTGCGGTTCTCCGTGCCTTCGACATATTCCTCGGCGAGACCGAACGAGGCGACGCGAATACCGCGGCGGCGCAACCGCTGCGCAAGCTCGGGGAAATACGGCCAGCGCTTGGCGAGCCACATGCCGGTCTTCGATCCGGCGTGAAGGCCGACCAGCGGCTCAGACGGCGTCTTGTAAGTGAGATTGCCGCAGAAATAGTGATGCAGATCGGCCTCGTCATACGGAATGCCGAGCATCTGCTTTGCCGCTTCGAGATTGTAGAGCGTCTCGTGCAGCCCGTTGGCGCGGAAGCTCTCCCAGTCGCGCGCCCACACCACGCGGTTGGAATTGAACGCAACGCGCGCGGCGCCGAAGGAATGCGTCACGAACACGGTGTCGTAGAGACGGCGCAGCACCGCTTGCTTCAGCGTATAGACCGCGTTCACATAAGCAGGGTTGTGCATCAGGAACAGGCTGCGCGCGTGATCCTCCGCCACCACCACATCGACACGCGTGCCAAGGCGTTTGGAGATGTTGGCGATCATCGGCGTGATGTGCAGCATGTTGCCGAGACCGGAGCCGGTGGCGATCAGGAACCGTGAGTCGCCCGCGCCGATGAGACCGTCGAGCGCATCGCCCTGCGCGGCAAACGAGTAACGTTTTGAGTTCTCGCGCGCCTTTGCCTGACGCTCCGCATAATAGGCTTTGTCTGCGAGAAGTTTTTTGATCTCCGCCGCCCAGGCGCGCGGGTCTTCGGGCAGCACGATGCCGGACTGTTCGAGGAGATAGGGCACGTTGCCGCGATCCGATCCGATCACGGGCTTCGCATAGCGCTGCGCCTCGATGCACACGCGGCTGAAGGATTCGAGAAAGCGATAGCTCGGCACCGTGACGATGGCCGCGCCACGATAGATCGCGTCCATGTCCGCGACGCGCGGGAGCAGGGTGACGTTCGCAACACCCGCATTGTCGCGCGCGTGCGCCGCCTCTTCGAGCGGCGACTGGCTGGCGAGGACAAGGAACGGCACATCGGGCAACAGCGCCGCGACTTTGAGGATCAGGTCATAACCCTTGTCGGCCTTCGCATTGGTCAGCAGAACGTAATTCGAAGGCAAAGCCATGGGGCCGCGGGAAATCTCTAGATCAACGCGGGAGAGTAACGATCCGCCGGTCAAATGTCATGGGTCACAATCAGCTTGAAGCTGTACGGCGGACATGGCCGACAACGCGTAGTCCGCGGGCTGTCCTTTCGAGAGGGTATTTCCCGAGCTTGGCAATCGTCGCTTCGGCTTCGTTGATTCTTTGAGTTACTGACTTGGCAGGAAGTCGGCCCGTTCCATTAGGCGTTCTATGTTTCGTTTCTATGCTCTCTGGGAATTCGAACCATTCGATAGAGTTTAGGGCGACAGGTCCAAACTCGAACAAGTCAAGAAAACACCACGGTGTGGTTCGAACCAGCCAGTCTCCCTTGGCAGCTGTAACGAAATGCTCTGAATCGTCATCAATGAATTTTACGATCGCATGCTCAAGTTCTAGATCTCCGTTGCGAGGTCCGATCTGCGAAAACATTTTTTTCCATTTGAAGTCGGACATGAGCGACGCGGTGAACAGACGTGCAATTTTCGACTGCGAAGGTTTGGTTATCATGCGCGCTTTCTTCATCGCGCTTAAGCTTTCGCGATCTTCAACGCACCCGTAAACGCCACATGCGCGAGCCAGTTGTTGGGTTCGAAGTCCAGGGCGGTGAGGCCGTCCCATGTTTGGCAGAGCTGGAAGTCGCAGGCTTGCAGCAGGCTCATGCGCGGGAAGTCTTTGGAGAGTTCAATGCTTCGGGTTGCGAGGATGTGGCCGGCTTTGCCGATCGCGGGATCGAAGAACTGGGCCCAGTCCTGAAAGTGCACGACTTCGGCGGCGAAGAGGTCGGGCTCGAACGGGAAGACGAGTTTGCCTTCGGGCTGCACGGCAACCGGCTTGGCGACACGCATGCGATGTTCGCTGCGTGCGTTGACGAATTCCATTTCGCGCGCAGCGAAAGAGGCGAGTTCCATCTCCAGCTGCGCGCGCGTCGCGGTCGCGGTTTATAGGTATCTCTTGATCCAAAACCTGTCGCCCTTGCTCGAACGCGCGAGCGCGAAGTCGACGGTGGTGACGATCTTGGTCTCGCCGATCTCGCCCGTGGGGATCAGCTTCTTGTTCGCAGGCCACGAGCCTGGCGTGCGTCGGAAAGTGTCGATCTCTTCGAGGCCATCGAGCGGATAGGGGTTCTTAGTGAGCTTCCACAGCGTGCGGTGACCTTTGCCTTGTGTGGGATAGCGCAGCAGCTTGAATCGCCATGCGGCGTCGCTGAAGAAGAAGTCCCACATTTCCGCATCGCATTTCCAATGCGTGTCATAGGTCGCGCGCCAACCCCACCCACCGGTCTCGGTGAACGAGCCCATGTCGAGGAT